>ERZ827520.1354-NODE-1354-length-29122-cov-34.856263_pt1 | contig 29122 bp, 28 predicted proteins | sample MGYA00519581_ERZ827520 | MGnify/ENA primary metagenome ERZ827520 (study PRJEB31778, sample SAMEA3449339) | human gut metagenome | biome: human gut; feature: human-associated habitat; material: faeces | place: United Kingdom | collected 2010/2012 ...
TAGAGACTGCCGCCGACCGTAAGGTTGTCCGGCAAAGATGTGATCTGCGTGCCGCCCAGGTAGAGACTGTCGCCGACCGTAAGGTTGTCCGGCAAAGATGTGATCTGCGTGCCGTCCAGGTAGAGACTGTCGCCGACCGTAAGGTTGTCCGGCAAAGATGTGATCTGCGTGCCGTCCAGGTAGAGACTGCCGCCGACCGTAAGGTTGTCCGGCAAAGATGTGATCTGCGTGCTGCCCAGGTCGAGACTGCCGCCGTTGTTCTTCATAATATCTTCCGCCTGTTTAAGCGAAAGCTTCCCTTTGAGTACCATTGTTTTCTTCCTTTCCTACCGCTTTACCATCCACCGCGCCAATTCGGTAATCGGCACGGAGTATTTGCTACCGACTTTCTTTGCGGGAAAGCTCCTGTCGGCAAGGAGCGTCCTCCGGTCGAGTTTCAGCGCGGCTTCACATTCAGTGATTTTCAGCGCCGCGCGTTTCGGGAAAATCTCTGTCAGCAATTCAAGCTGCTGACGGTATCCTTCCGGCTCTCTCATTTCTCCGTCTCCCTGTTTGTTCTGAGCAGATCGTCTACCGTGCACCCGTAAAGCTCGGCGATGTCATGCAGTCTCGCCGTTTTCGGGTACATCTGCCCGGTTTCCCACAGGTAAACCGCCGCGTCAGACACCTTGAGTGCCTTTGTGACCTGCTGGACGGTAAGTCCGGCAGCAAGTCTAGCTTCGCGAAAATTCATCAAAATAACCTCCAAACTAAGTTTTCCTTGACAACTTAGCGAATTGTGTTATAGTGAAAGTACCACCTATCATTATTTAGCAATCCGATAAGTTGTCCGGGGCGTTGTTCTTTTCGCGCCTCATAAGCCGAGGCATAAATCATGTGCAAGTCGTTCAGAGAAAAAATCAGGTTGTTCCTCAATCGGAATAATCGTTACAAGTTCATAGAAGAAAACGGTCTAAATGTGCTTGTCGAAACCGAAGGCTCGAAAGCACGCACGGAAAAAAGGCGGTTTCTTGTCAACATGTTTTTCACCGTCGTATCTGCCGTCGCCGCAGTCGCTGCCGCGATATTTGCCGCCCTTACTTACATCAACTCGTAACGGGAGGCAATGACCGCACGTGCAATGGAACGTACCGAACTGGTCATATCCGCAGTCTGAACCCACAATCTGAAATCCCCATATATACTTGTCTTTCTTCACTCAATCACCTCACTTGTTACTTTCGCCCCTCACAAAAACTATTATAACTAAGTTTTCTAAGAATGTCAACGAAAACTTAGTTTTCTTAGTGTTGCATTTTGCACAATTTTTTATTGAATAATATGGATACAATAGACAAAATCAATTATTTCTTGACCAAGAACAAAAAGACTGGCGCGGACTTGTGCGAATTCCTTGGTGTGTCTAGCGGCGTTTATAGTCAGTGGAACACTAGGAGGACAAGCCCGAGAAAAAGTAAACTCCCGGCTATTGCTGAATATCTCGGTGTATCTGTAGCGGAACTGATGCCAGATGGTGAGCATGTTCCGCAGGAAAACATAAAAAAAGAGGCCACCAATACAGGCGACCTCTCAGATGCAGAGCTGAAGCTTATAGAGCTTTTCAGAAAACTTCCTGCCGAAACACAGAGTTCTTTTCCGGCTCTGCTTGAAGCGACATTAAAAGCTCAAGGGCTACTCTGACGGCGGCTTCTTTGTCTTTCGACACGCGTATTACTTCCATCATCTTGCGTTCATATTCGTTCATTTCCTCACTCCTACAATTTATTTGAAAAAGGTGGCGATGCTGTGTACGTTGTTACATGCCCAAGATGCGGGACTCAGTTTGACGAGAACTTACACAAATGTCCTACGTGTCAACTGAAAAACAGGAAAGCGGTATGCAAGACATGCGGTTCTCAAATTAGCGCAGATTCCAAGGTTTGTTTGTATTGCGGTGCGAAACGCAGGCCGAAAATGACTACCGGGAAAATATTAGGAATCTGTGCTCTGGTGTTTGTCGTTCTTCTAATTGAGATTCCTTTAATATCAGCGATTTTTGGCAGTGTGTCTGACAGCAGCGGAGACAGACACGAAAGCGCCAGCTCCGGTTCTTCCTTCGTTTCGGAGGACGAGCCTCAAGAGAAGACGCCGGAAGAAGAACGCGCAGAATACATTGCAAGCTGTGAGACGTTCCCGTACATGGATGTATCGAGATACCCCGACAGTTACGAAGGGAGGCCGTGCGTCATCTCCGGAACTGTCATTCAGGTGTCGGAAAGTTTCATAGACTTGTTCAACACGAGAACCGTTGACCTTAGAGTAGAGACGCAAGAAGGAATATGGTATGTATCATACAATCGCCCGGAGGGTGGAAGCCGAATCCTTGAGGGAGACGAGGCCACCTTCTACGGAGAATGCGATGGCGTAACGACATACATTGCAATCATGGGAAACTCAGTGACAATACCAAAACTCACGCTGGAGTATTTTGAGCTGTCAGAGTAAAGAGGATCGTTAATCCAATTTCTATTTCCTTTTCGCAAGGCCTGAAATTCCTCGGAGGTGTTTTAATGCAGCGTGACTATAATGATTTTTTGGCGCACCTGACCAAGCACTTGCCCGAAATGCAGTACGACATTTCGCGAAACATGCAATCTGCAAGTGCGGATGGTATGACACTATCGAAGGAAGATTTGCAGGTCGTTACGCAGGTTGCCCTTCAAGCGGCGTGTTCTGCGCTCCGGCAGTATCACAACTGGATTCATGATAAAGAGACCTGATCGCGAGTTCGACGCCATTTGAAACAGCCTGTAAAATTTCCTTTTCAGACAACATGGGAATATCTCCTTTCGCAGCAATGGATTTTTTCTGGATCTGTTTATATATCTAATAATAGAATCTATGTTCTAATAAGTCAACTCTCGTGATGCACAAAAACCGATGCGTGAACTCTACGTCGCAAAACACGAAAAGTCCGATTTTTCGGACAGTGTATGTGATAAAATCACAACGGGAATATTTTTTAGAAAGAAGCTGGTGCTATGAATGATGTTTCTCCCCGTGCCAGCGAAAAACACTGACACGGGGATTTTCATGCAAGCGATTGGGAGCGCTTTGCATGTATCTATCGTATCAAGTGGCAGAAGATATTACCATGAGCAGAGTTGAGAAAGCGCCGCCATTTGTGCGAAACCGTTTACTCAGCTTTGCTATTTTTATTCAAAAATGCGTATGGAGGCGTTAATGTGCAGAATTCGTTGCAAAAACTATCGCCGTACATAGACGATTTTCAGTGCAGAATACGGCGAGAAAAGGACGCGAAGGGATTTACCATCAATACACTGGCTGACGCGGCGGGCGTGCCCGTTACAGCCGTCGGGAGAATAAATGCAGGCACACAGACGGATGTAAAACTAGCCTACGCAGCGGCGCTCTGTGACGCTCTGGGGCTGTCCCTCGATAAACTAACAGGACTATCGACACCGACCGGAAACGAGCCGGAATTACTGGAAAAGGCGCATCGGCTCGAACTTGAGAACACAGAACTCGCCGGAGAAAACACACGCCTGCAAAGTGAAGTAGAACATCAAGCAGAAAAGGCCGCGTTGCTGCAAGCTCAGCTCACAACACGTCGGCCTGTTATTTATACACTTTTATGCTCATGCGCGGTCATGGCGTTCGCGCTTCTGGTTTATATCATCCTCGACATTCGTGTTCCAGACGTCGGGCTGATCGTGCATGGTGACGTCAGCACGGCGGCGTGGATCGTTATCGGCATGATCGTAGCGGCGAGCGGAATCATCGCATGGTCTTTAGTCAAAACAATTAGGAGGAGATAAATGGCGATTCCGAAATATTATGTTCGCCCTGACGGGCTTCATGAGTCTATCATCACGATAAACGGTAAGCGGAAAGCATTCAGAGGAAAAACAGACCGTGAAGTGTGGACAAAAATCAAGAACTACAAAGCAGAGGCAGAAAGCGGAAGGACGGACACCTTTGAGAACGTCGCGCACGCTTGGTGGTGCGAGATCGAGCCGACGCTTGCTCCGAACACGTACAAGGGATACTCCCCCGCCTATGACCGTGCTGTTTCAGAATTCGGCGCGGAAGATGTGTCAAAAATCACAGCAAAGGATATTGAAAAGTACATTCAGAGAATCGCAAAGACGTATGCGAAAAAGACGGTAATCACCCAGAGGCAAATCATCCGGCAAATTATGAACAAAGCCCAGCGTGAAGGATACATACAGTACAATCCAGCGGAGGCCGTTTTACTCCCAAAAAACTTGCCGCAGGAGAAACGGCACGCTCCGTCCTCCGACCAGATCAATAGAATTAAGGACAACGTAAACGACGAGTTCGGCCTTTTTGCTTTTTTGATTTACTACACAGGATGCCGACGCGGAGAGGCAGAAGGGCTTATGTATGAAGACATAGACCTTCAGACAAACATGATAAATATATGCAGGAGCGTCTACAACGTCAGCACGACGCCGAAAATAAAAGAGCCGAAGTCAGATGCGGGTATTCGGCGCGTGCCGCTACTCCCTGCCCTGCGATCCGTGCTGCCATGCAAAAAGAGCGGATTTATCTTTTCCGATGACGGCGGGAAAACGCCTGCACCAGATTGGAAGATCAGCAGACGATACGAAGCGTATCAAAAGCGCTCCGGCGTTACCGTATCCCCTCATGAAATTCGGCATGGATACGCAACCGCATTACACGAGGCTGGCGTTGACTACAAAACAGCGCAGAAACTATTAGGCCATGCTCAGCTATCGACTACAATGGACATTTACACGGATATTCTCGACAACACAATCCAAGACGCAGCCGCAAAAATGGGTGCATCTTTTTGAGTATGAACACAGAAAATACACAGAATCACGTTTTACCTTGTGTTTTCAATGCTTCTCATTGGGTTCGAATCCCTCCCACTCCGCCACAAGGAACTCAAAGCCACATGGTTTTGAGTTCCTTTCTTTTTGCCCGTTTTCAGCTCCCTATGAAAAAGTCGCTCTTTTTCAAATTGAATTCACACTCCCGCTGTTTTATGATATTTACAGAAATCAAACAACAAGGAGGCCCCATCATGAAAGACAGATTCAGTATTGACGACATGGCTCTGATCACCAGACTTTCGACTCGCACCATTCGCAACTATATCGCAGACGGGTTTCTGGAGGGTGACAAGAGCAGCGGAGCTTGGCAGTTCACAGCAGAACAGGTGGATGCATTTTTGCAGAATCAATCGGTCCTGCCGACACTGCGCTCCAAAAAAATGCGATCGTGTATGATTTCTTAGGAACACCGCACAAAGAGCAGGATCGGATGTGCGTCGTGCTGGACCTTCCGTCCGATGCGGCGGGCCGCGCGTCTTTGCTCCTCTGCAAATATATGTGCGAGATTGAAGCGAAGTCCGAGCTGCACTTTGCCTCGGACAGCCCTGGCAAAACATCCCGGATCATTCTGAGCGGGCGCGATTCGGATGTTATGGCGCTGCTGAGCCGCTATTACAAGGAACGATAGGCCGCGATTTTATGACAAGAGCCAGCCGCCGTGCATTCACGGCAGTTGGCTCTTGTTGTCTTTTTCGCGCGCAGAAAGGCGGGAGAGAGATTGTCCCGTCAGATCGGCGCCGTTTTTTTATTCTTCATTTTACGCCAGCAGGCGGCAAAATAGATGATCTCTGCCAGCGATGTGATGGTCCACGAGAAGGCATAGAGCAGGTACAGCGACGGAATCGAGTGGAAATACGCAAACACCGTATACACCCAGATCACGCGGAACACGCATGAGCCGAGCACCACGATGACCGTCGGCACAAGGCTCCTGCCGATGCCGCGGGAGGCCGCAATGGTGCAGTCCATGAATGCACTGAGGGCATAGGAGAAGCACATGATGCGCATACGCAGCATCCCTGCCGCCACGACTTCAGCATCGTTTGTAAAGAGATACAAGAAGCCCTCGCCGAACCAAAGAAGTCCAAGTCCAACCAGTGCGCCGGACAGAAATGCATACGCCAGACTGACGTAGTAGCTCCGGATCATGCGGTCGCGGTTGCCTGCGCCCCAGTTCTGCCCCATAAAGGTAGAGCAGGCCGTGTAGAACGCCGCCATGACGTTGTAGACGATGGCGTCTGTATTCGCTGCGGCAGAGTTGCCGGAGACCATTGTGGAATCAAAGGAATTGACGCCGACCTGAATGAACAGATTTGCCACGGCAAAGATCATATTCTGCACGCCCGCCGGAACGCCCAGCGCCAGCAGCCGAGCGGTCTCCTCCTTGTGAAAGCGCATCTGCTTCCACTGAACGCGGCATGCATCCTTCATGCGGAGCATGTGCACAAGCACAAGCACTGCGGAGACGTACTGCGACAGGATGCTCGCCAGCGCGACGCCCTCCGCTGCCATTTTGCAGCCGATGACGAAAAACAAATTGAGCAGGACATTCAAAATGCCCGCCGCCGTCAGGTAGATAAGCGGGCGCGTCGTGTCGCCGTTTGCGCTGAGGACCGCGTTGCCGAAATTGAAAATGCCGAGGGCGTAGATGCGGAAGTACAGCTCCGCGCCGGGCAGAAGATCCTCTTTCGTCTTGAGCACGCGCAGCATCGGTCCTGCCAAAAAGAAGCACAGCAGGCTGATGATCACGCCTGCAAGCGTGCAGATCAGCAGCGAGGTATGAACCGCATTCTTTGTATCCTCGTCCTGACGCGCGCCGAGGTGCTGCGCCACACGGACATTGACGCCGCTTCCAAGACCGATCAAAAAGCCCGTGAACAGCGTCACAAGCGTTGTGGTCGAGCCGACCGAGCCGAGCGCCGTCGCATTTGCAAACTTTCCAACGACTGCCACGTCCGCCATATTGAACATGACCTGCAAAAGCTGCGAGAAGATCAGCGGTACACTGAACAGGAATATATTTTTCCAGAGCGAGCCGTCGGTCATGCTGATCCCGCCGCGGCTGCGCGCCAACTGTTTCGACATTACAATCGCTCCTTTTTTCTCTTTTAGATTCCCCGCGAAGCCGTCCCTCGCAGGCAAGCAGGCGCTATTATACGCCGTTTTTCCATGCCCGTCAAGCCATTTTCCGAAATACCGCGCACGCTCCTTCTTGAAAAGGGCGCATCCGGTTGCTTTTTTCGGGCGTTTTGACAGCCTCTGCACTCTGACCGTCCGCCGTCCCTTGCAAACATCAAGTTGCCCCTCCGTATGCTTCGGTGCATACGGAGGGGCAACGGTTTTACGATCTCATTCCGTCGGTGTGAGGAATCTATCTGCTTACTTTTTCAGTGCGTCGATGACTGCCTGCGGCATGGAGACCTCGCGCTCCGCAAAGGTGATCTTTGCGCCAAGCGAGGCTTTCGCGTCCGCAACAACGATGTGAACGCTGCCGGAGCAGCTGAGGCTGAGCGAGCAGAGTGTGCCGTCCTCTACGATGGCTTCGATGCGACCGGACTTCAGGGTAATGCTCTGCGCCTTGATGTCCGGCGCGATGGCATACGCGACCTGCTGCATACCGTCCTCATCGAGCTCCAGCGAGTAGACATAGCCGTTTTCAGACTGCGCGCAGGCCGTTGTGCCGCTCAGCATGAGCTGATAGGCAAGGTCAATGAGCTTTGCCGCGTCCACAGCCGGTTTCGAGCCTGCGGTGATGGCGTATCCCGCCGCATCGCAGAGTGTGTCGCCGGAAAAGTAAACTGCCGCGCCGTTTTTGCTCACGCAGCCAATGTTCTGACCAGAGATCTTCTGCCGGTCAAAGCGAAGGGTATCGTTGACCACGATCGGGCCGCAGTCCGCAGAAAGTGCGATGTCCGCGGAATCACGCTCCCGTTCGCTGCGTGCGCTCCAGGCCTCCAGCAGACGGAACAGATCGTCCGTCATGCTCTCGCCGTCTGCGGTCTTTCCGGTCGCGATGGCGCTGCGCACCTCCTCCGGAAGCTGCGGCAGCTTGCCGCTGTCCTCCATACGCGCCTCTGCATTCAGCGTCAGCGCATCCACGGACGCTGAAAAGCGAAGCGTCGTGAGCCGCCCGTCCGCGGAGACAGCCTCCACGTCCATGCTGTCCGGCCAGAGTGCGCGGTCCGTTCCGGGAAGCAGCAGCGCCATCAGCTCTGCCGTGCTGTCTGCGTCTGCGCGAAGCGCATACGTTTTGCTGTTTCCGCTGCCGGACACATCCGCATCGACCAGACGATAGAGCGATGCCGCCTTCGTGACAAGCCCGGCATAGTCCGGATATGCACCCAGTGAGTACGCCTTTCCGTTTTTCAGGTACACCGCGCCGTTTGCGTAGTAAAGCTGGACCTCGCCGCGCTGGATGCAGGTCACTGCCGTGCCGTCCACCCTCGTCCGGCAGACAGCGGCCTGCGTCTGAACGGCGTCGCCGTCCACAGACGCGGAGATGTCAAGCGTCATATACAGCGGGTCGCGCTCGTCGCAGCTTTTCAGCAGCCGGTACGCATCCAGTCCGTCGCGCATACCGCTGCACAGGAAAAATACGACTGCCGCAGCCAGTGCAAGCACCAGCACGATCACGACCGCGATCCACCAGCGGTGCTTTTTCTTCGGTTTTACCGCCACCGCCGTGCCGCCGTCATGAGGCTCCGCTGCGCCGCTGCCCTCACGCAGCAGCCGCAGCTCCTCCTCCGCACGCGCCAGCCGTTCCTCCGCAGACAGTGCGCGAGCCAGCAGCTCCGGATCGCGTTCGGCAGCCGCCGGCGCCTCAGCCGGAGCCGGAGCCGCCGGTGCAGGCTTCGTGCCCTCAGGCGCCGCGGCGCGCTTTGCGTGCCGGATGCACTTGCGGACGAACCACACAGCCAGAATGACGAGTCCCGCCAGCAGCAAGACTGCCAGCACCCACACCCACCAGATCACCACGGTGCTCACAACAGCAATGCGGACGCTCTGGCCGTCAAGCGGGAATACCAGATAGCTTCCGACGATCTCATACGCGGTCTGCTCCCAGTTTCCGTCGTTTTCGGTATAGATCCTGAGGCGCTTTGTATCGCCGTCCGGTGCAAGATAGCGCAGCTTGTGGGCGCTGCCGCCGTTCGAGGCCTCCACGCTCCACTGCTCAACATCCGCCCAGTTCATGGTGATCAGCGAAAAATCGCTCGTCCCGATGGCGGAAAAATAACTTTCGATGCGGCTTCCGAGGCTTCCGGAGCGAATGTGGAAAGCCCCCGGCGTCAGCGGCTCCGACGCGACCGTGATCGTGTCCGACTCGCTGAAATCCCCCTGCACCAGAAGAATGGCGCGGCCATCCTCCCGCACGGGCGTGGAGGCGATGGCGGGCATGTACGGCGTATAGACGGCCGTGACCGTTGTGTCAAAATGCAGCTCGGTCAGCTCGTCTCTGTCCCACACTGCGCTGTATCCCTCTTTTTCGGGGATTGACGGGAACACATCCTCGTCAAAGCTGTCGCCGTAGTGGAACTGCGTGGAAAAGACCGTCTCGCCGTCTGCGGCAAAGCGCAGCGTGAAGGTGCGCATTGCCTCCGGCAGCGCTTCTGCCTCCGCCAGCTCGTCAAAGCTGCACGGCTCCGCCTTGCCGGCGTAGCTCCGGCGGTTGACGCCGGCGAGCACATCGCTCACATAGTAGTTTTCAAGGAAACTGCCCGCGTCCGCGCCGGAGATCGCGCCGGAATACTGCTTGCAGTCGGTGATCTCCACCAGTGCATAGCATCCCGCCACCGTGCTGCCGCTGCCGGACACGTCCTTTGCAACGCCGGAGCCGACAATGCCGCCGACGTATTTCTGCCCGCTCAGCGACGTCTTTGCAAAGCAGCTTCGCACCGTGGAGCCGGTCGAGCCCGCAATGCCGCCGACGTAATTGCCGCTCTCGCTGGCGATCTCGCCGTAGGCCTCGCAGCCATCGATGAGACCGAGATCCATCCGTCCGCAGACGCCGCCTGCATAGCTGCGCTTGCTGGTGACGATGCCGGTATTGACGCACTTTTGCAGGACGGCCCTGTACTCATACTGCCTCCGGTAGCTGTCGGAGAGGCTGCCGGAAACGTCGTCCTCGGGGTCGAGCGCATACTCGATCGCCATTGCGCCCGCGATGCCGCCGGTGTTGATATCGCCGTAGACCGTGCCGCTGTTGGTGCAGCCGGAGGTCTTGCCGAGCGTGATCAGCTCCACATCGACCGTGGACATATCCGTCACCATGCCCGACGCGCCCTGCTGCGCCTCGGAAATGGCTTCAAAAATGGTATCGGAGAGCTCTCCGAATTTGTTGTTGATGGCGCGTACATCGTCCGCGACTGTACCGACTGCGCCGCTCAGTGCGCCGTTCACCAGACTCAGCTGGCTTCCGATGCCGCTGATCGCCGACGTCAGCCCGCCGAGATCGGGTGCCGCGACGATCTGCGTCGTCGCGTCCAGACTGCCGGACACACCGCCCGTATGGCCGATGTCCGCACCCGCAGATGCGCCGATGTCCACACTCGTGCCGCTGCCGTGACCGACGCCGATGGAGAACGATCCCGGCTCCTTTGTGACGGTGAGACCCGCGCCGCCGCCGTGCGCCACATCCGCGTCGATGGGATTGACCTCGCCGCTGAGCGTGGTCTGGGAGTCACGCGAGCCGCTGCCCTGGATCGTTGTATCGATCCCGGCGGTCAGCTTGATGCTCGACGCCTCCTGCATGGCGCTGTTTACATAGCCGGAAAGTCCGTTGAGACGCGAGGTGACGCCGTTTGCGCTGCTCTCGGCATTGTTTGCCGCCTTGTTTACAAGGTCATTGAGCTCGCCAAGCTGCTTCTCGACCTTGCTCAAGGCGCTCTCCGAGAGCTGCATCTCGATATACGGCTCGATCTGACCGGCAATGCCGCCCACGTCCTTGCGGCCGCAGACGCCGCCCTTGTTGGTGGAGCTTCTAATCTGACCGCAGCTTCTTCCCACGATGCCGCCGACATTGTAGCCGATGTGCTCGTGACCGATTGCCGCCGCGTTGGTGCAGTCGCGGATCGTGCCCGAGGAATAGCCTGCGATGCCGCCGGTATCCGTTGCGATGTTCGCCGTGTCCATCCGCGTCAGGCGCGTCAGATCCAGAGAAAAGTCCAGATCGATGCGGCTGAGGTCGATGCTCGGATCTGTGCTTTCGATGTTGACGTACATATTATTTCTGCTGGCGGAGATCAGGCCCTGATTGGTGCCTGCCACACCGCCGCTGCGGTTTTCACCGAACAGCGCGCCGCTCGTGCGGCAGAACCGGATGACGCCCGTGGCCGTGTTGAAGCCGGCGATGCCGCCCACGTCGCGCGTGCCGGTGACCGTGCCCGTGAAGGAGCAGCCAGAGATCGTGCCGTGATTCTCACCCACGATGCCGCCGACCGAGCCGGTATCCCCCTCGGGATTGACACTGCCCTCGACGTTGAGATCGCGGATGGACGCACCCTCCTGAAGGACGCAGAACAGGCCGGTCGGGGCGGCGCTGTCGGTGATCGAAAGGCCGCGGATCGTGTGGCCCGCTCCGAGGAAAACGCCGCCGAACGTTGCCGCCGGAACAAAGTTCTCGCTCTCAAGCGTAATGTCGCAGTCCAGAACAAAGCGTTTCCTCTGCGACCATGTATCAAGCGTACACGAGGCGGTAAAATCGGCAAAGTCCTCGGCGCTTGCAATGTGGATCTCCTCCACAGCCGTGCTCTCGGCGTCTTCCGCCGCATCGGAGGGCGTCTCCCCTGCCGCATCCGCACCTTGGGTGCTGTCCGCTTCGTCGGCGAGCACCCATGCGGGAACCGCCGCCGTCAGCAGCAGCACGGCGCACAGCAGACCTGCAAGCAGGCGATACCATGTGTTATTCTTCATCGCTGCTCGCCTCCTCCGCAGAGCCTGAGATCAGGCTCACGTCCACGTCGCCCTCCACCGTTGCGCGGAGCACGCCGTGTATGTTGCCGTTGATGCGGCCGTTCACCATGCCGTTGATGACGATCCGCCCGCTTGACGTTCTGCGCTCGCCCATCGAGATCCCCGGCACCGAGAACGAGGTCTTGTCGACCACGCCGCTGCCGATGAGCAGGATCTGCGGCAGAACAAACATAACAAGGAAAATGGAAATGACCGTGCCGCGGCCAAGGCTCTCGCCGATGCCCGCGATGACCGGCTCAGAGGTCATGTTGCCGATCAGGAAGCCGCAGATCGACATGATCGCGCCGGAGGTGATGATGGTCGGGAACGCAAAGTTGAGCGTTTCGATCATGGCCTCACGGTGGTGCTTCTTCGCCTTCAGCTCCTGATAGCGGCTGGCGATGACGATGGCATAGTCGATGTTTGCGCCCATCTGGATGGAGCTGACGATCAGGTAACCGAGGAAGAACAGGTATTTTCCCGTGACGGTCGGGAACGAGAAGTTGATCCAGATACTGCCCTGAATGACCAGGATCAGCAGCAGCGGCATTCCCGCCGAGTTGAACGTGAACAGCAGGACAAACAGCACGATCAGCACCGATACGATGCTCACGACCGTGTTATCGATCGAGAAGGACTTTTCAAAGTCGTATTCGTTCGTGGAGTTGCCCGCCAGATAGACGTTTCCATCCGGATAATAGCTTTTCGCGATGTCCATGATGGTGTCTGTAAAGGCGTAGGTCTCATCTCCGCTGACCGGCAGGTTCAGATAGAGCAGCATCCGGCTGTACTGTGTGCCCTGGAGCTGGTTCTTTGCGCTGAGCATCTGCACCTTCGCATCGGAGAGCATCTGCATCTGCTCGTCATCGAGCGTAACGACGCCCGCGTCAAGCTGGTCGCAGACGTACAGGAGCATGTCGATGAGCGGCACCTGATAATTGGAGATATTTCCGGCAAAGCGCCCGAATTCGTCATGCTCCACGGCGTATGCCGCATAGACGACCTGCGCCAGCTCATAATCAAGGTTTGCAAGCTCCGCGAACTGACGCGGGCGGAGCTTGTCTGCCAGACAGTAGCCGTCCATCGCCTCGATGTTCGTCATGCCCATCGTGCTGTCGACCTCGTCATAGCGCTCCAGCTCCGCAAGCAGCTCCTTCTCCTTGTCGTAGTCGCCCGCCGGGACGATCAGCGCGAGCAGATTGGTCTGAGTGAAATTGTCCTCGATCATCTGCTCGGCGATCTGCGTTTCGTTGAGCTTCGGCGGCTCAAGCAGACTGTAGCCGTAAACGAAGGGGCAGTTTTTGGACATGCGGAAGCCGACAAGAAGCAGCGCGATGAAGATGATCGGCACGACATGGCGCGTAGCATAGTCGATCTTTCCGACAAACGAGATCTTCGGCACAAAGCTCTTGTGGCTCGTCTTGTCGATCAGCGGCCCGAACAGCACCAGAAGCCCCGGCATCACAAGGAATGACGACAGCAGCGCAAAGGCGATGGACTTGATGAGGCAGATCGCCATATCGGGGCCGAGACGGAACTGCATAAAGAGCATCGCAACAAGGCCGCCGACGGTCGTCAGGCTGCTCGCGCCGATCTCTGGAATGGACTTGGAGAGCGCGATGATGACGGCCTCGCGGATGGGCAGCAGCTTGTGCTCCTCCTTGAAGCGGTTGCAGAAGATGATGGCGTAGTCGATCGACAGCGCAAGCTGCAAAATGCTCGTCACGGAGTTGGATACAAACGAGATCTTGCCGAGCAGATAGTTCGTGCCCTGATTGAGCACGAGCGCCACCACAAATGTGATGATCAGCACCGGCACCTCGCCGTAGGTCTCGGAGGTGAACAGCAGCACCGCCACAATGACGAACGCCACATAGACCATGATGACGTTGATCTCATGCTCAATGGTCTTCTCCTGCGTGTTGCCGAGATCGGTCTTGACGTAAACGTCATAGGACGCAAGCAGCGACTTCACCGCCTCCAGTGAGTCGAGGCACGCCTCGTCATTCTCATCAAAGTCGAACGTGATCGAATAGAGTGCGGACAGGTTGTTGTAATGCTTGTCCGTCTCGTCGTAGCTGATCATCTGCACGCCCTTGACGTCCGCGATCTGGTCGCTCAGCGCCGCAGCCTGCGCGGGCGTGATGTTCGCGACCATCACCTCCGCCGAGCCGTAGGTGATAAACTGGTCATCCATGACGGTAAGCGCTTTCTTGGTCTCGGAGTGCTCGGGCAGGTAGGCCGTGAGGTCGCTCTCGACCTCGACCCAGTTGCGGGAAAACGCCGAGAAGATCAGCAGGATGATGACGATCAGGAAAACAAGATTCCGTTTGTCAACAATGAATCCGGACAGCTTCACCAGAAACGGCGTTCCGGAGCCCGTTGTTTCCTTCGCAGGGTTACTCATAGATACACTCGATCTTCCTTTCCATTCAAACTCCATATGGCACGCGGCCATGTTCTGAGGCAACAGCGCACAATTCGGCAAGCAGCTTCGGCGAGAGATTTTTCGTCAAGGCAAGGTTTGAAAAGTGCAGGAATACTGTATGTACCCGCAAGGGGCATGCCGCATCCGTAAGGCGTCTTCGACGCCAACGGCTGCGCAATATTTCAATCTTTTCAAACCGCAGAATTGGCGGAAAAGATCCGCCGAAGCGTGAAGACGCAATTGTGCGGTGCTGCCTTAATAAATTATTATATATAATTCAGCACGCTAGCGCAAGATAAAACGTTGCCTCCGGCGTGATTTCTCAAAAAGTCATTTCATTATAGCGGAAGCTCCGATGGATTTCCAGATAGAGGCTTCGTGCAGATACGCAGATTTGCGCACATCTTCAAAAGTACGCAAAAAGGCACGCCGCAGAATTGAAGAATCCTGCGGCGTGCCCGATATGCACTGCCTTTTACATTTTGGACGAGATGACGAGCAGGACGCCCGCCCCGGCGGTGATCTTCACATCCTCCTGCCATTCGTTGCTGATGCCGATGGGAAAGCGGTTTGTGAGGCGCATATGCAAAAGCGGATACTTTGCCCCGCAGATGGAGACGTCCTCGCACACGTCGGTCATGGCCAGAACGGAGAGCGACCACCCGCTTCTCGGTGGCAGCACGAGCGTGTCCTTCGAAAACAGGAACAGCTCGTTCTCCCTGTCCGGGATGTGTACGCGCGCGCCGTGCCCGACGGCGAAAATCGCCGCCTGGAGGTTTCCGAGCAGATGGTCGAGCCGCCCGCCCAGTGCGCAGTACATCGTGATCTCGCTGTATCCCTCCCCGACAGCCCAGCGGATCGCCGCCATCGTGTCGGTGTCGTCTTTTTCCACCGGCAGCTCGAGCACCGGCACGCCCTCCGGCAGCGCACCGTGATAAGAATCAAAATCCCCGACCAGAAGATCCGGCAGAACGCCGCCGCGCGCGGCGTATTCTACGCCCTTGTCGCAGGCGATGACAAAGTCCGCCGCTTCGATCCCGTTTAGCTCCGAAAACCGTCCGCCGGATATGATGGCACAATGCTGTTTCATGACTACCTCCGCGCCGTCCGCTTTATCAGCAGTAGTTTACCGCAGAATATGGCGCGTTGTCAAATCCTTTCTGCCCGCGCAGGCGTTTCCCACGCAGGCGCGCTGCACGTGCGGTTCTATGCGTCTCCTACCCCGCCCTTCCGCAGAGCGCCGCCGCAGCCAGCACAGCCGCCGTTATGAGCAGGACCGGCAGCTTTTGCACAAACACTCTCCGCGCGTACCGCATGGCATTTCCCTCACTCCGCGAGTGTCCGTCCGAGGGCGCGGCAGGCCTCAAGCGCCTCTGCATCCGGCGCTTCGCAGCAGATCACACTCGGACAGACAAGGCGGATGCCGGCGTCCGTGCAGTCAGCCTCCCATTCGCGCATCCATTCGCCGTCGCCCCAGCCGTAGGAGCCGAACAGCGCACCGCTTTTTCCAGTAAGGCTGCCTTTGACACAGTCATACATCGGCTGAAATTCCGTCTCCTCAAGCACTTCGCTGCCCATGGCAGGGCAGCCCATCGCAACTGCGTCTATCGCGTTAAGCGCCTCCGTGTTCACCTCCCCCGGTGTCCAGAGGATGACCTCCGCACCCGCGCCGCGTGCGCCCTCGGCAACCGCCTCAGCCATTGCCTCCGTGTTGCCGGTTCCGCTCCAGTAGATCACAGCAGTTTTCTTCATATGACACATCTCCTTTTTTATAGTTCTATCAGACCGCGACAGCAAGCCGTGCAAGCTCCAGACCTGCCCGCCAGCGTGCGCAGTAGATGCTCGTGCATTTTTTATAGCTGTCAAAAAGGCGCTTTGCAGCCGCCTCGTCGCCGTAGACCTTCCAGAGCCCCGCGCACTTGCAGTCCTCGGAGCAGCCCGTGAGAAAGCCGCGCACATCCTCCGGCGGATAGCTGAGAAACAGCCCGACCTCGTGCGGAAACGCGCTGTCTCTCCGAAAGCGGCGGATCAGCTCCGCCACGCACTGCGCGCAGCTTCCGGCGGCATAGCCCGCCTGATGCAGAAGCTCGGCGGCGAGCCCGTTTTGCAAATCTCTTTGAAGCTGTGCGGGGCGGTAGAGATACAGCAGCGCCCGGCGCTCCCGCATCCGCAGCGGCAGCAGGCAAAGCCCCTTCCCCCGCAGGATGCGGTTGAGGTGCCGAATGTCGGACGTAAGCTGCCTCCGCGTCTCGTACTGGCACGGAAAAAGGCTTCCGGTCTTGATCCCGGCCAGCGTCGGCGCCGCCTGCCGGACAAGCAGTTCCTCTGACATGTTTTTCTCCTCCTTCGCGGTCTCTGTGCAATTATCGCACAAGTGTTCTTTCGGTTAGATTGCTCTAACTATCGTGCAAAAAGAAGTAAGGCTTTTGGCCTTTGAATTAGAGTTCTCTAACTAAACGCATCATAGCACATCTATTTGATTTTTGCAACCTCTTTTTTCTCCGTGCACAGCACACCTGCACAATCGTCTGCCGGCGCGCATATAGTATGGATAGCGGAAGGCATCGTCCAACGAAATAACCATCCTGTCTCAAGGAGTGATCGCATGAGTAACAACTGTATTGGAAACTACACCACCACTGGCGGCGCCTCGTGCGGCTGCACGAAGCCGGAGCCGCAGGTCTGTACCTGCGTCACGGAATGTGAAGCCGCCGAGGCAGTCGAGAACGAGGGCACGGAGTCCTGCGCCTGCCGCGACAGTCTTGCCGCGGCCTTGCAGCTGCTCTGCGGCGGAGATCTGCCGGCGCTGATCGACTTCAACCGCTTCGCCTTTTTGACCTCCAACTATCTCATCGGTGCAAATCTGGTCTGTCCGTGCGGCCAGACGGGAACATACGACAACCTCTCCGACACGCTCAGCGGGACCTTCAACCGCTTTACGCCGTGTTCGTGCGAGCTGATCGACGTCTCGGGGCCGGTCTACGGCGCGATCCCCTACTACCGGCCGCAGACCGTCGCCAATCTTCTCACGGTCATGAGTGAAAATCTCGACGGCGTGACAGATGCCGGGGGCACGGTCAATGCCCTGACGGCGCTTGCCGCGCGCATCGATCCGGACAGTGCGGAGTACCGCCCGGAGCTTCTCGATGCGTTCCAGCCGCTGCTCGGCGCGTGCTCGTGTCCGAATGTCAAGGTCAGCGAGGTATCGCTCTGCGCGCTTGACGCCATCGCCTTTGAGCCCGCAGGCGTCACGCCCGAGCAGAAGGCCGCGAACTACCAGACCGCAAAGCAGGTCCTTCTTCAGATCCTGCGGCCAAAATGCCCGCCGCCCTGCCATCCCTGCCAGCCGCCGCGTCCCAAGCCCTGCGTTGTGCCGTGCGGCTGCAAGAACAACGGCATCCTCTCGTCGATGGACCGCTGCGGCATGGCGCACACCGTCTCTCTGACGGCGGGGCATCTGCTGCTTGTCGGCGCGGCGCTCCTCGGCAGCGTCGGAAACGCACTCGTTCTCGCCAGCGATGCCGATCACCGCTTCTATTTTATCTGTGCCGAGCAGGTCGAATTCCTGAACTGAACGGCAAAAGGGGCTGTCTCACTAAGAGGCAGCCCCTTTTCAGAGCTTGTCAAAGCGCCAGTGCCGCCGCAAGGATCGGCGCGTTGCGCGCATACATTTCGTCAAGCTGGGAAAGCGGCAGCGGATTTTCGCCCAGCCCCGCCTCGACCGTAAAGCCCGGACGGCGAAAGCGTTCCAAAAACCAGTCCTTGAAGCCCGCATTGGCAGACTCCGGCGGCACAGGCTCCAGCACATAGCCGGACGCCGCCGCAAGCTCACGCGCCAGCGCGTCCGCGCAGGGCAGGCAGACTCCGTCGTATGTATGATAGATAACGCTCCCCTGCGTATGGTACGCAAGCACCAGCTCCGGCCGGATGCAGCAGGTGTATGCCGCCAGCGCCGAGGTCTCCGGCTGATCCAGCGGCCTTTCGCCGGGATAGTCGCGCGGCGCCGGCGCGCCATAGCCCCGCGAGGCCTTGATCTGTCTTGCTCGTTCCCATCCCGCCGGGTAGTTGAGGTTCAGATCGACGCCCTGCAGATTCGCCTTCCAGCCCGACGGGAACGGCAGCTCCGGATAGTCCGCCGCAATGGCGCGCGCGGCGCGGTATTCCGGCTCGTCCGGCGTGATCGCGCCGGTCACAAGGTCGATCCCGTCCGGATTGACCATCGGCACGACATAGAGCATCGCGTTTTCAAACAGCGCCGCCGCGTTTTTTCCGCCAAAGCTGCCGCCGCGCTCCACCGCCTCCATGTATCCCTCGATCAGCTCCCAGCAGAGCATGGACGTGATGTATTCGTTCGCGTGGTGCCCGCCGGTCAGCAGCACCTTGGTATCACCCAGACCGAGCTGCACGGCGCAGATACTCCGCCCGCCGGCGGTTTTCGTCAGTTCGCGGGTGTATACGAACGGATAGCGTCTTTTCAGCCGCTCCAGCCGCTGCGCCTGCATGCCGGACGTCATCGGCATTCGTTTTCGCATTGTGTTTTCCGTAAAAATCCCCTCCGGAATATATCTATTCCGGAGGGGCACAAAATATACCGTCTTTTTGCCTTGCGGCGAACGTTTTTCAGAGCCTGTGCATTACATGAACGTGAAGATCGTCTTCATGCAGCGATAGGTCATGTAGCAGTCAACCTTCGCGACCGTCTCATACGGTGCGTGCATCGACAGCACGGGCACGCCCGCATCGAGGGTGTCGATGTTGCGGCGAGCCATGAACTTCGCAACCGTGCCGCCGCCGCCCTTGTCAGTCTTGCCAAGCTCACACATCTGCCAGCGGACATTGTGCTCGTTCAGCAGGCAGCGAACCTTGCCGACGATCTCGGACGAGGCATCGGACGCGCCGCTCTTGCCGCCGGAGCCGGTGTACTTGCAGAGGCCGACGCCGTAGTTGAGATAGGAGCTGTTGCGCGGCTCAAAAACGTCGGAGAAGTTTTCGTCATACGCCGCCGTCACGTCGGCGGACAGGCAGAAGGAATTCTCGAAGCACTCGCGCAGCTCCACGCCCTGCGTGGCGCAGAGGTCTGCCATGAAGGTGTCGAACGCCGCAGACTGCATACCGGAAACGCCCTCGGAGCCGATCTCCTCCTTGTCGGCGAAGATGCAGACGGCGGTCTTTGCCGGATGCTCAACATCGAAGATCGCAGCAAGCTCTGCATACGCGCAGACACGGTCGTCATGGCCGTAGCCGCCGATGAGGCTGCGGTCAAGGCCGAGATCCCGCGCGTTCGCGGCAGGAACAGCCTGCAGCTCGGCGGAGATGAAGTCCTCCTCGGTGATGCCGTACTTCTCATGCAGAAGCTTCAAAACGGCAAGGCTCACGCGGTCGGAGCTGTCGTCATCGCGCTCGGGCCAGCTGCCGATCAGAATGTTGAGAGACTCCGCGGGAATGGCGCTGTTCAGCGGTTTTGCGCCCTGCTCCGCACCAAGGTGCGGCAGAAGGTCGCTGATGATGAACTGCGGGTCATTGAGGTCGGCGCCGATCTTGACATAGACCTCGCTGCCGTCGCGGCGCATGACCTTGCCGTGCAGCTCCAGCGGCGTGGCGACCCACTGATACTTGCGGATGCCGCCGTAGTAATGGGTCTTCAGATAGGCCATCTCAGCATGGGATGCCTGGAAAAGTGGGCGGGGCTTGATGTCCAGTCTCGGTGCGTCGGTGTGCGCCGCGCCGATGTTCGCGCCCTTTGCCAGAAACTCCGAACCGATGACGGCCAGCATGATGGCCTTGCCGCGGTTATTGTAGTAGACCTTGTCGCCGGGGTTCAGCGCCATGCCGCGCTTGTACTCGACGAAGCCGCGCTTCTCGGCAAGCTCGATGGCAGAAAAGACGCACTCACGCTCGGTCTTGGAGGCATCCAGGAACCTCTTGTAATCCTCACAGTAGGCGTTCATTTCCGCCTCTTCAGCGGCGCTCAGCGCATTGTGGGCATTCTGCGGCTTGTACAGCAGCATATCGCGTTCTTCTTGTGTCATTTTGCGTTCTCCTTTATGATTTTGTCTAATAATGCCTCGGCTTGTATTTGAAATTCCTCTTGGGAGATTTCACCGTTTTCAAGAATATACGTACAGTGTGTGCGGAAATAGCTTTCCGGCTCCTGCGCGCGGATGCGCAAAAGCGCATACCGGCGCTCAATGCCGTCGCGCGCCATGATGCGCGCAAGGCGTACCTCCTGCGGCGCGGTGATGCCGACGGTCACATCGCAGAGAGAGGCAAGGCCGCTTTGAATGAGGTTGATCGCATCGACGGCAAACAGCGTGCAGCCGCACGCCTTCTTCTCTGCCCGGATCGTCTCGACCGCGCGCCGGACGTGGAAATAGACGATGCGGTTGAGGGTATCAAGCTGCGCCGGGTCTGAAAAAACGAGCCCGCCGAGCTTTTTCCGGTCGAGCGTGCCGTTTGGCAGGAACACGTCTCCGAAAGCGTCCGTCAGCGCCGCGCGAAGCGCGCCGTCGGTACGCAAAAGGTCATAATACAGCGCGTCACAGTCAACGCCGCAGCCGCCGCGCGCCTCGATCCGGCGCAAAAGCGCCGTCTTTCCGCAGCCGGTCTGGCCGGTGATGCCGATGGTCAGCACGCGCTACACCTCCACCACATGGAAGCCCGCCGCTTTTTTCAGCCGGTTTCCGATCGCAAGGCCAAGTCCCGCGTCATCCGGGCACTGGGCGTAGATCTCCGGCACGCCCGTCACGTCAAACTCGCGCAGAGCGTCAAAGACGCGGCGCGCCTGCTCGGACTTGTCTCCCTCGGGGCCGAGGTCATGGATGACGCGCCCCGGAAACAGCGCGCGGTATTCGGAAAAGCAGATAACGCCCGCGCCCTGCTGCGCATGGCGTGCGATATAGTCGGCGCTTTTTTCGCCGTCTCCGGTCACGACCGTGACGGGCGCCTTCGGCGCATAGTGGCGGTATTTCATGCCGGGTGCGCGCGGATGCTCGCCGTCTGCGACCGGCTGCGTGATGCACCTGTCAACAAGGACCGTGCCCAGCACGCGCTGAAGCTCCTCAAGCGGAAGTCCGCCCGCGCGCAGAAGGCGCGGCGGCTCACAGGTGAGGTCGATGATCGTCGATTCGACGCCGACGCTGCACGCGCCGCCGTCAAAGATGCCGTCGATCTTTCCGTCCATATCCTCGACCATGTCCGCCGCCGTGGTGGGGCTCGGACGGCCGGAGGTGTTGCCAGACGGTGCGGCAATGGGCACGCCGGCGGCGCGGATGACCGCAAGCGTCACCGGATGGTTCGGGCAGCGGACACCGACTGTATCAAGCCCGCCGGTCGTGCGGTACGGCACAACATCCTTCTTCGGCAGGATCATGGTCAGCGGCCCCGGCCAGAACTCGTCCGCGAGGCGGTATGCGCTCTCGGGTACGTTTTCACAATATCTGCTCAGCCACGTGCTGTCCGGCACATGGATGATGAGCGGGTTGTCCTGCGGTCTGCCCTTTGCCTCATAGATACGGCGGCAGGCGTCTGCATTCAGTGCGTCCGCGCCAAGGCCGTAGACCGTCTCGGTCGGGATGCCGAGCAGACCGCCGCGGCGGATGATCTCCGCCGCCGCCTCGATATTTTCATTTGTCGCTTCTGTAAACAGGATCGTTTTCAAAACAGCGCTTCCTTTTTTCTCGGTTTTCAGACTTCCTGCTGGCTTTGCAGCTTTCTGGCCTGATCGGCGGTCACGAGCGCATCGATCAGCTCGTCAAGATCGCCGTCCATGATCGCGTCGATCTTGTAAAGCGTCAGGCCGATGCGGTGATCGGTCACGCGGCCCTGCGGGAAATTATACGTCCGGATGCGCTCGTTGCGCATACCGGTACCGACCTGACTGCGGCGTTCGGAGGAGACCTCATTTTCAATGCGGCTCTGCTCGATCTCGTAGAGCTTCGAGGCGAGCATCTGCATACAGCGCGCACGGTTTTGCACCTGCGAGCGCTCCTCCTGACAGGCAACGACGATGCCCGACGGCTTGTGGATCAGACGCACAGCGGAGGACGTCTTATTGATGTGCTGGCCGCCCGCACCGGATGAGCGGAAGACCTGCATCTCGATGTCCTCCGGCCGGATGTCGACCTCCGCCTCCTCCATCTCCGGCAACACGGCAACGGTTGCCGTGGAGGTGTGTACGCGTCCGCCGGATTCGGTCTCCGGGACGCGCTGGACACGGTGAACGCCGGATTCAAACTTCAGGCGCGAGTAGGCGCCGTCGCCGTGGATCATAAAGTCGGCTTCCTTTACGCCGCCAAGCTCCGTCTCGTTGTAGTTGAGCAGCTCCACCGTCCAGCGGCGGTTTGCGGCGTACATCGAATACATGCGGAACAGGCTGTGGGCAAACAGGGCGCTTTCCTCTCCGCCGACACCGCCGCGGATCTCCACGATCACGCCCTTTTCGTCGTTCGGGTCGCGCGGCAGCAGCAGAATTTTCAGCTCCTGCTCCAGCTCCTCCTGCCGCTTTTTCGCGGCGGAAAACTCCTCCTGACAAAGCGCCTTCAGCTCTGCGTCCGTCTCGCCCGCCATCATCTCGCGCAGCTCGACCTGCTCCTGCTGCACCTTTTTGAGCGCGCGGTAGGCATTTACGACCGGTTCGAGCAGCTTCTGCTCCTTCATGAGCTTTGCCGCCGCCTTGGGGTCGGCAAAAAACTCCGGCTGTGCCATGCGCTCCGCCGCTTCCATATACCGCTCTTCGACCAGCTTCAGTTTATCCAGCATCATCATTTCTCCACATATCAAATCGTGTATATCATAGCGCATTTTTGCCGCTTCGTCAAATCATCCCTGCGTGTTTTGCACGCTTTTGCACATACTATTCTGAAAAAAGATCAGAAACGGGGTATGAGAATGAAGCGGCTGCTTTCCGCCGCGCTGGCAGCGGCGGTTTTTCTGGCCTTCTGCGTGCCGCGGGCGCGCTGCGGCGGCGCGGAAAAGGGCTGTATCGCGCTGACCTTTGACGACGGGCCGTCGGGCGAGCTGACCGAGGCGCTTCTGGACGGGCTTCGCGCACGCGGCGTGCGCGCGACATTTTTTGTCTGTGCCTATCGCGTGGCGCAGTTTCCGCAGACGCTCTGCCGCGCCGCGCAGGAGGGCCACGAGATCGGGCTGCATAGCTGCTGCCACGACTATATGCAGAACATGTGCCGCGATGAGGCATACAACGATCTTGTCTCCTGCGCGCAGGCTGTTACGGAGTGCTGCGGCCTCGCGCCGAGGCTCTTTCGCCCGCCCGGAGGGCTCTATTCCTCCGACCTTCTTGCGGCAGCAAAAGACGCGGGCGTGAGCGTCATTTTGTGGTCGGTCGATCCCGAGGACTGGGACGCAAAGCAGCACGCGAGCGTCCTGCCGCGCGTTTTGCGCGGCGCCGCGCCGGGCGCAGTCATTTTGATGCATGATATGTCTGAAAACTCGGTGACGTGCGCGCTTCGCGCCGTGGACGCGCTTCGCGCCGAAGGGTACCGGTTCTGCACCGTGACGGAGCTTGCCGCCGAAGCCGGGGTCGCGCTGCTTCCCGGCGGTGTCTACAGCAGCTTTCCGCCGCCAAAGCCGTCCGGGCGAAAGGATTGACGAACCGCGCCGCTTCCTGTAAAATAGGACGAAAGAATCACAGGAGGCGGTTTTATGGATAAAAAAACGCTTCGCGCCCAAATCAAGGCGCAGAAGGCCGCGCTGAGGGAGGAGCAGATCCTTGCCGCGAGCGAGCGGCTTGCGCGTCAGCTCTATGCCCACCCTGCCTATCAGGCAGCCTCGTCAATTTACGGCTATCTGGCGTTCAATGAGGAGGTGCGCACCGTTCCCATGCTCCGGCAGGCGCAGAAGGACGGTAAGCGCGTCGCCGTCCCGAAGGTGTTCGGGTCGGAAATGCGGTTTTTATGGCTGGATGATCTCGACGCCGTGGCCCCCGGCTATTACGGCGTGCCGGAGCCGGTCGCGGACGGCCCCGTTGCCGGGGATGAGACGGCGCTCATTCTGATGCCCGGTCTGGCATTTGACCCGGAGGGACGGCGCTGCGGCTACGGCGGCGGCTTCTATGACCGCTATCTCGCCGCACATCCGGATCATCCGACGCTTGCCATGTGCTATGACTTCCAGATGCTGCCCCACCTCGACGTGGAGAGCTTTGACGTACCGGTGCAGTATGTCCTCTCGGCATCGGTGGAGGTGGACGCGAAATGAAATATTGGTTTCTGCTTCTTCTGTGCGCGTCCGTCTTTCTCGTCTGCTTTCTGGTCGACCTGCTGCTCAAAAAGCTCTTTCCGAAGGACAAGCTCGAAAAAAGCAAGCAGTGCGTGCGCCTTCCGCGGCGCGAGGCCATTTTCGGCGTCCTTCTCGTCTTTGCGGCCGTTGTCGTCCTTGTGCGCTTTTTGCCGCAGAAGATGGACGTGCTGCTGCTCATCGGCGCGGTCGTGGCGCTGCTGCTCGGCACGCTTCTGCTTGTGAGCTACTGCTCGTTTGCCATCTATTATGATGAGGAGACATTTCTCTACCGCAATTTCCGCCATAAAAAGACGCTCTATCACTATTCCCAGATCCGCGGCCAGCGCTCGCTCCAGACGCGAAGCGGCATCAACACCGAGCTGTTCGTCGGTGAGGAGAGTCTCCAGCTCTACAGTGCCATGCAGGGTCTGGACGCCTTTTTGAACAAGGCCTTTTTCCGCTGGTGCGCCGTGAAGGGCATCGACCCCGACAGCATCGAAAACAATCCCCCCATGCTGACTTACTTCCCCGACCCTGACAATGTAGACGGATAAACCACGCACACTCTGCAAAAGCGCTGCTTTTGCAGAGTGTGCGTTCTTCGATCCGAGGCGGTTTTTTCAGCGGGCGTCCTTCGGGACATCGCGCATGCTCAGGCTGATGCGCTTGCGCTTTTCGTCCACCTCCAGCACCACGACCTTCACCACGTCGCCGACGCTGACGGCCTCAGAGGGATGCTTGATAAACTTGTCGCAGACCTTTGAGATATGCACCAGTCCGTCCTGATGCACGCCGATGTCGACAAACACACCGAAATCGATGACGTTTCGCACCGTGCCGGTCAGCACCATGCCGGGTCTCAGATCCTTGACGTCCAGCACGTCCGTGCGCAGGATCGGCGCGGGCAGCTCGTCGCGCGGGTCGCGTCCGGGCTTCAGAAGCTCCTTCACGATGTCGCGCAGCGTCATTTCGCCGCATCCGCACTGCTCCGCCGCCCGTTTCCAGCCGATCGACTCGATGCGCTTCGGAAGCTCCGCCAGCGCGCCCGCTCCAACATCCGAGAGTGCATACCCGCCCAGCTTCAAAAGCGCCTCCGCCGCCGCATAGGACTCGGGATGGACGCCGGTGTGGTCGAGCACCTGCCTGCTTTCCGGCACACGGAGGAAGCCCGCGCACTGTTCAAACGCCTTGGGCCCGAGCTTCGGCACCTTCAGGAGCTGCTTTCTCGTTGTAAACGCGCCGTTTTCTTCGCGATAAGTCACAATGTTCTTTGCAGTCACGTTCGTCAGTCCCGCAACCTGCTTCAAAAGAGACGGCGATGCGGTGTTGAGATCGACGCCGACCGCGTTGACGCAGCTTTCCACCACGCCGCCGAGCGCGGCGTCCAGCTCCTTTTCCGGCATGTCGTGCTGATACTGCCCCACACCGATGGCCTTCGGGTCGATCTTCACAAGCTCGGCAAGCGGATCCTGAAGCCGCCGCGCAATGGAGACCGCAGAGCGGAGGTTCACGTCAAACTGCGGAAATTCCTCCGCCGCCAGCTTGGAGGCGGAGTAGACCGAGGCGCCGGCCTCGCTCACGATCATATACGACACGCCGCCGCCAACCGTGCGGATGAGCTCCACCGTCATGGCCTCGGTCTCGCGCGAGGCCGTGCCGTTGCCGATGGCGATGTGCTCCACACCGTCCTTGCGGATGAGCTTTGCCAGCGTGTCGATGGCCTCCTGCTTTTTGCGTTCGCTGAATGTGGGATAGACGACCGCCGTGTCAAGCACCCGTCCCGTCGCGTCAACGACCGCCACCTTGCAGCCGTGGGCGTAGCCGGGGTCAAGCCCCATCGTCACGTGGCCCTTGACCGGCGGCTGCATCAGAAGCGGCCGGAGGTTCAGCGCAAAGTTCCGGATGGCGCTCTCGGCTGCCAGCTCCGTCAGATTTCCGCGCAGCTCGCGCTCCAGACTCGGAGCCAGAAGCCGGTCATAGCTGTCGGCGCAGACTGCGCCGAGGAACGTCATGGCGGGCGTTCCGGGGACGATGACGCTGCGGCGGAGCGTCTGCACAGCTGTATCCTCGTCCATCTCGATGCCGACCTTCAAAAAGCCCTCGCGCTCGCCGCGGTTGAGTGCGAGCACCTGATGGCTCTGGAGCTTTGCCACCGGCTGGCTGAATTCGTAATACAGGCGGTAGACCGAGTCCTCGTCCTTTGCGCCGCGCGAGGTCAGGACAGCCTTCTGCTGCATCAGTGCGCGCAGACGCTTGCGAAGCTCCGCGTCATCGGAGATGCGCTCGGCCAGAATGTCTCCCGCGCCCGCAAGCGCATCCTCCGCCGTCTCCACGCCCTTTTCCGGGTCGATGTATTCAAGAGCCAACACCTCCGGCGGCTGCATGCCGCGCGTCTGGGCGAAAATGGCGTCCGCCAGAGGCTCCAGCCCTTTTTCCTTGGCAATGGTGGCGCGCGTGCGGCGCTTGGGGCGGAACGGGCGGTAGATGTCCTCGATCTCGGCAAGCGTCGAAGCGGCGTCAATGCTCTGCGCCAGCGCATCGGTCAGCTTTTCCTGCGCGGCGATGAGCTCCTTCACCTCCGCGCGGCGCGCCTGCAGATTGCGCAGGTATTGCAGCCGCGTTTCAAGCGTGCGGAGCATGGTATCGTCCATGCCGCCATGCGCCTCCTTGCGGTAGCGGGCAATGAAGGGAATGGTGTTGCCCTCGTCCAGAAGCGCGGCGACGTTTTCTACGTATTTTTCCGCGCAGCCAAGCTCCGCGGCCAGAATGGCAGTGATGTTCTGCATGTGATTCTCCTTCTTTCGGATTCTTTTTGCATTGTAGCACAGAATCATGTATAATGAAAAGAAAAAAAGCGTGAGGTTTTCTATGAGATTCAAAGCTGTCCTGCTCGACATTGACGATACGCTCTTTAATTTCCGGCAAAGCTCCTTTGAGGCGATGCAGGGCGCGCTGGCGCGCCGCGGCGTCCGCTTCACATGGGACGACATGGCCGAATACGAGACCTATAACAACGCCCTCTGGAAGCAGCTTGAACGCGGCGAGATCACGAGAGCGTTTCTTTTCCCCGAGCGCTTCCGCCGCTATTTTGCCGCGCGCGGTCTGGAGATTGACCCTGCCGAGTTCAACACCGCCTATCTCAGCGGTCTTGCGCAGGGCTACGCCTTCATGCCGCACTGCCGCGAGCTTCTGGAGGCACTGCACGGAAAATACAAGGTCTTCATCGTCACAAACGGCGACGCCTTCGCGCAGAGATCGCGCATTGAGCGCTCCGGTCTTGCGCATTTGTTTGACGGCGTGTTCATCTCTGAGGAGCTTGGCTGCAGCAAACCGGAAAAGGGATTCTATGACAAGGTCTTTGAGATCGTCGGACAGGAATACCGCGCGTGCTCGCTCATGGTCGGCGACAGCCTGACCTCCGACATGCAGGGCGGCCGCAACGCCGGCATACCGACCTGCCTTTATGGCAGGCGCGAGAAAGCAGACGCACGCTGTGACTATGTGATTGAGGATCTTCTTGAGCTTCTGCCCCTTCTCGAAGCGCAGTAAGACGGCGCGGCGGTCTCCACAGGCTTCAGATGTCGAACTCGGTCGATAATTTCTACCATAATATGGCTTAATTCTTCTTGCAAAAAATGGTTATTTATGCTACATTATAGTTGTCGCAGCGATAAATTCGTCAGCGCCTGCCAAAGACGCTGAAATCATCATGACAGGAGAGGATAGCATATGGAAAATCGCGTCAAGATTTTGATCGCAGATGGAAACGATGAGTTTTGCAGCCATCTGAAAAAGCTGCTGGAAGAGACCAGCGGATATGACGTCGTAGGCATTGCAGCGGACGGTGAGCAGGCGCTGGCGATGCTCACCGCGCACCAGCCGGATGTTCTGGTTCTGGATCTGCTGCTTTCCAAAGCGGATGGCATCGCCATTCTCAAGCAGGCGCATGCCATGCCCAAGCCGCCGGTCGCGTTGGTTCTGTCCGGCTTTATGACGGAATACGTCGGAAATATGGCCATTTCACTCGGCGTGCAGTATTTCATGACCAAGCCCTGCGATTTTGAACATGTGGCAGAGCGCATCCGCGAGATCGTCGCCATCGAACGTCAGTCCAGATCTGTCTCGCGCCGTGGCGAGGTCAACGTCGAGGCCATGGTCACCTCGATCATCCACGAGATCGGCGTTCCGGCACACATCAAGGGCTATCAGTATCTGCGCGAGGCGATCATGATCGCCGTCAACGACATGGACGTCATCAACGCCATCACAAAGGTCCTGTATCCGCAGGTCGCAAAGACCTTCTCCACCACGCCGTCCCGCGTCGAGCGCGCCATTCGCCACGCCATCGAGGTCGCATGGGACCGCGGTGATCTGGAAACACTGCAAAAATTCTTCGGCTACACAGTCTCCAACACCAAGGGTAAGCCCACCAATTCCGAATTCATTGCACTGATCGCGGACAAGCTGCAATTGCAGCTCAAGGACATGACGGTCGGCATCAGTTGATCTTTCGTTACCACCCTTTCTATATTCACCCGCCAAAATGCCGTCGGTCGTTTTGACCGGCGGCATTTTGAGCTTGTCAAAAAAGTCTTTTTGACAAGCTCTCAAACGCGAACCGCGGGGC
>ERZ827520.1360-NODE-1360-length-28963-cov-10.685416_pt1 | contig 28963 bp, 15 predicted proteins | sample MGYA00519581_ERZ827520 | MGnify/ENA primary metagenome ERZ827520 (study PRJEB31778, sample SAMEA3449339) | human gut metagenome | biome: human gut; feature: human-associated habitat; material: faeces | place: United Kingdom | collected 2010/2012 ...
CGGGCGGGGGCCGTTCCCCGGCCCCCGCCCGCCGCTGCTGCTCGGAAAAGCGGTTGTCCGGGAAAGGCGGTCTTTTGCGCGAAAAACAGCAATTTTTATCAATCATTTGTTTTCTGCGTTTGCTATAATATCTGCAAGGAGATGCGCTATGGAACGGGAACGAATCGAATGGGTGGTCGGGTATATCGAGACGCATCTGTGCGAGGAACTGGACGTGAAAACGCTCGCGCGGCTTTCGGGTTATTCCGAATTCCACTTTATTCGGATGTTTCGCAGGCATGTCGGCCTTACGCCGGCCGACTATGTGCGGCAGCGGCGGCTGTCGGAGGTCGTGCGTCGGGCCGGCGCGCGGGGACGTCCGCTGTCGGACGCCGCGTTTGCGCTCGGCTTCAACTCGAAGGAAAATTTCAGCCGCGCCTTCAAGAAAGCGCATGCCGTCTGTCCGGCCGCATGGCGGGCGGTCGATTGCAGTTTGCGGACGCTGGCGCCGTTTTCGTTCGATACCTCCGCGCCGCAGCCGGCTGTTTCGGTTCGGACATTCGGCGGCTTTTCCCTGATCGCCTATCCGTTTGCCGCCGAGCCGCCGCACTGCTGGAACCGATACAACACCGAAAAGCGCTCGGCCAGTCTGTCCGGCGGCGCTGTGGCGGAGGATTTCGGTGCGATGCGGTGGGACGCGGAACGCGGGCGGCTGGCTTACTATATCGGCGTCCGGCAGGCAGACGCGAAGGGCGACCGCACAGACACGGTGCGGCTTGAAATCCGTATCGGCAAATACGCCGTGTTCGAGACGCAGCCCGCCGCGCCGCAGGATTTTGTCGGCGTCATCCGGCGCACATGGGATTGGATCTACGGCGTATGGCTGCCGCGCAGCGGGTACCGCCGGGCGGACGGCTATGAGCTGGAGAGCTACATCGAAAGCAGCAGGACATACACGGAGCGGATATACGTTCCGATTGAAAGGGAGTAAGAAATCATGGCGAAAATTATCAAGACGTTTGAAGAAAGCATCCCCACGCTGCGCTTCATCGGCAAAAAGTACGGCGATTTCGGACATTGGGGCGAGTGGTGGCAGAACGGATGGTTCGAGCAGGTCGAAAACGCGATGGGCGGCGTCGAAAAAATCCTTTCCGTTTGGGAAAACGGCGGCGGCTATGTGGGCGTCGAGCGGCGCGCGGAGGGGCAGGCGTTTGCGTATTACATCGGGATGTTCGCGCCCGAGCGTACGCCGGTTCCCGACGGGTTTATCAGCGTGGATTTTGAAAATCTGTCTCTGGGGACCTGCTGGATTTACGGACGGGAGGACGAGGTGCACGACACGAGCGCCTGTCTGTCGAGTCTGGCGGCGAACGGCCTGGAGCCGTGGCGGGACGCCGACGGCGCGGTCTGGTCGTTTGAAAACTGCGTGTGTCCGCGTTACACCACGCCCGACGCCGACGGGAACATCATTCTCGATTACTGCTATTTTGTTGTGAAAAAATAGGGCCGGAAAGCGGCCGTCGGGTTTTGCCGTGGGGGATTCTTTTTTCAAAAGAATCCCCCACGGCTTGCTGCGGAAGCCGTATTCTTATGAATCCCGCGCAAAAATACGGCCCGCCGCCTTTGGAAAAGGCGGCGGGCGAGAGGCAGGGCGCTCGGCGGCCCGCGCCAAGGGCGGAGCGCTCTTATTCGAATGAACGCGGACGGGGCTGCGACGGATCGACAGCCTGCTTTTCTCCCGCAGCCTGCCGGTCCCGAATGAACGGTGCGGGGCGCTTCGCCGGGGTTCCCCGGCACTTCAAAGGCGCGCCGTATTTGGGTTTGCGATTTTTTCGGCGTCTCGAAGGCTTTTTTCAAGGGCTATGGCTCCATATGGCGGCTTGGGCGCATCGACTGCAAACGCATAGGATTTGCATTTTTGCCAAGGGACAAAGCCGATGCGGTGCTCCGAAGCGCTTCGCCCGTCAAGGAGGTTCTGCGTGTCCGCGGGTCGGGACGGCGGCGTTTCGAAACAGCTTTTTCGGCCGGATGCGTCGATATTTGTCGAAATTCGCTTTCGACGGAGGTGCGCTTCGCTTTATAAGCCGCAGAAGGCGCGCGCCGTTCGTACCGAGCGCGGTCGTTCGGCGTTTTTGGTGCGCGGCTCTGCGGCGGCGCGGCGCGCGGGACGGCGGCGTTTCGATGCAAAAATACGCGCGGCGGCAAAATCGGCGTGCGTATACATATTTTCCCTTTTCGGCGCGCAAGATAAGACGTACAAGAAACTGTGGTTAGGACGGGTATGTCAACATGCGTTTTTTTGCCGAGCTGAAAAAAGCCTATGCGAGTATCGAGGCGATGTCCGCCGTGCCCGAGGGCGGCGGCGTTTGGATTTATGACAACTTTTACCTCATCAAGCGCAGCTATTCCGACATATGCGCGTCGAAAAAGGCGATTCGGCGCTTTTTGGAGGAAAAGGACAGCGACCGGCTGCTCTCGCTGCTGGACGGCTTTCTGTTCAAGTACGACTTCCGCAGCCCGCAAGACAAGCTGCTGGCCTATCTGCGCGGGCAGCGCTACGTCTACTCCTCCCAATTCCTCTCGCTCGTCCCGGTCCTGCTGCGCGCGCTGGCGCTGCGCGAGCTGGGGCGCATCTGCGGCAACATGGGAGAGGGGCTGCCCTACTCCAAATCGCACCTGTCCAACGCGCTTGACCTGCTGCGCGTGAAAAGCGAGGACGACAGCTCGGCGCTGTTTACGCTCTGGAAGCCGGGGCGGCTGCTCGAGACGGCCGAGGAGGGCTATGTGTATTACGACGAGCCGACCGTCGCGCGCTACCGCAGCGCGCTCTACGATTACGCGCGGGAGAAAAACGTCAGCGAGTTTCTCGCGCTGCTGCGGCTGCGCAAGGCTTACGGCTCGCTGGGCGCCTACGTCTGCCGCCGCAGCCGTGCGCGGGGGCTGTACGTCTACGCGCTGGCTGTCGTGTGGCTGCTGCTGTCGGTCGGCGTGCTGTGCGCCCTGCGGACGGCGTGGGCGCTGCTTTTGCTGCCGGCGCTGGTCGGCTGCGCCTACACGGTGTGCGACGTCGTGTTCGACCGCTTTGTGCGCACGCGGCCCGTCCCGCGCTACCGCATGAATTATGTCAGCGAGAAAAACTGCACGCTCACCGTCGTCACCACCCTGCTGACCGGCGCGGACGACGAGCTGTTCGCGCGGCTGGAGCGCTTCCGCATCGCCAACCGCGGGCCGAACCTGTATTTCGGCGTCCTCGGCGACCTGCCGGACGCCAAAAGCGCGCGTCTGGAATCCGACGCGCGCGTGATCGAGCAGGCGAAGGCGAAAATCGACGCGCTGAATGAAAAATACGGCGGCGGCTTCTGCCTGTTTCTGCGCGAGCGCGCTGAAAACCGCGCCGACGGCGTGTTCCACGGCTTCGAGCGCAAGCGGGGCGCCGTCTGCGCGCTGATGCGCTACATCAAGGAGGGCAAAAACGAGTTTTCCACCGTCGTCGGCGGCGACGAGGCGCGCCGCGCGGCTTACGTCCTCACGCTCGACGCGGACACCGACCTGCCGATGGGCGGCGTCTGCGCGCTGCTGTCGATCATCACCCACCCGCAGAACCGTCCGCACGTCGAGAACGGCCGCGTGACGGCGGGCTACGGCATCATCCAGCCGAAGATGGAGACCACGCTCGAGTCGGCCGCGCAGACGCGCTTCGCCTCGGTCATCAGCGGCTGCGCGGGGCTGTCGCTCTACCAGCAGGCGGCGTTCGACCGTTACAGCTACCTGTTCGGCAGCGGCGTGTTCTGCGGCAAGGGGCTGCTGTCGGTGGACGTGTTCTGCGCCTGCGTGCTCGACCGCATCCCCGACGGGCGCGTGCTTTCGCACGATATGCCGGAGGGCATCTACGCCTCCACGCTGATGGCGACCGACATCGCCTTCACCGACAAAACGCCGAAGAACGCCGTATCCTACTACCGCCGGCTGCACCGCTGGGTCCGCGGCGACGTGCAGAACCTGCTTTTCCTGCGGCGGGGGATAGGCTTTGCGGGCGCGTTCAAAATCCTTTCCAACTTTATCGGCCATATTTCGACGGTTTTCGCCGCGGCGGCGCTGGCCGTTTTCGCATTCTTCACGGACGTCAGCCCGTATGCGGCGCTTCCGTTCGTATTCCTGCCGCAGCTTCTGCCCGCGCTGTTCACGCTGCTGCGCGCGCTGGGACGGCTGTCCGTGGCGCGCTACCGCAGCTTCGCCTTGCAGTTTTCCGCGCTGCTGCTGCGGACGGGGAAGGATTTGCTGTACAACCTCGTCGCCTTCGCGCAGACGGCCTTCACGACGCTCGACGCCGTCTGCCGCGCCGTCTGGCGGATGGCCAGCGGCAGGAAGCTGCTCGAATGGGTGACCGCCTCGCAGGAGGACGGCCGCGCGCCGAACGGCCTTGTCCGCTATATCCGCGAGTTCCTGCCGGGCGCGCTGTTCGGCGCGCTGCTGGTCTTCTTTGCGCCGGCCGTCGCGTATAAGGCCGTCGGCTTACTGTTCTTCGCCTTCCCCCTGCTGGCGTGGGCGCTGGCCGGACCGCGGCGCGCGGCCGAGCCGCTCCGGGGCGCGTCGCGCGATGCGGCGGTCGAATGCGCGCGGGAGATTTGGCGCTTCTTCGCCGACACCGTCGGGCCCGACAGCGGCGAGCTGCCGGTAGACAACCTCCAGCTTTCGCCCACCGAGAGCCGCGCCGACCGCACCTCGCCGACCAACATCGGGCTGTATCTGCTGGCCGTCTGCGCGGCGCGCGACTTCGGCTTCATCGACGACGCGGAGCTTTGCGGCCGCGTCGAGCGAACGATTTCGGCCGTCGAGCGGCTGGAGAAGTACGCCGGCAACCTCTACAACTGGTATACGCTGCCGTCCGGCCGCATCCTCGGCGCGCCCTATGTGTCGTCGGTCGATTCGGGCAACTTCGTCACCTGTCTGGTCGCGCTGGAGGCGCTGCTGCGCGAGAAGTCGCTCGACGCGCTGGCCGGCCGCGTCCGCGCGATCATCGACGCGACCGATTTCTCGGTGCTGTTTTCGGAGAAAAAGCAGCTTTTCTATATCGGCGTCGAGCCGTCCCGCACGCCGCCCGCGCCGGTGTATTACGACCTGCTGATGAGCGAGTCGCGCACGCTGTCCTACTACGCGGTGTCGTCCGGCCTGCTGAGCAAGCGGCACTGGCAGACGCTCTCGCGCTATCCGCGGCTGCGCGGCGGCAGCGTGGGGATGGCGTCGTGGTCGGGCACGATGTTCGAGTATCTGATGAGCCAGCTTCTGCTGCCCGCGCCGCGCGGGTCGTTCGTGCGCGAGAGCATCGAGTTCGCCCTGCGCGAGCAGCGGCGGGTGCTGTTCGGCGGGGCGTGGGGCATCTCGGAGAGCGCGTTCTTCGCGTTTGATTCGGAGATGAACTACCAGTACAAGGCCAGCGGCATTCAGAGCCTGTCGCTCAAGCGCTACGGCGAGCAGCCGGCCATCCTCTCGCCCTACTCCACCTTCCTTGCGCTGCCCTTCTGCCCGCGCGAGGCGCTCGCCAACCTGCGGCGGCTGGAGGCGATGGGCGCGCGCGGCAAATACGGCTTTTACGAGGCGGTGGACTTCACCCCGCCCTACGACGGCGAGGGCGCGCCGGTCTGCGCCTACTTTTCGCACCATCTGGGCATGAGCATCGTCGCGCTGGCCAACGCGGCGTTCGACGACGTGTTCGTGCGCCGCTTCCTGTCCGACGTGCGCATGCGCGCGGGGCTGGAGCTTTTGGAGGAACGCTCGCCGACCGAGCTGCCGCTGCGGGGCGAGCCGCCCCGCCGGCGCGAGCGCGAGCGGAGCTTGTCTTTCCGCTCGGAACGCGGGAGCGCGACCGACGACATCCTCTCCCCGCGCGTGGCGGTGCTTTCGCGCGGGCCGCTTTCGCTCGTCGCCACGAGCAGCGGCCACATCGAGCTGCGGCGGGGCAGGCTGTCGGTCAACGCCTGCGTGTACGACCGCTATTCGGCCGCGCGCAGCCTGCGGCTGTCGCTGACCGACGGCGCCGAGACGCTGCATCTGTCGCCGCTGGAGGGGCTGTCCGGCGCCGGCAGGCTGTTTGAGGAAAAGGAGGGCGCGGCGGCCTACGTCGCCTATTCCAAGCGCCTGTCGCTGTCGCTGCGCTGCTGGATCCATCCGTCGGAGGAAGCGTTCCTGTTCACCGTGCGGGGCGACGGCGCGCCGTCGTTGCGGGCCGAGTTCTCCTTTCTGCCGATGCTGGCGCGGCGGCAGGACTACTTCGCGCACTGCGCGTTTTCCGGGCTGTTCATCGACTGGGAATACGATACGCCCTCGCAAACGCTGCTCTTTTACCGCCGCGTGCGCGAGGGGGAGGAAAGCGCCTTCTGCGCCGTGCGGCTGCAAAGCGGGCGCGCGTTCGCCTATGCCACCTCGCGGGACGGCGGCGACGGCGTGCCCGTCCATCCGCTCTGCCGGCTGACGCTGGAGCTGCAGAGCGGCGCGGGCGAATGCGTCGTCGTCGCGCTCGGCAGGACGAAGGTCGACGCCCTCCGCGCCGCGCGCGCAGCGGCCGACGGCGCGCCGCCGCACCCGCGGCGGGAGACCGACGGCGGCCGGACGCAGGCGCTTTTAGACGCAGTGTTCTTCCCGCGCTGCGCCGAGCCGGCCTATACGCCGGGCGGAAAGCGGGTGCTGTGGCGGTTCGGCGTCTCGGGCGACTACCCGCTCGCCGCGCTCGTCGTCGCGGAGGAGAACCTGCCGCTGCTCAAGGCGTATCTGCTGGCCTTCCGCGCGCTGTCGGTCCGCGGCGTGCGTATGGAGCTGCTGCTGATTACGGAGGAGGACGACCTCTACAACCGCCCGCGCGAAAAGGCGGTCTGGTCGCTCATCAACAGCCTGTCCTGCAACGGCTTCATCGGACGGCGGGGCGGAATCTTCGTCTTCTCGCGGCAGGCGTTTTCCGACGCGGAATTCGCCTACATCCGCGCGCACAGCTCGTATTTTTCCGAAATCTTTCTCTTTGAGCGCGAGGAAGCGCCGCGGCCGCGCACGCTGATGCGCCCAATCCTGCGCACCCTGCCCGCGCCGTCTGCGGCCGACGGCGGGGAGGCGCTGCTGCCGTCTTCGGGCGGATACTTCACGGCCGACGGCTTCTGCGTCGTCAAGCCGCGCGAGGGCCGCGCGCCCTACGCCTTCGTCCTCGCCGGCCGCTGCTTCGGCAGCGTCGTCAGCGACGACAGCCTCGGCTACACCTTCTTCTCCAACAGCCGCCTCTGCCGCCTGACCCCCTTCGACACCGACACGGCGGTTCTGCCGGACGGCGAACGGCTGCTGCTGTTCGTCGGCGAGGACGTGTACGACGCGGCGGCCTGCGCCTCGCGCGTGCAGTACCGCTTCGGCGAGGCGGTCTATTCGGGGACGGTCGGCGGCATACCCTATACGCTGGAGGTACTCGTCTGCGAAAAGCTGCCCGCCAAGCTCTACCGCCTGCGCACGGCCGACGGGCAGAGCGTCAAAAGCGCGCTGGCCGTCCGGCCGGCGGCCGAGGACGGCAGCACGCCCGCGCCGTTTCTGTCCTACCGCGAATCGGAGGGCTGCGCGGTCTTTTCGGGACCCTGCTTCGGCTTCACCGGCTGCGTGGGCGAGGGCGAGCGCGCGACCGATTTCCTCAAGCTGACGCGCGGCGTCGAGAGCGGGCTTTGCGACGTGCTGGCCACTATCGCGTCGGGACGCGAGGCGGTCTATTTCCTCGGCGGCGCGGCGACCGAGGCGGCCTGCGCGCGCATCGCCGCGCATTTGCGCGCGCCGGGGGCGTTCGAGGCCGAGCGCGAGAGGGCGCTGGCCTTCGCGGCGGGCCTGATTCCCGCGCTGCGGCTGCGCTCCAAGAGTCTGCCGCTGGACCTGCTGTTCAACGGCTTCGTACCCTATCAGACGTTCGCCTGCCGCTTTCTGGCCAAAAGCGGCTTTTACCAGAGCAGCGGCGCCTACGGCTTCCGCGATCAGCTTCAGGACTGCTTGGCGATCGTTTTTTCCGACCCGAACACCGTCCGCGTCCATCTGCTGCGCTGCTGCGCGCACCAGTACGAGCAGGGCGACGTGATGCACTGGTTCCACCCCTTCGACGGCAGCGGCGTGCGCACGCGCTGCTCGGACGACTATCTGTTCCTGCCCTTCGTGACGGCCGATTATGTGCAGAAAACCGGCGACTGGTCGGTTTTCGAGCCGAAGGTGGCCTACCTCGCCTCCGAGCCGCTGCGCGAGGGCGAAAACGAGCGCTATGAGCGGCCCGAGCGCAGCGGCGTCCGCGAAAACCTGTACCTGCACTGCATGCGCGCGCTTTCCTATGCCGAGCAGTTCGGCCCGCACGGGCTTTGCCGCATCGGCTCCTGCGACTGGAACGACGCCTTTTCCGCGATGGGCGTCAAGGGGCGCGGCGAGAGCGTGTTCGTCAGCTTCTTCCTGATTCTCACGCTGCGCGCGTTCGAGCCGATCATGCTCCGTTTCGGCGACGACGAGGCCGTCGCCCATTACCGCACGCTGGCCGATACGCTGCTGCGCGCGCTCGACGAGCACGCCCTCTGCGGCGACCGCTACGCGCGCGCGTTCTGCGACGACGGCTCGGCGGTCGGCGTGGCGGGCAGCGAGGAGTGCGAGATCGACCTGCTGGCGCAGTCCTTCGCGGCGATGACGCTCGGACGCCGTCCCGAGACCGAGCGGGCGATGTTCACCGCCTATGAGAAGCTGTTCGACCGCGCGCACGGCATTCTCCGGCTGTTCACGCCCGCGTTCGACAAGACCAAGCAGAAGGTGGGCTATATCCGCAGCTATCCGCCCGGCATCCGCGAGAACGGCGGGCAGTACACCCACGCCGCCGTCTGGGGCGCGAAGGCCTTTTTCGCCATCGGGCGGCCGGACATCGGCTTGCAGCTCATCAACGCCATTAACCCCGCCGCGCGCTGCGCCGACCCGGCGGCCGCGGCCGTATACGGCGCCGAGCCGTATGTGCTCTCGGCGGACGTTTACGCCGCGCGCGGGAACGAGGGCCGCGCGGGCTGGAGCTGGTACACCGGCGCCGCCGCGTGGTACTACCGCGTCATACTCGAGGACGCGCTCGGCGTGCGCTTTTCGGACGGCTTCCGCCGCGTAACGGTGGCGCCGGCGATGGAATACACGCTCGAATGCGCCCTGCCCGGCGTCAATCTTCGCATTGTCTCTGCCGCGGGCGCCGAGACAACGCTCAACGGACGGCCCTGCGTATTCCCTGTCACGCTGGAGGCGGGCGAAAACGTAATCACCGTCCCGCCCGTCGTTTGATGCAAAAGAATTGTAATAATGCACTGCGAAGAATTGACAAAAAGAGAGCCGTATGCTACAATGCGGACATCGGAGGGCAGACAGCGGGCTGAACCGCAGCCCGTCCCCTCTCCGAATATTCGTATGCATAAAGGGTGAAGATCTATGAAGCATTTTCGGATAATCGCACTGCTGCTCTGCGCACTGCTGGCGATGGGCGCCTGCGCAGCCGAGCCTGCCTCGACCGGTTCGTCCGGCTCGGATTCCGCCTCCTCTGCCGTTTCCGAGCCGTCGGCCAGCGCGGACAAGGCCGAGCTGGCGTCGCTGCAGGAAAAGCTGCTCGAAGCGCAGTCGCAGCTTTCCGCCCTGCAGGAGGAAAACAAGAAGCTACTCGAGCGTCTGGCCACGCTGGAGGAAAGCGAAGGCCGGCCGCTGACCAAGCGCAGGCTGTCGAACGGCGCCACGCTGACGTACGAGCCGGGTACGCCCGACGGCCCCGTATACAGCACGTCGCTGGCGAACGACCTGCGTGTCGTCTATGAGGACGGCGAGGTGGAAATCGGCTCCGGCCTGTCGTCGGTCGAGGTTTCGCCCGACGGCACACGGCTGCTGTACAATCAGGACTTTGCCTGGGAGTCGGTCGGCACGCTCTGGCTGTACGACTTTGAAACGCGTGAAAAGCAGCAGCTTTCCCTCGACGGTCTGCGCGACGGCTACACGCCCGCGTTCGCCGACTGGCTGGACGACCGTTATGTGCTGTTTGTCGAGCAGTTCGCGTCGGGCACGACCACGGTCGGCGGCGACCTGTGCGTGTACGATACCGAGACGGCGAAATGCTTCCGTCTGACCGAAACGGCGAAGGAGCGCTTTCAAATCTGCTCGTTCGACGTTTACGGCCGGGACTGCGTGGTGTTTGACTGCGTACAGTTGGACGAGGGCTATATGGAAATCGGGGTTTCCTATCCCGTGATGAAGGTGTCCGCGCTGCACGAAAGCATCGAGGCCGGCAAGACCGTCGACCTGCGCGGCTGAGCGGATGCAGATGAGGAAGCATTGCCGTATCCGCCGTATCGCCGTGCCGCTGCTCTGCGCGCTGCTGACGATGGGCGCCTGCGCATCCGACGGGACGGCGTCCGAGCTGACGGCGCTGCGGAGCGAGCTGGACGCGGCCGTATCCGAGCTGAACGCGCTGCGGGACGAGCTGTCCGCAGCCGAGGCGCGTCTCGACGAGGCACGGGCGCAAAACGACGCGCTGACGCACCGCGTGGAGGATCTGGAGGCCGCGGGCGAATATCCGATTTTCAGGCGGACCCTGTCGAACGGCGTTACGCTGATTTACGAGACGCGGCTGCTCGATATCGCGTATGATCCGCTGGAGGAGCGCCGCGCGCACGAGCTGTATGTTCGGTTTGCGGACGGGGAGAAGCGTCTGCTGGGCAGCAGCGTGTCGTCGATCGGTGTCTCGCCCGACGAGACGCGGCTGCTGTACAACGTCGGGTTTTCCGGCAGCGCCGATTCGGGCGACGGGGCGGAAAGCGGCAGCCTTTGGCTGCTCGACTTTGCAACGCGCGAGGAAACGCGGCTCCGGCTTAACGGGATGAGCAGTCAGCACACGCCCGCGTATGCCGACTGGCTGGACGGCCGCTATGTGCTGTTCATCGAGCAGCTTGCGTCCGGCTCGTTTACGGTCGGCGGCGATCTGTGCGTCTACGACACCGAGACCGACACTTACCGCCGGCTGACCGATACGGCGAAGGACGGGTTTCAGATCTGTTCGTTCGAGATCGAGGGGCGCGATTATCTCGTGTTCGACTGTGTGCAGTACGACGAAGCGATGATGCCTTGGCATTCCCAAGCCATGCTCGCTATGGCCGAGCTGTACGACGTCATCCGCAGCGGCGGGACTGTCGACCTGCGTTCATAATACGCGCCTGATAACGCTCCGGGCCGGCGCAGCCGAACGGCTGCGCCGGCCCGGAGCGGCTTTCTCCGACCCCCCCGCCCGGCTGTCCCGCCGCGCCGCACGCGGCACGGCGGGACAGCCGGGCGGGCTTTTTGCGGAATCTTTCCGCACGGATTGACAAAAAGCGGCGCGCATGGTAAAATGCGGGCAAAGGAGAACGCAGGCGGTCTGAAGGGCAGGCCGCACGGAATCTCTTTACGGCGGAAGGAGAAACGTATGAAAAGAATGCTTTCCCTAACTGCAATTCTGCTTTGCGCATTGCTGGCGTTCGGCGCCTGCACGGATACGCCTGAGCTGTCGGATGTGCCGTTCGAGCCTGCCGCATCGGAATCGTCTGAGCAGCCTTTCGAGCTGGAGCTTGCCATAGAGCGCGAGGCGAACGCCTCCTTGCGGGAGGAGGTGCGCAGGAAAGAGCGCGTTCTGCAGAACGCACAGGTCGAAAATACGTCGCTGTCCAACCGCATTTCCGTGCTGGAGCGCGAGCTTTCCGCCGCGCTGGAGGAGTCGGAGCGGCTGGCCGCGCAGCTTACGGCTTTGCAGAGCAGCACGAAAAAGCGTATGCGCCCTCTGGGAAACGGCGCCGTGCTTGTCTATGCGGACAACGGACAACTGTACGGCGGCCTTTTGGCCGACGAAATGAAGGTCGTTTATGAGGACGGCGCGGAGGTGGAAATCGGCTCCGGGCTGTCGTCGGTCGAGGTCTCGCCCGACGGTACGCGGCTGCTGTACAATCAGGGCTTTGATTGGGAGTCGGTCGGCACGCTCTGGCTGTACGATTTTGAAGCGCGCGAAAAGCGGCAGCTTTCCCTTGACGGCCTGCCGACGGGCAGCACGCCTGCGTACGCCGATTGGCTGGACGACCGTTATGTGCTGTACATCGAACAGTATGCGTCCGGCACGATTACGGTCGGCGGCGAACTGTGCGTGTACGATACCGAGACGGCAAAAAGCGCCCGGCTGACCGATACGGTAAAGGAGCGCTTTCAAATCTGTTCGTTTACCGTTTACGGCCAAGACTGCATCGTGTTCAGGGCCGAGCAGTACGACGAAGGCTATGGGGAGACGGAATCCTCCTACCCCGTGCTGTCGGTTGCCAAACTCTACGACGTCATCCGCAGCGGCGGGACTGTCGATCTGCGTTCGTAATACGCGCCTGATAACGCTCCGGGCCGGCGCAGCCGAACGGCTGCGCCGGCCCGGAGCGTTTTTTCTACGCATCCATATAAGGCGCTTGTTCGCTGATAAACGTGTCGTAAATCATTTTGGCGCCGAGTCGGAAGCCGACGAGAAAACCGTCCAGCGAGGAAGCGCTTTCGATTTGATTTGCCGCATCCATATATGCGGCAAATTTTTCTTTTTCGTCGTCCCTCAGTACGGTCAAAAAGTATTCTTCCGTTTCCGCCATTGTGCGGCAGGCTCTATCCATTTTTGAATTCCGCCGTATGCATCGGACAAAGGGTTCAAGGTTTCCGTAGTAAAGCTCTTCCAATATGCTGTTCATTTGCAATCTTCTTTCGTTTTGTGAGATGAGACAATGATACACGATTCTTCCATTTTTGGCAAGCCGATATAGTTTCTTTTTTCATCATGAATATAGTTTCTGTTTTGCCATTTGGCGCTTGCGGCAAGCGTTTTTTTGCGTGGGCAAATGAAAAAGAGAAAAACAATTTTTTTATTTTTGTTCGAAAAACTTCGCTTAAAAAATTTTAATATGTGCCTGCCGTCTGTTATAAGTAAGCGCTCGTCGGCAGCTTTCAAACAAAATGGAATATGGCGAAAAAGTTTTGGAATGCGATGCGGGCCGACGGGTCATACTAAGAAAAGCAAGACAACGGACAAAATCGATTTTGAAAGGAATGCACGAGATATGAAAAGAATCATCGCGTCTCTTGTCGTCGTCGCGCTCGCGGCCGCGTTCGGCTGCGCGTTCGTATCGGCCGCAGAGACGAGCGGCACGCAGACGACCGACGTCAACGTCGCGCAGGGCAAGTCGTATACGACGACCACCGCCGCTTACGGCGAGGGGGAAAACGCGTATTATCAGGACAAAGCCGGCGCCAAGCTCACCGACGGCGTCATCGGGGACAAGACGCCGTGGAGCGCCGACGTGTTCGTCAAGCTGGCCAAGCCGTCCGAGGGCACGGACGCTTTCAGCAGCGTCGTCATCGACTTGGAGAAGACGTACACGCTCGCTCGGTTTTCGGTCAACTATTACGCCGGTGAAAACGGCGGCGTCTATTATCCGCTGGATGTGAAGGTCTACACCAGCGACGACAAGCAGACCTGGACGCCCGTCAGCGGAACGCTGACCGGTCTGGGCGAGACGGCCGACGGCGGTCTGGGTACCAAGCCCGAGGGCGAGTATTTCGGCGAGGCGGTGTTTGACCCGTCGGTCGACGCGCGCGGCCGGTATGTGAAGGTCGAGCTGTACCCCTCGCAGCGCGAGGGCGGGGCGTACAATGACATCTACGTTTCCGAAATCCGCGCGTTCGGCAGCCTTGCAGGCGCCGACGAGTCGAGCGCAGCGTCGTCCGAGACTTCCACGCCGTCCACGGCCGACCACGGTGTGTTCGCCGCCGCGGTGCTGGCGCTCGTCGCGGTGACGGGCGCGGCCGCCATCATCGGCAAGCGCGTCTGACGCAGACGCGCGGGGATATAGGGGAAGCCGTTCGGGGTTCGGACGGCTTCCCCCCGCGTGCGTCAAGGCCCTTGTGCTTGGAAAAGCCGCGCAGAGGGCTTGGATATACAAGGCGCAAAACGGTTTTGGGAAAAGTATAGCGCAAAAGCGGTTTTAGAAAAAACATAGCGCAAGCGGTTTTGGGGGAAAACATAAAAAAACAATTGTACGCGGCGCGGCTTGGTTGAAAGGTTTTGCATATCTGCTTGCCATTTGACGACGCATGTGCTTTGCGTCGTTTGCCGTCGGCAGGTCTTTTCTTGACGAGTCGGGGAGGCCGTCCGGGGTTCGGACGGCTTTTCCCGCTTTTGCGGGCGAAGCGTCGAACGGAGCGTCGGCATGGACGGGCGGTCGGTCAGTCGTGCGGCGTGCGCGCGCCGTCCTTGCGGAAAGGGCGGCGGCGTGCGTGCCGGCGTGCTTCCTGTACAGAGCGCCGCTTTCCGGCCGGCGGTGTCACGCCGAAAGGGTTAAGGCATAAAAGAGGGGAGAAAACAAGCGGGGTTGTGCCTGCACCCCTGTCAAGCCGGACTATGCCTGTTGTCCGCGCCAAGCTTGACTGCGGCTTCTTGCCGAATGCGTCAAAGCATAAAAAGTGAGAAAACAAGCAGGGCTGCGGTCGCATCCCGATCAAGCCGAACTGTGTCTGCATATTCATCAAGCCGAGCCGTACCTGCCGCCTCCGTTAGGTAGGACGGGTCGTAACTACTATACGACGTTCTCGTCGTGCGGCAGGCGTGCGCCGTTCCTGCGGAAAGGGTGGCGGCGTGTTTTGCGGCACATCGGCGCGATTCTGTACAGAGCCTCAATATCCAGTCGGCGAGTCAAGGCGGGCGTGTTTTGGGCTAAATGATAAACAAGACGCAAAACAAATCGAACTGTGCCTGCCGTTTTCGCCAAGCCGGACTTCGGCTTCTCACCGAATGCGTCAAAGCATACAAAAGCAAGAAACAAGCCGGACTGCGTCTGCATTCCTGTCAAGCCGGACTGTGCCTGCCGTTCTTGCAAAGCCGGACTGCGGCTGTTAGGCGGCGTTTACGACGGGTATGATATACCGCCGTATGAAGGCAGGGGCGGGATTTTTTCTGCGAAAAGATTTGTAAATCGGGTTTTCCAAAACGAAGGGGAAGGGGTGTCCGTCTTCCCTTCGCGGCGGGTAATGCGGAAGCGAAGCGGGCGGTCGAATGCGTCCGCGTCCGCCGAAACAGTCGCACGCTCTGAAAATTGCAGAGCGCAGGCGTTCCGCCCGTTGCTGTTGGGGATGTTGTTCCGACGCTTGCGCGGACACGCCCGCACGTTCTGCGAATGGCAGAGCGCGGGCGTGGTCCCGCCTTCTGTATGACAGAGGTACGATTCCTTCATCGGCGCCGGCACGTTCGTACATACGGCGAATGGCAGAGCACGGGCGTGCTCCGCCTTCTGTATGTCAGAGGTACGATTCCTTCATCAGCGTCGGCACGTTTTTACATACGGCAAATGGCAGAGCGCAGGCGTTCCGTCCGCTGCTGTTGAGGCTGCGGTTCCGACGCTTGCGCGGACACGACCGCTCGTTCTGCGAATGGCAGAGCGCAGGCGTTCCGTCCGCTGCTGCCGGGGACGTTGTTCTGACGCTTACGCGGACACGCCCGCTCGTTCTGCGAATGGCAGAGCACAGGCGTTCCGCCTGCTGCTGTTGAGGTCTTGCGGCTCCGACGCTTGCGCCGGACGCGTCCGAACGGAGCGGGAGCGTAGGGCTTTGCCCTTGCGGCGGATATGGTCCGTATTCGCAGCCGGTGACACGGCTCTGTTCTGCCGAGGCGTAGGGTTCCCGGGGCGGGATGTCCCGAAATCGATTCCGCTCTTTCGGGAGCGTTCGTTCGGGCGGAGATGGCAGCTTTCAGACTGACAGGCCGGGGGACGGCGCCGGTTCTGTACCGCCGTGCAAACGGATGGGGAGATAAGAACTGTCTTTGCTGTGACGTCTGCCGGTTTTGGCTTGCTTCGAATTTCATTGATGCTTTCCTTTTCTCTCCTTCCTTTGATGGGGAGTTGCATATGCTTCACCTCGTGTTATGCGGCTGCTGCTGGTGTATGCGCATCACTCCGTGTTATGCGGCGGTTCTTATATGGCCTGTCTCTATCTCGTCCTGTGCTGTGCGGCGGTGATTTCTATGCTTGGCTCGCACATCGCTTTGTGCTGCGCGGCTGATTTTGTGTGCTGCTGCCTGTGCTTTTGATTCGCGAATGTCCGTGCTTCCCGTTTTGCGTTTCCTGTTGTCATATGGCTGCTGCCTAATCTGCATTCGGTGCTGTATGGGCCGGCCATAGCCGTTGTCTTTGCTTCGGCCTATGGCTGCGCGGCGGTTTTCGTATGCTGTGCTGCGGGGTGCTTATGGAGGCGGGTTTCTTGCGGTATGGTTTGGCGTCGGGAATGCGAGGATGCGCCTCGGCGGGGGTTCTTTGCCTTGCTTCTGCACGCTCTCCTCTTTTTTCGCTCTTTTCCTCACTTTTTGCTTTCGTTTATCCCCTCGTCTTATGTCTCCGTCCTCGCTCTCTGCTTTCGCCTTTGCGCGCAGCCTCGCTTTTCCCCTTTTTCTCTCCTCTTTCCTTCTCATTCCTTTCTTTCCTCTCTCCTTATTATCTTTGCGCGCTTTTCTTGGCGAACGGCTTTCTTCCTTTGACCTCTTGATTTCTGGCGGAATATATTATATAATATAATAATCCATGCCAATCTGCAAAACACCAACGGGTTTACAAAAACAAACGGGCGTCCGGCATGCGCTTCGCGGCGGTGCGGACGGCTGGTAGGAGCGTGAGGGGTTTGCACATCACGGCGATTACGGCGGCGGTGCGGACGCAGTCGCTGCCCGCGCCCTTCGTCACCGCCGCGCGGCGGGTGGACGCGCTGACCGAGGCGGTCATCACCGTCGAGACCGACGAGGGCTTTTCCGGCTGCTGCGGCGTACCCGACCTCGCGGCCGTCACCGGCGACACGCCCGGCTCGGCCGTGTATGCGGCGGAGCGCATCTTCGCGCCGCTGCTGGTCGGGTGTGAGCTGACGGCGGACGCCGCCGAGCGCTGCGGGAAAGCGCTTTACGGCAATCCGGGCGCGAAGGCGGCGCTGGACGTCGCAGTCCACTGCGCGCTGGCCGCTTCCCGCAAAGCGCCGCTGTGCGAGCTGCTCGGCGGGGAGATGCGCGAGCTGACGACCGACCTGACCGTCAGTGCGGGCCGGCCGGCCGACGTCGCCGCGAACGCGGCAGACGCCTATGCGCGCGGGTTTTCGATTCTGAAAATCAAGCTCGGCACCGACATCGGCGCCGATCTGCAAACGCTGCGCGAGCTGAAGGCGGCGCTGCCGCCCGACGCCTGCCTGCGGCTGGACGCCAATCAGGGCTGGACGGCGGCGGAGGCGCTGCGCGCGGCCGAGCTTTGCACGGCGCTCGGGCTGAACGTAGACTTCCTCGAGCAGCCCACGCCCTGCGCCGACCTTCGTGCGCTGGCCGAGGTCACGCGCGGCACCGAGCTGCGCGTGCTGGCCGACGAATCGGCGCGCGACCCGGAGAGCGTCCGCCGGATCATCGAGACGGGCAGCGCGGATATGGTCAGCATCAAGCTGTTCAAATGCGGCGGCCTGCGCCGGGCGCGCGAGATTGCCGACTGCTGCGCGTCGCAGGGCGTCGGGGTCGTGATGAGCTGTATGCTCGAGGGCGCAGAGGGGACGGCCGCCGCCGCGCATTTTGCGGCTGCGGCGGGCATCGACCGGCTGGACCTCGACGCGCCGCTGCTCTGCGGGCGGACGCGGGCCGGAGACGTGGTCTTCGACGGCTGCCGGATTCGTTTCTTACGGGAGCGTGCGGAATGATCGACGAAAAATATCTGACCGAAAACACCTCGGTGTTCATCTGCGGCGCGGACGGGACGGTGCGCTTTGCGCACAACGAGCGGGCCGTGCGCAAAAGCGCCTCGCTCATCAAGCTGTTCATCGCCGAGGCCGCGCTGCGAAGCGGCATACCGCTTTCCGAGCGCATTGCGGTGCCGAAAAAGGCGTATCTGGGCAACAGCATCCTTTCCGAGCTCAAGCAGCCCGAGGTGACGCTCTACGAGGCGCTGGCGGCGATGCTCGCGTGCAGCGACAATACGGCCACCAACCTGCTCATCGAGCGGCTCGGCGGGTTCGGCGCGCTCAACGCCGCGTTCTGCGCATACGGCGCGCAGCAGACGGCGGTCAACCGCAAAATGCTCGATTTCAAGGCCGCCGAAGCGGGGCGGGACAACCTGACCACCGCCGCCGACTGCGTCGCCTGCCTGCGCCGGCTCTGCGCCGACCCGACCGCGCGGCGGCTGCTGGCGATGCAGAAGGACCGCGAGCGGCTGCTGCGCTACATCCTCTGCGACGTGCATTACATGGGCAAGAGCGGGGACATCGAGGGCGTGTTCCACGACGCGGGCGCGTTCGACGACAGGGACGGGGAGCGCGTGTTCGCCGCCGTGCTCACCGTGCAGACCGAGCGGAGCGCGGCCAAGCGCCTCGCCGGACAGGCCGGACTGCTGGCCTACGGCGGGGAGCGCGGCGTGGCTGCCGGACAGGCCGGCTGAGCGGCCGTTTGCCGCGCGGCGGATTGGCGGCGGGGACGTCCGGCTTTTCGGCCCGCCGTCGTACCGAGCCGATTTTTGTCGAAAAATCCAGAAAAAACAAACGACGCGCGGCGCCGCCGTGCGGAAAGGACCTCTTTCATATGGAGACAATCGTATCACGGCAGCCGTCGGCCGCCGGCCGGCTGACGGCGCACCTGTACCGGCACCGCTGGCCGTACCTGCTTGCGGCGCTGCTGTTTGCGCTCTGCATTCTGCCGCTGGCGCTGGTGCCGATGCCCAAGGGGCACGACATCCTCTTTCATCTCAACCGCATCGACGCGCTTTCGGCCGAGATCGAAGCCGGGAACATCCCCGCGCGCATCTACCACACGGTTTACGGCGGCGTCGGCTATGCGAGCGGCATGTTTTACGGCGACTGGCTGCTGTATTTTCCCGCCTGGCTCGTCACGGCCGGCGTCGGCGTGGTGACGGCGTACAAGCTGAACGTTATGCTCGTCACCGTGATGACCTTGCTGATTGCCTTTTTCTGCGCCAAAGCGGCGTTCGGCGACGACCGGAGCGCGTTCACGGCGGCCGTGACCTACGGCTTTTCGGGCTACTTCGCCATCGACACCTACACCCGCGCCGCCGTCGGGGAAATGACTGCGTTCGCCTTCGTGCCGCTGGTCTTTCTCGGGCTTTGGTCGATCCTCTGCGGCGATAAGAAGAAGTGGCTCTGCCTGCCGGTCGGGCTGACCTTCCTGTTGGTCTCGCATGTGCTTTCGGCCTTCGCCGCGGTGCTGCTGTGCGCGGTGTTTTTCCTCTGCTATCTCGGGCGCGTCATCAAAGAGCCGCGCCGGCTGCTGTATATCGGGTGCGCGGTGCTCGTGTTCGCGGTGCTGTCGGCCTCGTTCCTGTTCCCGATGCTCGAGCAGATGGCGAGCGGGACCTTCCTTTCCACCGACGGCACGAGCGCGACCTATTACGGCACGCTGACCCAGCGGTCGCTGCCGTGGTGGGCGTCGGTGTTCGATTTCAACACGCGGCTCGATTACAAGTCGGCCGCCTTCGGCTTCTGGATTCCCAACGGGCTGGGGATGTCCTTCTTTGTGATGCTCGCCGCGTTCGTGCGCTACATCACGCGCATCGACGACAAAAAGAATCTGTTCGTCTTTCTGTATTTCTCGGTGTTTCTCCTGCTGATGACGACCGAGCTGTTCCCGTGGTCGTATTTGCAATCCCTGTGCGGGACGATGCAGTTCCCGTGGCGGCTGCTGCTGTTCGCGACCTTCTTTATGGCGCTGTTCGCCGGACAGTTTATCCGGCAGGCGCCGACGAAAAACGCGTCGGCGGTTTTCTGCACCCTGTTCGTCTGCTGCTCGCTGTTTTCGTACGTTTCGACCGCGAGCGTCTCGATTCTCAATTACGCCAACTACGCCGCGAATGGCACCGAGATCACCTACAATTACAAGGACAACATCGGCGCGGGCGAATATCTGCCCTCCTCCGATTTGAATCCGCCGTCCTACCGCTCGTTTCTGTACAACCGTCGGGACAGGGTGACGACGAACAACGCTTCTCTCGGCACGCTGAAGGCCGAGCGCGGGCATGGCAGCGTCTCGGTCGCCTTTACGGGAAACGACAATCTCGAGCTCGACACCTACATCGACGTGCCGCTGCTTATGTATAAGGGCTACGCCGCCCGCGTCACGCTTGACGACGGCAGCGAGGTGGAGCTGCCGGTCGGCTACGGGGAGAACAACCTCGTGCGCGTGCATTTGCAGGGCGTTTCCGCCGGCACGGTCACGGTCTGGTACGAGGGGACGGCCGTGCAGAAGGTCTCGTTCGTTGTCACGGCGGTCGGGTTCGGCCTGCTGCTGGCGGGCGGCTGCGCATACGCCGTTCTCCGCAGGCGCCGGAGCGGCGGGACGCCTGCCGGCGGGCAGGCGTCTCAGCCGGCGATCAGCTCGGAGACCGTGACGAAGGAATAGCCCCGCTCGATCAGCTCGGGCAGGATGATTTCCAGCGCCTCGGCCGTGGGGCTTGTGCCGTATACGTTGTCGTGAAACAGAATGATGTCTCCGAATTTCACGTCGCGGAGCACGGTTTGGACGACGCTCTCCACGGGCGGCGAGGCCCAGTCGCGCGTGTCCATCCGCCACGACCACAGCACACATTTGTAGCCCGACGCGCATATGCTTTCTATCATAGAGCCGCTGATGTTGCCGCCCGGCGGGCGGAAGAGCACCGGCGAATAATCGAAGGTGCTCTCCAGAAGCTCGGTCGTTTTGGCCGCCTCCTCCAGCAGCGCGTCGCTGCTGCCGCTGCGGAGCGGGTGCGTATAGGTGTGGTTGCCGATTTCGTGCCCGTCGTCGAGAATGCGGCGGACGACCGCCTCGTTGCCGGCGATGTTCTTGCCGATGACGAAGAAGGTGCCCTTAGCGCCGTACTTCTCCAGCACGTCCAGCACCTTCGGCGTCTGCTCGGGGTGCGGGCCGTCGTCGAACGTCAGCGCGACGACCTTGCCGCCGTTCGGGTTCTCGGAAAAGACCATGCCCTTTTCCTTATAATAGTCCAGCTCCGCTGCGGTCGTCTGCGGCATACACAGCTCGTCCACGCGTCCGAAGCGGTAGCCCTCGTTCTTGAGCGTGACGATGACGTCCTCAAGAATGGCCGCGTTGGTGGCCGAGGTCGGGTGCAGCAGCATCACCATCCCGTTGTGGACGTTGGAAAGGATTTTTTCCTTCGCCGCCTGCGGGTCGGGCTGCTTATTGTTGTCCCAGTCGGCGTAGGCGAAGGACCAGAACACCGGCGTCAGACCCAGCCGCGCGCAGTTTTGGAGCGTCTGCTCGGTGAACGCGCCCTCCGGCGGGCGGAACAGCCTGCTCATCGTGTATCCGGTGTATTCGGCGTACAGCGCTTCCAGGTCGGTGATTTCCTTTTCAAACGCTTCAAACGGCATATTCGACATATTCTTGTGCGAATAGGAATGGTTGCCCACCAGATGCCCTTCCTCGTGCATCCGCTTGACGAGCGCGGTGTTGGATTTGACGAGATTGGGCAGAATAAAGAAGGTCCCCGGCACCTCCTGCCGCTTGAGGACGTCCAGCGTCTTTTCGACGTTGCCGTTCTCGTAGCCGGCGTCGAAGGTCAGGTAGATCACCTTCTCCTCGCTGCTTCCGAGGTAAACGCAGCCGTATTTATCGATAAACGCCTCGCCGCCGTACACCTCGGGCTGCCGGTGCTCGGAGTTGGGCTTGAAATACCAGCCCGGCGCCGTCGCGGCCGCCGCGTTCGATACGAAAGCGAACGTCAGAAGCAGAGACAGGAGCAGGGCTTTTGTTGATTTTTTGATGTTTCATCATCTCCTCCCAACGATTAGTTTTTCCGTTTGCGCCCGCGTTTACTGCTTGTAAAAAATACATATTGCAGACCCTTCTGCGGCCCGCGCGCCGCAAAAACGCGGCTTTTTCAAAAAATTACCAACAAAGGAGAAAGCGAAATGATCGTTTGCGCGCCGTCCGCCGTCCTCTACCGCTATCCCGACGCCAAAAGCGAGATGACCGACGAGCTGCTGTTCGGCACCGTCTGCGAGCTGCTGGACACGGTGGACGACTACTGCCGCGTCGAGACCGACTACGGCTACCGCGGCTATCTGCGCCGCTGCGACCTGAGCGCGGGCGGCCAGCAGCCGTCGCGGGTCGTCGGCGTACCCTTTGCCGATTTGCTGTTCACGCCCGAATACCGCCGCGCGCCGCGGATGACGCTGCCGATGGGCAGCGTGGTCGACGCGGCCTATTCCAAGACCGAGCCGCGGTTCGCGTTCGTGTATATGCCCGACAAAACCGTCTGCTGCATCCGCAAGGAATGCCTGTCGCCGCTGCCCGCGCCGGCGGACGAGCGGACGACGCGCGGGGTTGTCGTGCGCACGGCGCAGTCCTTCCTCGGGACGCAATACCGCTGGGGCGGCAAAACGCACGCGGGCGTGGACTGCTCGGGGCTGGCGTTTATGTGCTATCGGATGAGCGGGCTGACGCTCTACCGCGACGCGGTGATGGAGAAGTCCGCGATCCTGCGCGAAATCGAGTACGGGCAGGCGCAGCCGGGCGATCTGCTGTTTTTCCGCGGCCATGTGGCGGTGTACGCCGGCGGCGGGCGGTTTATCCACGCGTCGGCTTCGGCGGGGCGGGTCGAGTACGGCAGCATCGAGCCGGACGACGAGCTGTTTTCCCCTGATCTGCGCGAAAATCTTTTACATACGGGAACGGTATTTTGAATGAACGAACAAAGAATGGTGCCGCCGGAGGAAATCGAGCGGCAGAAGGCCGTTGCCGCCCGTCTGAAGGCCGCGGGCGGCGGCCGGGTCTGGATCAAGACCTTCGGCTGCCAGCAGAACGAGGCGGACAGCGAGAAGCTGCTCGGCATCTGCGAGCTGTGCGGCTATACCCCGACCGACGATCCGGCGCAGGCCGACCTGATCCTCGTCAACACCTGCGCCATCCGCGAGCATGCCGAGCTGCGCGCGCTTTCGGGCGCGGGGCAGCTTAAAAAGCTCAAGGCGGACAAGCCCGGGCTGCTCATTGCCGTCTGCGGCTGTATGGTCGAGCAGGAGCACCGGCGCAGGCAGCTTTTCGCCAGCTACCCGTATGTGGACTTCCTGTTCGGCACGGACAGGCTGCATCTGCTGCCCGAGCTGCTGGAGCGCGCCGGACGCGAAAAGAAGCGCTTCGCCGTGACCGCCTCGCAGCCGGGCGGGGATTTCGGCGTCATCAGCGAGGGGCTGCCCGTTCATCGGGCGAGCGCCTATCGCGCGTGGCTGCCGGTGATGTACGGCTGCAACAATTTCTGCAGCTATTGCGTCGTGCCCTTCGTCCGCGGCCGCGAGCGCAGCCGGGACACCGAGACCGTTCTGCGCGAGGCGCGCGGCTTGATCGAGGGCGGCTGCCGCGACATCACGCTGCTGGGACAGAACGTCAATTCCTACGCCGGCGATACGGATTTTCCCGGACTGATGCGGCGGATTCTGGCGCTGCCGGGCGACTTCTGGCTGCGGTTTATGACCAGCCATCCGAAGGACGCGTCCCGCGCGCTGGTCGACGCGATGCACGAGAGCGAAAAGGCCGCCCGCCACTTCCACCTGCCGGTGCAGTCGGGCAGCGACCGCGTTCTGGCGCGGATGAACCGGCGCTACACCGCCGCGGAATATCTGGAAAAGGTCGCGTATATTCGCGAGCGGCTGCCCGACGCGGCCATCACCAGCGACGTAATCTGCGGCTTCCCCGGCGAGACCGACGAGGATTTCGAGAAAACCGTCGAGCTGGTCGGGCGCGCGGGCTTCGATATGCTCTATACCTTCGTCTACTCGCCGCGCGTCGGCAGCGCCGCGGCGGAAATGAAGGACCAAATCCCGCACGAGGAGAAGGTTAGGCGCTTCGAGCGGCTCTCGGCGTTCCAGAACGAGCGCGCGGCGGCCATCAACGCGTCCTACGTCGGGAAAACGCTGCGCGTGCTGTCGGACGGCGCGGGCGAAAACGGTATATATTCGGGCAGAAGCTCGCAGAATAAGATCGTAACCTTCGACCGCGCGGTCGCGCCGGGCAGCTTTGCGCAGGTGGAGATCACCGGCGCGCAGGCCTACGCGCTCTCGGGCGTCGTAACGGACCGATAAAGACAAAAATAAAAAGGAAAAGGTTGAACGAAACAATGACGGACAAAATGACAAGCCTTGTAAACGATTTGGGAGAGGAGCTGCGCGAAAGCGCGGAGGTGCGGGAGTACCTTGCCGCGCGCGACGCCTACGCCGCCGACCGCGCCATCAGCGAAAAGGTGGCCGAATACAACGTGCAGCGCATGGTGTACGAGCAGGAGAGCGCCAAGGACGAGAAGGATACGCTGCTGCTGGACCAGATTCAGAAGCGGATGGACGATCTGTACGGCGAAATCACCGAGAACGATGTGATGAAGCGCTATGTGGCCGCCGAGGACGGCGTCAATACGCTGTTCGGCGAGATCAATCGGGTTTTGCAGAGCTTTGTGATTCCGGAGGAGGAGCATAGCTGCGGCGGCGACTGCGGGCACTGCGGCGGCTGCCACTGAAAGCGCGATATACCGTAAAAATACAGGGGGAGAGATCGATATGGCCGTTTCGCCGATGATGCAGCAGTATTTCACAATCAAGCGCGAATACCCGGACTGCATCCTGCTTTTTCGACTGGGCGACTTTTACGAAATGTTTTACGACGACGCTGTGACCGCTTCGCAGGCGCTCGAGCTGGTGCTGACCGGCAAGGACTGCGGCGGCGGCGAGCGCGCGCCGATGTGCGGCGTGCCGTACCATGCGGTGGAGAGCTACATCTCCAAGCTCATCACCAAGGGCTACCGCGTGGCCGTCTGCGAGCAGTTGGAGGACCCGGCGCAGTCGAAGGGAATCGTCAAGCGCGACGTGGTGCGCGTCGTCACGCCCGGCACCGTGACCGAGGGGGCCTTTCTGGCCGCGGACAAGAACAATTATATCTGCTCGCTCTATTATGAGAACGGCCGCTACGGCGCCGCGTATGCGGACATCTCCACCGGCGCGCTGTACGCGACCGACCTGCCGACCGAGGATATCAAGAGCGCGCTGCTCTCGTCGCTGACCTCTTACGCGCCCAGCGAGATCATCACCGACGGCTCGCTGGACGAGGAGGTGCTGGCGTATCTGAAGGACCGCTTCGGCACGCTGATTACGCAGGTGGACAAGTCCGAGTTTGACTACGACAAGGCGGAAAAGGAGATCGCCTCCTTGACCGCGGACGAGGACGACGCCGAGCACGGGCCGCTCTGCCTGCGCGCGGTGGGCGCGCTGATTGCGTATCTGCGCCGCACGCAGAAGGACACGGTGGCCTATCTGCGGCATATCCATTTCTATTCCGACACGAAATACCTGTCGATGGACGCGTTCACCAAGCGCAGCCTCGAGCTGACCGAGTCGATTGCGAACCGCGACAAGCGGGGCAGCCTGCTCGGCGCCATCGACAGCACCGGTTCGGCGCCGGGCGCGCGGCTGCTGCGCAAATGGGTGCTCAACCCGCTGCTGGACGTCGAGGCGATTTCGGCCCGGCAGGACGCGGTGGAGGAGCTGAAAAACGCCACCGTCGTCCGCAAGGAGCTGTACCGCCTGTTCCGCTCGGTCATCGATATGGAGCGGATGACCACGCGCATCATCTACAACACCGCCGGCGCGGGCGATTTGAAGCTGCTGGAGGGCACGCTGCGGGTGATCCCCGAGGTGAAGGCGCAGCTTGCGCAGCTTCACTGCGGGACACTCCGCGCGCTCGACGAGTCGCTCGAGACGCTGTCCGACGTGGCCGACAGCATCGGCAACACGATTATGGAAAACCCCGCCGGCACGCTCAAGGACGGCAACCTCATCCGCAACGGCGCCAACGAGGTCGTCGACGAGCTGCGGCTGATGGTGCTGGACGGCAAGGCGTGGCTGGCCAAGATCGAGCAGCTCGAGAAGGAGCGCACCGGCATCCGCACGCTGAAGGTCGGGTACAACAAGGTGTTCGGCTACTACATAGAGGTTTCCAAGTCCTTCGCCGGCTCGGTGCCGTCCAACTACATCCGCCGGCAGACGCTGGCCAACAGCGAGCGCTACGTCACCGACGAGCTCAAGGATATGGAAAGCCGTATTCTCAGCGCCAAGGAGCGGCTGTTTGCGCTCGAATACGAGATTTTCCAGAAGCTGCGCGAGGTCATCCTCCAGTCGGCCGAGCGCATCAAGAAGGCCGCGGCGGTGCTGGCCGAGCTGGACGTTTACACCTCGTTCGCGACGACGGCGGCGGATCTGCAGATGGTCCGGCCGCTCGTGGACGATTCGGACGGCCTTTCGATCACGGAGGGGCGTCACATCGTTGTCGAAAAACATCTGAAAAAGACGTATTTCGTTCCCAACGACTGCCGTTTCGACGGCGAGAGCGAGCGGCTGCTGCTGATTACGGGCCCGAACATGGCGGGCAAATCGACGTACATGCGGCAGGTGGCGCTGATTGTGCTGCTGGCGCAGATCGGCTCGTTCGTGCCCGCCGCGCAGGCGCACATCGGGCTTGCGGACAAGATTTTCACCCGCGTGGGCGCGTCGGACGATCTGGCGGGCGGCAGCTCGACCTTTATGCTGGAGATGAGCGAGGTCGCCACCATCCTGCGCAGCGCCACGAAGCGGTCGCTGATCGTCTACGACGAGATCGGGCGCGGCACCTCGACGTTCGACGGGATGAGCATCGCGCGCGCGGTGATGGAGTACACGGTCGGCCATATCGGCGCGCGGACGCTGTTCGCCACGCATTACCACGAGCTGACCGCGCTGGAGGGCGCGTGCCCGGGCGTGGTCAATTACAACATCGCGGCCAAGAAGCGGGGCGGCGAAATCATCTTCCTGCGCAAGATTGTGCGCGGCGCGGCGGACGAGAGCTACGGCATCGAGGTGGCGTCGCTGGCCGGCGTGCCGAAGGAGGTCGTCGGGCGCGCGCGGGAGATTCTGTCCGAAATCGAAACCGACTCCGTCCGCGCCGTACCGCGTCCGGCTGCGGCGCCGCAGGTCTCGGCGGCTGCGGAGGACGTTTTGGACCGGCTGCGCGCGCTCAACGTGGAGACGATTACGCCCATCGAGGCGATGTCGATTCTTTACGAACTGAAAAACGCCTCGGCCGCAGAATGAGAGGGACGGCGTATGGCGACGATTAATCTGCTCGACGCGCAGAGCGCGAACATGATTGCGGCCGGCGAGGTGGTCGAACGGCCCGCGAGCGCGCTCAAGGAGCTGCTGGAGAACGCGCTGGACGCGCACGCGCGCAAGATCCGCGTCGACATCCGCGACGGCGGCCGCGTGCAGATCGCGGTCACCGACAACGGCGACGGCATCGAGATGGAGGACATGCCCCGCAGCGTGCTGCGGCACGCGACGAGCAAAATCAAAACCGGCGCCGACATCGACGGCGTGCGGACGCTCGGCTTCCGCGGCGAGGCGCTGGCGGCCATCGCGGCCGTCTCGCGCCTGCAAATCGTTTCGCGCCGGCGCGGCGCGGACGAGGGCTATCTTTTTGAAATCTGCGACGGGCAGAGCAAGCTCACCGAGGTCGGCTGCCCCGTCGGCACGACGGTGCTGGTGGAGGACCTGTTCTTCAACACGCCCGCGCGCCGGAAATTTCTCAAGCGCGACGGCAGCGAGGCGGCCGCCTGCGTGGCGGCGGCGGCGCGGCTGGCGCTGTCGCACCCCGAGGTGTCGGTCGAGATGCTGGTCGACGGCACGGAAAAGTTCCACACCACCGGCGACGGGGATTTGTACAGCGCCATCTATGCAATCTACGGCCGCAGCGTGGCCAAGACGATGCTGCCGGTGGAGTATTATCTGGACGGCGTGAGCGTGGCGGGCTTCGTCTCGACGCCGGAGGCGGCGCGCGGCAGCCGCACGATGCAGCTTTTTTACGTCAACCGCCGGTTCGTCTATTCCAAGACGCTTTCGGCCGCAGTCGAGGAGGCCTGCCGCTCCTTTCTGCCGGCCAAGCGCTTCCCCGCCGCGGTGCTTTCGGTCAGCATCGACCCGCACCAGACCGACGTCAACGTGCATCCGGCCAAGACCGAGATCAAGTTCGCCGACGAAAAGAAGGTGTTTTCCGCCGTGTATTACGGCGTGAAAAACTCGCTGGCCTGCCTGCAGACCCCCTCGCCGTCCGCTGCACCTGCACCTGCGCCTACACCTGCATCTGCGCCCGTGGCCGCGCCGCTGCGGGAGACGGTCCCGCCGTCCGGGACGTCCGACACGGCCGCCGAGCCGGCGCCGAATCCGGCGCCGCCGGCCGCCGGGCCGTACACCGTCTTTTCCGCCGCCGACGTCACCTCGCCGGACGAGCTGTACGACGAGGGTACGGAGGACCTTCCGCTCGCGTCGCCGCCGACCGGACGGGCCTATGACGGGCCGCTGCCCGGGCTTGGCGCCCCGCCCGAGCCGTCTATGCCGGCCGACCCTTCCGCTGCCGAGCCGTCTGTGCTGCCCGAGCTGTCGGCTTTGCCCGCCTACCGCTATGTGGGCGAGCTGTACGACGCGTTTCTGATTGCCGAGACGTTAGACACGGTCTATATCATCGACAAGCACGCGCTGCACGAGCGGATTCTGTATGAAAAGCTGGCTTCCAACAAGGAAACGAACGCCCAATGGCTGCTGTCGGGCATCCCCGTCACGCTGACCGACGAGCAGGCGCGCGTGCTGGAGGAAAACGCGGAGCTGCTGAGCGAGTACGGCTTCGTCATCGAGCCGTTCGGCGACGGCGTAATCGTCCGCGCGGTGCCGGGCGCGCTGGTCAACACGGCCGGACTGCCGGCACTGCTGGAGGGCTTCGCCGCCGACCTGACGAACGGGAACGCGATTCCCTTTTCGGTGCGCTGCGACCGCGCGCTGTTCACCGTCGCCTGCAAGGCGGCGCTCAAGGCGGGCGTCCACAACGCGCCGGCGCACAACGAATGGCTGATCG
>ERZ827520.1366-NODE-1366-length-28892-cov-16.999064_pt1 | contig 28892 bp, 26 predicted proteins | sample MGYA00519581_ERZ827520 | MGnify/ENA primary metagenome ERZ827520 (study PRJEB31778, sample SAMEA3449339) | human gut metagenome | biome: human gut; feature: human-associated habitat; material: faeces | place: United Kingdom | collected 2010/2012 ...
GACCTCTCGGTCAATTTCAAGTGAATGCTGTTCAATTTTCAAGGTGCATCTCCGCCGCCTCCCCGTAGGTGACAGCTTGTTTATCTTATCACCTTGTTCGCAAAATGTCAACAGCTTTTTTCGCAAATTTTGAATATTTTTTTGTTTTTCTTGTTTCCCCTTGCAAAAGCCGCAAATACCCGATATAATAGATAAGCTGAATATGTGCCCGTAGCTCAGTTGGATAGAGTGTCAGACTCCGACTCTGAAGGTCGTGCGTTCGAATCGCATCGGGCATACCAAAATATTTTCCCCCTGCTATGGCAGGGGGAAAATATTTTATTCAATTGTTTCCACCGGTAATGGGTTCATGTTTCCCACCCACTGGTGTAAAAACGCGGAAGCTTGGTTTCGATTCAGATTGTCGTGGATTTTTTGGTTGTAGTAGTTTCTTAGGCATCTGCAGCAAGACGAGTCGCAATCGCAGTTGTCTACAACGGAAATTGCTTTTGCGAGGACTCGTTGGAATGCTTGCCCGTCCGCTGTCACAATTCTGCGAACATGGCCTGCGCCACCAGCGACTGCATCATATAAAACTACAGAAAAGATCATACACCCATCCACAGATGTGTAGAACTAACATCCTTTGATGTCGGTGCGCTCTATCTCCATCTCGCGGGACAATCCCTCTAACAGGGCATAGAGTACTGACAGCATCACATTTATATCTGCCGCCTCTTGTGTCGCAAAGGTGATTTTTGCCACATCTGTCTTGAAATCATGCGACAAACGGTATTCTGCCGAGTTGCCCTCTTTATTAACACAACGGTATCCTCTGGAGTTCTTGTGCTCAAGGGGGATTCCGGTTTCGCTTGCATATCCGCAAGCAGGACAAACCTTGTAATCAGTCTGGCCAATGACTACGAGAGAGTCATTTGAAGTAGATTCAATTTGCAAAGCTTGACCGTTTACTTCAAATATTTTCTTGGCGATTAGATTACGATGCGGGTCTCCAATGTAGTAATCGACTGTCTTAAAATCGTGTTCGGGGCGGTGCATAGGAACAGGTCAGGCTTCTTTTTCTGCACAGAACCCCATGCGCGGTTCCAACATTTTTCTCCAAGACAGGCGTTTGATGGGTGTATGGCAGGAAACGCATTCGCGACCGCTGCCAGTAACAGGATCTTTAGTGAAATTAGGCTGCCCGCAAGCAGGACACTTGGGGCAGTAGAAGCCTTTCTCCCATGCGGCATCCGCATTTTTGCCCGGCATTTTGCGAATATAACGGCTGACATACATTTTTCCATCTGCCACGACCTCTGCACCGGGGGCGTAAAAGGATAAGGGCAGAGACCTCGCTGCAGTCGAGGCTCTAACCCTTTCACTTGATTATTCTGTATTTTTTGGTAGAATGAGAATATCGCAGGACGGTTACAAAACAGATATGGGACAGGGCAGCGATGAGGAGGCTGCGGCGGTATTCCCGCAGCTGCGGGAACGGATATTGTATCTGACCGAACTGCTTTGGAAGTATCCGCCCTTTTGCTACAATGACTATGAGAAGGAAATGCGCCGGATCAATATCCTGTTTGACGAGAGAAACCTCCTGCAAATACGGACGCCCGATTCGGAGTTCCAGACGGAGTTTCTGAGATTCTGCGTCGGGATCATACGCATCCCTATGACCGCATGATGCGTCGGACACTGCTGATGCAGCGGATGGAGGAGGTGCTGACGCCCAGAGAGCTGAATCTGGTGCGAAGCTACCTCGGCATCGGTCAGCCGGACGAGGTTGGCTTGACCTTTCAGGAGCTGGCAATCCGGCTCAACTACAATGGCCCCAGCGGAGCGGAGAAGGCGTACAAGGCCGCGCTGTGGAAACTGAAAAGAGACTTATACGGCGGAGCCTATGGACGGTGGCTCTCCGCACAGAAAGCCATCCGCGCCGCCAAAGCGGAAGCGGAGCAGGAGACGGGGCAGCGCACAACGCCGCAGAGGACATGGTGGGATGAGAAGGCGCTGGCGAATCGGTTTGCCTGCGAGATCGCAGCACTGATCCGTGTTTACGAGGTGCTCGGCGGAGCTTGATCAAAAAAGTTTTTAAGTCCAAATGCAATAAAACGCCCTTTCCGTGCATTACACGGATGACAGGAGAGAACACCCATGCTCAGTATGCTGATGACAACCGAATATGCGCCGGCAGAGGATCGACACGAGCTGCAGCAGTTGTTGCTCCACATTGCCGGCGGGGAGCGTGACGCGCTGGCAGAGCTGTATCAGCACACGCGCACAGCGGTGTACGGTCTTGCGCTTTCCTATCTCAAAAACGCGCAGGACGCGCAGGATCTCACGCAGGATGTCTATGTGCAGGTGTGGGACTGCGCGGAGCAGTACCGCCCCACCGGCTCACCCATGGGCTGGCTGCTGACCGTGTGCCGCAACCTGTGCCTGATGCGCATGCGGCGGGAGGAACGCCATGCCGCCCTCAGCGAGGAGGAATGGGACGCCATTCCCACGCAGGAGTGCGGACTGGACGCCGACGAGCGCGCGCTGCTGCAAGGCGCATTGGCAAGACTCGCTGACGAGGAGCGGCGCATTGTGCTGCTCCACGCGGTCACGGGCATGAAGCACAGAGAGATCGCGGCGCTGCTGGAGCTTCCGCTTCCCACCGTCCTGTCGAAATATCACAGAGCATTGAAAAAGATGCGCAGCTTTCTGGAAGGAGATGACGCCTGATGACCAATGAAAAAATGGAGCGGCAACTGGCCGCGGCCCTTGAAAAGACCGCGCCGGACGATATGAGCGGCGTTCTCTCCCGCTGTGAAACGCGGAAAGGAACGGTAATCAATATGCCGACTATGAAAACAGCAAAAAGAAAATGGACGATTCTGGTTGCCGCCTGCTTGGCGGTGGTTCTTCTTGCCGGCGGAGGCGTACTCTATCAGCAGGCGAATGCAGTTGCCTCTGTGGTGTCGCTGGATGTCAATCCGAGCATTGAATTGAAGGTGAACAGCAGCGAAAAGGTGCTGGTCTGCACACCGCTCAACGAGGATGCCAAGGCCATCCTTGCGGATATGAGCAATGGTGCCGACCTCAAGGGTGCGAAGTTGGATGTGGCGGTGAACGCCATCGTGGGCAGTCTCGTGCGAAACGGCTATCTCGACAGCATTTCCTCCGCCATCATGATCTCGGTGGAGGACAAGGACGCAGCCCGTGCGGAAAAGCTCCAGCGTGAGCTGACCAGCACCGTGGACGGCGTGTTGCAGACCAGCGAAGCAAAGGCCGCCGTCCTGACGCAGACGCTGACGCAGGATGCGGCGCGGGAGCAGCAGGCACGGGAAAACAACATTTCCACCGGAAAAGCGGCGCTGGTGAACCGCGTCCTCGCCATCAACCCGGCGCTCAAGTTTGACGCGCTGGCAAAGCTCTCGGTGGAGGAGCTGAAGGACCTTGCGGAAGCGGGCGCCCCCGCCATGCCCATCGGCAAGGATGCCGCCGCTTACGCCGCGGAGCAGTATGCCGGGACAACGGCGTTGGACTCCGTCACGGCGGAGGTCGATTCCGAGCTGGACGAATTCCCCGCGCACTACGAGGTGGAGCTGCACACGGCATGGGGTGAGTTTGAGTATCTGGTGGACGCCTACACGGGGAAGGTGCTCAGCGGGCAGAAGGACTTGCCGGCCACGGCCCCTGTAGGGGATGAGACGGCAAAGCCTATTGCGCCCACCGGCGACATCGGCCATGCCAAGGCGAAGTCCATCGCCCTGAACCACGCGGGTGTGAGCGAGAGCAAGGCGTATGACATGGAGATCGAGCTGGACGACGAGGACGGCACGCTCGTCTATGAGGTCGAGTTCAAATCCGGCGGCATGGAGTACAGCTACGAGATCAACGCGGCCACCGGCGCGATCCTCAAGCACGAGGCGGAGTTGGATGACTGAAAGAAAAGGCGTGAGCCGCTGTATTGCAGCGGCTCGCGCCTTTTTACGGGTTATACAGGATCATGTGCAGAATGGTGGTTTGGTCAGAGATGTTGCGGTATGGCGTCTTTTTTATTTGGTATTCTTTCATCCTTTATAGCGTTTTCAACACATCGGCTACCCGTCGGCAGTGGTTAGGGAACAGTTCCCGCAGCTCCTGTACGGCGTTATCCATGATGTAAGGGTGCCCTACCAGCGAGAGAATGGGAATATCATTATAATTATCCCCGAAGGACATCACTTCCTCCGGTTTTACTCCCATTGCTTCGCAGATGATCCTCAGTCCGGAGCCTTTATCCGCCAGGGTAAAGTCGATCCACTGGTCCCCGGCTACCGCCACCTGAAAAATCTCTCCCCAACGCTCCCTAAAGTGTTCGATCACCGCACCGGTGCCGCGGCGGCTGAAGGCCGAAACCTTAATAATGGTTTCCGGAATGTCGTCAGGGTCATCCACTACCTCGGTGATATTTCCCACATCCTCCCGCATGTGGCGCAGATATTCCTCATCGCGGGTACATACATAGCAGGTGTTTTCACCGCTTGCGTTAATCTCGCACTCCGGCATCGCCATAATATCCCGGCACAGCTGTACCGCCAGATTGCGTTCCAGCGGCACCTTGCCCCATACCGGGCCTGGATTACCCGGCCCAAACACCACTGAGCCATTCTCACAGATATAGGCGATCTCATCCTGCACCGGGGCAAACAGCCGCCGCAGGCTGTGGTACTGTCGGCCGCTGGCCGGGCAGAAAAGGATCCCCTTTTCCCGCAGGCGCCGGATCTCCTCCAGCGTTTCGGCGTCAATTGATGTTTCCTCGCCATGCAGCAGCGTACCGTCTATATCACAGGTCACCAGCCGGATCATCTTCTCGTTCCTCCCTTTTGCCGTTTTACCGGCCATATTATAGCACAGCCTGCCCATTTCGGCTACTTCCGACTTTTACTTTTGCGCATATTGGCGAATATATTGTGCTTTTTGTCCAATTTTCAGTAAGTGTTATAGTTATAAATGTCATAATTGACAAACATTAGACTAAGTACTATAATTAAGTAAAGTTTAAGCAAAGTTTATGTAAGGTCATTATCAAATCATTTTTCGGTAATCACCGCCCTTTGGCGGTCATTATAAATAGATTACATATGGAGGAGAAAAACAATGAAAAAAGCACTGTCTATGCTGCTGGCCGTCATCATGGTTCTCACCCTGTTTGCCGGCTGCGGTGAAAAGCCCGCTCCCACTCCCAATGAGGAGCTTTCTGCTACCCAGCAGATCATTAAGGAAGCGGAAGGCATGACTCTTGAGGAGCTGGCGAAAAAAGCAATCGAAGAGTCCAACGGCAAGACCTTCTACGGCGTTGGCAACTCCAGCCGCGGCAAGAGCGCCCTGCCTCTGTTCATCGAGTACCTGCAGTCCATCGACTCCAGCTACACCCTGAACTTTGAGTGGCAGCAGCCCAAGAACAACAAGATCTTTGAGCAGCTCACCGCTGACTCCCTGAAGGAGACCGGCACCTTTGCCATGACCCTCATTCAGGATGGCAACCAGATCGAGAGCAAGATGGTCAAGACCGGCGTTCTAGATACCTTCATCCCAAAGGATTGGGCTGACGCCAACAACACCACCGCCGATGCCTATGAAGGCTATCTGCCCCTGCAGACCCTCAATAAGGTCTTTATGTATAACTGCGTCGGTGAAAAATCCTATGATAATGTTTGGGATTTCGTAGCCGAGGGCGAGCACGGCCTGTTCATGGATATTGATTCCGAGATCGTGGGCAAGAACTTCCTGTATATGCTTACCCGTGACGATTATTCCACCGCCCTCAAGACTGCTTTTGAGGCGCTCCCCGCTGAGGAGCAGGCTTACTTCCAGCCCACCATTGATGCCATGGCTGCCGATGCTGCGAACCTCGGTCTGACCGAGAACGCCAAGTACGGCCTGGCCTGGATCAAGCTGTGGGTCGGCAGCTACAATGCCCAGACCGACGATGGTCCCATCTGCAATACCCTGGTTTCCGATTCCGCCAAGGATCAGTTCGGCCTTCTGGTTTACTCCAAGCTCCGCTCCGTTGAGGAATCCGCTACCGTTTCCAAGAACAACATCAAGGTTGCAGCCTATCAGGATGGCTACACCGGTCTCGGCGGCTATGGCTACTGCCATTACCTGTTTGTTACCGATAACAGCCCCCTGCCCTGGACTGCCTGCGCCTTTATCGCCTACATGACCTGCACCGTTGACGGCTTCTCTGCCTGGGGCAAGGATATGGGCGGCTATTCCTCCAACCCGACCGTTGCGGCCGGCACCGAGGAGAAGTACCATCATCAGGAAGGCGGCTATGTTGACGGCGTTAACACCTTCGACTGCAAGAACGACCGCGGTTATGAATGGTGGGCCGATAAGCTGGTCCTTGAGGATCCCGAATACTGCGCTTCTGTTGCCTTCACCGTAGGCAGCTGGATCGAGGTTCTGGATAAGTACAGCGCCGGCTGATAAAATCACCACGCACTTATCTTTGCGATCTGTTAAGAAGTAAAGAGCGCGCCCCCGGATCGCGTCCAACCGCCGCGCCGGGGGCGTTTCCCTTTTGCAACCCCCACTCCCCACAAGAGAGGTGATTCCCTACCATGAAACAAGCCGCAGCTTTGCAGGCCAATCCCGCCGCCGTGCGGCGCAATAAGGTCAAGACCTTCTTTTCCAAGCCTCACAATGTTATCCTGCTGCTCATGGGCATTGTGCTCACCATCACCACGGTAGCACCTATCGTTGCCATCGTGCAGGATACCTTCAAGATCCATCCCGGCACCATTGATGCTTACCTGGCCGGCACCTCCCAGGGCTACACCCTGGTCAATTACACCGACCTGTTCACCAGCCCGCTGGCCAAGGCCAACCTGTGGACCCCCCTGCTGAATACCGTTCTGCTTTCGGTCGGCTCCTGCATCGTGGCCATTCTGTTCGGCGGTGTGTTTGCGTTCCTCATTACGCGCACCAATCTTTCCTGCCGCAAATACTTAAGCTCCATCTTCATCTTCCCCTACATCATGCCCCAGTGGACCCTGGCGGTGGTGTGGCAGAACCTTTTTAACTCCAATGCCGTTACCGGCACCAGCAATGGTCTGCTCACCTCCCTGTTCAATGTCCAGATGCCCCTGTGGTGGTGCAAGGGGCTCTTCCCCAGCTTGATCGTTCTGGGCATGCACTATGCGCCCTTTGCCTATATCCTCATCGGCGGCATCTTCCGCAATATGGATGCGAACCTGGAGGAAGCCGCCACCATCCTGGATACCCCCAAGTGGAAAACCATGTTCCGCATCACCCTGCCCATGGTAAAGCCCGCCATTCTCTCCACTATTCTGCTGGTGTTCGGCAGCTCCATGGGCTCCTATCCCGTTCCGCATTACCTGGGGCTTGCCACCCTTTCCACCAAGTATGTATCCATGAACTCCAAGTATACCGGCGAAGCCAGTATCCTTGCCATCATCATGATGATCTTCGGCGTGGCCATCATGCTGCTCAATCAGCGCAGCCTGAAGAGCCGCAAAAACTACACCACCGTCACCGGCAAGTCCGGCCAGATCTCCAAGATCACGCTCGGCAAAACCGGCCGCGTCGTCATCGCCTTGATCCTTGTGATTCTCACGTTCTTCACGAGCATCTTCCCCATCATTTCCTTCGCGTTCGAGACCTTCCTGCCCAACCCCGGCGATTACAGCTTCCTGTACACCGGCGATGCCAATAACCTGACCACCAAGTGGTGGGTCACCAGCGAGAATGTGACCGAAAACGGCATGTACGGGCAAAAGGGCATTCTCTACAACAACACCATTTGGACGGCCTTCAAGGGCACCATGCTCGTCAGCGTCAGCTGCGCGCTCATCGCCGGCACCATCGGCACTCTTATCGGCTACGCCGTCAGCAAGAACCGCCGCAGCCGCTGGGCTAACTATGTTAACAGCGTGGCGTTCCTGCCCTACCTTATGCCGTCCATCGCGGTGGGTGTCGCCTTCTTCATCCTATTCTCCAATCAGTACTTCAATCTGTTCAATACCTACGCTCTGCTTATCATCGCGGGCACCATCAAGTACATTCCCTTTGCCAGCCGCAGCTCGCTCAATTCCATGCTGCAGCTCTCCGGCGAGATTGAAGAAGCCGCCGTCATTCAGGATGTCCCCTGGATCAAGCGCATGACCCGCATCATCATTCCCATCCAGAAGTCCTCCATCATCAGCGGCTATCTGCTGCCGTTTATGACCTGTCTGCGCGAGCTGAGCCTCTTCATGCTGCTGTGCGTCCAGGGCTTCATCCTCTCCACCACGCTGGATTACTTTGATGAAATGGGTCTGTACGCCTTCTCCAGCGGCATCAATCTCATCCTCATCGTCACCATTCTCATCTGCAATGCCCTCGTCAATAAGGTCACCGGGGCCAGCCTTGATAAGGGAATAGGAGGTTAAACCATGCCAGAGATCAAACTTGAACACATCACCAAGCGTTGGGGAAAATTCTACGCGGTGGAGGACCTGAACCTCACCATCGCCGATAACTCCTTCGTCACACTGCTGGGTCCTTCCGGCTGCGGAAAAACTACCACCCTGCGTATGATCGCGGGCCTGGAGACCCCCACCAGCGGCCGCATCACCATCGGCGACCAGGTCGTATTCGATAGCGCCATGGGCATCAATGTTCCCGCCAATAAACGCCGTGTCGGCTTCCTGTTCCAGAACTACGCCCTGTGGCCCAATATGACCGTTTACGAGAACATCTCCTTTGGCCTTACCAATGTCAAGGAGGACCTGCCCAAAATTGATTTCGACACCCGCATCAACGCCCGCCTGGCGGAGATCCTCTCTGCCCCCGGCGAGGTGACCAAGGTACTGGCGGAATGCCGAGACAAAAAGGGCAAGCTTGATGACAAAAAGGCGCTGTTCAAACTCATCGATACCTTTACCATCAGCCAGTTTACTGCCAAAAAGCTATTGGGCTACCACTTGGAAGATGGCAAAGATGTCAGTGCCGAAGCCGCCGCCCTGCGGGAAAAGGCGGAAGCCGCCCGCAAAGCACTGGAGGCCACCGGCGGCAGCTACGATGCCGATTATGCCATCTATAAGGACGGCCAGCCCGTCACCGAGGTGCGCAAGCTCACCAAAGAGGAAATTGACCTGACCGTGCGCCGTGTGGCCCGCATCGTCAAGATTGGCATGTTTATGGACCGCTACCCCGCCGAGCTCTCCGGCGGCCAGCAGCAGCGCGTCGCCATCGCCCGCACCCTGGCGCCGGAGCCCTCCGTCCTGTTCATGGATGAGCCGCTCTCCAACCTGGATGCCAAGCTGCGCCTGGAAATGCGCTACGAGCTGCAGCGTCTGCATGTCGAAACCGGCTCTACTTTCGTCTATGTTACCCACGACCAGATGGAAGCCATGACCCTCGCCACCCAGATCTGTCTCATCAATAACGGTGTACTGCAGCAGTACCAGCCGCCTCTCACCGTCTACAACCACCCGCAGAACCTCTTTGTAGCGGATTTCGTCGGCAATCCCTCCATCAACTTTGTGGAGGCCAAGGGCGCCCAGCAGCCGGATGGCAGCATCACTCTCGATATTTTGGGCGGTGTCAAGGCCGTATTCCGTCCCCGCGAGGGTCTGGATCTCGCCGCATGGTTTGCCGAGCGTGACCGCAAGGCCGCCGCGCACGCCGCCGAGCGTCTGGCCAAATCGCAGGAAAAGGGCTATGTGGAAAAGGGCAACAAGGACGAACCCTTCCGCTACCACATCGCCAAGGTCGAGGAGGAGGACGACTCCCTGCAGGAGGAACCCATCCTCACCAATGAGGATCTCGTTCTCGGCATCCGTCCCGAGTTCCTCAACATCACCAGTGAAGCCCCCCTCAAGGGCGAAATTTATGGTGCCATGCCCACCGGTATGGAATCCACCATCAAGGTTTATGTCAATGGGTTCCTGCTTACCGGCGTGGTATTCGGCAGCAGCCTGTTTACCATCGGCGAGCAGCACAGCATCAGCTTTACCGGCCACCACATCATGCTGTTCGACCGTCAGAGCGGCGACTGCATCGCTCTTGGCTCGCTGGAAACCCTGTAATTCTCCTCCCTATATAAAAAGCGCCCCCGTCCCGGCTTGGGATGGGGGTACGCTTTTTCGATTTCTGCTTGCCGCACAATCCGGCGGGCGCTCCTTCCGCTTACCGTCGCGCCGCCCCCGCTTCGCTGGGGGGCGGCGCTCCCCGCTTCAGGAGCGCCCGCCTGCTTTCTACTGCTTATTCGTTCAGATCTTCTCTACACCCAGCGTGGCCTTTTCGCCGTTCAGGTCCCACTCCTTGGTGTAGCCCACAGGGGTGCCCACGGTCAGGCTCTCTGCCAGCGTAGCACTGGTGATCTCCGCCTTTCTCGCTTCCGCCACAGCGGTCACCTTCTCGCTGCCCTCCATGGTGATGCGGATATGATCCGTCACCTCAAAGCCAGCTTCCTTACGCATGGTCTGCACCTTGCTGATGATCTCCCGCATGAAGCCTTCCTCGATGAGCGCCGGGGTCAGCACGGTATCAATGGCAACGGTGATATCCCGGTCGGATACGGTATAGAAGCCCTCCCGCTGCGTTGTCTCGATCAGCAGATCATCGGCGGTCAGCTCCACCGGCCCCTCACCAAAGTCAAAGCTCAGCTTGCCTTCGCTGTCCAGGATGGCCTTGGCCGCCCGGCCGTCCAGCCCGGCCAGCGCCTCGCGGATCTTGCCCAGCTGCTTGCCGTATTTGGGGCCGACGGTTTTCAGCTGCGGCTTAAAGTTGTAGCTGACGAAGCCCTCCACCTCTTTGGTGAAGATGACCTCCTTGATATTCAGCTCCTCCCGGATGATATCCATATAGAAGCCGTCCAGGTCCTTATCGGCCTTCACATACATCTCGGCCAGCGGCTGGCGGTTCTTGCGGTTGGCGCCATTGCGGGCAGCGCGTCCCAGCTCCACGATGCGGATGATCTCATCCATTTTGCTTTCCAGTTCTTTGTCGATCCACTTCTCCTCCACGGTGGGGAAGTCACACAGATGGATGCTCTCCGGCGCGGTCTTATCAATGCTGCGAACAAGGTTCTGGTAGATCGCTTCCGCCAGGAATGGTACCATGGGGGCTGCCGCCTTGGCGATGGTCACCAGTGCGGTATACAGCGTCATGTAGGCGGCTACCTTATCGGCCTCCATCCCGGGGGCCCAGTAGCGCTCACGGCCGCGACGCACATACCAGTTGCTCATCTCGTCCACAAAGCCCTGCAGGGCCTTTGCCGCCTCGGGGATACGGTAGTTCGCCAGGTGGTCATCCACCGCCTGTACGGTGCTGTAAAGGCGGCTCAGCAGCCAGCGATCCATTACCGTCAGGTCATCGGGGTTCAGGGTGTATTTTGTCGCGTCAAAGTTATCGATATTGGCATACAGCACAAAGAACGCGTAGGTATTCCACAGCGTGCCAATGAACTTGCGCTGACCCTCCACCACCGCCTTGCCGTGGAAGCGGTTGGGCAGCCACGGGGCGGAATTGATATAGAAATACCAGCGGATCGCGTCGGCGCCGTAGGTCTCCAGCGCCTCAAAGGGATCGACCGCGTTGCCCTTGGATTTACTCATCTTCTGGCCGTTCTCGTCCTGCACATGTCCCAGCACAATGACATTCTTAAAGCAGGCCCGGTTGAACATCAGGGTGGAAATGGCGTGCAGCGAATAGAACCAGCCGCGGGTCTGATCCACCGCCTCACTGATGAAGTCGGCAGGGAACTGCGCCTCAAACAGCTCCTTATTCTCAAAGGGATAGTGATGCTGCGCGAAGGGCATGGAGCCGGAATCGAACCAGCAGTCAATGACCTCCGGCACACGGTGCATCTTCTTGCCGCACTTGGGGCAGCGGATGGTCACGGCATCAATGAAAGGACGGTGCAGCTCGATGTTCTCGGGGCAGTCGTCGCTCATCTCCTTCAGTTCCTTAATGGAACCAACGGCATGGCGCTCGCCGCATTCGCACTCCCAGATGTTGAGGGGGGTGCCCCAATAACGGTTGCGGCTCAGGCCCCAGTCCTGGATATTCTCCAGCCAGTCGCCAAAGCGGCCCTTGCCAATGCTCTCCGGGATCCAGTTGATGGTATTATTGTTGCGGATGAGGTCATCCTTCACTGCCGTCATCTTGATGAACCAACTCTCGCGGGCATAGTACAGCAGGGGGGTATCGCAGCGCCAGCAGAAGGGATAATCATGCTCAAACTTGGGGGCATCGTACAGCAGACCCCGGCTCTCCAGGTCCACCAGTACCTTGGGGTCGGCATCCTTCACAAACAGCCCCGCAAAGGGCGTTTCCTCGGTCATATGGCCCTTGCCATCCACAAACTGCACAAATGGCAGGTCATAGCGGCGGCCTACCTGGGCGTCGTCCTCACCAAAGGCCGGCGCGATGTGAACGATGCCGGTACCGTCGCCCATGGTAACATAGTCGGCGCAGGTCACATAAAAACCCTTTTTCTTCTGCTTCTCGGCGCACTCGGCAGCGCAGGTGAAAAGCGGCTCATATTCCTTATATTCCAGTGCGGTGCCGGGCATCTCCTCCAGCACCTCGTAGGCTGGGGCGTCCTCGGTCTTCAGCCGTCCCAGTACGGCATCCAGCAGCGGCTGCGCCATGTAGTAGGTGTAGCCATCGGCGGCCTTCACCTTGCAGTAGGTGTCCTTGGGATTGACGCACAGCGCCACATTGCTGGGCAGGGTCCAGGGGGTGGTGGTCCACGCCAGGAAGTACGCATCCTCGCCCTTTACCTTAAAACGCACAATGGCACTGCGCTCCTTTACCGCCTTATAGCCCTGCGCCACCTCGTGGCTGGAAAGCGGGGTCCCGCAGCGGGGGCAGTAGGGCACGATCTTAAAGCCCTTATATAGCAGCCCGCGATCGTAAATACTCTTCAGCGCCCACCATTCGCTTTCGATGTAGTTGTTATCATAGGTGACATAGGGGTTATCCATATCCGCCCAAAAGCCGACGGTGCGGGAAAAATCTTCCCACATGCCCTTGTATTTCCACACGCTTTCCTTGCAGTGCGCAATAAAGGGCTCCAGGCCGTATTTCTCGATCTGATCCTTGCCGTCCAGCCCCAGCTTCTTCTCTACCTCCAGCTCTACCGGCAGGCCGTGGGTATCCCAGCCGGCCTTGCGGGGCACCATATAGCCCTTCATGGTGCGGTAGCGGGGGATCATATCCTTGATAACGCGGGTAAGCACATGCCCGATGTGGGGCTTGCCGTTGGCCGTGGGGGGGCCGTCATAAAAGACATACGGGGTGCCCTTCTTGCGGGAATCAATGCTCTTTTCAAAGATATGCTCCTCTTCCCAGAAGGCCTCTATCTTCTTTTCCTGCTCCACAAAATTCACATTGGGAGAAACGCTCTGGTACATTTCGTATTTACTCCTTTCGTCTTGCCATTCCTTTTGTTTCGGTCTGCGGCAGGGCGGTCTTTCAGCTTACCTTCCCGGCGGCGCGGCAAAAACGGCGTTGGGCTGCGTTGCCCTTGACAGGCGCAAGCCCGCCTTGCGTCGGGCGCCAGCCTGCCTGCGGCCTGCCTTGCCCATCATCCGTTTTTCCCTTGCCCCGCCTTTTCGGTCTGCCAATAAAAAACCGCCCCATCCCATAACAGGACGGAGCGCCACGCACTTCGCTTATCAACCACCTATTACGCCGCACAGGGTATGCGGGAACCCGCTAACGGGGGATATCCGGAGAGCCCTACTCACCAATTCGGCGTTCAGGCCTCAGCTCAGGAGTGATCTTCCCGCACCGGACTTCGGCGCCGCGCTTTCACCATCCGCGGCTCGCTATGGCCTTTGTCATCGGGGGTACTGTCTCCGTCACAGCTTTTTTGTATTTACGGGGCTATTTTAGCACAGTTTTTCCGGGATTGCAACCCCTCCTCCGCTATGCTATAATAAAACTAGACTATATTAGTGCGAAATGGAGGAACCAAATATGAAACTGGCCGAAGCCTTGCAGGAGCGTGCCGATCTCAACCGCCGCATCGAACAGCTCCGCTATCGTCTTAATAATAATGTCCTGGTGCAGGAGGGCGAAAAGCCCCTGGAGGACCCCGCCGCCTTGCTGGAAGAACTGGAAAGCTCCTTCACCCGCCTGGAATGGCTCATTGCCCGCATCAATCTCACCAACTGCGCCGTCAAGGTCGAAGGCCGCTCCCTCACCGAGCTCATCGCCCGCCGCGATGTGCTCTCCCTGCGGGCGGAAGCCTACCGCCGCCTGGTGGAGGAAGCCAGCCAGAATACCCACCGCGCCACCCGCACCGAGATCAAGATCCTTTCCGCCGTGGATGTCCCCGCCCTGCAGCGGCAGGCCGATGATGCCTCCCGCGAGCTGCGCCTTCTGGATAACACCCTGCAGGCCACCAACTGGACCGCCGACCTGATGGAATAAGCAGAACGGCACAGTGGTAGCTTTCGGGTGTGGGCGTGATCTCCGCGACTGAGAATGAGTTCGCAAGCATTGGTTGTGCGAGGGCAGCACAGGGTTCGATTCCCTTTTTCATCGTTATGCCCCAATCGTGTATCCATGCATTGTTAATGCTTCATTGTTACTCCCTATCGCCGACCGAAAGTGAGGGCGGGTACGGGGCTTTGCCGTTTATAAAGAAGGTCCGGCTTCGGCCGGGCTTTTTTCTTTCCCTCCTGCTCGGAGGGAGGGAACCTTTCATAAGATGCAAGTAAGGGGGAACCCTCTCTTGCGAGGTTCCCCCTCTTTGCAAAACAATCCGCCGGATCATTTTACAAATTCAACCCCTTTCGGAGCGCCCTCCGGGATAGGGGATTTCGCGCTCCGCGGAGCGCGCCCAAATGCGCTGCCTTTGGAAACCGCAAGCCTTTTATAAAAGGCTTGACCGAAAATTTCACATCTCTATATCAAAAGGCTCCCCGCCTCTCAGCAGGGAGCCTCGCCTTTTACTTACGCCTCGTTCTTCTTTTCGCCGTTCAGCCGGTTGATCTCTTCCTCCTCCAGCACACGGTAAGCCACCTTGCCTACCAGCGTCTTGGGCAGCTGCTCACGGAATTCGATCTCATACGGCATCGCGTATTTCGCGATATTCTTACGGCAATACGCCATCAGAATATCCCGGTACTCGTCGCAGGGCTTCAGGCCCGGCTTCAGCATTACAAAGGCCTTTACCTTCTGCATCTTCAGGCTATCCGGCACACCGATAACACAGCTCATCTGCACCAGGTCATGCGCGTCCAGAATGTTCTCCAGCTGGCTGGGATATACATTGTACCCGCTGGTGATGATCATGCGCTTGATGCGCTGCTTGAAGTAGATAAACCCATCGTCATCCATATAACCTAGGTCACCGGTGTGCACCCACACCCGCCCATCGGGATGGGTCTGCAGGGTCTGTGCAGTCTCCTCGGGATGGCCCACATATTCCATCATCACGGTCGGACCGCTGATGCAGATCTCACCCTCCTCGCCGTAGGGCAGGCTCTCCTGGGTACCGGGCTTCACAATGTCATAATAGGTATCGGGGAACGGCAGGCCGATGGAGCCCTCCTTCGCCATATGGGTGGGAGTCAGGCAGCTGGCGGTCACACACTCGGTGGTGCCGTAGCCCTCCCGCACCTGAATGACCGCGTGGTGGTCAAACAGGAACTTGTCAAACCGCTTTTTCAGCTCGATGGAAAGGCTGTCACCGCCGGAGAACACACCCTTCAGGAAGCTCAGGTCGGCGCCGTCCATGGTGGGGACACGCAGCAGCGCCTCATACAGGGTAGGCACGCCGGCTATAAAGTTGCACTTGTGCTTCAGGATCAGCTTGGCGTAGCTCTGGGGGGTAAAGCGGGGCACCAGCACGCACCGGCCGCCCTGGGAGAGCATCGAGTGAATGGAAACGCCCAGGCCAAAGCCGTGGAACATCGGCATCACGGCCAGCATCTTATCGCCGGGGCGGAACATCGGGTTGGTGGCAATGATCTGCTGCCCCAGCGCGTTAAAGTTGAGGTTGGAAAGCAGGATTCCCTTGGTAATACCGGTGGTGCCGCCGCTATACAGAATAACAGCCGCGTCCTTGCCTTCCTTCTTCACCTTGTACTTCCAGCGGTAGCGGTTGCCCATCTGGAAAAACTCTTTCCAGCGGATAATGGGCGCGTCGGCCGGGATCTTCTGGATCTTTCTGCCCTCGGTCAGCATATAGCCCACCTTGATGGGCTTGGAAAGCTCATCCTTGATGCTGGCGATGATAACATTATTCAGGCTCTCCACATTCTGCCGGATGGCCTCAAACTTGTGATAGAACTGATCCAGCGTCAGCGCGCAGATGCTCCCGGATTCCTTCAGGTAGAATTCGATTTCCTTCTCGCTGGAAAGGGGGTGCACCATATTGGCAATGCCGCCCACCAGGTTTACAGCGTAGAACATAATAACGGTCTGCGGGCAGTTGGGCATACAGATGGTGATCTTATCCCCTTCACGGATGCCGATGGCCTTCAGGGCACGGGCGCACAGGTTTATCTGCTCCACAAACTTTTTGTAGGTGGTGCTGCGGCCCATAAAGTCATAGGCGATATAGTCGGGGTATTTCTCGGCGATCTTCTCCACCGCCTCGTACATGCTGCCCTGGAAGTAATCCAGCGTTGCAGGTACATCACCCAGATTGGCGATCCATGGGGTTCTGGTCTCAGTGATGGTCATAGTCTACCTCCTCATTGGCGGGGCGCTCCAGCAGTTCGGGGTGCTCCAGCAGATATTTCAGCAGCTTGATGCTCTTGGAATAATAATAGCCGTCCGCCAGGCGCTCATCTATGGTCAGCCCCAGGTCCAGCGTCTCACGCATTTCATAGCTGCCGTCAGCGGTAAAGTAGGGCGCCGCCTTCTTTTCGCCCACAATGCAGAACAGCGAGCAGGTGCCCCAGTTGGTCAGATGGTGGTAGCCGCACTTCAGACCAATGGAGCCGAGATTGGAAAGCACCACCGAGGAATAATAGGGGTCGCTTTCCACCATGCTTTTGGGCACCCAGCCGTGGCGGTCCAGCCAGCAGATGATCTTGATCGCCGTTTTGGAAAGCCAGCGGGGCATCTTGTTCAGGATATCCATAGCGCCCTCGGTAGAGTCCCCCGTTTCCTCGCTGCGGCAGTTCATTATCTTCTTAAAGAGCTGCTCATGCAGGGTGTCCACCGTTTCCTCATCCTTTGCGTGGATAAAGGCCAGCGATTCGCCGCCGTTATCGCTGAATTTCTTCTTGACGATAAAGGAGGCGGTCACCTCATTGCGTTGGTAAAAGTTGCAGTTGGCAATAAAGCGGTTCAGCTTCGGCCGCAGCGTAATGGTCTTGATAAGCGCCGCGGTGATGATGTGAAACATGGTATAGGGGAATACTTCCTCCCCCTCGTTCTTCTTTTTCAGGTACTCATTGATGGGGGTCAGGTCCACCCGCAGCCCAATGTAGGCCTCATTATCGCAGCGGTTCGGGTAGATAATGCCCGTAATGTAGTGCAGGGAATCCAGCTCCCGCAGCAGGCGCCCGTCCCGGCGGTCTCCTCTGCGGCGTTTATACTGCTCTGCCATTCGTAGTTACTCCTTTTCTTCTGTCTTTTTCCCCAAAAGGCCGCTTACCGCGCCGGTCAGCAGCTTCTGCGCCTTCTCGGCCATCTGCCGCAGCGTTACCCGCTGGGCCGTCAGCCAATCGTAGTACATCGAAAGAACGCCGGAAACCGCGAAATCCGCCGCGGCCTCCACATCCTCCTCTCCCACCTCGGCACCGGCATTTTCCGTTATCTCATCCTTCACCATCTTGGCAATGGAATTTTTCAGCCGGTACATCAGGAAGTAGCGGGAGCGCCGGTTTTCCAGGTAGCAGGAGTAGGTCTCGTGCTCCTGCAGGGCCTTGTCCACCCGGCTCAGGATGGTATAAAGGTCGTGCCGGTTATCCCAGATGTCGCTTTGCGCCAGCTGGGCCATCACCCATCCCTCTATCTCGTTTTCCAGCTCCTGCAGCGCCTCATCCACACTGGCATAGTGCAGGTAAAATGTCTTTCGGCTGATCTGCGCTTTCTCGGTCAGCTCCGAAACATTGATCTGAGAAGCGTCCTTTTGGTTCAGCAGTGAGAGCAGCGCGCAGCGGATAGCCTCCCGGGTACGCAGCATGCGTTTATCCATGGGCTGGCTGGCCGTTGTCATCGCTCTCACTCCTTTCTGGGAAAAATCTAACTTTCCATGCTTTCCGCGGGCGCGGTTCACCCCCACGGAAGCATCGTAAGGCCGATTATAATACACACAGTGTGTATTTGTCAATTTATCCCCCCGCACTTTTCACCCAACCTTCACCCAATGGGGTGCTTTCCGCCCCCCGCCGCCCCCTGCAAACCGCAAAATCCGGGCCGCAGGCCGCCCGCCGCCCAGCGGCGGGCAAACGGGCTCCGCCCGTTTCGGCGGCTCCGCCGCCGGGCCTGCGGCCCGCACCCCCCGCAAACTTTTCCCCCACAAACTCCCCTCAACCGGCAAAAACACCCGGCAGGGACGGCCCCACCGGGTGATGCTTTCGCGGTATTCGGTTATCTCACCCGCACCAGCTCGTATCTGCGGGTCCCCACCCCTATCTTTTCGGCGTGCTCCAGGCAGGTGCGCCAGTCGGTTTCGGGGGAATTGTTGGTAAAGTGGTCGTGGTGGTCACAAAAGCCCTCGGCCGCCATGTTATCGGCCAGCTGGCTGTCCGGCAGCGGCTGCTGACGGTTGCAGGCGTCCGCACAGGCTTCGTCCAGCGCCACCGGGTCAAAGCTCGCAAACATCCCGATATCCGGCAGGATGGGGGCGTCGTTGGTCGGGCAGCAGTCGCAGCTCGGGCTGATATCAATGACCATGTTGATATGGAAACCAGGGCGTCCCGCCAGAACGGCCTTGGTGTACTCCGCCAGCTTCCGGTTCAGCAGCTCGCCCGCATTAAAGTTATTGTTCCTGATCGCATCAAAATTGCAGTGCCCGATGCAGCGGCCGCAGCCCACGCATTTTTCCTCATCGATCACCGCCTTGCGGTCCTCCCCGTAGGAGATGGCGCCCTGGGCGCAGTTCCTGGCGCAGGCGCCGCAGCCCCGGCACCTTTTGGGGTTCACCGAAACCTTGCCGCTGCAATGCTGCTCCATTTTGCCGGCACGGCTGCCGCACCCCATGCCGATATTTTTGATGGCGCCGCCGAACCCGGTGGAATCGTGCCCCTTAAAGTGGGCCAGGCTGATGAAAACATCGGCATCCATCACTGCACGGCCTATTTTGGCAGCGGTCACATACTCACCTCCCTCCACCGGCACCTCCACCTCATCGGTTCCCTTCAGCCCATCCGCAATGATGATCTGGCACCCGGTGGAAAGGGGCGAAAAGCCGTTTTCCTGTGCCGCCTCCAAATGCTCCAGGGCGTGCTTGCGGCGACCCACATACAGGGTATTGCAGTCGGTCAAAAAGGGGATGCCGCCCAGCTCCTTCACCACATCGGCCACTGCTTTGGCATAGTTCGGCCGCAGGAAACTCAGGTTGCCCGGCTCCCCGAAATGCAGCTTGATGGCCACAAACTTTTTCTCCATGTCTATATCGGCAATCCCCGCCGCGCGGATGAGCCGCTGCAGCTTTTTGGGGAGATTGTCTCCGTCACGGGTTCGCAGGTCGGTGTAGTATACTTTCGCGGGATTCACAGGTCATTCCTCCTTGGTTTTGCGTTAGCTGTCCCTATTTTACCGCAGCTTTCCCCTCCTGTCAAAGGGCTTTTCCGAGGCGGCAGGCGGCGGTTTTTCTTCTCCGCGGGTCTTTGCAGGGGGATGGCTCCGGCCCGCAGGGCGCCCCGGCTTCGCCGGGGCCGGTGGCCTTCGGCCGCCGCGCCGGGCTGCGCCCGGCGGCCCTGCGGGGCATCCCCCTCTTCGAAGTCTTTTCTTTTCCCTCAAGTCCTGCTTACTCCTTCGGTACAGGCTTGATGACCCCGGCGGGGCTATCCACCGCGATGATGTTCTCATCAATGGAAACCGGTTCTCCGGCCATATCCCGCTCAAAGATGTCTTTCATGCCGTTTCAATCCTCCGTTATTTTCTGTCCAATCTGCATCTTCCGCCGCCATTCAGGCGGTGCGCCGTCATCGCTCCAGTATTCCTCCAGCCGCAGGATCTTCTCCCCCTGCCACCGAAAAAACGAGATCGCCCGTACCGAAAATTCCTCCGACCAAACTCGCGTGACCGTCACACTGCCCTCCGCCGTATCCAGCATCTTTTCGATCTTCCCATGCCACTTTCCTGGGTACTCACAGTTGGCCCGCAGGTACTCCTCCACGGCAAAACGCTCGTTGGTATTGGGCCACAACACCTCGGCCCCCTCCGCAAAAAATTCCCGCAGCGGGTCTTTTTCCTGCGCGGCCACCGCCCGCCAGAATGCCGCCAGTATCGCTTTTCGATCCATATGCTCCTCCACTACTCTCTGCCTGCCACAGGCATACGGCCCGCAGGGCGCCCGGCGGCCCTGCGGGCCGCCTCTCCCCGTGCCGGTATTTCATCTTATTTTTGCTGCCTTGCCGCCGCCAGCAGCGCCGCCCGCTCATTGGGCAGCTCGCCGCTTTGCACCAGCCGCAGCAGCCGCCGCAGGGCCTCCCCCACCGCCGGCCCGGAAAGCCCCAGCCCCATCAGGTCACAGCCGGTTATGGCCAGCTGCCGCACCGTAAAGCAGGCGTCTTGCTCCTTCGCCTCCCGGAAGGCCGCCAGCAATGCCCGGTAATAAGGCTCCGCCTCCTCCGGGTGGGCCTGTCCCAGGGTATCGGCCCGGCGCAGCGCGGCAAACCGCAAAAAGCGCTTTTCCCCCCAGCGGCCGGCCCACCGGGTGGCCATCTCCACCGTGGCCGGGAACCGGATATCATGTATTTTGATCAGCTCGGTCACCTCGGTGATAAGCCTCGTTTCCGCATGCAGCCGCCGCAGGATCTTCTCTGCCGTTGCGGCGCTTCGCTCCTGGTGCCCCTTAAAGTGCCGGATCCCCTCCTCATCGGTGGTGCAGCAGCTGGGCTTTTCCACATCGTGCAGCAGGGCGGCCCAGCGCAGCGCCGGCTCCGCCGGGATATTCTCCAACACCGTCAGGGTGTGCTCCCAAACATCTTTCCTGTGGTGGGGGTTATTCTGCATAAAGCCCACCATCGGCAGCAGCTCCGGCAGCACCACCCCAATGACATCAACATACTCCCGCAGCACCGGGGCGGCGGCCGGACCGCACAGCAGCCTTTCCAACTCGGCCTTCACCCGCTCCGGGGAAAGATTTTTCAGCCGTGGGGCGTTCCTGCGCAGGGCGTCAGCCGTTCCCGGCTCGATCTCAAACCCCAGGACGGCAGCAAACCGCAGTCCCCGCAGAATGCGCAATCCATCCTCGGCAAAGCGGCGGTCGGGTTCCCCCACCGCCCGAATGAGCCGGTTTTCTAGGTCTGCCTGCCCACCAAAGGGATCGATGACCTCGCCGGTTTCGGCATTCCAAGCCATGGCCCCTATGGTAAAATCCCGCCGGGACAGGTCCTCCTCCAGCCCCACCCCAAAGGTGACGGCATCGGGGTGGCGGCCATCGGTATAGCTCCCCTCCCCCCGGAAGGTCGTCAGCTCCACCGGGGTTTCCCTGGCCAGCACTGTTATGGTCCCGTGCCGCACCCCGGTTTCTATCACCCGGCAGCCGCTCAGCAGGGCCTCCGCCTGCTCCGGCCGGGCCGCGGTAGTCACATCCCAGTCATGGGGCTGCTTTCCCAGCAGCAGGTCCCGCACAGCGCCCCCCACCGGGTAGGCCGCAAAGCCGCCCCGGCGCAGGGTCTCCAGCAGCTCCTTTACCGCCGGCGGGATCTTCCCCGGCTCTATATACGCGCGCGCACTCATCGGGATGCCCCCTTTCCTGGTTCTATTATAGCAAAAACCCCTCGCCGCCAAAAGCATACAAATCGTATCATCGCATTGTATTATACAAAATGTACTTTATCATGGGGAAAAAGCAGCAAAATTCCTGCCAAAAGCCGCCGGGCAGCAAAAAAGTTCTTGCTTTTGGCCGCAAACTTTGATAAGATACTAATGTTGCATGATTATATTGCCCTATAAGGAGGTGCAGACAAATGGCAAAATGCGAAATTTGTGGTAAGGGCGTCACTTTCGGTATCAAGGTTTCTCACTCCCATCGCCGTGCGAACCGTACCTGGAAGCCCAATGTCAGACGAGTAAAGGCAGTTGTAAACGGTACTCCCTGCCGTATCTACGCCTGCACCCGCTGCTTGCGTTCCGGCAAAGTAGAGAGAGCCGTCTGATGCTCCCCATTTACCCCCGCAAATAAAGCTCCTGTCCCGCTGTGGCAGGAGCTTTTTTCTATCCTTTTGCCGGGGCATATTCTCATTTCGCCTGCCGGCGGGGCGGGGCCTTTTGCAAAGACCTAAACTGTGCGCCTGCCCGGCGGGGGATAGTTTGTGGTCGCCTATCGGCGGGGTGGAGCCTTTTGCAAAGGCATAGTTAACACCGCTCGCCGCGGGGGCCTTCCTTTTGCTCCTGCAAAAGGAAGCAAAACAGGGCAAAGGGGAACCAAGCTTTCCCCTTTGCAAACCCCTTTGACGCTTAGCTGTGCTGGATACGAATATTGTTTTTCCCTCAATAATCGGGAAAAACAAATCCGTACTGCGCACAGATGCGCTCCAAAGGTAGCCACGGCGTATTTGCCCCCACCCTGTTCCCCTCCCCCGTAGCGGGGGAGGGGCCGTCTGGGCAAATAGCTGCTTGTTCAATTCATAGGCTCGGCAGCATGACTTTCTGCTATCGATTTGCAGTAACCAAATTAAAAATCAACCTTATAAGCGTCGTCTAATCCCGCTCCGGGAAACCGTTGCTTTGGCTTTCCGGGCGGGGCAAAAGGGGTCCCTACAAGGTCGCAAGACCTTGTAGGGAGAGGAGGATGCACCGCAGCGGGGAGGACTGCCCAAAGTGAAGCACAGGGTCAGTCCGACTCAAGCGGAGATTGCGTCCGACGAGCGTACGGGTTTTTAGGGCGGAGCCCTAAATGACTTTTGCTTACTTTTCTTCATAGAAAAGTAGGGCCTCGGCGGCGAGCCGTACAGGCCGTCACCCTCCGGTGACTCCGCAACGCCGTTAGGCGACTACAAATTCAGCCCCCGCGGCGAGCGGTGCTCACCAAGCCTTGCAAAAGGCCCCGCCCCGCCGAAGGCGAGATGAAACTTTGGCATAATTTGTGCCATCAATCCCTCCGGCTCATTTCATTCGCCACCTCCCTTTACACAAGGGAGGCTTTCGCCGGGCAGGCCCCCGCAAACCTGGCTTAGCCGCTTTTCGTTTTCCTTTTCCCGTAAAAGGAATCCCCAATGTTCACGCTTTGTTCGCTTGTGTTCCCGCCGCTTTTGGTATATAATAAATTGGTATAATTCTGTACCGGAAAAAGGGAAGGAGCCCCTATGTTCAATCAATCGCTATTTACCTACCTGGTGCGCGCCATGGTGCTGCTCACCGCCATTCCCATCCACGAATGCGCCCATGCCTGGGCCAGCAATAAATTGGGTGATCCCACCGCCAAAAATCTGGGGCGCCTCACCCTCAATCCCCTGCCGCACCTCGATCTCATCGGCTCGGTGCTCATGCTCTTTACCGGGTTCGGCTGGGCCAAGCCCGTCCCGGTGACCACCCGCAACTTCAAAAATGTCAAAAAGGGCATGATCCTCACCGCCCTGGCCGGCCCCGCCGCCAATATCCTGCTGGCGCTGCTTTCCCTCATCCTGTATAAGCTGTGGTGCTACTTCCTTTATCCTCTTCTCGCCATCAATTTCACCACCGCTTCCGCCATCGCGCAGATCTTCTACATCATGTGCCTTTTGAACATCAACCTGGCGGTGTTCAATCTCATCCCCATTCCCCCGCTGGATGGCAGCCGGGTACTGACCGCCGTACTGCCCGCCCGCCTTTACTACAAGGTGATGCAGTACGAGCAATACATCATCTACGGTGTGTTCATCATCCTCATGCTGGGGTGGCTGGATGGCCCGCTTTCCTTCCTGCGCGGCGTGGTATATAATTTTCTCAATCTGATTACAGGATTTTTGGGATAAGGAACGACTAAAATGGAAAAACTCACCTTTAAGGTCAATGAATATGAGGGGCCGCTGGATCTCATCCTGGCGCTGCTCTCCAAGCATCAGATCGGTATTTATGATATCAATATCAGTGATCTGCTGGAGCAGTACATGGCCTACATCCGTACCCTGCGGGAAAACCAGATGGAGGTTGCCAGTGAATTTCTGGAGATGGCCTCCCGGTTGGTTTACATCAAGACGGCCAGCCTGCTGCCCCGCTACGAAAAAGAGGAAGACCCCCGCGCTGAGCTGGTGGGCCAGCTGCTGGAATACCAAAGCTGCAAGCAGGCCGCGGCCCTTCTGCGGCTGCGGGATACCGGCTGGTCGGTTTTTACCCGGGCGCCCATGCCGCTGGAGATCGACCCTACCTACCGCCGCCGTCACCCCATCAGCGAGCTGGCCAACGCTTACTGGTCGGCCTGCGGCAGAGGAAAGCGCCGCCTGCCCCCGCAGGAAACCGCCTTTACCCCGCTGGTCGCCAAGCCTATGGTTTCGGTGGCAAGCCGCATTATGCACCTGCTGCGGGGCTTTTACCGCCGGGGCCGGGCCAGCCTGCAAAGCATCTGGGCCGATAACCACGACCGCAGCGAGCTGGTGGCCACCTTTATGGCGGTGCTGGAGTTGCTGAAGGCCGGACGGGTACACCTGACCGATGACGATACCGAGCTGGTTTTTGCCGGGCGGGAGAAAAAGAAAGCGGAAAGCTGAAAAGCGGGTTTTTATCCGATGAATCTGACCGAAACGAGGCCGAAACATGAATTTGACCGATTCCCAAAAGAAGATCTTTGCCATCCTTTTCGCGGCCGGGGAGCCGCTGGAAACCGACCGCCTGGCGGAAGCCTTGGCCATCAGCCATGCCGAAGCGGCAGAGCAGTGTGTTTTGCTGCAGCAGCGGCTGGCCGAAAGTGATTTGCCGCTGGAGCTGCGCCGGCTGGAAAACAGCTGGCAGCTGTGCACCATTGCCGGCTATGATACGGTGATAAGAACCGCCCTGGAGCTGCGCAGCAATACTCCCCTTTCCAACGCGGCTATGGAGGTACTGGCAGTGGTGGCCTATAACCAGCCGGTGACCCGCAGCTTTATCGAGCAGGTAAGAGGTGTTGACAGCTCCTCGGTGGTGGCCAGCCTGGAGGAAAAAGGGCTGATAGAGGAGGCCGGGCGGATGGAGCTGCCGGGCCGGCCGGTGGCTTTCCGGACGACTGCCGCTTTTCTGCGGTGCTTCGGCCTTTCGGATCTCAGTGAGCTGCCGGAGCTGCAGCCCCCGGAGGAGGCCGAGGAGACCGAAGAGGAAGAACAGCTGGGCTTTGATGACCTGACCCCGGAGGAGGAGAAATGATCGCCCTGTGGATCATTTTGGGGCTGCTGGCGCTTATTCTGGTGCTGATGCTGATCCCCGCCGGGCTGGCTCTCCATTACCACGGAGAGGACTTTACCGCCGAGGGAAAATGGCTGTTCCTGCGCTTTACCCTGTGGCCCCTGCCGGAAAAGGAGGAGCCGGAAAAAGCAGAAAAAAAGCAGGAGAAAAAAGCCGCCGAAAAGCCAAAAAAGGAGAAGAAATCCGAGCGCCGGCCCTTTATGGACTGGCTGCAGCTGATCAATGACCTGCTGCCGGTGCTGGGGGAGGCCCTGCGGAAAATGGGCAAAGCCATCACGCTGAAGCGGTGTCAGATTGCAATGGTGATCGCCGCCGAGGAAGCGGATCAGACCGCCATCCGGTATGGGCGGGCCAACGCCCTGCTGTATACCATTTACGCATTTCTCGGCCGCCACATCCATGTAAAGGAATTCAAAGCGGATCTCCGGCAGGATTATCTTTCCGGGCCGGAGGGCGAGACCGCCGAGGCCGACCTGCTGGTGCTGGCGTGCCCCATGATCCTGGCCGGGGCAGGCTTCCGGCTGTTGTGGAAAGGCGGAAAAATTTATCTGCGGTTTGCAAAATAACGCTTCGCCTCTCCAGCGGTGGGTTTTTCCTCTAAAAAGCATGCATAAGAATCTCCATTCTAATTAGATATCGCCTATCGGCGTCGCAAAGCCACCGAATGGTGGCAGCCCGTACGCCTGCCCGGCGTGGGCCTACTTTTGTATGTGCGCGTCGTCGCGGGCTTTGCTCCATGTCGGGTCGCTATCCCTATGGGATAGGCAACCCTCCAACGCTCCGCCGCTCCTCCTTTCCCCAGCGGGCCTTGCGTCCCGCCGGGGGCCCCATACCAAAACGCACTTGGGGCTGTGCCCCAAGACCCCCTAACGCTCAAGCTGCGGCTGGATACGAACGATGTAAACATCGTCCGTACGGCGCCGCAGATACGCTCTCAAGGGGCCTGCGGCGCATTTTATTGTGGACCCAGCAGGAACTGAATTAAAATAAACACCTTATAAGCGTCGTCTAATCCCGCTCCGGGAATGTGCAGCGTTTCCGGAGCGGGGTGTACCGACGCGTGGGGGCCTCGGGGACCTTCCCGAGTGACTTTTGGTTACTTTTCTTCATAGAAAAGTAACCCCCGCCGGGCAGGCGTGCAGGCTATGCCTTTGCAAAAGGCTCCGCGATGCCGACAGGCAACTACAAACTATTCCTCGCCGAACAGGCGAAATAAAAATAGATTAAAATCTCTTTTACCAATATCAATACACTTTACGGAGGTTACTACTATGGCACATTATCTGGGTGAGCTGACCGAAAGCAATATGAAAAACCTGCAGGCCCTCATTGATTCCAATTCCGTCATCGGACGGGAGATCGTCACCCCCGATGGCACCGTCATCCTGCCGGTGAGCAAGGTCTCCTTCGGCTTTGGCAGCGGCGGCGGCGATCTGCCCTCCAGCCAAAAGGAACTCTTTGGCGGCGGCACCGGCGGCGGGGTCACCATCACACCCCTGGCGTTTTTGATCGTCAAAAACGGGGATGTGAAGCTGCTGCAGGTGCAGAGCTACAATAATACCGCCGACCGTGTGGTAGGCATGGTGCCCGATGTGGTAGATAAGGTTTCGGGGCTTATCAGCGGGAACAAAAAGGAAAAGCCTGCAGAGGAAGAATAAGCTTCCCGGTATGGGATCAACAAGAAAATGCGGAGGTGTTTTATCATGCGGAAGGGGAACAGGATCTTAAGCGGACTGCTGGCGCTGGTTATGGCGGCGGTAATGCTGCTCTGTCCGGCGGCAGCTATCAGCTATGAACCGGACTTTACCCCCACCAGCAAGGCAGTGTACCTGGAGAACCTGGATACCGGCCTGATACTGTATGAGAAAAATGCCGACGAGAAGATGTATCCGGCCTCACTCACCAAAATAATGACCGCGATAGTGGTGCTGGAGAATGTAAAGGACCTGGATGGCGAAACGGCCGAATACCCCATGTGGATCCAGAACATGCTGTACGGCACCAATGCCTCGCTTGGCGGGCTTATCGTGGGGGAGGAGCTGACCATCCGGCAGCTTTTGACCTCGGCGCTGGTGCAAAGCGGTAACGAATCCGCGATGATCCTGGCGGGATATGTGGGCAGCGGCGGTATGGCGGATTTTATGCCGCGGGATATCACCACCTTTGTGGAGATGATGAACGACAAGGCCAAAGCGCTGGGCTGCACCGGCACCCATTTTACCAACCCCACCGGCCTGCACAGCGATAACACCTACACCACGGCCCGGGATATGGCCATCATGGCGAAATATGCCATGCAGAAGTCGGCGTTTTCCTCCATAGTAAAGAACTACGCCGTGCAGCTGGGCCAGACCAATAAGCACGCCGACCTGTGGCAATACTCCACCAATAAGATGCTGCTGACCAGCAGTCCCTACTACTACGCCCCCGTGGTGGGCATCAAGACCGGCAGCACCGATGAGGCCGGGCGCTGTGTCATCAGCCAGGCAGAGGATAGCGGCTACCACTATTTCTGCGTCGTGATGGGCTCCCCTGTCACCGCAGCGGAGCCATACCAGAACTTCATTGAGACCCGGCAGCTGTACCGCTGGGCCTTCGGCAATTTCTCGCTGCGGACACTGCTGGAGCAGGGCGAGCTGATGGCCGAGGTACCGGTGAAATATTCCGGCGATGGCAAAGTGGCTAAACTCGCCATCAAGGAGGATGTGGTGCAGCTGCTGCGGGATGATATCTCACTGGATAGCATCATCTATAAAGCCGAGCTGCCCGAATTCGTGGAGGCGCCCATTGCGGCGGGTGACACGGTGGGTAAGATGCACATTATGCTGATGGGCGAGGAGATCGGCACCGTGGAGCTGGTCGCCACCCAGGATTTCTCACTTTCCTGGTTCCGTAAGGCATTGGGGACCATCGGCAGCCTGTTGAGCAGCACAGTGGCCAAGGTGATCTTTATTGTGGTGGTGCTGGCCATTGTGGGTTATATTGTCTATGCGGTACGGCACAATAAAAAGCGCAAAAAGCACCGGAGCAAGTACTCCGACCGGAATTATTGAGAAAAGAAGCCCCTCCCCTGCGGTGATACCCGCGGGGGAGATTTTTTCATCAAATTTTATTTTACCTGGCAGCCCTCCTAAAGCCTCCCCTGTGTAAGAGGCAATGAAGTGGCGGGGCAGCCGTGAGGGAGGGATTGACACCCAAAGGCAATAATTTCATCTCGCCTAACGGCGGGACGGAGTCACCGCAGGGTAACGGCCTGTACACCTACCCGGCGGGGGGTACTTTTCTGTGATGAAAAGTGGGCAAAAGATATTTTAGGGCCGAATTTGTAATCGCCTGGCGGCGGGGCGGATTCACCGCAGGGTAACGGCCGGTACGGCTCGCCGCCGGGGCGTTCCTTTTGTGCGTACAAAAGGAACCAAAAT
>ERZ827520.1371-NODE-1371-length-28824-cov-4.761618_pt1 | contig 28824 bp, 33 predicted proteins | sample MGYA00519581_ERZ827520 | MGnify/ENA primary metagenome ERZ827520 (study PRJEB31778, sample SAMEA3449339) | human gut metagenome | biome: human gut; feature: human-associated habitat; material: faeces | place: United Kingdom | collected 2010/2012 ...
CGGCAGAAATCCCCGGAGGAACAGTTTCAGGAAGCAAAGAACCGCTGCTTCCGTACCAACGTGGAATTGAACAACCGCATGGTCTGCTACGACATCAAACAGCTCGGGCAGCAGCTCAAGAAAATCGGGATGCTTGTCGTACAGGATCAGGTGTGGAACCGCGTGACCATCAACCGCGCTGCCCACAAGACTACGCGCTACTATGTAGACGAATTTCATCTGCTGCTGCGTGAAGCGCAGACCGCGGCATACAGCGTGGAGATCTGGAAGCGTTTTAGGAAGTGGGGCGGCATTCCGACGGGTATTACCCAAAACGTGAAGGATTTGCTGGCCAGCCGTGAAGTCGAATCCATCTTTGAGAACAGCAACTTCATTATGCTGTTGGATCAGGCTCCCGGCGACCGCGAGATCTTGGCCAAGCGCCTGAACATTTCAAAGCACCAGTTGGCGCACATCACTCAGGTCGGCCCCGGCGAAGGGCTGCTCATCTTTGGCAGCGTGATGATTCCCTTTGTTGACCACTTCCCGAAGGATACCATGCTCTACCGCATCATGAGTACCAAACCGAACGAGGCTGTTGAGGAAGGAGTGAACGCCGTATGATGCCGGTCATTCTGATTACCATTCTGCTCATTCCGATGATTTTTCTGATGATGGTCTGCTGTGCATTGCTGCATGCCAAGCGGCAGATGACGCTGCTTTCGGGAGGCTGGTGATTGCATGAAGGTATTTTTGATTCTGCTGGTGCTGTTTTCCGTGTTCCTGGTACTGCTGTTTCTCTCCGCCTGTAAGGTGGCAGGGCTTGCGGATGAACAAATGGAGCGAGATTTTCAAAGGTGGTTTGCCGCGCACCCCGAAGCAAAAGAGAAGTTTCGTGAAGGGGTAGATTCATGAAAGATTCCAAGAGAAAGCCCGTCCCCCGACTGAGATTCACCGAAGAAGAACGAAGCAATACGGAGCCGGAAAAGCCCATTGCCAAGGCAGAGCGTGCGTCAGATAAGCGGGACGCTATGAAAGCCCGACTGCGAAAGGAGCAGACCAAGCGCCGCCTGACCCCCGACGATGTACGCGGCACATCCGCTGAAAAATCGGGCAGCAGCATTCAAAAAGCAGATGATGCGCCCGGTAAGCCGCTGGTTCATCGGCTGCACTTTGAGGCTGAACCCTCTCCGTCCACCACATCCCCCAAGCACGGTGTCATCCGTCAGACGGCAGGCTCAGTCGTTCGGAAGAAACTGCATCGGGAGATCAGCAAGCATGAGGAGGACAATACCGGCCTTCAGGCCGCGCATGCCACCGAGCAAGGCGGCGAAAAGGCGTTTCGTACCGTCAGCCATGTGCGCCGCAGCAAGCTCAGGCATGACCGGCATCAGCTTGAAAAAGCAGAAAAGCGTTTGGATCGCGCCAACGTGGATTTTCTGCAAAAGAAGCAGGAAGCATCGCAGACAGGAAGCAGCAATCCGCTGTCCCGCCTTTATCAGCGTCAGCGTATCAAACGCGAGTATATCGCTGCCAAGGCGGGACACAGCGCTTCGCTTTCGGGCAATGCTGCAAGCAAAGCGGTCAGAAGAAGACTCAAGCCCTTTGCGGGCAAGAAGAAGCACGTTTATCTCGTGCTTGCATTGGTTGCTATGCTGGGCTTTCTTCTCAACGCCATGTCCTCATGCGCTCCGCTTCTGGAAGCAGGGATGCAAGCCTTTGTGATGGGAACGTACCCTGCGGAAGAAGCGGACATCAAAGCGGTTGAACGCGCTTATCAGCAGATGGAAAGGGAACTGCAGGATGAGATGGCGCATTATGAAAGCCGCCACTCCGGTCATGACGAGTATGTCGTTCAAGCGCAGGATATCTGGCACGACCCCTATGCGCTGATTGCCATCATTTCTGCGTATCACGGCGGTGAACAATGGACGATTGACGATGTGTATGGAACATTGGAAATGCTCTTTCGCTGGCAGTATGAGAAAACGGAAACCATTGCGACGGAAACCCGTTATCGTACCGAACGGCGGGAGGGCACGCGCATCGTCACCGATCCTGTAAACGGCGAAACGCGGACGGAAACTTATACCTACGAAGAAGAAGTCCCTTATCCCTATTCCATCTGCACCGTTACGCTCAAAAACAAGAACCTGTCCCATGCGCCTGTGTACATCATGAGCCGCGAAAAGATGGGCTTATACGCCCTGTACATGTCCACGCTGGGCAACATGCCCGACCTGTTTGCAGGAAATCCCTATGCGTCAAAGCTCAAAGACCCGCTCAGGTATGATGTGCCGCAGGAATTGCTGGACGCCGACCCGCAGTTTGCGAAGCTGGTGGAAGAAGCGAATAAGCGATTGGGCTATCCCTATGTGTGGGGCGGCTACACCCCCGACACATCGTTTGACTGTTCGGGTTTCGTCTCATGGTTGTTCACCGAAACAGGTGTGGACAGCATCGGCCACATGGGCGCGACAGGGCTGTATGGCAGAAGCCGGCACATCAGCCCCGGCGAGGCGAAACCCGGCGATGTCATCTTCTTTACCGGCACACTGGGCGAAGATGCGGACGGCAACGACGGCGTAACCCATTGCGGATTGTATGTAGGCAACAACATGATGGTGCATTGCGGAAACCCCTGTTCTTATGCAGACCTGACCGATAGTTATTGGCAGCAGCATTTTCTGGGGTATACTGTAAACTGTCGAAACACAATCAAAAGAGCCACGCACGGACACACAAGCACCGGCGTGGTTCTTGCTTTTGGAGGATGTATGTCGAAAGAGGAATTCCTGCGGCATTTGAAAGCGTACCGAAGCAAACTGCCCCGGCAGGCCGTCCTGACACTGCGCGGGCAGGCACTTTCCGGAGACGTGGAGGGCGCGATTCATGGGCTGGCACAGATTCTCAAAAATAAAGCGCGATGTGTGCCGCCATGCGGTTGACTTTCTGGGGCATGAGAGCGTTAATGTCGTCACGCTGAACGGCGATAAAAAGCGAGGAGGTATCCCCCATGAGAGTAGAAACCACCACGAACAACCGCAAGGCAATGGCATACGCGCTGGCCGAACGTCTCGGAGCCGAGTGCCGGTACATGGGCACCCCGACATACGCCTATCGCGTAGGCAACCTGACCATCGAGCGCGACGGTGCGATCACCGGCGAACACCTTGAATTGCTGGCGGTCACGGGCTGGCTGCTGGAGCACGGCTACATTGCGGAGCCGATCCCTATGGTGGAACAGCACGCAGCGGAGAACATCGAAGAACAGCCTGCCGAAAAGATAACGCCTGATTTGGAAGCGGTTGCCGACGAGCCCATTACGCACACCTGCGTTTTTCTCCCGCTTTCCTCCTTCACGCCGTTGGGACTCAAAAACCTGATTCGTATGCTGTACGCAAGGCAGCGCCTGATTTGCGAGATGACACGAAGCAGAGACATCGTGATCGAACCCGAGGTCATCACCACACTGCAGAGCGACGCCTTGACCGAGCTGCCGATTCTGGAGCGCGTCCTGCGCGAGACCATTGACCACGGCTTCATCAAGGGCATTGATTTGGAAAACGGGCGCATCGGCTTGGTTTTCCCGCACGACGAAAACGACCTCACCCGCTGGCAGCATTACGCAAAGCTCCTGCTGGCCATCGTAGATAAGGCCAAGGCCGCCACCCGCGTGAACACCAACCTCATCGAGCCGGAAGACAACGCGATGAAATACTTCTGCCGGGGCTTCCTCCTCCAGCTGGGTCTGGGCGGTGCGGAACACAAGGAACTGCGAAGCGTCCTGCTTGACCACCTGCATGGTTTCGCCGCCTTCCGCACCACGGAAAAGATGGATGCGCACAAGCAGAAATACGCGGAGCTGCGCAGGCAATTCCGCGAAGAGGCACAGGCCGATTCAGGAGCCGCCGAAGCACAGCAGAGTGAGGAGGATGCCAAATGAGAACGATTCAGGAGCGTATGGCAGAAATCAAAGCGGCACAGGAGGCGGGCACCTATACCCGCTGCCCGCGCTGCGGCGAAGAGACGATGAAGCTGGGCGACCGGCTGCACACCAATGCGCTGAGCCGCAGCTACGACATTATGATCTGTGACCTTTGTGGCACAGACGAAGCAAAGATGGCCTTCATGGGAGCGCCCAAGCCTCTGGCGCATTGGGCTTGCCTCCAGCCACAGCGGCAGAAGGATTTCAAAGCCCTGCCCGCCGAGCAGGCGATCCGGAAGATCGAAGCAGACGCACAGCTTGAATACCTGATGGAACTGTACAGGCTGTGGCTGCAGAACCCCGCCGATACGGATTGGGAAGCGTGGCGGCTGGATGCCTACGAACACTGTCCGGGGCTGACCACGCTATGGTATGAGCCCTTCGAGGCAAGGTACGATGTGGCAGGTGGCAGCTTGGTGATCCGTTTCCGGGTCAAGGAGAACACCCCACAGTACGCCATCGACATACTGAAAAAGTAATAGCCAACCGCCGATTTGAAAGCCGTCCAGCCGGGCGGCTTTTCGTTTGCCCACACGGGCGCACGTTGCCTCCTGTCGCCGCGTATTCTCCGGCGGTCGGGTATTTGCCCGCCCCGCAGGCTCTGGCGCGACACGGAGCAAACGTGGCGGCCTGTCGCGTAAGCCCCGGAGACGAGAAAAGCCGCCCTCGATTTGAGAGCGGCTTCCGGCTTCTTTGCCGGGCGCTTACATCCGGTGATACATATTGCTGAACAGGAGCCCCCGGTCGTTGATGAAGGAGCCGACCGTAGCGATATAGCCGGAGGCGTCCAGTATCGCCATCTTCGATTGTATCAGGTTGCCAATCGCATTCAGGAGCTCGTCCCGATGCAGGTCGGAAGGCCGCAGAATGTACTGGCTCAGATAGTCGGTGATGAAAATGGCTGTGTCGCTGTACTCCTTCTCGGCAGGGTCTGTGGTCAGCCGGATGATTCCGTTGTGTGCTATACCGCAGCCGCAGATTACATCCAGCGCTTTCATGTCCTCGCGTTGATTTGAGAGCGGGAACGGGTGTGTCATTTCCGGGTTGACCCCGGCCTGCGTGCTGATGCGGAAGTGGTACACCACGCTGTCCGCTGCCGTGAAGTGTTCTTTCCGGAGGGCATTCAGAAAATCGCCAAGGTTCATGAAGCCCTTGTGGATGACCACCTTGCCCTCCCGGGCGTACATATAGCCCGCGCCGTGGGGGTTGCGGTAGAACATCCGCTTGATTTCGGAGAGGCTGGGTTGACGGGTTCCTTTGGGTGATGCGCAGATTACGCACATGGTTGTGTTCCTCCTTTTTGATTTCGGAGCCTAAGCCCCGGCGGCTTCCCGCGACCCCTTGCGGGGTTTCGGTCGGTAGCCAGCCGACCATCGTCAGGCGAGAAAGGTCATCTGTGCCAGCGGGTATTCCTGTTTTTCCTCCCAGTTGTATTCCACCAACTCCACCCGGCTGTAGATTTCAAAGCTGTCCGGCTCAGCAAAGCAGCGGAATGCCTCCCAAGCAGCTGCCGCTGTGGTGTGCTCCTGTTCCTCGATTTCGGAGCTGTCGTAGTGCGTAAAGCGAAGGATGAATGTGCTTTCAGGCATGGTGTGTTCCTTTCTGCGGTCTGTGCCGCGTCGATCTGAGTGCTGTGCTTCAGCGTTCCTGCTTGACGGTGATTTGGAAGACCGAGCCGCCGGGGGTATGGATTACGAAGCCCTCGTCGTAGGTCAGGTAACCGCCGTCGCGGAAGGTTTCTGTGCGGCTGCCGTCCAGCAGGGTGTCTTCAATGGACTCGCCGTAAAGCAGTGCCCGCAGGCCGTCTACAACCTCGGTCTCGGTGATGCGTTCTTCGTTTTCGTACATGGTGTGTCTCCTTCCGGGCTGTGCGCCCTGTTGATTTAGGAGCTATGGCTCCCGCGACCGGGTTGCCCCGGTTTCGACCTGTGCCGGAGGTCATCGTCAGGCGGGGTTGCGCTGTGCCTTGAGAAAGCGGCGATACTCGATTTCAATCCTCTCGGTGACCCGGCGTTCCTGTTCTTCTTCGCCCGCCTCGTTGAGCTCTCTGTGCCAGTAGCCGTATTTGGAGGTGTTCCGGGTGAGCTCCCAGCGGCTCCTCGCCCAGCCGGGCAGGTCGCCGTCGTTGTAGTAGCGGTAATAGCTGTGCATGCTTCTGTAGGTAGCCTGCGTGTATTCAAAACCTGCGGCTTCCATTTCGTCGTAGTGTGCCTGCGCGGCTCCGTTCCGGTTCCAGTACCTGTTTTCCATGGTGTGTCCTCCTTGGCGGCTGTGCCGCGTTGATTTAGGAGCAAGGCTCCTGCGGGCTTCCCGCGACTGGCGGTGTGCCAGTTTCGCCCGGTAGCGGCGGGTGTGCCCCGTTGCCGGGGCGGCAGGTTACGCTACCTGCCGCCAAGCGCTGTTCCCCGGCAGGAGCTTGATGAGCACTTCGCGGGCAGTTTTGAACTCGTCGCCAATGAAGCCCAGCTTCAGAAGCCAGCATCGGAAGGCGTATTTGGGGTTATCGGTAACCGGGCGAGTCGGGCTGGCGGCTTTGCTGCTGAGCGCCTGTGCGCTGATGGCGAGGCACAGCTGGATGTAGGCCAGTATCTTGTCCGGGTCAAGTGTGCCGTTGAAGGCGCGGAACTCGATGGTGTGCGCGGGGCGTTCCGTACTGAAGGCCGCGTGGAGGTTGAGCAGGTGGTAGCGGCTGGAGTCGTAGTGTGTCCGGGCGCACTCCCGCCAATCGCTTCTGCTGCCGCCGCTGTGCCTGTACCAAAGCTGTGCCATCTTCTCGAAGGAATCGGGCTTGGCGCGGTTCAGCGCTTCGAGGAATTCCGGAGCGACCGGGGCACACCAGCGATGTCTGCGGTATGGGTCGATGCCCAGTGCCTGTGTCAGCAGGTCTTCCTTGGCGTTTACGATATTCACCAGCCGCCGCAGGCTCTGCGGGGTGTGCTCCCCGAGCCCAACGTGTACGTGGATGCCGCAGGAACCGTCGGCTTTCGCGCCCGCCGCCCGGATGGTCTTGGCGACCGCGAGTACCATGGGCAGGTCATCCCACCGGCACACCGGGCTTACGACCTCCGCGCTGGGGTCGGTGACCGAGCCGTCCCGCTCGACCACCCACTTGCGCCCGTCCGGCATGGGTACGTGCCAGTCGCCGAGGTGGTGGCCGACGTAGCGGGCAGTTGTTCCGAAGTACGCGGCGATGGCTTTGGCTGTGCGTTCCCGGCCTATGCCTGTGGTTTCAATCTCGATGCCGAAAGTCTGGTTTTTCATGGGGTGTGCTCCTTTCGCTGTATCGCGTTTTGTTTTCCGGCGGGGCTTTTCGCCCGCCCCGCTCGGCGTGACACATTCATCACTCTGCGTCGCCGAAAAAGCAACCCGACCAAAGCAACAAGTTTTTGAGGGCAAATCAGCTCTGAATCGACAAAGCCCGCGCCCCGTGAAAAGCGCTTCCTTATATAGCGAAAACGGGCTTTTTTGCCCGCGCCGCTGCCGCCTTCCCACCTGTGGCCTGTAACCCTACACAAGCCGCGCAGCTCAGAGCGTTTTTCGCCTGTCCTGCGCCGCCGCCCGCCGCGTTCCGGTAGGAAGCCCGCCGCCCCCGGTTATACCCGTCCCGCCCGCCGTATACCGCCGCCCCGGCACGCGCCTTCCCCGCGTCTACCCCGGAAAGCCGCCGTATACCGCCCGTGCCGCGCCGCCCGGCCATGTGCCCGCCCCGCGCCGCCGCGCCCGCCACGCGGCCTTTGTGCGCCTCACGCAGCCAAGCCCGCCCGTGCCCGGCTTCCCGCCGCCGCCCGGAAGGAAGGCTCCGGCTCTCCGCGCCCCGGAAGCACCCGTCGCGTCGCCCGACACAGCGCCTTGCCCGCGCGGCCCCGGCAAAAGCCCGCGCCGCGCCCGCCGAGGCACACCGCTGCCTTTTCGCCGTGTCCGCCCGACTCCGGCACAGTCGCCGCCCCGCGCCGCCGCGTTCCGCTATGCCCCCAAGGGGGGATCGAATCCTTGGGCTGTTCCGGCTGGAGACCGCGGCCCCCTCTCGCGTGAATTTTCGCAAAATTCAGGGGTGGGGGTATTAGCTCCAAAACAAAAAAAGACCGCCCCGAAGGACGATCTCTGGTGGTATTCCCAATGGCTATTTAAGCCGGTAATAGCAGGTGCTTTTGCCGCTGCCTTCTCGTGCCAGTTCGCCGGCTGCGACCAGCTTGCGAAGCGCGCCCTCGACGGAGCTGACGCTCAGCGAGGGGCACAACTCCCGAATATCCTGCTTGGTAAATCGACCGATTTTATGGAGTGTTGCCTGATTCACCATTTCAAGCGCAGACTGCTTCTTCTCCACGAGGGAAAAGCGCTCTTCAAAATCGCGATAGGCAGATAGGACGATACCCAGCAGATATTTGATAAAGGGAATTGCATCTTCCTGGCCATCGTGCCAGCCTGTCTGCGACTGCCGAAGGGCATCGTAGTAAAGATCTTTGTTTTTCGCAATCTTGGCTTCCAATGAGATATATTTGCCCACATAGAAGCCGCTGCGGTACAGCAGCAGGGTGGTGAGCAGGCGGCTCATTCGGCCATTCCCATCATTGAAAGGATGAATGCACAGGAAGTCGTGGATGAAAACCGGGATAAGAATCAGCGGCTCCGCTTCCAGATTGCCTATAGCGCGATTGTATTCATTACAGATGCTATCCAGCGCTTCCTGCGTTTCGAAGGGCGCAAGGGGTGTGAACAGCGTCTCGGTATGCCCATCCGGATAAGTGGCGCTGATGTAGTTCTGTACGCTCTTTGTCTGACCGGCCATAGGATTGTTCATATGGCTGTAAAGGATTTTGTGCAGCTGAAGAATGTAATTGCGAGTGATCGGGATAACGTCGAAGTTCTCATGAATGACGCTCAGTGCGTCACGATATCCGGCAATTTCCTGCTCATCGCGGTTACGTGGCGTGCTCTTTTCTTCCACCAGCTGGCGAATGCGCGTGCTTGTGGTAACAATGCCTTCGATGGCGTTGGAAGCCTCGGTACTCTGAATCTTCGCAATCTCTACCAGCTTTTCCAACTCCTCCGGGCGCTGCTTAAGATACATCTCCTGCTTTCCGGCTTCCTTATAGATGGCGGCGATCAGGCCAAGTATCTCGGAATCCCACTTCTGCTCCCGAATCGCTGCGTAATGAAATTCTCTCATTGCCTTACCCTCCAATTAGTTTCCCTTAAATTATGCCATAGAATAAGGGAAACGTCAACCTGCTAAGAGAAATTTCCCTTATTATTCTGCTGGAAATCAGGGAAATTATGCTGATAAAGGAGAATGCATGAACACAGATATGAAGCTGCAAAAGGTGCCGGTCGAAAAGCTGAAACCGGCGAAATACAATCCGCGCAAGGACTTAAAGCCGGGTGATCCGGCCTACGAAAAGATCAAGCGCAGCATGACCACCTACGGTTATGTCGATCCCGTAATCTGGAACGAGGTCACCGGCAATATCGTGGGCGGGCACCAGCGGTATAAGGTACTGGTCGCGGAGGGCGTGAAGGAAATCGACTGCGTGGTGGTGCATATCGAAAACCCGCAGGACGAGAAGGCGCTGAATATCGCGCTCAACAAGGCAGTCGGCGAATGGGAGCCTAAAGCGCTGGCGGATCTGCTGTCCGACCTGCAGCTTTCCGGTTATGACCTTGGCGCGACCGGCTTTGACGCTGCGGAGGTGGACGACCTGTTCTCCAAAGTCCATGACAAGGACGTGAAGGACGACAACTGCGGCATCGACGCGGATGAGCTGCAGCCCTTCGTGCAGGAGGGCGACGTTTGGACGCTGGGTCGTCACCGCATGGTGTGCGGCGACTCCACGCTGCCGGAGAACCTCGCGCTGCTTATGAATGGTCATAAGGCGAACCTCGTCGTGACCGACCCGCCGTACAACGTGGCCTACGAGAGCGCGGACGGAAAGAAAATCCAAAATGACAGTATGTCAGACGGACGGTTCTATGAGTTCCTTTTGGCAGCGTTCCGGGCTCTCGTGCCGCATCTGGCCGAGGGTGCGTCCGCCTATGTGTTCCATGCGGACACCGAAGGGCTGAATTTCCGCAGGGCGTTTAAGGAGGCGGGCTTTCATATCAGCGGCGTGTGCATCTGGGTCAAGAACACCATGGTGCTGGGCCGCAGCCCCTATCAGTGGCAGCATGAGCCAGTGCTGTACGGCTGGCTGCCCAACGGCAAGCACAAATGGTTCTCCGACCGAAAGCAGACCACCGTTTGGAAATATGACCGGCCCACGCAAAGCAAGCTGCACCCGACCATGAAGCCGCTGCCGCTGCTGGCGTACCCCATCAAGAACAGCTCTGCGCCCAACGCCATCGTGGTGGATACCTTTGGCGGTTCAGGCAGTACCCTCATGGCCTGCGAGCAGACAGATCGCATTTGCTACACCATGGAGCTTGACCCGCGCTACGCCACCGTCATTGTGGAGCGGTTCCGTGCGGCCTGTCCGAACGCACCCATCAGCGTGCTTCGGGATGGGCAGGAGCTACCGTATGAAGCGGTTCTTACGACTTAATAAGATGATTCTTTGCGAAGGGAGGTGACCAGCATGGCGACCAGAGGACGAAAGCCCAAGCCCACGGCGCTCAAAATTCTTGAGGGCAATCCGGGCAAGCGACCGCTCAACGAAAATGAGCCGATCCCGCCCAAGGGAAACATTAAATGTCCGACATGGCTGCTGCCGGAGGCAAAAAAGGAATGGAAGCGGCTGGCTCCCTCCCTTGAAGCCATGGGTGTGCTCACCATGGCCGACCTGACGGCCTTCGAGGGGTACTGTCAGGCATACGCCAGATGGAAGGAAGCCGAGGCGTTCATTACCCAGCACGGCTCCATCTTCCAAACGCCCTCCGGCTATGTGCAGCAGGTGCCGCAGGTATCTATTGCCCAGCAGAACCTGAAGATCATGCAGTCGTTCTGTTCAGAGTTTGGTTTAACTCCCGCAACCCGTGCCCGTATCATTGCGGCAGGCGGCGGCTCGGACGACACCTTCTCCGATGATCCCATGGAGAAGCTGCTGAAGGGCGGGTGGAACGGCGATGTTTGACGAGCGAAAGGCCCGGCGCGTGACTGGCTTCATTGAATGCTTGAGACATACGAAGGGCGAGTTTCACGGGAAGCCCTTCAAGCTGCTGCCGTGGCAGGAGAAGATCATCCGGGACGTGTTCGGAACGGTACGGGACGATGATCCCACCATGCGTCAGTACACCACCGCCTATATCGAGATTCCCAAAAAGCAGGGCAAGAGCGAGCTGGGCGCGGCCATCGCGCTCAATATGCTGGCTAACGACGACGAGTGGAAGGCCGAGGTGTACTCCTGCGCCAGCGACCGGCAGCAGGCAGCCATTGTTTTTGATGTGGCCGTCGATATGGTCAAGCAGTCCCCTGCGCTGAGCAAGCGGATCAAGATCATTCCGTCCATGAAGCGCATGGTGTACCAGCCCACAGGCAGCATCTATCAGGTACTGTCCTCGGAGGTGGCCACCAAGCATGGCTTGAACGTCAGCGCCTGCATTTTCGACGAGCTGCACACCCAGCCTACCAGAGCCCTTTATGACGTAATGACCCAAGGCTCCGGCGATGCGCGAAAGCAGCCGCTGTGGTTCTTTTTGACGACCGCAGGTACCGACCGCAACAGCATCTGCTGGGAGGTACACCAGAAGGCGCTGGATGTGCTCGAAGGCCGGAAGGTCGATCCGCGTTTTTATCCGGTTATCTTCGGCCTTCCAGATGATTCGGACTGGACGAGCGAGGCGAACTGGTACAAGGCCAATCCCTCTCTGGGGCACACCATCACCATCGATAAAGTGCGGGATGCGTTCCATAAGGCGCAGGAAACGCCTGCTGATGAGAACCAGTTTCGTCAGCTTCGCCTGAATCAATGGGTGAAGCAGTCCATCCGCTGGATGCCCATGGACAAGTGGGATGAATGCGGCGGCGTGGTTGACCCGTATCAGCTGGAAGGCCGCGCCTGCTACGCCGGGCTTGACCTGTCCAGTACCTCCGACCTGACGGCGCTGGTGCTGGTGTTCCCGCCCAGTAATGAGGACGAACCGTATACGGTCATGCCCTTCTTCTGGCTTCCGGAGGAAACGCTTTCCCTGCGTGTTCGGCGCGATCATGTGCCGTATGACCAGTGGGCGAAGCGCGGCTATATCCACACCACAGAGGGCAATGTCGTTCACTATGGATTTATTGAGCAGTTCATCTGCCAACTGGGCGAGCGGTATAACATCCGGGAAATCGCCCATGACCGGTGGAACGCCACCATGATGGTGCAGACGCTTGAGGACGACGGTTTTACCATGGTGCCCTTCGGTCAGGGCTTTAAGGATATGTCGCCTCCGACGAAGGAACTGATGCGCCTCGTGCTGGAGCACAAGCTGTGCCACGGCGGACACCCGGTGCTGCGATGGAATATGGACAACGCCTATGTGCGCACTGATCCGGCTGGCAACCTGAAATTAGACAAAGAAAAATCCACCGAAAAGGTGGACGGCGCGGTGGCGCTGGTGATGGCGCTGGATCGGGCGATGAAGAACCTGAACGGCGGCGATTCTATCTATAACCATCGCGGGTTTATCGTATTGTGAGGTGCCAAAATGCCAAGAAAACCAAAACGCCCCTGCCGGTATCCGGGATGTCCGAACCTGTCGGACGGGGTGTACTGCGAGGTGCATCGCGCCCTGTTTGCACGGGAGAACGCCGCCAGCCGGGGATATGGCAGCCAGTGGCGCACAGCCCGCGCACGGTTTCTCCGCAGCCATCCGCTGTGTGCGGAGTGTATGAAGCAAGGCAACTTCACGCCTGCCACTGTGGTCGATCACATAATTCCACATCGGGGCGATAAGAAGTTGTTTTGGGATGAACGCAACTGGCAAGCGCTTTGCGAAAGCTGCCATAACCATAAGACCGGCAGCGGTCTGTAATGGAGGTATCCATGAAAAATCCATTCTCATATCTGTTCCGGGCGCGGGACAAGCCCCAAAACGCCGTATCCGCCGCGCCCAGCTTTTACTTCGGCATGAGCGGCTCCGGAAAATCAGTCAGCCCCAGCTCGGCCATTCAGGTTTCTGCCGTTTACGCCTGCGTGCGCGTGATCGCCGAAACCATAGCCAGCCTGCCCTTCCATGTGTATGAAGCCACGGACGAAGGCAGTCGGAAGGCCATCGAACATCCGCTGTACCGCCTGATCCACGACGAGCCGAATCTGGAGATGACCTCGTTTATCTGGCGGGAAACCATGCTGACGCATCTTCTGCTCTATGGGAACAGCTACTGCCAGATCATCCGCACAGGCCGCTCGCAAATCGACAGCCTGTATCCGCTGCTGCCGGATCACATGGAGGTGGACAGGGACAGCAAGGGCAACCTGACCTATACCTACACCACCAGCGACGGCAAGACGTGGGCGCTTGACCCAAGCGAGGTGCTGCATGTGCCCGGCCTCGGCTTTGACGGCATTGTGGGGTATAGCCCCATTGCACTGGAGAAAAGCGCCATCGGCCTTGGAATCGCAGCCGAGGAATACGGCAGCAAGTTTTTCTCCAACGGCGCACGCCCCAGCGGTATACTGACACACCCAAACACGGTCAAAGACCCGGCTGCGCTGCGTGCCAGCTGGAACGCTGCCTATGGCGGCTCCGGCAACGCCAGCCGCGTGGCTGTGCTGGAAGAGGGAATGTCCTTTGTTCCGCTGAGCCTGCCCAACAACGAGGCACAGTTTCTGGAAACGAGAAAGTTCCAAGTTTCGGAAATCTGCCGCATCTTTCGTGTGCCGCCGCATATGATCGGCGATCTGGACAGAGCGACCTTCTCCAACATCGAATCGCAGAACATCTCCTTTGCCGTCCATACCATCCGGCCATGGCTGGTGAGGATTGAACAGGCCATCAATCGCGCTCTTTTCCCGGATAACGGAAAAGGCGGGAGCAACGGTGGCAGGCGCTTTTATGTGCAATTCAATCTGGACGGCCTCATGCGGGGCGATTATAAATCCCGCATGGAAGGCTACGCCATCGCTCGGCAGAACGGCTGGATGTCCACCAACGACATCCGGGAATTGGAGAATCTGAATCCGGTTTCCGAGGAGGAAGGCGGCAACGCCTATCTGGTCAATGGAAACATGATTCCCATCAGCCTTGCAGGTCTGGGCGTGCTCATGGGGCTTGCCATTCAGGAGAATCAGGAGAGCAGCCAAGATACAGGACAAGATAACGGACAAGACGCGCCGGAGGAAGAAACCAAACCCGAAAAAAACGAGCCGCCCAAGCGCGGCAGGAGGAAAGCCAGATGAACAAGCATTTCTGGAATTGGGCCAGAGACGAAACCAACCCGGAGGAGCGGACGCTGCTTCTGGAGGGGCCGATTGCGGAGGAAAGCTGGTATGGGGATGAGGTAACCCCTGTCGCGTTCCGGGAGGAGTTGTTCTCCGCAGACGGCCCCATCGTTATTTCCGTCAACTCGCCGGGCGGCGATACCATTGCCGCTTCGCAGATCTACACCATGCTCCGGGAATACCCAAACGACGTGACGGTGAAGATCACCGGCATTGCAGCCAGCGCGGCATCCGTCATCGCCATGGCGGGCACCAAGGTCTGTATGAGTCCCACGGCCATGATGATGATCCACAACCCCTTCACCATCGCCATGGGCGACAGCGAGGAAATGCGCAGAGCGGGTCAGCTGCTGGATGAGGTCAAGGAAAGCATCATCAACGCTTACGAGCTGAAAACCGGCCTGTCCCGCGCCCGCATCAGCCATATGATGAACGATGAAACATGGATGAACCCCGTAAAAGCCAGAGAACTTGGCTTCTGCGATGAGATTCTCTTTTCGGAGAACGAGCCGCAGGAAACGGGAGAGTCCATGTTTTTTTCGTCCGCCAGCGTGCAGCAGCGCGTGATGAACAGCCTGCTGGAAAAGGTGCAGACCGAAAAGCCGGAAACAGTGCTGCGCACCAGCGCGTCCGCCCTTGCCGACCGACTGGATCGCCTGAAATACGACTATTGACTGGAGGAAAAAACACATGTCTATGAATGAAATCCGCGCCATGCGCGAAAAGCGCGTCAAGCTGTGGGAGGCCGCCAAGGCGTTTGTGGAATCCCGCAAGGACGTAAGCGGCACCCTGTCCGCCGAGGACAGCGCTACCTATGACCAGATGGAAGCCGACGTGATCCGCATGGGCAAGGAAATCGAGCGGCTGGAGCGTCAGGAGGCGCTGGATCTGGAGTTTGACCGCCCGACGGCTCGAACGCTCACGGATAAGCCCATCGCGCCCGAAGGCAAGGCTGAAAAGACCGGCAGGGCTTCGGATTCCTATAAGGCCGCCTTCTGGCGCACCATGCGCGACAAGGCTGTGCCGCACGAGGTGCTCAATGCGCTGCAGGTGGGCACCGATTCCGAGGGCGGCTATCTCGTGCCGGACGAGTATGAGCACACCCTGATCGAATCTCTTGAGGAGGAGAACATCTTCCGTCGCTTTGCCCACATCATCCGCACCAGCTCCGGCGACCGCAAGATTCCCATTGTGGTGTCCAAGGGTACGGCCAGCTGGATCGACGAAGAGGCTGCCTACCCGGAGAGCGACGACGCTTTCGGCCAGACCTCCATCAGCGCCTACAAGCTGGCGACGATGATCAAGGTTTCCGACGAGCTGCTGCACGACTCCGTGTTCGACGTGGCTTCGTATATCGCCCGCGAGTTTGCCCGCCGCATCGGCGCTGCGGAAGAGGAAGCCTTCTTCACGGGCAATGGCACCGGCAAGCCCACCGGTCTGCTTCATACCACGGGCGGCGCGGAGGTGGGTGTGACCACCAAGAGCACGACAGCGCTGACCTTCGACGAGGTCATGGATCTGTTTTACAGCCTCCGCGCCCCGTACCGCCGCAGCGCTGTGTTCCTGACCAATGACGCGACCATGAAGGCGCTGCGCCAGCTGAAGAACGGCAACGGCGACTATATCTGGCAGCCCAGCGTAACGGCGGGTACGCCCGATACCATTCTGAACCGCCCTGTCTACACCTCCACCTTCATGCCTACCATTGCAGCAGGTGCCAAGGCGATGGTGTTTGGCGATATGAATTATTACTGGATTGCCGACCGGGAAGGCCGCAAGTTCCAGCGTCTCAATGAGCTGTACGCCCCGACCGGTCAGGTAGGCTTCCTGGCTTCCCAGCGCGTGGACGGCAAGCTCATTCTCCCCGAAGCGGTTAAGGTGCTGCAGATGAAGGCAGCGTAAGGAGGGATGACGGATGAAGAAAGCTGAGCCTGAAAAGGACGTAACCCGGAACACCCACAACTACTTTGCCCACGGCGGCAACGAGCTGGTCATTGGCGGCAAGCTGACCTTCCTGCCCGGCGCAACCATTGAGGGCGGCGACGACCTGTTCGGTCAGTCGGAACCTGTTGCGCAGATCGCCTATATTGCCGACAGCAAGGCGACCACCATCGCAGCCCTGAAGGACGACTTCAACGGTCTGCTGGCTGCCATTCGCAACGCGGGCCTGATGGCATCTGGTCAATGAGGTGACGCAGCATGATCGTCACCGTCGATGAGGTGAAAACCCACCTCCGCATCCAGCACGACGAAGAGGATGGTTATCTGGAAAGCCTCATCAGGCAGGCTCAGGCAACGGCTGAGGATTACTGCCGGGTGCAGTTTTCTGAACCTGCGCCTGAGCCTGTGCGTTTGGCGATCCTGCTCTTCGTCAGCCATTACTACGAAAACCGGGATAACCCGGATCGCGTCATGTACGCCACCATGCGCATTGCCTTTGAAAACCTGCTGTATCCCTATCGTGATCCCGTGAAGATGTTCTAAGGAGGCGACTGTGCTTGCGCGGCTATAAAAACTTTGAAGCCAATCCGCATCCCGGCAGCCTCCGGCATCTGGTGGAAATCGGGTATACGGAGAATGCCATCAACGAAAACGGCTTCCCGGAGCCGACAGACCATGTTGTATGCAAGGCATGGGCGGCGGTCACAGATGCTGGCAACCAGCATTACCGCAGCGCAGACGTCATGAACACCGAGGCAGTGGTCAACTTCACCATCCGCTATCGTTCGGACGTTGTGCCCGGTATGTGGGTGCGTTTCCGTAATAAGAAGTGGTTCATTTCTACCTTGGGCGAATACGGCTTCCGCAATACCTATCTGGGACTGAAAGCCTCCATCTCCGAAGGGGTGAGCGGCTAATGAAGCAGGTGCAGGACGCACTGAAAAACATCGGCATCCCGGTCATGGCGGGCGTATGGCGAGCGACAACCCACAGCCAGAACCCGCCTTTGCAATATGCCGTGTACTCCACCACCATGACGGAGGGCAGCCATCAGGACGATTCGGTGACCAGCTACCGCACCTTCGTGTACCTGAATTTGTGGAGCGATATTGATCCCACCGAAATGGCAAACCGTATCCGGCAGGCCATGTACGCGGCGGGCTTTTCCATCGTGGAGGAAAGCGACCGGGGCTATAACCAGCCGGAGTACGACACGGCCACCCGGCAATACGCTGTGCAGTGGACGTGGTGCCTGAGAACGGAGGCGCCTCATGCCCCTTGATACGGACGGCTTTGACAGCCTTATGACGGACATTGCTGGCATGGCCAGCCGCATGGACGCGGACGGCGCGGGCGCTCCCGTGGCAAAGCGCATTCTGGAAGCCGCCGCCGTCCCCATCTACGAGCAGATGAAGGCCAACGCTTCCAGCGACCCCAAAATCATTACCGGCGTACTGAACCGCTCCATCCAGACCGGCAAGGTACGCAAGCGCAGGTACAGCGGCAGGAGCATCACCATTGGCGTACACCGCAAGGAGGAGGGCGCATACTACGCCCCGCCTGTGGAGTACGGCCATGGCGGTCCGGCTCCAGCGCCTGCGCATCCTTTTATTCGTCCTGCCTATGATACCCGCTCGGATGAAGCCTATGAGATCATCCGGGACGGGCTGCGGGACGCTATCGACCAACTCTAAAGGAGGATTAGACACATGGCAACGCCTACCGCTTCCCCGCAGGTTTCCTCGACGGTCGGCCTGAAAAACGTGGTCATCGCGCCGCTGACCAAGGATACCGAAACCGAGCACACCTATGGTGCGCTTCAGCTGATGGCAGGCGCAATCGAAGCGTCCATCACCCCTGAAAACGCCGATCCGGACGTGCAGCACGCCGACGACGTGGAATTCGACGTGCTGTATCCCGATCCTGAACTGACCTTCAAGACCAAAATGGCGGATGTGCCGCTGGCCATTCAGGAAATGGTGTTTGGCAACCAGATTGACGACAACGGCGTACTGGTGCGCACGGCTTCCGACCGTCCGCCTTACTTCGCCGTGGGCTTCAAGTCGGAAAAGTCGGACGGCACCTTCCGCTATGTCTGGCTGTTCAAGGTCAGAGCCAAGCCCGTCACGGAGAACTACGCCACCAAGGAAGGCACGAACGTCACCCGCCAGACCGGCGAAATCGAGTGGACGGCCATTAAGCGCACCCACGATAACCGCTATCAGGCGGTGGCGGACGAGGGTCAGAACGGTTTTACCGCTGAAAAGGCCGCCACCTTCCTGACGGAGGTGTACGAGCCGACGTTTACCGCGCCCGGCCCGTAACAACAAACCATTTCAATTATGCACACCGCTGTCGGCTCACCCCCGGCAGGCGGTGTGTTTTTACATGGAGGTGAACCTTTTGTCTCTGGAAGCGCTGAGCCGAAACGGCCACAATCTGCAGCTGGGTGAGTTTGAATGTGCGGGGCCGTATCAGATTCCTGTGATTCAGCCTGTACCTAAAATGGCAAAGCTCCGCTGGATTCCCTTCAACAGTGCAAAAACGGACGCTCTGCGCGGGGCACACGGGGTTCACTTTTTTATCGACGATTACTTGTTTGAGCGCTGCTGGAATGATCCTGCCCGGTACGCCAAGCTGCTCAGTGAGTTTCAGGCTGTGCTTTCACCGGATTTCAGCATGTTTACCGATTATCCGCCTGCCGTTCAAATCTACAACCACTGGCGCAAGCACATACTGGCTGCTTATTGGCAGCGGATGGGGCTGACGGTGATCCCTTCCATCTGCTGGAGCGATGAAAAGAGCTTTGCATGGTGCTTTGACGGTGAACCAATTGGTGGCACGGTGGCTATTTCCTCGGTAGGTACACAGAAAGCACCGGAAGCCAAGCGGCTGTTTCTGCTGGGCTATAACGAAATGCTGCGTCTTTTGTGTCCCAGCGAGATTCTTTTCTTCGGCGATGTGCCGGAAGGCTGCACCGGCAATATAGAATGGCACGCTTCTTTCCATTCCGGACTTGCGCACGCGCAGAAAAAGAGGTAATCTGATGGGAGGAAGAGATAGCTCCAGTCACCGTCAGACTGCAGGCAGTATTGCGTCCATTCAAACGTTTTTGAGGAACGCCTACGGTACAAATCACGCCAATGCGGTCATGGCGATGCTTCAAAATGTACCTACGCATATCCGAGAAATGTGGGAAGAGTATGCTTCACAATTCAGAGCAACCGATATGCGCGGAGGCGAACGTGGCGCGTATTACGCTCCTATGGATGACAGCGTCCACCTGAACATCAGGGAAGTTGCTCGGGGAGATAGTATCCATACACCTTACGGCACGCTGTTTCATGAATATGGACACATGACAGATTATCTGATTGCCCGAAGCGCAGGCCAATACAGATATAGTGCTTACTCGGATCTCTTTCAGGGCATTGATGCTGGAGGTAAACCAATATTGCGAGGAGGTTCTGCTGGTGGATTACTTGGTAGGACAGCTAAGGATGAATTGGCAGGACACTTGGCACGCATTCAGCGTCAAAACCCAACACTGACCACGAAACAGGCGGCGCGGGAATTGACGAATGAAGCGATGCATAAATACAGTATGCGTGACAGAAGCGATATTTCTGATATGCTTGAAGGTGCAGGCATCGGCATCGCTTATCCGCTGGGATCAGGTCATGGTTTGGACTATTGGGATGGACGCGGAAATAGCAAAGAAATCTTTGCAGAAATCATATCAGCAGAAGCTGCACATCCCGGTTCGCTACAAGCAATCAAGGATTATTTTCCAAAGACCTATCAGGTCTATCAGGACATGGTGAAAGCGAGGAAAAGGAAATGAGTGCATTTGAAAAGGCGATGAATGAGTACCTTGTTCATTTTGGCAAGCCTTATCCCTACGCTGTGGGTATTGGTTTTCCCGGAAGTACGGATGAAGAAAATATTAAAATCATCCGCGAATGCATCTCCACCAACCAGCCTGTACAGTTCGATCCCTTGTATTTGGATGACGTTGACTATTAACAGGAGGTAGAGAATGATCACCTGCACACTAAACAATCATAAATACACCGTTGACTTTGTGTCCGGACGCGCCCTGCGGGAAATGGAGCCTGCCGCCCAGATGTACGGGCGCATCGTGGCCATCTCCAACGCCGCTCTCAAAGGTGAGGTGCCGGAGGACGCGAAGAACCTGTCCATCGGCGAGGCGCTGGACGTGATGATCCGCTGGTTCTGCTTGCTGTTCGGCAATCAGTTCACCCCGGACGACGTGCTGGACTACTACCCGGTGGATCGCATGATGCACGACATTGCGCTGGCGCTCATGGCGGTTCAGACGCAGACCACGGAGATTCTGGACGAGTTCCCTACGAAGGCAGCGAAGACGGAGGAGGCGGAGACGCTTCAATCCTGACGCTGCCTGATTTCATTTATTCCACCTATAACAGCCTGCTGGAAGGCGGCTGGCGCATGAGCGAAATCGACAGCATGGATATGCTGGGGTTCCTCCGCGTCCGGGCATGGAGCGCCCGAAAGGAAAAAGAGAAAAAGCAACCGCGCCATGCCTATATCGATCAGGTGTGGCAATCCCTGAAACCGTGAGCAATCGCCCACGGATTTTTTGTTTATCGAGGTGAGTACCAATGGCTGAAACCCTCCGCGACCTTGTGGTATCGCTGTCCCTGCAGACGGACAATTTTACCCGGAACATCAAGTCCGTCAATAAGCAGATCGCTGAGGCGGAGAGCCAGTTTAAGCTGGCGGCCTCCGGCGTGGAAGGCTTTGAGCGCAGCGCCACCGGCCTTGCCACCCAGCTCTCAACGCTGGAGCGCCGCCTGTCCCTGCAAAAGGATGCGGTAACACAGTATGAGCGGGCACTGTCAGCGGCGAACGACAAGCTGCAGGAGTGCTTTTCCCGCCAGAACGATTACGCCCAGCGCCTGACCGACGCGAAAACCGCACAGCAGGCGCTCAAGGAGCAGGTGGCTGCTGCGGCACAGCAGGTCAGAACCTATTCGACCACCCTCGGCGAGAACGACTCCGCCACCATTGCCGCCAAGGCTAATCTGGACGCGCTGAAAGCGGAATACCGCAATTCCTGCGCCGAGGTCAAAAAGCTCACCGGTCAGAATACGGCACTAAAGAAAACCACTCAAAACGCGGCGGACGCTGTGACCGATGCGACCACCAAGCTGAATACGGCGCAGGCGGCAGTCAGAAGCACACAGGCGGAGATCAACCGGTGCAATCAATCCCTGCGTCTGGCACAGACCAACTGGGACGCTGCCGGGAAATCCATTGATGCCAGCAAGGCCGCCATCGTCACCTTCGGCAAGCAGATCGGGCTGGCCGAGAGCCGGTTCAAGCTGGCCACGGCGGGCATTAAGGACATGGACACCAGCGTGACCGGTCTCGCCGCCAAGCTGACGCTGCTGAATGATAAGCTGCGCCTGCAGGAGCAGAGCGTTCAGCAATATGAGAATGCGCTGCGGGGCGCGAAGGAACAGCTGACAGCCGCCCAGCAGGCCAACGATCCGGAGAAAGTCCGGCAGGCTTCGGATGCGGTGATCGACGCGGAAGCTGCGCTGAACCGTGCCAAGGCTGCCGTCGCCGCCACCCGCGCTGAGATTGAAAAAACCAATCAACAGCTGAACACGGCCAAGTCCGCATGGACGGAAGCAGGCAAGAACCTCGAAGCCTTCGGGAAAAAGTGCGACGCTGTCAGCAAGAAAATGACGGCGGCAGGCCGGACGCTGACCGCTGTGATGACCACGCCCATTTTGGGGTTGGGCGCAACGGCAGTCAAGGCTTCCATTGGATTTGAATCGTCCTTCGCTTCTGTCAGGAAAACTGTGGACGCTACAGAAGCTGAGTTTGACCAGCTGGCGGCTACGTCCAAGCACATGTCTACTGAGGTCGCGGCGGGCACCAATGAGATCAACGAGGTCATGGCGGCGGGCGGTCAGCTGGGCGTCGCTACCGAGCATCTGTCCGACTTCACCCGCGTCATGATTGACCTTGGCAATTCCTGCGAGGACTTGAGCGCGGACGAGGCTGCGACGACCATCGCGCAGTTTGCTAATATCATGGGCACCAGCCAGAGTCAGTTTTCCAATATCGGCTCTACGCTGGTCGATCTGGGCAACAACTTTGCGACCACAGAAAAGCCCATCATGGAAATGGCGCACCGCATGGCTGGTGCGGGCAAACAAGTCGGTCTTACGGAAGCACAGGTGCTGGGCTTTGCGGCGGCGCTGTCCTCTGTGGGCATCGAGGCACAGATGGGCGGCTCCGCCTTCTCCAAGGCGCTGGTCAAAATGGAGGTCGCATCGGAGACGGGCGGCGAAGCGCTGGATGACTTCGGTAAAGTGGCCGGGATGACGGCACAGCAGTTTAAGACGCTGTGGGACAATGACCCCGCCGCCGCATTTCAGGCGTTTATTGTGGGTCTGTCCAAACTGGACGATGAAGGCGAAAGCGCCATTAAGACGCTGTCGGACATCGGCATCAACGAGATTCGGCTGAGAGATACGCTGCTCCGTGCTACCAACGCAACCGAACTGTTCTCCCGCGCACAGAACATGGCCAATGCTGCATGGAAGGAAAATACCGCGCTGGCCACGGAAGCGGAGAAACGCTATGCCACCACCGCCAGCAAGCTCACGAACCTCAAAAACAAGGCGCTGCTGTTTGGACAGCAGATCGGCGACGACCTGAACCCCGCCATCCAGCGCCTGATCGAGGGCGCGGACAAGCTGCTCGGCAAGTTCCTGCAGATGGATGAAGCCCAGCGCAAGCAGATCATCCAGTATGCGGCCATGGCCGCCGCGATTGGGCCGGTACTGCTGCTCTTTGGTAAAGTGACCAAGGGTATCGGCAGCATCTCTACCGGCATCGGCAAGTTTGCCACAGCAGTCGGTAAGGCAGGCGGCGGGATCAAGGGCTTCCTGAGCGTGCTGGGCAGCTCGCCCGCTGTATGGCTGGCAGTTGCCGCCGCGACCATCTATGCCACCGTGGCCATTGCGGATTATGTGTCCGGCGCTAAGAAGGCTCGCGAAGCGCTCAAGGGGATGCAGGAAACCGCCGACAAGTGGAAAAGCACAGCGGCGGAGACGTTCTACGGGAACAGCGAGGGGCTCTCCTTCTTCGGCATGTCCAAGGAGGATTTCATCAAGGACAAGCAGTCCGCGCAGGAATGGCTGAACGGCCTGATTGCCGTCTGGACGGATGGCGAAAAGGAAAGCAACGAGATCGTCGCCCACTGGACGGATTCCTTCAAAAGCCTGACGGATAGCACACGCACCGAACTGCAGGCACTCAAGGATACTGCTGATAAGAATGGCTACACCGGCGTATCTCAGGGATTGGCAGCGGACATTCAGAAGCTGGATCAGATGGACGCGGAGATCGAGCGGCTGCTGAAAAAGCGGCAGAATGGATTTTTCTCTGAAAAAGACCAGATTCGTCTGCAGGAGCTCATCGATACCCGCGAAGCCATTGAGATCAAGTATCATCTGACTCCGGAGGAAACGGGCGGTTTTGAGACCATCGCCCAGAAGGTCGAAGCAGAAGTTGCCCGCGCACAGGCACGCGGTAAAACGGATGCGGATACGTCCGTCTACGAAAACGCTGTAAAAGCTGCTGCCGAAGGCATGGCGGCCATCAACGCTCAGATCGATGAGCGCTACGACAAGGAATACGGCCTGATTCAGCTGATTGAGGATGAAACCGAACGCCAGAAAGCGCTGGAAGATCTGAACTCCCGCTACAATGAGGAACGAAAAGCCGCCGCGCAGGAATATGCCGAAACACTCGCTTCCATCGTCATGCCTGTATGGAACCAGCCGGAAATCCAGCAGGCCAGTCAGCAGGTGGACGAGCTGTTCATAAAGCTGCGCGAGTACAGCATGGCCGGTGAGAGCGAGAAGCCTGCGCTGCTGGCGGATCTGCAGGCGCTCTCTTCCAGTATGGATGAGGGGGCTCTTGCAGAATATCTGTCCCTGATGACACAGATTCAGTCCCTGCTGGACAGCGGAATGAGCGAAGCCGAAGTACAGACGCTGTTCCCGGATATCGACTTTTCAACGCAGCTGGATCAGTTTGCGGGGATCGTCAGCTATCTGGATCTCATCAAGACCGACCTGCCCGGTTTATACAGCATGTTCGGCGAAGCCTTGCCGGAGGAAGTCCTTAAAATCGCCACCGACCTCGACATGACCGGCGCACAAGCGAGATGGGACGAATTCGCCCAGAATCCCGGCGCGATCACCACCGAAGCCATTATTACCGGGTTGTCTACCGGCGATCAGCAGGTCAATGTAGACGCTTTTATTTCCAGCTATACTGAAATTCCTGAAGGGGCCAGCACAGCCGCGCTCACGCCCAAGGGGCTGATCGCCTACGTCGAAAAGTACGCTGAAGTCACAGGCGGTGCGGATGTATCCGGCCTGACTCCTGAAATTGCGGAATGTCTGGTCGCGGGCTACAAAGAGCTTGCTTCCGGTGCGGATGTTTCTCTGCTGAAGCCGGACGAAATCGTAGCCTACGTTTCGAGCTATGCTCAGCAGCAGGGTGTAGACATTTCCGCGCTTTCGCCTGAAGGGCTGACCGCTTTCATAATGGCCTATGAGGAAGCAACGGGCGGCGCACTCACTACCGCGCTAACCCCGGATGACGTGACCGCCATGGTTGCGAAATATCTGCAGGCGGAGAACGTCGATCTTTCCGCGCTCACGCCGGATCAGATTGAAGCCATCGTCAGCCGGTACGCCGAGGCGACAGGCTGCGACAAATCCCAGTTGCTGCCCTCTTTTACTGCCTATATCACCGAATACAGGGAAGCTGAAGGTGTAAGCGTTCCCAAGCCGAAAACGCAGGTCATCATCACCGGTTATGATTATCTGGCTTACCGGCAGCTTCAGAACAATCCTGACCTGACGCTTGAATTACCAGTACGTCTGGGCGAGTTACCTGACGGTGAACTGGATCAGCTCATGTCAGACGGCAAGGTGAAATTCTGGAAGGACGGTGTGGAAGTGCCCATTGAGGCTGTGCCGGACGGAACCATTGACGCCAGCACGGTAGCCAGCCTCGATCAGGACGGTACGCTGCACATTCTGATTACGCCTGAAATCACAGGCACCAAGGAAGCCATAGACGCGCTTTCGCCGGTAGTGGACGAAACGGACAAACTGGGCGTGACTACGGCAGGAATGTGGGCAGGAATTCGCCCCGCTACGACCATGGACAAAATTGACGGTGCGCTGGGCCGCATCCAGTCCTATCAGGAAACGCTGGATTACAACTGGTGGGACAAATTCTGGGCTTCCGTTTTCGGTGCAAGCACCAACCTTGGCGTTTTGGATCAGAGCATGAAGTCGGACTTCAGTCCGGAAAGCGTGGCTGAAATGTCAGCTTACGTCGCCGAGGTGGTTAGCGCCATCCATCAGGGGGTGCAGGTGCCCGAAGAAGATCTGAACAATCTGCAGACCATTCTTGATTTTCTGAACGGGCTGGACACGACCGGCACCGGCGCGCACATCCGTGAAGGCATCGCACAAGGCATGACGGAGGCGGGTTTCAACAGCGACGCGGAAACGGTCGCGACCAACCTCGAAACTGCACTCAACACGGCATTGGACATTCATTCGCCTTCCCAGAGAGTAAAACCTGTAGGCGAATATGTGTCGGCAGGCGTAGGCGAAGGCATGGGCGGTTACGATTTTACCTCGGATGCAGATGCCTTGGCAGCCAGCGTTGAAACAGCTGTCACCGACACTTTACCGGGTGATGCACTTTCGTCCTTCGGAACCAGTGCCGCAGAGGGCCTTGCCAGCGCACTTTCGTCTTACAGCATGAGTTCGGCGGGAGCCAGCGTTGCTTCTGGCGTGCGCACAGCTGTCAGCACCAATCTGACGGCGGCAACATTGCGCTTCATTGGCGTAAATGCCATGTCTGGTCTGAGAGCCGGTATCCTTGCCGGACGCTCCGGTGTGATCTCCGCCATGCGCTCTGCTGCCCGTGAAGCCGTAAATGCTGCGAAGAAGGAACTCAAAATCAAGAGCCCTTCGCAGGTTTTCAGGGATGAGGTCGGCGTAATGACCATGCGCGGTTTCGGCGCTGGCGTGCTGAAAGAGAGCAAGGAACAGGCAAAGGTCATCCGCAACGCTTCCCGTTTTCTGACGGGTGAAGCACGGGAAGGTTCTATCGTTACCAATAGCAGCGATAACCGCAAAACCTATAACAACAATGTGTCCTCCACCATTCAGGTACAGCAGATGGTGGTACGGGACGAACAGGACGTCCGCTCTCTGGCGGTCGAAATTGCGACGCTGACCAGACGGCAGCAGCGCGGAAAGGGGCTGAGAATGGCATGAACGACTGGTTCTCCTGGAACGGGAAAAAGTGTACGGAATACGGCATTCATGTGCTGGAACAGCCGCCGATCACCATTCCCGCCGAGCGTGCAACGTTTACCAATATCCCCGGCAGACCAGGCAGCCTGACGACGCTGGAAGGGGACGATGTTTATGATGATCTGATTCTGACTGCGCAGTGCATGATTTCCGATCCAAGTAACATTCGCGCCATCGCTTCCTACCTGAAGGGAAGCGGGAAGGTCGCCTTCGCCAACATGCCGGGCGGATTTTATTATGCCCGGATCGTGAATCAGATCCCGTTCGAGAAAATCCTGCGGGGCAATCCGCATCGGTCGTTCGCCGTGAACTTCCGCTGCCAGCCCTTCTGGTACCAAGAGAATGTGCCGGAGATCACTATTACGACCTCCGGCACATTTATCGATAACCCCGGCAGCGTGTTTTCGGAACCGGTCATCACGGTATGTGGTTCCGGAGAGATTACCCTCATGGTGGGCATGTGCATTGTTGAACTGAACGGAATCACCGACAGCATCACGCTGGACACGCCGCTCATGGAAGCCTACAACGGCGCAATCAGCATGAACGGCAACATGAGCGGGGATTTTCCATCGCTGGCTCCCGGCGCAAATGCGGTTAGCTGGACGGGTAACGTGACGAAGGTGGTTATTCAGCCGAATTGGAGGTATCTCTGATTCTTTCTGATTGCTGATTTTACTTCGGCGTGTTATAATCTGAACGATAGATCAGTCTTTGCGGAGGTGAAAGCTTGAAACTACAACCAGCAGATGTGTGTATAGCAAGCCTCCGGGTAGAGGCAGAAAGAGAAGATTCGATATCAGGTTGTCAAATTTGGAGTATGGAATAATACATCAAGTATTCTGGAGGTAAAATGAAACGCAAAATAGTGTTATGCATAATCATTATGCTGATGTCTTTTCATGCTGCTTTTGCAGACGGTACGGAGTTATCTGAGGTGACAATATCATCTCAAATACCATTGAGCGCAAAAGAGCAAAATGAAGTCGCATATGGTGTAAATCCCATATCTCCATGGGAATATCAGTCTAAATTAGGGAAAGGAATGGATGTGGACTGGTCTAAAACCAAAAAAGGAAAAGAGAATTATAATCTCAAAGTGGTGCAGGACTTTGAAGAGGCGGGGGTTAATCATGTTCGTATCAGGATAAAGGATAAAGCTGATGACGATTTATTTGTGACGCTTGACGAACAGATTGATGATTGCATAAATACCGGTATTATACCCATAATCGCATATCAGGCGGATGAGTTTAAAAACAATCCGAATGAGGAAAATCTACAAAAAGTTGTGGACTGGTGGCGTGTTGTTGCCGAAAGGTATAAGGATAAATCTTATCTTTTATCGTTTGACCTTCTGATTGAGGCAACGGACACGCTTAACAAACAGCCTGAAAAATTAAATGAATTATACGAAAGAATTGTGACGGAGGTCAGAAAAACAAACCCTCAAAGGATTATTATTATTTCTCCCAGACTCCGTTCAGACGCCCAGTACCTCAGCGAACTTAAAATACCCTCGCAAGCTAACGGTTATCTTATGCTGCCGGGCCGTCAAAGGACAATGATCGAAAGCTGTGGACAATCGGTACCGAAAACGAAAAAAAGCTTATAACCGATAAAATCAATTATGCCTTGGAGTGGCAGAAAAAAACAGACATTCCCACTTGGGTAGGGGCATGGATGCCGGGTAATTATAATGATGGAGATGATTATTCGATAGAAGAGCAGGTCGTATTTGCAGAATTTATGACATCTTCGCTCGTTAACGCTCAAATACCGTTTGCTGTTAATTCCGATACAAAGTTTTATGACAGGGAAACCAATAATTGGATAGATAACATGCTGCCGGTATTTAATACGATATTCAAATAAAAACTGGATATAAATACGAGGAAATGTCTAATTCCAGTTTATCTTTTGAGCGTCCGCCGACTGGTTGGGCGCTTTTTGTATGCCCTGAAAGAGGTGATTCCCATGATCTGTGTATATCCCGCCGATTGCACCGACTTTTCGGGTAATGGCCTCGGCGCGGTCACGCCCATGTCCTGCACCGTTACCGAAACTCTGAACGGCGAATGGGAGCTGACGCTGGTGCACGACATCGACGAGCGCGGCAAATGGACACGGCTTTCGGAGGGCT
>ERZ827520.1372-NODE-1372-length-28822-cov-28.090242_pt1 | contig 28822 bp, 16 predicted proteins | sample MGYA00519581_ERZ827520 | MGnify/ENA primary metagenome ERZ827520 (study PRJEB31778, sample SAMEA3449339) | human gut metagenome | biome: human gut; feature: human-associated habitat; material: faeces | place: United Kingdom | collected 2010/2012 ...
AATTGGAAAAAATTAAAATTAAAAATCAGAAAAAACACTTAACTTGATAGTACTGGAAACTATTATATATCTTGATTTATGAAAGCATGGTTGTTAATGTTAAATTACTACTCACAAGATAAAAATAAAAATAATACATTTAATATAAACATGAAAGAAATAATACTATAGGAAACAGTAAATGATGAATTAAATATTCATAATTAAACTTCCTGGTTGATTATATATTTGAAAATTATAATTATGAAACTGAATTATCATTTAATAATTTAATTATAAAATTTCATAATTTAGAAGATTGGATTGGAAATAAAACATTTGAAGTTGAGTTTAAAGATAAAAACAGAATTTTAAAATCAAACCATGATGAAATTTCATTTAAACAAGCAGAGAATTCTATTAATTTTTTATTAGGATATAGTGAAAGTTGGAAACATACTTCTTACTCCCTCACCAATAAATATTCAGTCAAAATTGAATACCCTAAAGAGAAGATATTCAAAAATATATTAAATGACATAACCCTCATTAAAAAGTTTTTAACATTTGCAATGTACACTACTACTGAAATAAAAAGTATAAAATGCAAAATTTCAGAAACACAAGGACGGTCTAACTATACACATGTTTATTCCAAATATTTTAATAAAAAAGCAGATAAAATAACTAATTATTATGTTTTAATCCATTTTAATGATATTAAAGACAAATCTGATATTTTTGAAATATGGTTTGATGTTTATAAAAAATATAAACCTTTATTTGATATTTACTTCACAAATTTTTCAACAAGTTCAACATTAGAATATGAATTTTTATCTCATACTCAAGCTTTAGAAGCATATATGAGAAAAAATGAAAAATTTAAAGATTATTATATGGATTTTGAAGAATATGAAACTATAAAAAGTGAATTGAATGAGTATGTTAAAAATTCATCAATGGGCGAAGATCATAAAAATAGCTGGGAAAGTAGGATAAAATAGGTAATGAAGTTTCACTTAGAAAACGATTGAAAGATCTAATTGCATATTTAAAAGATTATGATATCATAAGAGAAATAACTAGTGAAAAACCTAATAAATTTATTGAAGACGTGATAAACAATAGAAATTATTATACTCATTATGATGAAAACTCAGATTTTAAAAAAGACATCGGGAAATTAATCACATTGAACTTTAAATTAAAATTACTAATTGAATTATGTATTTTAAATGAATTAGATTTCAATGATGAATTTATAGAAAGTAAACTAAAAATTAAATATCAAAGAAGATCCGTACCATTTTAATTGACATGAAGAATAAAGAATGAAATTAAAAAAAACTTTAAAATAAATTAATGATTTCAACATGTTATTTAACTTGAGATATTCTCCTATGAATAGTTGTTGTACCACAATTGTATTTTTCTGCTAATTTCGGAATTGTCATTCCATTTTCATATTCCTCTAACAATTCTTCAGAACTGGGAATATCTTTTCTATAATTAGGATGTTTAATACCTTTTTTAGGAACAATATTAGGTTTTTTATATTTAGGTAATTCAACAGAAGAAATGGCTTCTTTAACTTCAAAACCATTATTAATCAATGTAGAAATTTTTTCTAAATATTCCTTATTAACTGATTGCATAATTATTTTTCCATCATATTTAATCCCATAAGTTTGACCTCTCGCCTTATTATATTTTACAACACGGGCATGAGTTTTATATTTAGGGCTATTTTTTCCAGACCTATCCCTCCAAACAACACCCGCACTTTTTAATCTTTTTGTTATTGTGCCTATATCACAACCATATTCTTTTGCTAGTTGAGGTGTAGATTTACTAGATTCATATTTTTCTTTGAGCTCCTATACATCTAAATCATCCCTAATATTTTTGTCTTTTACATCAACACCAACAGATTTTAATCTTCTAAGAACAGAAGAAGGTGCAAGACCATATTTGTCAGCTATTTCATTAGAACTCAAACCAGATTCATAATCCTTCTTTAAATCATATGAATTTATTTCAGGATGGTGGTCCTTGTGTTGTAAAACAACACCCATTACCTTTAATCTTTTTTCAATGCAAGATTTACCGCAATCATTCTCCTTTGCAATCTCAATTATTGGAATTCCGAATAAATATTGTTTTTTAATTTCATCCATATTCAAATCAATTTTAACACCTCTAACGCCGCCAGACTCTAAATTATAATGATTTGGATCTAAAAAAGAGTTATATTCTTTTATCCAATATCTTTCTCGCTCATCTAGAACCTCTTGAATTGGTTCAAATTCTTCAATAATCTCATAATCAAAAGCATCGACCCCATGTTTATTAATAGCGTTGTCAATGTAAGTATTATCATATCTACTTGCTTTATGCTCTCCAATTCTTCTTTCAATATCAATACTTTGTCCAATGTAGATTTGTCTTGTATCCTTTTTTGTAATTTTATAAATACCGCAGGTCATGATTTACCCCAAAAATACAGATTATTCTTCGATTAAATTATCATTTTCAATTACAACAATATCTAAACTATCCATAAATTTTCTTAAAGTTTCATTCATCATGTAAGTCCCACCTTCATAATCCATATAAGTACCAGTAATCTCTTGTATTAACCCGGTACTTTCAGTACGTTTTAATAAAAAGGTTAAATCATCATTTTCAATTCCATATTTATCATTGAGAATTTTCGGTAAATTTTCCCAATTAGTACATTTTTCAACTAAATTTAACACAGAACATTCTGGATGTTTATCTCCAATTTTATACAAATCTTTTTGTTGAATATAAATTTCATGAAGCAGATGCATTTGGTCAATTGATAAATCATGTACAATTTGAATATAATCAAAATTATATTTCCTATCCTCTTCTGAAGATTCTAATGAATTTTTGATTAATTTAGAAAAATAAATTACTTTATTAGTTTCAATTTCATTCAAAGCCATTTTAAATGTTCGAACTAATAAATTTAAAAATTCTAAACTGTTTAAATACTCTTTATCAATTTTTTCTTCATCTAATTTTTCAAGAGAATGTTGAAATGCTGTATTTTTTATTGCTTGTATTGACTCTGTATAAACAACATCCATATAACTTCCAATTACCGGAACACTAATTAATTTTGATCTAAAAGCTATATTAAAACCTGTTTCAAAAATAACTTTTGCACGATTTTTTAATTCCATATACTTCACCATTAATCTCTAAGAAAAATATCTCTACCTAATAAAATACTTTTATTTAATTCTTCACGATTCCTTAAAGCATGTTGAGTATCAACAGGTTGATGATTTGTAGCATTGATATCTAATAATCTTTCTATTACTTTAAAAATTGATTTTTTAAAAATTTCTGAATCCTTAGTATCATCATAATATTTAACTAAGTTATCAAATGCTTTAAGATTTATTGAAATCTTATTTTCCTCAACTTCATCACCTAATGACTTTATACCAATCTTTTTGCCACCCTTACAAGAATCGCGAATCTCTTGAATATCATTTAAAGAAAAATCAGTACTGCAAACCTCATTGATAGCATTTTTTAATTCAAGTGAAGTGAAATTATCTAATTCAAAATCATATTTCCAAATATGAGTCCAAGTCTCAATAAGCGATTCATTAATTTCACCATATTCATCAATTAATTCTGGAATGACTTCTTTAGCAGGACGATTATCAAAACCACTAATCAACTTTTTAGTATCAAATATCACTCCTTCTTTTAGATTTTCAATAATACTATTTTCATTATCCCCAATGAAAAATGGAATAGCTTGCCATAAATCAAAATTAAAGTTGACTAAATGTTTGAAATTACTAATAACCTTCTTTACATATTTTTTATTTTCATTTTGAAAAGTTAATTTTGCGCCATTAAAATTTGCAATCCCACCAATATTAACTATTTCAAAACCTAAATCCCTAAAATTATATCCATAAAGCTCAAAAAACTTAGGAATCATGATTTCTTCAGTATCTCCTTCAACAAAGATTATTACACGTGGATGATAATCCAAAGTTAGTGAATTAGCTAAATAATATAATTTTTTACGGTTTAGTCTAAATTCATACTCATCATTTAATTTATTTGTATACCAATTATTCCTCACACCCCGTTGTGTCCTTCCAGTTTCATTTGATGGTAATTTATCTCTAACTTTCTCCCAATTTCCATCAACTTCATCAACATCAAATGTTTCATGCGCCAAATCATCTTCAATACATCTTTTAAGCATCATTGCCCACTGAAGATACTCAATTCCCAATCTTGTATGTCCAATGCATTTGTCCTTTTTAGACCATGCAATATTCTTCCATAGCTGTATGATATCATCACTTCCAAGTAAATCTCTCAATTTACGACAAACAACACAATATGATTTATACAGCTCGTCATGTCCAAGATTAATTACTTCTAAAGCTTCATCCAAATCAAATTCCTCTAATTTTTTATAAAAAACATCTATTTCTGTTTTAAGATTGATTGTTCTTAGATTGGATCTGCCATAGGGAGAATAAATCTGAATAGCTATTAATAAATTGACAAAATTTTCAAAATAAGATTGCCTATACTCTAAAATTCTATCATCAGATAATATTTCAATTAAAGGCCAAATTTGAAATGCGGAATAATAAGAATATGTTTTTAGACTATGTGTTTCACTATCATAGAATTCTTTAAACTTACAAAACCATTTATCTTCAGGCGTATAAATATTTCCATTTTCTAAATAACCCAATAACTCCTCGTGAGAATACTCATCAAAGCTAGGTGAAACATATTGCTCTGATATCGGATTATAAATATTAGTTACTCTAAATATTGGATAGAAAAGTTTTTTCTCCTCTAATTCCTCTAATTTTTTATCATCGATTTTGATTCCACGTTTTTTGCAAAAATCAATGAATTTTTTCATATTCATGGGAGAGTTTTGTAAATATAATTCTGTTTCTATATAATACTTTAAAAATTCTGAGTTCAACAATATCACCATTAAAAATACTTTTTTAATAAACTATTATGTTGGTTATTTATTAAAAGAAGTAATAATAACCAATATAATTTAATTTTCCAAACTTAATCCATGGAAAAAATCTAAAATCATAAAACATCTTATTGCATTATATTTTCTTCCATAAGTGAAATGTTCTCCATGCATGATTTTATGCCTGCTGAATTTAATTGAGGTTTCATGGTCTTCACCACGTTCAGTATGTTGAAAAAGAACGTCTAAAAAGACATCATTCATTGCATCTAAAAATTCATCATTAGAAGTTAGTTCTCTAATATATTGCCTATGTTTAATATTTTGTCCATGTTCATCCTTTTTACGATTTCCCTCAAAATCACATACAACTTTCTTTCTATCAACTTTAAGTCCTCTTTGGTTCATAAATTCCATCTGTATACCATCAATTTGAGAAATTAGAACGGGAACAATTAAATTAGAAAAATTAACATTTTTAGGAGGGTTTTTTATTATTTCCACACAATCTCTAATAATTTTCATCCTACCTTCAAAAATAGGATTTGAACTCCAGTTATCAACAAACAAATCTAACTTTTCACAATCATTCTCTAAGAAATAATCATAAAAGGCATGATTAATATTTCCCCAGTTACTCTTAGAATCACTTTTGCATACTGATACAATATTATAAACAATAGAAGGATCCATACTTGGACTGATAAACCAATTATATTTTTTTATGCAAGTTAATGCTTTTTTCTTTGAAATATTATAGCGTTCTCTTACATTTTTCCAAAAGGCATTTGAATCTTCATAAAATTTAAAGATTTGCCTATTATTATTTAACCAATCATTCCAGAAGCTTATCTGTGGTTGGATTGCATTTAAAATCATTACTGCTTGAGATATTGCAGAATTATTAAAAATACTATCTAAGTCTTTAATTGTTTCACTCATTGCATCCATACCAGATAATGTTTGGGAAATAGCAAGCATATTGGGTTCAACAATACTATTGGTCATCATTCTAGCAGTATCTGCAGCTGCAATCGCTTGAGAAATAGCTGCCATATTAGATTCAACAAGATTACTCATAGTCATTCTAGCTGAATTCGCAGCATCCATGGCTTGAGAAATAGCAGAAGTATTTAGTGCATCAATGATAGGTGATGTAATGTCGGCCATATATTTAAGATTTTCAGCTGCTTGTGAAACACCTAGATTATTAGCCATTAGCTGCATTGATGCTATTTGAGTGTTCAAAATATAATCTTCCAAACCACCATAGATATTGAGTGAACTAAGACTGTTGCGTATTGAATCAACAATTTTATCATAATTATCCTCAAAAGGTTTAACTATATGTTCTCTATATTTAATTATTCCATCTTTAAAATCATCATAAACACTGTTTTCTGAAAAATTAAAATATTCATCCATATTATTGCATTTTAAATATCTTTCAAGAATATTTTTAATTTCAGATTGGTTCAAGTCATTTAAACTTTCAATTGAGATTTTCGGAAAGTTTAATTGATTAATGATAAATCCTTTACATAATGACTCTCCATCAAGACCTTCGTTAATATTTTTTAATAAGTAATTTAAATCGTCGTCAAATATTGGCCTTAACTCCAAAGTCCCTAATGTGTTATTTTCAATGACAATTGGTCTATTTGCAATTTCAATAAATTCTTCAATACTATTAACTTCTATAATTTCATCATTACTTTTTTTAAGCTCTTCATTTTCATTAAAATTAATGTTATTATTCTTATTTTCCATTATTATAACCTCATTAAAGTTTAATTAAAAATTTAGAAATTCATCATTGAAAATTTCTCACTGAAAAATTTCTTACTCATTTGTTACTATTGTGACAATTACAAGAAACCTTGACATATTTAACAGCCATACATTACTTTTACCCAATAGATTTAAAATCAGGTTTTCTTACTTCCAAAATATGCACTAAAATAAATGCTTAATAAGCTCCTAAATTACGCAAAGAATGTTTCATGAGTTCATACATGTTTATCCAATTAATATGGTGTGGTTTTTCTCATGATTGGAATAACATTCTATATAATGTATTATATTAAATTACTATAATATAAACTTTTCTAATAAAATTTAATTATTAAATAAATTTATATTCTATTAGGAATAGATAATATCATAGAGTTCGAAAATCAAAGAGGTGAAAAACAATGCTTATATTAGCCACAAGTAAAATTCAAAGTAATTACCAAACCACAATTCCAAAAGAAATAAGAAAAAATTATGATATTGACAATGATACTGTTGTAGAATGGGCTATAAATGATAATGGAAATCCTGAAATAAATTTCAGGAAGAAAAGAAGCTTTAAGAATCTGGCCGGTGCTTTTAAAACTGATGAAAAAACCAATGCAGTAGAACTTAAAAGGAGTTTATACGAATGAGAAAAGTATTCCTAGACACTTCATTTATTCTATCATATGTCAATTCAAATGATGAATTACATGAAAATGCTTTAAGACTAGAAGAAGCTGAAAATATTTTCTCACAGGACTGTTATATTAACAATAACGTGTTGAATGAAGTTTTAACATTAACTGGTAGGAAAATTAACATTGACGCTGCCGAAGAAATATACTATGGTCTAATAGATAGCTTTGAAATATTAAATGAATACACTATTTTCAACTATACTGCTAAAACCTTTGATATCTTCAAAAAAATTGTTGGAATCAACAGTAAAAAGATAAAACTAAGTTTTACTGATTCAAGCATTATTCTAACCATGCAGGAATCAAACATTAATGATTTAGTCAGCTTTGATCATCAATTCAAAAATTTCAATGAAATTAATTTGATTGGTTTAGATTATTTATAATTATTAAAATCATTATATATTTGATAGCATTCAACAGATACTAAAACATGTCAAATGTTATCACCCTTATTTTTATATCAATATCAGGATTCTTCACTAACCTTATTTATGATACCTAAAAGTTCTTTTTTCAAACTTCTCATTTCCTCAAGTTCATTTCTCATGTCCCCTACTTCTGAGTTTAATGCTTTATTTTCCTTTTCCATTTGAATAAACTGAGGTGATTTGACAGAAAGTTTTTCAACATCAGTGTTTATAGTAATGGCTGGAAGATGCTGAATATATTCATATTTCAAATTGTCAGGATTGGTCATGAAATAGGTCGCATCTGTTTTGTTTTTAGCCTTTCCCTGCAAGTCATTAACCTTGTCTATGCTCATACCATCATTATATAATGCTGAAGCATGGAATTTCCTAAGCATGTGGCTTCGAAACCTGCGGTACCGTCCAACTCTACCAAGACCTAAAGTGTCATTGATCATCTCAAATGACTGAACTATATATGTCCTGCTGATTTGAAAAAGCGGACTTTCATCAGTTATTGGCTTATCTCGAAGCAATAAAATGCATTAATATCTTTTACGGCTTCAGGGCTACAATATGTAAGATAATACTTGTTTGTCTTTTTTCTTAGAATACTGAATGTCGGAACAACATCATTAACATCATTTAAGTAATCAATAACATCAAAGATATCTCTCTTCCTATTGTTCGGCAGATATTCAGACAATGCATCAATATAATCCCCAATTGTCAAGCTTAATGCCTCTGTGCGAGCACATCCGCTGGAGCAGGAAAACAATATGATAGCTTTCATCAAGGGATGCACTGAAAGGCTTCCATTATCACTTCCTTATCTGGCAAGTTCTTAAAATAAATAGGGACAGGCTTTTGGATGCTTTTGTCATTGACTTTAGGCAAATCCCATACTTCTATGTCATAGAACTTGTAAAAAAAGATAATGCAGTTCATTTCTTTTCTGACTGTTCCTGCAACATAGTTTTGAAACATGTGATGCCTATATTCAACAAGTTTTGATTTCAACCTGCTGTGCTTCCATTTCACACCCTTCATTTCATCCTCTTCAGCTTCTTCAAGAAGTTTTTTAAGAGAAATATCAAAATAGATACAGTACTTTCTCAAAGAAAGCTCATAGCTCTGTGTTGTTCCAATTGTATGGTTACAACTTATTGTAAAATTTTTAAATACCTCGTCATTCATCATAATAATCACTTTTATTCTTCGTTGATAAAAAATATTGAGAGAGCGCTTGAAGAGTAATAAGTATCTGAACTTTTGAAACAGTTCGTATAAAACAGGATTTTTCAGACTTTTTCAGTTTTCAGTTGATAAATTATATAAATTCTTAAATAAGTAAAAAAACTCACTATCCATTAGCTAATCCATAAAATAAGAATAAGTGGACGGGGCTACACAACCTATCATTTTTACAAAACCCCGTCCAACATGGAAAAGGTGGAAAAATTTCCTACACAATTATCCACCTAATCAATACAAAGCTTTTATAAAATATTTTTTTGAAGCAGTTCAGAATTTAACTTCAATTATATATATTTTACTATTACTTAATATATTTTACCTTTTTATTTTCATAAAATCCTTTAATATACAATACATTATAAAAAATCAGTAAATTATTCCAGGTGATTTTATATATATTTAATATGATTGAAATAAATTAGATGTAATTAAAAAGCATTGTCTGTTGTTAGTATGTGTTGTCTTGGTTTGTTACTTAAATTATAGTATTTTCATCACTTATTTTATTCTTATTTTAATATTTTATCTTTAAATCAATTTTTCGGTTAGTTATTAGAAAGAATTATATAATGATTTGGTTTAAATTATTAAATAAGTGTTACTTAAGTTGTGAGGTAGATAATATGGGGAATATAAAAAATTTAAAAATAGAAAATTTTGGATCTATAAAACAGGCAAATATTGATATATCTCCATTAACTATTTTTATTGGCCCTAATAGTTCTGGTAAATCATTCATTGCTCAAATTATCCAATGTTTCAACAGTCGTTTTGATAATTATGGGGATATGTTTAATGAGGCTTTAAATTCAACGAAATATTTTGATAAAAGAGCTGAGGAATTATTTTCTAAATTTTCTAATCAAATAAGTAAATATATTAAGGATAATCCTTCTTTATCTTCAGATCCTCTCAAAATTTCTGTTTCAGAATTAAAATATTTAATTGAAAATGAGATTTTAAAATATTTTTCAGAATTATTCGGGGATAAAATTAAAAAGCAATTTGATGTTAAAAACTTAGATGAGTTAATTCAATTTAAAAAAAATTACTTTAAAATTGAAATAAATGATACTATATTAGTTAAAGAAGCTAATAAAAACTTTAAAATGGAAAGTTCACTTATGGAAGTTCCATCTTCTGAAGAACCTATGATTAATGATGAAATTGTTTTAAAATTTGATAAAAATGATGAAAATATATTAATTAATATGAATTCCTTTTTAATTAATAAACGCTTTGATGATGAATATGAAATGATTCATTATATGATTTATGCTCTTTTTGGAGTGTCAATATTTGAAGATACACTTTTGAAAAATTCTTATTATATTCCAGCTGAACGATCAATTTTTACTAAAGATAAAACAATAATTTCTAAAAGAATTCAAAATAAGATTGTTTTTTCAAAAAATCAGGAAGATTTTGCACTATCTTTATTTAATTTAAGTGGGGATGAAAAAGGCCAATTTTATGATTTGGCGTGTAGTTTTGAAAAAGAACTTTCTGGAGGTCATATTGTTTTAGAAAAAGATGGATTATTTAATAATGTAAAATATTTAGATTTTAATGAAAACATTAAAGTATCTCCGAAATTATTGTCTACTTCTTTAAATGAATGGCTGCAATTATACTTTATTTGAAATATATATTAAAAGAAGATGATTTATTGATTATTGAAGAACCTGAAGCTCATTTGCATCCAAAAAATCAACGTATTTTAGTTAAGTATTTGGCTGAGGCTATTAATAATGGGTTAAATGTATTGATTACAACTCATAGTGATTATGTTATCCATCAATTTAATAATCTTATCCGTTTGGGAAATTTAACATCTGATGAAATATTTAAATTAAATTATGATGAAAATAATGTTTTGAATTTTAAGGATGTTAATATATATCACTTTAAAGAACAGTCAAAATATTCATTTGTTCCAGAAAAAATTGAAGTTAATAATACTGGTTTTACAGAAGATAATTTCTCAAAAATCACAGAAGAATTATATGAAGAATCTATAGATATAATTAATTTTTAAAAAGGTGATTTTTTGGGATTTAAACAACATTTTATAAATGAATATGGTGAAAATTACATATTGGATAAATGTAGGGAAAAAGGATGCTTTTTTAAAGATATTAAAAAAGAAGATTATGTAATTCTTGATGGTGATGGTCTAGAAAAAAGAAATGGGAGAAGTTCTGTTGATTGTATTATTATTAAACTAAAAACTAATTTGGATAATAAGTATGATATAATTTTATGTGAATTGACTTCTGGTTCAAAGGATTTGAAAAAAGTCAGACAAAAATTTGAAGATAGTGGAAGTTTAGTTGTAAATGTCATGAAAATATGGGGGAAGAAATAAATAATATTTCTTGTTTGCTTTTAGGTAAAATAAAAGATAATGGTCAAAGAATAACTTATAAAAATTTGTTGAATCCGGTTTTTATCAAAGGATTTAAAAGGAATGATATTTTTATTAGGAAAGAAAGTTGTGAATATAGTATAAATAATTTTAAATTTAATTAATATTTTTTCAATGTATAAACTACATAAACATAAAAATCAAATATTACAATATGGAAATTAACAGATATTTTTCAATAGCTAAAAGAGAAGTTAAAAGTTCCATTGTGGATAATAAGCATTTGATTTGTTTAATGTTTTTATTATATGTTATTTCAGCTGTTCTGGCCTGGATTTTTCATGTTCAGTTACTTGAAATTTTAAATCCTTTTTTAGGTGAAATTAAAGCAGAGATGTCAAGGGAGTTTACAATGGATCCTGCTTTGGAACTGTTTATTAACAATGAAACTGCAGGTCTTACAACATATTTTTCATCTGTTTTCTTTGGAATAATGTCATTTGTCAGTGTTATTGTTAATGGAATAGCTATAGGTATTGTTGGCGGAAAAGTAGTAAGTATGGATCCTTTTCGCATGAGTCTGATGTTTATTGCTTTAATTGTTCCTCATGGAATCTTTGAAATTCCTGCTTTGATTTTTGAATCAGCAGCTGGTGTTTTGCTGTTTTTGTTTATCTGGAGATTTTTAAAAACAATTGACACTACCAGAAATGATGTTTCCGGTTTTAAATTAAGGGTTAAAAATTCATGGAAGTTAAACAGGATTTATTTAAAACAGTCAGTTGTTCTTATGGTATTTTCCTGTTTTCTGCTGATTATTGCAGCACTTATTGAAGGCCATGTTACTGAACATGTAGGTATGTGGGTTGATTCATTTTTCTGATTGGCCCTATCTTTTAAATTAGCTAAAAACTTTTATATCGCCTTACATTTTGCCGAAAATGATTTTATTGGGCAAATTGCTTATTTTAAATAGTCATAAGTTTCACAGTTTTAATGTGTATTTATGAAAAATATAAAATAAATCTGGTGAAAAGTATAAAATAAATTTAGTGAAAAGTATAAAATAAATTTAGTGAAAAGTATAAAATATATATGATGAAAAGTATAAAATAAATTAGGTGAAAAGTATAAAATATATATGATGAAAAGTATAAAATAAATTTAGTGAAAAGTATAAAAAAGGGATTGCGATGAAAAAATATTTGCCGAGATATACAGACCAGGAACTAAAAGAATCATTAGAATACATGGGTGCAGTATTAATAACTGGTCCAAAGTGGTGTGGAAAGACTACAACAGCTAAACAACAATGTAATGACTTAAAAGAGTTACAACATCCTGTTTATGGAAAATCTTACTTAAAACTTGCAGACACAAATCCTATAGAACTATTGAAAGGTGAAAAACCGATGCTAATTGATGAATGGCAAATGGCGCCGGAACTATGGGATACAGTAAGATATTTGGTGGATGAATCAGATGAAGACGGACTGTATATTCTAACAGGTTCAACAATAGTTGATGAAAGTAAAATTATGCATTCAGGAGCAGGCAGAATAAAAAGAATTGTAATGCGGCCAATGAGTTTATACGAAAGCGGTGAATCTGTGGGGTCCATATCATTGATAGACTTATTTAATAATGAAGATTTAAACATTGATGGCATAACTTCAGATTTATCAATATCTGATTTGATATTTGCTGCCTGCAGAGGGGGCTGGCCGGAGTCACTAAACAAAAAAACAAAAAAACAGCAATTGGCTATTGTAGCAAATTACATTGATATAATATGCAATAGCGATGTTTCAAAGGTGGATGGAGTTAAACGCAGTCCCCAAAGGGTAAAAGCTATTTTAAAATCTTATTCTAGAAATATTTCAACACTGGCAACTAAAAAAACACTTATGAAAGATATAAGAACAGAATATGGGGATATCTCAGTACCTACATATAATTCGTATATTGATGCTCTTGAAAGATTATATGTTATTCAAAACATTCCTGCATGGTCACCAAATATTAGATCGGCAAATACCATCAGAAAATCCTGCAAAAAGGAATTCATAGATCCGTCAATAGCTGTAGCGAGCCTTAATTTAACTCCTGAAAAATTGCTAAAGGACTTTGAAACCTTTGGATTCATATTTGAAAACTTATGTATACGTGATTTGCTGGTTTACTCAAGTTCAGTTAATGGTGAAGTATTGTATTACAATGATGACAGCGGTCTTGAAGCGGATTGTGTAGTATATTTAAGTGATGGGAGATATGCATTAATAGAATTTAAATTAGGCAACAGGGAAATTGATAAGGGAGCAGAAAATTTACTTAAATTAAAAAAATTAATTAAAGATAGTGTTAAGAACAAAAAAATTGATTTGGAAGAACCAAGTTTTTTAGCTGTTATAACTGGTGGTGAAATGGCATACACTAGAGATGACGGTGTAAAAGTTATACCGATTGGATGTTTGCGATAAATGTTTTTGTTGGATTGGGGAGTATAATATATATTATAATAATTAATTTTTCGTTCTGTTTTGATTGTATAAATTTTGTTTGGTTAATTAATTAAAATACAAAATCGTTATTTAATCATTAACTTAAACTTTTTTTATTAAAATTTCCAGAATCATATTTTCCAAATTCTTTTTATATAATCTGTTATTTTTTTCATAAAATTTTATTCAACTTATTTTAAATTTTAACTAATTTTTATTCACTTAATCTCTGAATTAAATGTATATAATTAATATAGTATTTTCTACTAAAGTAATAATGTTGAATTAATAACAATAAATTTAATTTTATCGCAGTTGATTTTTTATGGCGAAAACGAAAGATAAAAACGAATGGGGAAGTAACCTGTCATTTCTGTTGGCTATGATAGGTTCGGCAGTTGGACTTGGAAATATTTGGCGATATCCTTATGTTTTGTACAGTAATGGTGGTGGAGCATTTTTCATACCATATATTGTTGCAATTTTGATTATGGGGATTCCCTTTTTAATTTTGGAATATGGTGTGGGATATAATTTCAAATCTTCTTTTCCAAAAGCGGTTAAAAGCATTTCAAATAAATGGGAGTATTTAGGTTGGTTTTTACCAGTAGCTGTTTTCATGATTCTTATTTATTATTCAGCTATTCTTGGTTGGGACGGATTTTATGTAATTATCTCAGCATTTAAAGGCTGGGGAGCTGATCCAAATGCCTATTTCACAGGCAGTTTCCTTCAGGCAAATGATACTTTAGGTGGTCTTGGTACTTTTGTGCCTTTTGTAGCTATTGCAATGCTTGTAGGATGGGTTATAATGTGGGTCATTTCCCATACTGACTTGGAAAAAGGTTTAGGTAGGGTTTCTAAAGTTTTAGTACCTTTATTATTTGCTATAATGATTTTTATTGTACTTTTCTCTTTAACATTACCTGGAGCAGGTATCGGACTTGCAGAGCTGTACAATCCTGACTGGAGTCTGTTGCTTAACTTCAATATTTGGATGGCTGCATTTGGTCAGATGATATTTTCATTAAGTTTAGGTATGTCTATTGCATTTACCTATGCAAGCTATACCAAGGATGATTCAGATTTGGTTTCCAATGCATTGTGGGTAACTGTAGCTAACTGCGGTTTTGAAAACTTTGCAGCTATTGGTGTGTTTTCAATTCTCGGATATATGTCACTTCAAAGCGGTGTGGCAGTGCCTGATTTGGTAACTCAGGGAACTGGATTGGTATTTATTGTATATCCTACTGTATTTAATGTTCTTGGTGATTGGGCTTCTGTAATTGGACCGCTATTCTTCTTTACAGTATATTTGGCCGGTCTGACAAGTATTTTATCAACAATTGAACCTTTATCATTTTCCATCCAAAACAAATTCGGCTGGTCACGTAATAAAACCATGACTATTTTATGTGTTTTCGGTGCAGCTGTTTCAATGATTTATGCAACGGCTATGGGTTCATATATTCTGGGAATAGCCGATACATTTGTTAATCAGATAGCTATTTTAATTGGTGTTATATTTGAATGTATTATATTTGCCTGGATATTTAAAGCAGAAAACATTATTCCTAAACTCAATGCAAAAAGCAAATCAATTAAATTAGGTAAATGGTGGCTTGTTGTAGTTAAATATGTATTGCCGATTTTCATTGCAATTGTATGGGTTGGAGGAATTTTGGAAGTTATCTCCTCAGGATCCATGTTGGAATTGGCTATTCTGGCTATTTTAACTGTAATATTACTTGGTGCCACATTTATATTTACTAAACTGCCTGCAAAATCAGGGGAATGGGATGAAGTCAAACAGAGACTTTAATCCTATTTTAATTTTTTATTGAAGCTGATATTATGGCAAATGAAAAAAATGAATGGGGAAGCAATATCTCATTTCTGCTGGCTATGATAGGTTCTGCAGTTGGACTTGGTAATATCTGGAGATTTCCTTATGTTCTCTATAGCAATGGTGGAGGAGCATTTTACATTCCATATATTACAGCAGTACTGATTTTAGGTATTCCGTTTCTGATTTTGGAATATGGTGTAGGATATAATTTTAAATCTTCTTTTCCAAAGGCAATTAGAAGCATTTCAAAGAAATGGGAATATTTAGGCTGGTTTTTACCTGTAGCTATTTTTATGATTCTGGTTTACTATATTTCAATTCTCGGATGGGACGGATTTTACGTAATCCTGTCTGCATTTAAGGGATGGGGAGCAGATCCCAACAATTACTTTACAAATACCTTTTTGCAATCAACAGAATCTGTCAGCGGTATTGCAACGATTGTGCCGATAATAGCTATATCAATTCTTGCAGGATGGTTTATATTGTGGTTTATTTCACACAGAAACCTGGAAGACGGAATAGGCAGGGTTTCCAAAGCACTGGTACCTTTGTTATTTATAATAATGATTGGTATTGTAATATTTTCTTTAACATTACCTGGAGCAGGTATCGGACTTTCACAGCTCTTTAATCCTGACTGGAGTTTGTTAGGTGACTTCAATATTTGGATGGCTGCATTTGGTCAGATTATATTCTCCCTAAGTTTGGGAATGTGTATTGCATTTACCTATGCCAGCTATGCTCAGGATGACTCTGATCTGGTTTCAAATGTTTTGTATGTTGCAGTGGCAAACTGCGGTTTTGAAAACTTTGCAGCTATTGGTGTGTTTTCAATTCTCGGATATATGTCACTTCAAAGCGGTGTGGCAGTGCCTGATTTGGTAACTCAGGGAACCGGTTTGGTATTTATTGTATATCCTGAAGTATTTAATGTGCTTGGTGGCATAGCTAATATTATCGGACCGTTATTCTTCTTTACAGTATATTTGGCTGGTATAACAAGTGTTTTAGCATTGCTTGAACCGGTATCCGTATCTATTCAGAATAAGTTTGGTTGGACCCGTAATAAAACAGTAACTGTTTTATGTATTGTTGGAGGGGCCTGTTCAATGATTTATGCAACGGCTATGGGTTCATATATTCTGGGAATAGCCGATACATTTTTAAATCAGATAGCTCTGCTGATTGGGGTTATATGTGAATGTATACTATTTGCATGGATATTTGATGCAGGTAAAATCATCCCGTCACTTAATAAGAATAGTAAAACCTTAAAAATTGGCAAATGGTGGATAGTTGCAATTAAATATATTATTCCGATTGTTTTAGGATTTGTATGGATTGGAGGACTGTTTGGAGTTATATCTTCCGGTTCATTTGTGGAATTAAGTATTTTAGCTATTTTGACTGTTATTCTAATTGGCTTTACTGTTATACTTAAGAAATTACCTGCAAAATCCAAAGATTGGGATGAAACACAGCAAAGACTTTAATGTCTTTTCTTTTTTATTTTATTTTTTTAAACTTTCTGTTTTATAGTTTGAAGCATTATTTTTTGGCTTTACATAATTTTTAATAATTAATAATTCTGATTTTTCAAAATTAGCTAATTCAGCTTTGTTTTATAAGTTATTGTAACTGACTTATTGTTTTGGCATTTTAAACTTCCGGGATTTTCTGTTCTGGATAAAATGAATGAATAACTAAAATGTTAATTTTAATATGTAAAATAATGAACATTAATTAAAATTAACTTTAATTTTTGTACAGTTAACTATAAATAAAAAAAGTTATTAAATAATTACTGTGAAACTGCAGCGGCAGTTTGGCTGTAAGTTTCACAAAAATCTAAACATTTAAAAAAATCTATTATATGGAGGCAAATTCAATGGATATAGAATTTGAATTTAGCTTTGAAGAGGATGGATTTATGATTTATGTTAAAAAAATCAATTAATTTAATTTAATGGCTGTTTAAAATAATTAAATATCAAATTCACCTGTTGTATTTAATTGGATGATGGTAATATCTCTTTACCATTATTATCTTCTCTTTTCATCACTTATTGCTATTATTTATATACTACTTGTTTAATGTTTTAAGTAATTGTTAAAGGAATTTCTTTTTTTATATGAAAGTTATTATAAAATTATATATGCTATAAAAATGTAATATATAATTCGTAATTATCAAAACAAAATTTTATATTGGTGTAATTAATGAATTATTTGAAAGTATTAGCAATACTTAGTTTATTGTTTATATTTTGTGGTTCAGTTTATGGTGCAGGTGAAGCTGATTCTCCAGATATTAACGGAGTTAATGCAGTTATTGACGATACAATTACTGTTGAAAATGCTAGCTTAACCTATGATAAACTTATCACAAGCAATAACTGTGAGGAAGTTGTTATTGGAGATAATTCTATTTGGGATGTTCCGATTAGGGAAGGTCCTATTGTAGAAAATGATAACACGTCTATTCCGGATATTACTTTAAAAGGCGAAAATGGCAATAATATGTCTTTTAATAATCCTGCAGATGTTTTTATCAATGAATCATTCAACTTCCAAATGGTATTTAAGAATTTGGGGGACGCTACTGGATTCCAACCTTATATCCAGTTAATAGCTCCTGATGAATTAACACATTTTACTGTTTCATATTCTAATAGGAAGATAGTCCCGATAAAAGTTGGAGTATTTAATGAAAGTACTTATGACAATACAACGGGTTTATACACATTAAGGGATCCATTTACTAAAAAAGAAGTGCACGGTCCGGCAAACAGTACTTTTTATATTCTTCAGTATCCTTTAGGTAGTTTTACTGTTGATGCTCCTGATGCGGTTTTAAATATTACTTCAGGTATCGGAGTATTGGAAATAGGAAAATTACTTAATTTTACTGTTACTCCTGTTTTTAGATATGGGAACAGTCCTATTGATGATCCGGTGAATTATCCTCCAATTTATGGAGAAACTGTCACAGGATGGGTAAATCCTGTTGTTGTTAAAATAGATAAAAGTTCAAGTCTTAATGAACATGAAACTGCTACAGGTTCAAATTTTCCATTTAGCTATTTTGTAAATATTAACATAGCTAATGGTGCAAAAATTGAAAATATTACTATTACAGATGTAATTCCGTCTGATGTAATGTATTTGGGAAGTCCGGTTTTATATGATTCTAAAGGAAGAGTTATAGACTCTGGTTTATATACTATTGAAGAACCTGCTAGTAATAAAACAGGCGGAAAACTAATTTTAAAATTAAAGGAAGCTGTTGGAGATTTAAGCACCACAAGTATCACTTTAAAGTATAAGGCTTATGCTCCGGAATTTGATAACAGTACAGGTGACAACATAACCATTATCAATTCTGAAACTGGTGGAGGTGTTGCTGCTGCAAGTACTGTGGATATGAATTATACTTATGTTAATGATACTTACAATGCTTCAAATAGTTATAGCATATATTTAAAATCATTAGCTACTCAAAAATATTCAGAAATTTTAACAGGATCAGGTCAGTTACATCCTGTTGTTCCTCATAATTTAATTGTGTATAAAATTGATTTTGAGATTTCTGATTACTTTGCTTTTGATGATTTGGTAATTTATGATAAATTTGACACCCATAAAGTAGGTTCAGCTCAAAAATTCTTAAGCGAATATGAACCTGTCCTATCAATTTATGGAAAAACATATGAATTAAATGAAAGTTATTACAGTGTTGTTTCTTTAGGAGATATTGATGAATCAGTTACATTTTATATTTCAAAATTCTTAAAGGATAACAATATAAGTACAAGCTTAAAAGGCGGATATTATACAAATAGAAGCGTTAATCAGGGTGCAATGGTAGGGTCTTTAAATTTTGTTGCAAAAGTTATTATTCATTATTCAAACGGATCTTCTGTTGTATCAAATGATGTGGTTATTAATCATATTAAAACATCAGCTACTGTTTTAAATACATTTAATACGGTTTCTGATAACAGTTACACACAATTAAGAGTTCCAAGTGTTACACTTAAGAAAGATATTATTGCAGTTGATGGTGAAATCATAAATGATACTGACTTTTATAAAGTTTATCCTGGTCAGAATATAACTTTTGTATTGGATATTCATTTTCCTACAGGTTCTGTAAACGATTTTATTGTCACTGACTTTTTACCAATTCCATTATTTAACTTAAAAGGATTTAATCTGGTTAATTCCACTACTGGAGTAATTCCTAAATGCGGATATTGGGCTTATGCAAATGACAGCGGATTTTTACATGATGAAAATACAGGTAAGGTTATTGTTCCTAAAATTGGTATAGATACTTTTAATAATGCACTTTCATTTAATTTTGGAAATACATTAGATAATATGGCTCATCCTGTTGATGTTAGATTGTGGTTTACATTTCAGGTATCTTCAGAACCTATGGCAGACCAGCTTAATTTGGCTAATCTTGCTGAAATGAAGTTTAAGGATTCCATTGATGTTGTATATGCAAGCTCAAATATTGTACTGATGCTTACTAATGAACCTGAATTAAAAATTACAAAATATGTAAATGACACAAAAATTTTAGAAAATATTGAAAATGCAACTGAAGTTGAATATAATATAACTATAACTAACACAGGTCATTCTGCTGCTTATGATATAATTGTAGCTGATGATTTTGTTAACAGAACAACTTTAAATGGAATCACAAAAGCTGATGTTAAATCTGTTAGTTTGGTTTACTCAAACGGAACTGTTGTTGATATTACTGCATTTAAAGATGACTTATTTACAAAAGGATATATGATAGCTCAGTTAGCTCAAAATACTTCATGCAGTATTGTATATACTGTCAGGTTTAGTGAATATTTAATCCCAAAGGAAAGTATTGTTAATAATGTATGGATTACAAACTTTGCGGCATATCCTAATAGTACAAACTTTGCAACCAACAAAGATAAGTATAGGGATAATGCAACTATTATAGCTAAAGGGTTAAACATTACAAAAGAGTTCATTGGATCTAATGTTACTGACAATACTGAAATACTGTTTGTTGGTGAAGTGGGTATTTATAAAATAACTGTAAACTTCCCAGACTTAAGAGTTCCAAACTTAGTTATTAAAGATGAGTCATATGGAATTAAGTATACTAACTTTACAATAACTACCAGTGATGGTGTTACTGTTCCTGAATATGCATATACAGTAACTTATACTCCAAGTGCTACTCATCCTGAAAAAAGTTATTTGACTATTGACTTTAATGGTGACCTTGTACCTGCTTATGCTAAGAATAACCAATTAATTGTTAATGCATATTATACTGTTGTTAATAATGAAAATATTATTCCAACTGGTGCAGACAGTGTAACAACCAGTAATCATGCAAGTATTAGTTGGACTAATAATACCTTAAATTCTGATACTGTTTATGTTGATATATATCAGCCTAAAATAGACATAAATAAGGTATTTGGACCGAATATAGTTCAGGGTAATGATGAGGCTAGTTTCACAATTACTGTAACTAACAGCGGTAAAGGTACTGCTTATAATACTACTATTACAGATGATTTAACAGAATTTATCAAAACCTTTGTAAATAGTAGGAGTGATATAGGTGTAACTATACTAAAAGGTAATGAAACAGGTAAAGTTATTTTTAATTGGAATAATGATGTAGCTACTTTGAATGTTGGTGAACTTTTAGCCGGTCAAAGTGTCAGTGCTAAATTTACATTCAATGTAAAAAATGATGTTGTTATTGGAAAAGAATTTAAGAATATAGCTAAAGTAGATTATTATTCTATTTTTAATGAAACAAAATTCGATGAAAAAAGAAATTACTCTAACCAGGCAAGCAGTACCCTACACACTTACGATGCTAAAGTAAATAAAACTGTATTTAACACAACTATTGTAAATGGTAAGGATAAGGTAACTGTTGGTGAAAATGTAACCTACAATATAACTGTAATATTGCCTGTTGGAAAATACAATATTTTAAAAGTTACAGACACTCTTCCGGAAGGTTTAAAATACATTGACGGTTCAATTGTAGTTTACAAAGGAAATACTCAAAATAAAGCTGTTGAAGGTAAGGATTATACTGTAACTGTAAATGGCAATATTGTAGAATTAACATTTGCTTCTGAATTTGCAGATGAAATTATTAAGGAATATGGCGGTAAATTCCAGGCATTTTTAAATGCTACAGTATTAAATGTTAACAATAACAAAGCAAGTGCTGTTAAAACTAATAAAGCAGTACTTACCTGGAATACTCATGAATCCACATCTGATGCAGCTGTCGGCATTGTTGAACCGGCCATAGATATTACTAAAAACTTCAATGTAGACAATGTTATCGGTGGGGATGTAATATACTTTGATATTACTGTAACTAACAGAGGTCAGTCTCCATTATTTAATGTAACACTTAGTGACGATTTAAGTGATTTAATTAGTAAATTTGTCAGTGGAGGCATTAATATTACATCTGGTGGTGCTGTTGTAACTCCGACATGGGATAACAATATTGTAAGCATAAATATTGCTGAACTTGGTATAGGCAAATCATTAACTTACAGATTTACATTTAAAATAAGAGAAGATGTAATTATAGGTAGTAGTTATACTAACACAGCTAATGCAATAGGTTACTCTGCACTGTCTAACGGTAGAAATTACACTGATGCTGCAAAAGACAGTTTTACCACCAAACTTCCGGTAATTACTAAATGGGTTGTTGATTCATCTATTGATAATGGTAGGGATAAGGTAACTATTGGTGAAAAGGTAATTTATGGTGTTAATGTAACTTTGCCTGTTGGTAATTATACTAAATTGGTGATTAAGGATACTTTGCCTCAGGGATTTGAGTATATTGGTGCAGGTGCATTTTATGCAAACGGTACAAAATTAGTAAATGGCAAAGATTGGACTGTAAATGTAAATAATTATGATATAACTATTACAGTTAACAATGTTCATTCCAGTAGTTTTGCAAATGGTGTTTTGTCTATTAATTTAACTGTCAGACCTACAATATTTGATCCGTCCAATAAGGCAGGTGCTGTAAAAGTCAATAATGTGGAATTGTTCTTAAATGATAAGACTATGGGCAGGTCTAGTGCAAAGGTTACAATTGTAGAACCTACGGCAGATATTACTAAAAAATTCAATGTAACTGAAGTTGAAGGTTTAGATCATGTTTCATTTGATGTAATTGTTAAAAACAACGGTAAAACCCCATTATTTAATGTAACTATCTTTGATGGGTTAGATGATTTTGATTTATTTATTGGTCAGACACCTAGTGAAGATAATGTGGTTATTAAAGTAACTGGTGCTGATGGAAACCCAATTGATGCTAAAATCAAATGGATTGGTTCTCATGTTGAAATTGATGTGGCTCAGTTAAATCCTGGAGATATAATTCATGCAAAATATTCATTTGTTATAAGGTCAGATATCCAAATTGGAAGCCAATATGTAAATATGGCTAATGTTGTCGGATATTCCGCACCTGATCATGGTAGAAATTACTATAATTATGATGAGGACACTTTAAAAACTAAACTTCCTGCAATTACTAAGTGGGTTGTTGATTCAGAGATTGACAATGGTAAGGATAAGGTAACTATTGGTGAAAAGGTAATTTATGGTGTTAATGTAACTTTGCCTGTTGGTAATTATACTAAATTGGTGATTAAGGATACTTTGCCTCAGGGATTTGAGTATATTGGTGCAGGTGCATTTTATGCAAATGGTACAAAATTAGTAAATGGCAAGGATTGGACTGTAAATGTAAATAATTATGATATAACTATTACAATTAATAATGTTCATTCTAGTAGCTTTGCAAATGGTGTTTTGTCTATTAATTTAACTGCCAGACCTACAATATTTGATCCGTCCAATAAGGAAGGTGCTGTAAAAGTCAATAATGTGGAATTGTTCTTAAATGATGAAACTATGGGTAAGTCTAGTGCAAAAGTTACAATTGTAGAACCTACGGCAGACATTACTAAAAAATTCAATGTAACTGAAGTTGAAGGCTTAGATCATGTTTCATTTGATGTAATTGTTAAAAACAACGGTAAAACTCCATTATTTGAAGTGACTATTATTGATAATTTGGAAGACCTTGCTTCATTTATTGGTCAAACACCGGGTGAAGATAATGTGGTTGTCAAAGTAACTGGTGCTGATGGAAATCCAATTGATGCTAAAATCAGATGGATTGGTTCTCATGTTGAAATTGATGTGGCTCAGTTAAATCCTGGAGATATAATTCATGCAAAATATTCATTTGTTATAAGGTCAGATATCCAAATTGGAAGTCAATATGTAAATATGGCTAATGTTGTCGGATATTCCGCACCTTATCATGGTAGAATTTACTATAATGAAAGTAAGGATACTTTAAAAACTAAAATGCCAAGTATTACTAAATTAGTAATTGGAACCACACTTGGCAATAAAGAAGGCAACATTTTTACACCAAATATTGGTGAAAATGTAACTTATCAAATTATGGTAAAGTTACCTAAAGGTAATTACACTAATTTGCAGGTTAAAGATATCCTTCCACAAGGATTTGAATATCTTGAAAATTCAGTTATTTTATCAAATGGTACTTTAATCAGTGATGTCAGTGTAAATGGAAACCTTGTAACTATAAACTTTGGAAATACTACATCTTACAAATATTCTGACAACATTATATTTAATTTATCTGCTGTTGTCTTAAATGATCAATCTAACAAAGCACAATCTATTAAATCTAATAATGTTGAATTATATTTAAATGATGATAAAATAGATAATTCTAATGCACAAGTTAAAATAGCTGAACCTAATATAAGTGTTGTTAAAACATCAGATAAACAGAAATATGAATATTATGAAAATGCAACTTATTCAATTGTAATTACAAATAATGGAAACGGAATAGCATATAATATCACAATTAAAGATGTGCTGCCATTAGGTTTAAAATACACTGGTATTAATTCAACTTCCAAGTCAAATGGATGGGTTGTTGAATTTGATGAAAATACACGAACATTTACAGTTAATGGTCTTAATTTAACTGTTGGTGACAAATTCACATTCACATATAAAGTTTCATTTGATGAATGGGAAATAGATGGTGTAAAATACTCACCAATTGGCCAAAACTTTATAAACTCAGTTAATGTAGCTTATGTTTCAATTAATGGAACAAATCCAAATAATAGGACATACACTACTCAAACAACCAAAGAAGTTCATGTTACTGAAGCTGATCTTAGTGTAGTTAAAAACTGTAATAATAAAGTAGTTATAGCTGGTGAAGATATTTACTACACAATTATAATTACAAATAACGGACTAGATACTGCTCAAAATGTTAAATTAAATGAATATTATCATTCAGAATATTTAACTAATTTAGAATACTCTTTAGATGGTAAAACTTGGAATGTTTATACTAATCCTATTGATTTAGGAAGTATCAGTTCTAAAGCTTCTAAAACTGTCTATATCAGAGGACATTTGGATGCAGGTATTGTTGATGATACAATATTAAACAATACTATCAGAGTCAACACCACTACAGGAGAATTAAAACTTGAGGATAATGAAGCTATAAACATTAAAAATGTTACTACATTAGCTGAATTGCATGTTACTAAAGTTAATATTACTGAAGCAATTGCAGGTAAAATTATTAAATACGAAATAGTAATTACCAATAATGGCCCTTCATATGCACGTGATATTATTTTAAAAGATATTTATAATGATTCTGAATTAACAAATATGTTGTATTCTTTAGATGGTCAATCATGGACTCGTTATGATGCTTCTATTAATATTGGAACATTAGCTAATGGTCAAAATAAAACAATATTATTTGAAGGATTCATTAAAACAACTGTTCGTGGAAATGTAATAAATAAAGCGGTTATTGGCTCTTCAACAAAATTAAGAGATAATAGTACTTTAGAAGATGATGTTGCTGTAAATGTTAAAGGAGATACTACATTGGACATTACAAAAGTAGCTAATACCACTCTTGTAAATCCTGGAGATGTAATTAAGTATACTGTTCAAATAACTGCAGGAGGATTGTCAGATTCTTTAGATGTTATTTTAACTGACAATTTAAGTGAAATGTTCTTTGATGTTAGTAAGGCAACTTACTCTATAAACGGAATAGACAAAGGTGCTTGGATAGGAAATGCAAACCTCGGAACCATTTCTTCAGGAATGACTGTTAATGTAGTAATTACAGTTCCAGTTAAAGCATATGTTGATATTGGAAAATTAAACAGCATTACAAACTTTGCATCTGTAATTAATTCAGATAACAAAACAGCTAATGATACAAACATTGTTCAAATTAATGTAATTGATTTGGCAGTTAACAAAACAGCTAATCATCAAAATAAAACATATAATTATGGGGATAATGTTGAGTATGTTATTGAAATTATTAACAATGGTCCTGGAATAGCTACTGATATTATAGCTACTGACAACTTACCAGAAGGATTGAAATTTATTAATGCTAATGTTCCTGGTGGTTGGACTCTTAGTATATCCAATAATAAAATCACAATAAATGGTGAAAAATTAGCTAATGGTGAAAAAGTTTTAATTACTATTATAGCAAAAGCTGCAAAATCAAATGCAACCCTTATAAATAATATTAAAGTTAATGGTACTGGATTTGATTCAAATATTTCAAATAATAATGATTCTGAAACAGTTAAAGTAACTCCTTTGGTTGATTTGGCTATTACAAAAGTAGTTGATAATGCAAATCCATTATTTGACTCAATAATAACTTACACAATCACTGTTGTTAATAATGGTCCTGATGCATCTACAGATGTTGTTGTTAAAGATATTTGGCCGGCAAACGGTTTAAAATTCATAACATCAACAGGTACATACAATCCAGCTACTGGAATTTGGAATGTTGGTGAATTAGGTTCTAATGAAATAGCTACCCTTACAATTACAGCTAAAACAACAGCTGTTGGCAAATTTGAAAATAAAGTATCTGTTAATGGTACTGGTTATGACAGTAACCTTTCAAATAACAATGCAAGTGTTAATATAACTGTTCCGGATTGTGTAATCTTAAATATTACTAAAGTAGCTACTGGTGGAATAGTATCTGAAGAACCAAATAAAGAAGTTATTGCTGGTGAAAAAATAACTTATACTGTAATTGTATCCAATTATGGTCCTTCTGTAGCAACCAATGTTTATTTAACTGATTTATTCAATGCTGATGAATTGCTTAACATGGAATATAATTCAAACGGCAACTGGGTAAAATATAATAATGGAATTGCACTAGGGGACATTGATGTAAATGAAGCAGTAATGATTCTGTTTAGAGCAACTGTAAATCATTCTACAAGAGGTTTAATTAACAACACTGTTAAAATCACAACTGACATAAAAGATGCAAGAGGTAATTTTGAAGCTAATGAAACAGTCAAAGCTATTGATAACTCAACTTTAGTTATTAATAAAACTTCAAATGTTGATGCTATTAATCCTGGAGATTTATTCAATTATACAATTGTAATTACTGCTGAAGGTTCATCTGATTCATTGGGAGTTATTTTAACTGATAAATTAGATCAAAGCTTATTGGATGCTCAAAATGCTGTTTTCTATGTAAATGGAAATTATGTAGGAAAATGGAATGGTTCATATAATATTGGAACTCTAAAAACAGGAAATTCAGTAACTGTAACTATTGAAGTTAAAGCATTAAACAGTGCAAATAAAGATATATTCAACAAAGCTATTGTTGAAAATGAAGAAGGATTTATTAATGAATCTAATAAAACAGTTCATGTAAATACTGTTGATTTAGCTATTAACAAAACATCAGATAAAGTGACTTACAAATATTTGGACAATGTAATTTATACAATCGTTGTAACAAATCATGGTCCAGATGATTCATTTAATGTTACTGTTCGTGATGTATTGCCAAATAGTTTAAGGTTTATTAGTGCAAGTGGAAATTATAATCCTGTAACTGGAATTTGGTTTATTGGTCATTTAGCTAAAGGTCAAAGTGCAACTTTAACTATAACAGCACAAGCAATCTTTCCGGGAATTATTACAAATAATGCAAATGTAACTGGTAGCGGTTATGATGTAAATTTAACTAATAACCATGATAATATTACAATAACAGTTCCGGATTGTGTAATATTAAATGTAAACAAAGTAGCTATTGGCGGTGTTATTAACATTACTGGTGGTATTAAAAATGTAGTTGCTGGAGAAGAAGTTATTTATCAGGTACTTGTATCTAACCATGGTCCTTCAACTGCAGCTAATGTGGTTTTAACTGATAATTATCAAACTAAAGATTTAACTGTTGTAGCATACTCTTTAGATAATATTACATGGATTCCATATACTAAAGGAGCTAATATTAACTTAGGTGACATGACTTCAGGAAGCAGCATACTTGTTTACTTTAAAGCAAGGGTAAATGCTTCTACAAGAGGAATTGTGCACAATGTAGTAAATATTACAACAGACACAGATGATGCAAGAGGAATATTCAGTGCTGAAGAACATGTAAATGTAATGGCTAACACTACTTTAAAAGTTGATAAGACAGCTGAAATTAAGGAGTTAAACCCTGGAGACACTATACATTATATAATAACTGTAACAGCTGGAGGATCTTCAGATTCATTAAATGTTGTTTTAAAAGATATATTGGATTCAACTTTATTGGATGTAAATAGCACCACATATGCTGTTGATGGCGTAAACAAAGGAGTATGGACTGGAAGTCTAAGTTTAGGTAAAATAGCTACTGGAAATAGTGTAACTGTTGATATTTGGGCTAAAGTTTTAAGTTCTGCTGATAGGGATGTTTTCAATTTGGTTAATGTTACTAGTGATGAGCATC
>ERZ827520.1374-NODE-1374-length-28811-cov-5.290548_pt1 | contig 28811 bp, 27 predicted proteins | sample MGYA00519581_ERZ827520 | MGnify/ENA primary metagenome ERZ827520 (study PRJEB31778, sample SAMEA3449339) | human gut metagenome | biome: human gut; feature: human-associated habitat; material: faeces | place: United Kingdom | collected 2010/2012 ...
CCCTTGACTGCGCTCTCTGGCCTTTGTGTAACCTATGTTTGACGCGGATACAAAATTGTTTCGTTTGCATGTAATTCCTCTGTACGCGCAGGGGGAATTTGTGCTATAATATGTTGTGCATCTTTTGGCATAGATGCGGAAAAGGAAAGCTTTGCAATGCAGAATTCATTGATATTAGCATCCGGCTCGCCGCGCCGCAGGGAACTGCTTTCGCTGATGGGCATCACCTATCAAATATGCCCGGCGGACGTGGACGAGCATATGACCGGCGCGCCGGACGAGGTTGTCATGGCGCTGTCTCGCCGCAAGGCGCTGGCAGTAGCTGAGCGGCATTCCGGCTGCACAGTGCTTGGCGCGGATACGCTGGTTGCCTGTCGGGGCGAAATCATGGGAAAGCCCCAGGATCAGCAGGACGCTATGCGCATGCTCATGCTGCTTTCGGGCGGCGAAAACAACGTCTATACCGGCGTAACCGTGATTGATGGCAAAACGGGCCGTGTCGATACGCGCTGCGATCAGACACGGGTGCACTTTGTTCCGATTACCCCCGAGGCCGCTCAGCGCTACATTGACAGCGGTGAGCCTATGGACAAGGCTGGGGCTTACGGTGCGCAGGGGATGGGCGGCATGTTCGTATCCGCCATCGAGGGCAGCCCATCCAACGTGATCGGGCTTCCTATACACCTGGTGCGGCAAATGCTGATGGAGATTGGTTGGCAACTATAATATAAGGATGTGCAGATATGGCAATTATCGCCCCCGATATCGGTATTGATCTGGGCACTTCAAATACACTGGTCTATGTAAAGCACAAGGGCGTGGTGCTTAACGAGCCTACGCTGATGGTAGTAACCGGCGGCCAGAAGAAAAGCGTAAAGGCCTTTGGCGAGGACGCGCGCCTGATGCTGGGCCGCACCACGGGTGAATATCAATCGGTTCGCCCGCTTGAGGACGGCGTGATCAAAGATTATGATATGACCGAGTATATGCTGGAGTTCTTCATCCGCAAGGCCATTGGCATGTCTCGGCTTGTTCGCCCGCGCGGGCTGATTACCATCCCCAGCCGCGTCACGGCCATCGAACGCCGCGCCGTGCGTGAGGCTGCCGAGAATGCAGGCATCCGCAAGGGCGCGCTGCACTTGATTGAAAAGCCCTTTGCTGCGGCGCTGGGCTCCGGGCTGCCGGTGTTTGAGCCGCGCGGCAGCATGGTGGTGGATATCGGCGGCGGCACCACCGAGGTGGCGGTCATATCGCTGGGCGGCATCGTGGTATCGCGTTCTGTGCGCGTGGGCGGCATTCGCATGGATGCGGCGATTATCAATTTTATCAAGCGTGAATTTAACATGCTGATCGGCGACCGCACGGCCGAGGATGTAAAGTTTGACTTGGGTGCGGCTCTGCCCATGAACGATGTGCGCCGTGCGTTTGTACGCGGCCGTGACCTGGTGACTAACCTACCGCAGACGGCGGAAATCACCTCTACCATGGTTTATGAGGCGCTCAAAGCGCCATGTCAGGCCATTCTGGCCGCCATCCAGTATGTGCTGGAGCGCACGCCGCCCGAGCTTGCAGGTGATGTGATGCGCAGCGGCATCCACCTGACCGGCGGCGGCGCGCTGCTGTGCGGCATGGATCGCTTTATCGCCACCGAGCTGGATATGCCTGTGCTGCTGGCTAAGGAGCCCATGGATTGCGCGGCGCTGGGCATTGGCCAGCTTGCTGAGGATTTGGAGCTATTGCAGCGCATGTGCCAGAGCGCCCCGCAGCGCGATGACGAGGAGGAAACCACCTTCTAATTCTTTAGCATTTTCGGAGGAAACGCATGCCCCTTAAATTGCCTCATAAAAAGAAAAAGGATAACGCCCCGCAGCAAGAAGCTGAAGCCACGGAGCAGCAAAGCGTAAAGCGCGGCGCCGGCAAAAAGAAGGATCATACCGAGGCCAAGCATCGCCTGCGCAACACGGCTTTTGCGCTGATTGTGGTGGTGCTGCTGGGCGTAATCGGCTGCATGATCGCATCGCAGTTTTTCCCGGAAATCTCGGTGCTGGATCTGCCGCGCCGCGTGGTCGCCAATGTGATGCGCCCCGTGGAGGAGGCTTTTTCCTCCGGCACGGGCTGGTTCTTTGATTATGTAAAGCGGCTGAAGCTGCGCAGCAATATCGAGTATGAGTATGAAAAGCTCTATGAGCAGTATGACGATATGCTCAGCCAGGTTATGCGCGTGAACGAGCTGGAAAACCAGCTCAACGAGTATCAGGATCTGATGGACGAAATGCAGACCCACTCGCAGTTTGACGGCGTGCCCGCGCGCGTGATTGCCAGCGACAGCACCAACTATTTCTCCACCTTTACCATCAACGTCGGCACCAAGCAGGGCATTCAGAACTATATGGCTGTGGTTAAGTCCGGCGGTCTGGTAGGGTATACCTACGATGTAACCGAGACCACCGCCAAGGTGCAGTCTATCATCAGCAGCGATACCAGCATCTCGGCGCTGATCGAGTCCACCCGCTATCAGGGCACCGTTAAAGGCACCCTGGGCGTAAACGGCGAGGCCATGTGCCGCATGTATTACCTCAGCGATAATCACCTGCCCCGCCAGGGCGACACGGTGGTTACCTCGGGTGTTGGCATGGAGTTCCCCAAGGGCATTCCCATCGGCGTGGTGCGCGAGAGCACGCGTGGCATGGAGGAGGGCAAGTCCTATGTGGTCATCGAGCCGATTGTGGACTTTGAGCGCATCGAGCATGTAATCGTCTACCGCTATACGCCTTCCTATGCCGAGCAGGCAGAACAGCGCGATGGCAGCGACGGCCTGGTATCCTCCAGCCTGCCCACGGCGCGTCCTGTGCCCACCTTTACGTTGGATGGCATCGGCGACTTTAACATAAGCGATACGCCCACGCCCAATCCCAATCAGGATGCGCAGCAAACGCCGACCCCTGATGAAACGCCTGCGCCGGGCGAAACTACCTTGCAGCCCGGTCAGACGCAGACCCCGCGGCCCACGGGCAACCTGTCCTATCAGGATGTTCCCGGTACGCCCACACCTGAGCCTACGCCCACTCCCGAGCCCACGCCTTCGCCCACGCCCACCTTCTCGCTCAGCGATATGACCCAGGAGGCGGATTGATATGCGCAAGGTGCTCAAGGCGCTGCTGCTGACGATCCTGGCCTATCTGTTTCAGGTGTGCGCCATGAATCAACTCAAAATCGGCGGCGTGGTTGCCAATCTTCTGGCGGTCAATATCGCCATATTGACCGTATCCCTGGGGAAAAAATATGCCTTTGGCGCGTCCTGCGTCACCGGCATTCTGCTTGAGGTGATGACCTCAACTGTCGGCGGCTTTTATGCGGTGATCTATCCGGCGGTCAGCATGCTCTTTGCCCAGCTTTTCTCGGATATGAGCGATGAAAAGCGCGAAATACGCCGCAACCGCGAAAAGAACACCCGCGACGTGAACCCACACATTCGCATTCCGCTGGACGCCATGTGCATCTCCGCTGGAATCGAAACCATTCTGCTTACCTATCTTACGCTGTCGGGCGCGGAGCTTTCCGTGCGCCTGATTGCCCGTGCGCTGCTGTCTGTGGTCTATACCGGCGCGCTGGCCGTAGTATTGATGCTGCCCGTGCGCGCATTCCTGCGCATGTACGGCGGGCGCGTAAAACGCGCTCTGGTTGAAGGAGAACAGGAATAAACGATCATGAAGAAATCACACACCCTGCGCATTTTGCTGGCGCTGCTGGTCATCTTCGGCGCCTTCGCCTATATCGTTTACGGGCTTGCCCAGCTTCAGCTGGTCAAGGGCGAGGGCTACTCCGATTCCGCCGGCAGAAAGAGCATCAAAACCATCCGCACCACCGGCAAGCGCGGTATGATTACCGACGCCGATTCCGTCATCCTGGCCATGACGGAGGACGTTTATAACGTCACCTTTTATCGCGACGCCTCCAAGAGCAAAAAGGCCGATTATCTCAATTACACCAAGTCCATCATCGAGGCCATTCAAATCATCGAAAAGTACGGCGGCGAGCTGTGCGTGGATTTTGTAATCGGCCGCGATGAAAACGGCATGTGGCAGTACCAGTTTGGCGACGGTATTTCCGAAGCTGCCTGGAACACCCGCAGCCAGCAGTGGCGCAGCAACCACTATATCACCGAGACCAAATACGACGATCCCGAGGTCGCCTATCAATTCTTGTACGGCCGCTATCAGTTTGCGCAGCTGGATCAGGTTCCCGACGAGGAAACGGTGCTCAAGGTGATGGCCATCTACAATGAAATGCAGATGAACCTGTACAATTCTCTGCCTGTGGTCATCGCCAAGGACGTCAGCTACGCCACGGTATCGGAGATCGAAGGCCGCAGCATGATGCTGGATGGCTTTGCCATCGAGATCGGCTCCAAGCGCGTTTATCCGCGCGGCTCCCTGGCCTCGCAGGTCATCGGCTATGTCGGCCCCATCTCTTCCTATGAAACCTATTACAGCGAGCTGGAGCCGCAGGGCTACAAGCTGACCGATACCATCGGCAAGGACGGCATCGAGGCCAGCATGGAAAGCTGGCTGACAGAGAACATCTCCTCCCGTTCCGGCACCCGCATTATGGAAAAGGACAGCAACGGCAAGCTGACCCGCGAAATTTCTTCTTCCGAGCCGCAGGACGGCAACAACGTCAAGCTGACCATCATCGCTAGCTATCAGCAGGCCGCCGAGCGTGCCATTGAGGATAACGTCCGCACCGTGCGCTCCGATCAGGAATCCAAGATGGCCGAAGCTAACTGGCTGGAGACCAACAAGGAAAAGCTGAGCGAGCGCGATTGGGACAAGTATCCGCTGCAATTAGCCGATACGGGCGTATTTCTGGTATTGGATGTTGACAATGGTAACGTGCTGGCCATGGCGCAGTATCCCACCTACGATCTGAACGCCCTGATCGCCGGCGGCGAGGAGGCTGCCTCCATCCTGACTGACGAGCGCAACGTGATGATGAACTACGCTATCCAGCAGCGCGCCGAGCCTGGCTCCGTATTCAAAATGGTGACGGCGCTTGCCGCGCTGGTCAACAATAAAATCACCCCGATTACCACCATCAGCGATATGGGTCCCTATACAGCATATACCAAGAACAAAAGCGAAGCGCCCACCTGCTGGGCTAATAAAGCCGTTCGTAACAGCAAGCACAAGAACCTGACTATCATCGGCGGCCTTTCCAACTCCTGCAACTATTTCTTCTATGAGCTTGGACATCGCCTGTATGGCGACAGCGGCAGTACGCTGCTGTATCAGTACTCGGTCGATATTGGCCTGACCAGCAAAACAGGCATCGATCTGCCCGGCGAAAAGCGCGGCATCGTGGGCAACCAGACCATGCTGTACGATTCCACGGTTTCTCTGGATGAGCAGCGCACCTGGCAGCCCATGCTGGTGGCGGCCAAGGTGAAGCAGCATTTGCAGAATGTTGGCGCCAAATATGGCGTTTCCTATGATGAAACGCGCCTGAACAAGTGCGTGAAGCGCCTAATGGATATGGCTGTATCCACTGGTCAGGATAAGTGGGTTAGCTCCATTCAGCCCATTCTGATGGAAGAATTGAACATGACCCGCGATATCGTTATTCTGAGCGCCACGGTAAGCGATATCTTCATTTACCTGAACGATATCAAATGGGGCGGCAGCATGGAAATTCAGACCGCCATCGGACAGGGCATCACGATGGTTACGCCCGTCGCCATGTCCCGCTATATCGCGGCTCTTGCCAACGGCGGCGTCGTGTGGAACGTAAACATCATTGATTCCATCATTTCGCCTGAGGGCGAGGTTATCTCCAAGCGCAAGGCCAGCCGCTTCAACACCCTGGAGGGCGTGGCGGAATATCTGCCCTATATTAAGGCAGGTATGGCGGGCGTAGTAGACGACTCCGGTACTGCCGAGAGACAATTCTCAGGCTGGAAATATCGTGAAGATATTTGGGCTAAAACCGGCACGTCTCAGGTGACGATCGGTAAGATCAAGCTGGATCTGGAGAACAACGCATGGTTCTGCGCGCTGACGCCCTATGAGCAAGCCGAAATCGCCATCGTGTGCTTTATCCCGAACGGCTACGCCGGCGGCCGAGCGGCAACGGCTGTAAAGGAATTTATCACCTGGTGGATGGACGAGCAAACCAAGGATACCGGCGAGATGGCCGTTGTATCAGGCAACGAATTGATGCCCTAACGCTATAAAGGAAAGAAAATGGGAAAAATCATAGCGCTTGCCGCCGGAAAAGGTGGCACCGGAAAAACGCTGCTGACGGCGGCGCTGGGGGAAAGGCTGGCCGCGCGCGCCCCGCAGGTGTGCCTATTGGACGCCTGCGCCGGCCTGCGCGGATTGGATCTTAGCCTGGGACTCCAGGATCAGGTGGTCTTTGACTGGCTGGATTTATCGCGTGAGGACTGCGCCATGGAGCAGGCGCTGCTGCGCGGCGTGGGGGAGAGCTTGCCCTGCCTGATTGCTGCGCCGCAGGATCTGCTGCTGGAGGATGTCGATATTGCCCAGCTTCAAAAGCTGCTGACCCGACTGCAAAAGCGCTTTGATTATGTGCTGATTGACACGCCCAGCGGCATCGGCAGCCTGACGCGCAGCCTGTGCGCCATGGCGGATGAAATCGTGCTGATTACCACGATGGACGACGCCTCGCAGCGCGGCACAGAGCGCCTTTCCGCCCTGCTGCGCGAGGCGCAGCCCGAGGCCATCATCAGACTGATTGTCAATCGGCTGCTGCCTGCCAAACGCAGACAGGATGACCCGGAGGCTGCTGCGGCGGCGCTGTCCGGCTACCTGGATTTACCACTCTACGCTGCGATACGCATGGACGATACCATCGGCAGCGTTGACGCGCGCAAAGCCGCCGCCCAGGCCGCGCGCAGCCCGCGATGGCTGACTGCGCTGGATCAGGCGGCAGATCGACTTTGCGGCAGCGATACGCCGCTTAAGCAGGATCGCGTAAGGAGGAAACTGTGGCTTTCTCGCATAAAAGGATGAGCTTTCACCAAGGCTCGGGCGCGATAACCTCCACGGAGGATCGCCGCACGCGGGCGCATTTGGATATCCCGCTGCTGATTATCACCTACGCGCTGGCCGTTTTCGGCGTGTACTGCATCGCTATTGCCACCTTTAATCCCGATAAGGGCACGGATTTGTCGGTGCTGAATTACATTCTTAATTCCAGCTCCGCCTCTTGGCAAGCCATTTTCTGCCTGGTTTCGCCCATCGTTCTGGGCTTTCTGGTGGCCATTCCATATGAGCTGCTGCGCATTCAGGGCCGGCTGGTTTACTATGGCATTGTAGGCCTGCTGATTCTGGCGCTGTTTTCTCAGGCCATTTCGGGCGTAACGGCGTGGATTCCCATCGGTAAGGGTCGTACCATTCAGCCGGCCGAGTTTATCAAAATCGGCATCATCCTGATGATGGCGCGCAGCCTGTCCAACACCGATAAGCCCTTTGGCACCATGCGCAATGCGGCGTATAACCTGGGCATCTTCCTGCTGCCTGCTGGTTTGACGCTGCTGCAGGGTGAGCTGGGCTCCGTGCTGGTCATGTGCGTAATCTTCTATGTGATGCTCTACTTTGCCGACACCGAGCCGTGGGTGCTGATCACCATTCTGGTGCTGGCTGTGGTAGGCATCGGCGCAATCCTGGGGTATATGATGGTTAGCGGTTCGGAAAGCTACCGTCTCAAGCGCATTCTTTCCTTCCTGGATCCGCAGGCCTATTACAACAGCGCAGGCTATCAGATTCTCAATTCCCAATTGGCCATTGGCTCGGGCGGCAAGACGGGCATCGGCACCTTTGTGGTGGGTTCGCTGAGCCAGCTGAACTACGTGCCCGAGGACTGGACGGACTTTATTTTTTCCGCTGTGGGCGAAGCCTTCGGATTTGTCGGCTGCATCGGTGTGATCATTGCATATCTTTTGCTGATGCTGCGCATGCTGTATTTGGCGCACTTCACCATGGATCGCTTTGGCAGGCTGATTATCGTGGGGGTTATGGCCATGTTCTTTGCTCACGTAATCGAGAATATCGGCATGACCATCGGCGTGCTGCCCATCACCGGCATCCCGCTGCCGTTTATCAGCTACGGCGGCTCCAACTTTGTTACCAACATGGCGGGCATCGGCCTGGTGCTGAATGTGGTCAAGAATCGTTCCAGCGCGACGGCAATCAATACGCCGCTTATGCTGCGCAATCAGCGCGGTTCCTGGTGGCGGCGCGGTAAGCATGCCAAACAGAGCACCCTGTAAAGGGGAAAATCCTTTCTGAAATAGATCTCCAACTATTCGCAAAAGGCATCTTTTACGAATAGTTGGATTACTTTTTGGGGTGTTTTAAAGGGGATGGAGTGCTTGCGCTGATGTAGCGTCCTTGCCTGGCACAATGCACGGCGAAACGTAATGGTTGTGCTGCTTTATGATGGATATCGGCTGTGTGTTTCGGTTAAGCTTTTTTACTTGTATTAAAGCCCCAATGATCCTTATTCTTGTTTGCCTAAACCATCTATCTGCTTAGTTAACTTTTTATATCGTGGAGGTTGCTTTTTTACTTCAATTCAAGTGCAGCAGCTTCCTGGATGGCCCTGGGCTATCAATGTGCCGTTCGAGCTGCGCTTGCTTTTCGCCTTTCTCTATCCATTTCCATACAACCATTTTTCCTGCCGTTTGTGGGTTGACAATCGTAATGGATCGTAGTATCATGTCTTTTGCGAATAGTTGAATGGAGGAAAATGCTGTGCCTGCACCGGATTATCATCAAAGCATCGAAATTTCCCGCAATCGCCGTATCCGCGAATTGCAGGCAGAGCTGCCCGACGTTTGCGCGGATTTTTTTAGCGCCATATCGCAAACTACCAGTTCCCTCACCCGGCTGGCATATGCCTATGATCTTCGGTTATTCTTTCAGTATCTATGCGCCGAGCAGCCGCAGTTTGCCGATACGGATATGCGCCTGATCACCGCCGAGCAGATCGGCCAGATCACAGCGCGCCAGCTACGCGGCTTTCAGGATTATCTGACGCAGTATATCAAGCCTGCTGATGATGAAGGCGGCGAGTTGATTGTCAATAATCACGAGTTGGGCATTATGCGCAAGCTCTGCGCACTGCGCTCGTTTTTTGAATACCTATTCAAAAATGAGCTGATTCCCGGCAATGTCGCCACCCTTGTCCCCCTGCCCAAGCGCCACAGCAAACCCATTCTGTATCTGGAGCCCAACGAGGTGGAGCGGCTGTTGACAATTGCAGACCAGGGCGAGGGACTTTCCAAGCATCAGCAAAGCTATCAAAAGATGACCCGCAAGCGCGACGTCGCCATCCTCTCGCTGTTTCTTGGCACTGGCATCCGCGTCAGTGAGCTGGTAGGCATTGATTTGGAGGACCTGGATTTCACCATGAATGGTTTTCTGGTCACGCGAAAGGGCGGCAACCAGACGATCCTGTATTTCCCCGAAAGCGTGGCGGATGCGCTCAAGGCATATTTGCAGGAGCGCATGGCCATCGAGCCATTGCCTGGCCATGAAAAAGCGCTTTTTTTGTCTATGCAGCGGCGCAGGATCACGCAGCGCGCCGTCGAAAACCTGGTCAAAAAATATGCTTCGCTGGCCGCGCCGCTGAAAAAGAAGATCAGCCCGCATAAGCTGCGCAGCACCTTTGGCACCAGTTTGTACCGTGAGACTGGCGATATTTACCTGGTTGCGGATGTTCTTGGCCATGCGGACGTGAACACCACCAAGCGTCATTACGCCTCAATGAGCGATCAGCGCAAGCGCGAAGCTGTGAAAAGCGTTGTGCTGCCTGTGATAGAAAACGAAAGCAAAGAGGAGCCTGAAGAATCATGAAAATGTGCGTTTTATATGATCGAGAATGCATCGACTGCGGCGAATGCGATCAGTGTGAGCTGGATCCAACTAAGCGCTGCAATAACTGCATGAAATGCGTATCCGGCGACGCTGAATACCGCGCTATTCTGATTGATGAAGTTGTCAAACCGGCCCAGGAGCCCAAACGCAAACCGCAAAAATAAAGCGAACAGACGTTTCATTTTATACTTGCCAAACGTTTGTTTGCATGTTATAATATGAATAGCGAATAAATGAGGTGAGCGAATGGCGGCAACAAGACGCGCACGCGGCGATACGCAGCAACGCATTTTGGAATTTATCGAAAGCGAAGTGGCTTCTAAAGGCTATCCCCCTTCGGTTCGCGAGATTGGAGACGCCGTTGGGCTGAAATCCACCTCCACGGTTCACGGCCATCTCCGGCGGCTGGAAGCACGCGGATTGCTGCGTCGTGACGCTATGAAGCCACGTGCCATGGAGGTGCGCACGGAGCGCACCGCGCCTGAAGCATCGCCTGAAGCATCGGACGCTTTCCGCATGGTGCCGATTGTGGGCAACGTTGCTGCGGGTTCCCCCATCCTGGCGGAGGAATATGTAGAGGATCAAATTCCTCTCCCCGAGGTTATGCTGGGCGATGGCGAGCACTTTATCCTGCGTGTGCATGGCGATAGTATGATTAACGCCGGCATCATGGATGGCGATTATGTGGTGGTTCGTCAGCAGAACACCGCCGTAAATGGCGAGATTATCGTTGCTTTGATCGACGGCAACGCTACCGTCAAGCGCTTCTATCGAGAAAACGGCCGTTTCCGTCTACAACCGGAAAACCCAGCCATGGCACCTATTTATGCACGCGCGATCGATATCGCAGGCAAGGTCGTATCGGTCTATCGTCTATATTGAATAAGCTGCCCTTTCGCATTTACTTGCGAAGGGGCTTTTTTTAAAAGCGTTTATGGGCATGCGCATATCCGTCCCCCACGTTTACAATAAAAAAAGAGACTATCCCCTGCGGGACAGCCCCTATGTAAATGAGCGCAGACTGTAAGCCGAGTTCTGTCGTGAATAGTCATCTATCTACGCGACCTGTCGCCAGGCCGCTCAAGCGATTTCGAAGACGGGCGAGCCACCCATAGCCTTCATCAATCTTGCACCGGATGGGGTTTACATGACGGACGAGTTGCCAGGCCGCCGGTGCGCTCTTACCGCACCTTTCCACCCTTACCGGCATTGCTGCCGGCGGTATATCTCTGTTGCACTTGCCTTGGAGTCGCCTCCACCAGCCGTTAACTGGCATCCTGCTCTGTGGTGCTCGGACTTTCCTCATGCCTTGCGGCACGCGACTATTCATCTGCCTCAATTACGACGATTAAATTACAGCTGGATCAACAGCCTGCCGCAGCTTTCGCATTCCACCGGCGTGCCAGCGCGCACGGAACGTACCACGGCGGAAGGCAGCGACATGCGGCAGCCGCCGCACTGATCGCCACTCAACTGGGCCAGCGGCGGCATGCTATGCTGCTTAATGGCCTTGTATTTTTCCAGATAGGAGGGCTCGATACCCTTGGCCTTTTCCGCCACAGTGGTGCGCAGTTCTTCCAGCTTTTTCAGATTTTCTTTGTATTCCACATCATATTCCGCCTTCAGGCGATCGTAATCACCACGAACCTTGGCCGCACGCTGCACGATATCGCGCTGCTGGCTGTCGCGGTCGGCAGCATCCTTGCGGATGCGGCGCACTTCCTGCTCATAGCCGGATACGTTTTGCAGCAAACGCTGCGTCTCCTGGATATAATTCTGCATGCCGTCGCTATCCTCGGGGCGTTTGGCCTCGAAGCGATCATGCAGGGCGCGAAGCTGCTCCTCGGTGTGGACGATGGCGTCCTTCAGGGCGTCCATGCGGTCGCCCATGGCATGCACTTCCTCCTCCAGACGGGCGTTGGCAGCCTTTTGCTCACGCAGATATTCCTGATATTTGAGCAGACGCTGACGAGTAGGCGAGCGCTTCATGGCGTTTTCCTGACGCTCAGCCTCCACATCGGCCTGTTGATAATCCCAAAGCAGTTCCAGTTGACTCATGTGGTACCTCCTTCAATATCCGCTCGTCCGCCGTAAGGCCGGTAAACGGATGGGTAAACATAGACATAATATTGTAACGCATTTAACGCGTTTTGTAAAGCCCCGGCCAGCTTAGGCACCAGCACTGCCTCAGTGCCAAAGTGCCCGCCGCCAAAGAGCACAAAACCGCTTCCAACGGCTGCAATGGCGTTGTGATGGCGAATTTCGCCTGTCAGATACGCCTGCGCGCCCAGCTGACGCGCTTGCAGATAGCCCTCGTCAAACGCGCCGCCGCAGATGGCCAGCGTACGGATGGGCTTGCGGGCATCGCCATACAGATAAATATATTCATCTTCTACTTGGGCGATGCATTGACGCAGTTTATCCGCCGTGGTTTCGCCCTCAGGCACGTCGCCAAGAAAGATGAACCCCTCCTGGCGGACATTTTGCAGGTGCAACAGCTCTGCCAGCACGGCGCTGCCGCTGTAAACCGGGGATTGATCCAGGTTGGTATGCGCGGCGATCAGGCTGATGTTATGCTGGATCAGCGTGCGGATCACATGTCCCTCGTAATCGTCCTCCAAGAGATTCTTGGCGGCATGAAACATGAGCGGATGATGGGTCACGATCAGCTGCGCCTGATGGGCAATCGCTTCGTCAATCACGGCGGGTGTTGCGTCCAGCGCTACCAGGATGCGCTCCGCCGGGGCAGACATGCTGCCCAGCAGAAGCCCTGCGTTATCATAGGCTTCCGCCATATCAAAGGGTGCGATCTGATTCAGCCAGTCGTATACGTCGCGAACGGATGCGGTTTTCATTTTGCCAGTTCCTCTCTGATCCATGCAAGCTGTCGTTCATGCCTGGCTTCGCAGGCGACCACGCCTTCGCGCCAGCGCAGATAATCCTGCCACAAGGGTGGCGGATTATCCAGCAGCGCAGGGCCAAGATATAACTCCCGCTCGGTATAGTGAGCATTGCCCGGTTCTGCACGCATCAGCACATAAAACCGACCCTTGGCGCGCACAATACGCTCCGCCGTGATGGCATAGCCGATTTGCATCAGCGTTTGCCGCACCAGCGGGATGTCCGTATGCGAGGACAGCACCAGCGCCGCGCCTTGCAGCAGACCGCAGCCATCGCGCAGGATCTGCGATATCAGCCGCCCGCCCATGCCGCACATTACCGCGCACTGCACATTGGGACGGCCGCGCAGGGCGTTTAGCCCATCAGCCACGCAAAAATCAGCGCGATCCGCCAGTTCATGCAGCGCTAAAAGCGCCTGCGCCTTGGCAAGCGATTCTGCGCTGATATCGCTTACGATCATGCGGGCACACTTGCCGCTATGCAGAAGATGGCAGGATAGCCGTCCATGATCCGCGCCGATATCAGCCCCGTATGCACAGACGGGAAAAAGATCGGCCGCTGCCTGCAGCCGATCGTCTAATTGCGGATAACGCACGGCTTATTCCAGATAATCCTTCAGTTTTTTGCTACGGCTGGGATGACGCAGCTTGCGCAGGGCCTTGGCCTCAATCTGGCGGATACGCTCACGCGTAACCTTAAATTCACGGCCTACCTCTTCCAGCGTGCGCTGGTTGCCGTCGTCCAGGCCAAAGCGCAGGCGCAGCACCTTTTCCTCCCGCGGGGTCAGGGTGTTGAGCACGTCCCACAGCTGCTCGCGCATCAGGGCATGTGAGGCAGCCTCAGCCGGAGCGGGCGCGTCGTCATCAGGAATGAAATCGCCCAAGTGGCTGTCTTCCTCTTCACCGATAGGCGTTTCAAGAGAAACGGGCTCCTGCGCGATCTTGATGATTTCGCGCACCTTGGCCTCGCTGATGCCCATGGCCTTGGCAATTTCTTCAGGCGTGGGCTCGCGGCCGTATTCCTGCAAAAGCTGACGGGATACGCGAATCAGCTTGTTGATGGTTTCAACCATGTGAACAGGAATGCGGATGGTGCGCGCCTGATCGGCGATGGCGCGGGTGATAGCCTGACGGATCCACCAGGTGGCATAGGTAGAAAATTTGTAGCCCTTGCGGTAATCAAATTTCTCTACGGCCTTGATCAGGCCCAGGTTGCCCTCCTGAATGAGATCCAGGAACAGCATGCCACGGCCCACATAGCGCTTGGCGATAGATACGACCAGGCGCAGGTTGGCCTCGGCCAGCAGGCGCTTGGCCTGCGTGCCGTCATCGATAGCGGACTGGCACTGCTTCTTTTCCTCGTCGGTCAAGGGCTTGCCATCGGCGTTGACGCCGCTTTCAAGCATTTGCTTGGCCTCGTCGCCCTTTTCCATGCGCATAGCGATGTTGATTTCCTCGTCCGCACTGAGGAGCGGCACCTTGCCGATTTCCTTCAGATACATGCGCACAGGGTCGTCAATGCTGATGCCCTCGGGCATGGAAAGATCGATATCGTCGATTTCGGGAGCAGCCTCGGGCGTTTGCGGGCCTTCGGCGGAATTGGCGTCGCGGATGACCTCCACGCCCATGGCTTCCAGCGTTTCCAGCACCGTATCAAACTGATCCGGGTCGATGTCCGTGGTGGAGAGCTTGGTGATGATCTCGTCATAGGTCATCGTGCCCTTCGCTTTACCCTGCTCATACAGTTCATTGAGCTTATTTTCTTTCTTTTCGGGCTGAGTGCTCAATGTTGCCGCTCCTTTCAATGTACCGCGCGCTTAAGGCGCGCCAATTCGTTGGACAGTGTTAAAAGTTCTTTCAGCATATCGGCCTTTTCAGCGCTGCCGCAGGTATCCAGCTGCGCGCGGATATCGTCAATCTGCCGCTGCAGCCGAGCCTGACGGATGGTGCGCAGGCAATCCTCCGCCACAGCGGCGGCGTTATCCTGCGTGATTTCAGCGTTGAGCGCGAATGCTTCGCTATAGGCTACGCGCTGCTGCTCAGTCTCGCATTCAGCCAGAATGGCCGCAGGTGATGAACCGGCAAGCAGCTTTTGCGCCAGCATGTGCAATTGCGGATCGTCAAAATCCGTATCGCGCACAGCGTCCTTGGGCATTAGGCCGCTGACTAGCAGCGCAATCAGCGTTTTTTCAGGCATGGAGGCTGCGGGCGCGTCGCCTGCGCGCCTGCGGATTATTCTCTCCCTGGGCGGCTTCGCATTATTCGCTTCTGCAATGCTCAGTCCCATTTGCTGGCGCAGCACATCCTTGGAAAACCCGGTCTGCACCGCCAGTGTTTGCAGGTAGGTTTCCAGTTCTACCGGCTCACGCACCTTGGAAAGAATCTGCGCGCAGCGTTTGGCGTATTCGATGCGCTGGTCGTCGTCGCTCAAATCCAGATCTTCTTTGGCGCGCTGCATGCGGTATTCCGCCGCCTTGAGCGGCCGCAGATGCTCGAAAGCGTCCAGACCGCGCTGCCGGATGAACTCATCCGGATCCAGATTATCGGGGAAGAACAGCACGCGGGCGCGGATATCTTCCTGCTCAAAAATTTCCAGCGCGCGCATGATGGCGTGCTGTCCTGCGCTGTCGCCATCATAGGATACCCATATTTCGGGCGCATAGCGCTTTAGCAGCCTTGCCTGCTCGTTGGTAAGTGCTGTGCCCAGGGTAGCGACCACGCCGTTTACGCCGTGCTGAATCAGCGCGACCACGTCCATATAGCCTTCCACAAGGATTACGCGCTTGAGATCACGCTGTTTTCGCAGCAGGTTGGCCGCGTAAACGCCCTTGCGCTTGTTGAATACCGGCGTATCGGAGGTGTTTAAGTACTTGGGCTGCGCATCGCCCATGGCGCGACCGCCGAAGCCTAAAATTTGCCCCTGCGCGTCGATGATGGGAAAGATGGCGCGGCTGCGGAACATATCAAACCGCGTTTCCTGCTTGACGACGGTCAGCCCCGCCAGGCGGAGCTCCTCCTGCGTGTAACCCTGCTGCTCCAGCGCGCGGGTCAGCGCGTCCCACTCCTCGGGCGCTGCGCCCAGGCCGAACTTGCGGATGGTGCCGTCATCCAGCCCACGCTTGTGCAAATAATCCAGGATGCGCTGATTTTCCGGCAGCCAAAGCTGCGCGTGATACCAGCGTGCAGCCGCCTTGTTTGCGCCCAGCAACCGCTCTCGCTGACTGCGGCGACGCTCATAATCGGGATCTTCCTGGGTTTCGGGGATAGGCATGTGGATTTGCTTGGCTAGGTATTCCACAGCTTCGCGGTAGGTAAGATGCTCCATCTCCTCGACAAACTGCACCACATTGCCGCCGGCCTTGCAGCCGAAGCAGTAATAGAGATTCTGTTCGCCGTTTACGGAGAAGGAAGGGGTTTTCTCGTGATGGAAGGGACACAAGCCCCAATAGCGGGAGCCGTTTTTCTTTAGCGGTACATAAGCCGATACCACCTGAACGATATCCACGCGGGAGTAAAAATCATCCATCCAGGCGGTGGGAAATCTCCCGGCCATCGCTTGTCCCCCTTTCTGCACGAAAGAATAATTCGCCGTAATTCGCGTTTTTCCTGCATATGGATACAATATTATTGCGTCTTTTGCGATTTTTCCGCGTTTCGCAGCGCGCATGATAGTTATACGATGCTTACTGCAAAAACCCTGCTGAAAAATAAGAACTTCATATTTTTTACGAGATTGGCAGACGCAAAAACAGCACGACTGCAATCGCGCTGTCTGTATCATTGAAAGCCTGCGGAAGCGTCAGATATAGTCGGAAATATAAGGCGCTTCGTGCAGCAGCACATCGTCCAGCAGGCGCACCGTTCGCTCCTCGCCCTCAATGCGCCCCAGGCGTTGCAGCTTTGTCGCCGTCTTATAGCCCAGCATCAGAGCGGTCAGCGTGGCGATGGAAAGTTTCACATGATGCTTGGCCGCCGCAGCGCTCAGCGAGCATTCGCCGCGATGGAACAGCACCGTAACGGTTTTATTGTTCCAGGGCAGAAAATGATCCTCAATTTCAAAGGCAATGGTTACGTTTTCGGCCGTTGGATCACAGCGATATTTCGGGAAGAACTGCTCCGCATCCACAATGCGCCCCATGATATAGGGCCGGATGGTTTCGCGGATATCGCCGTCATCCAGCTCAAAGGCGATGGGATCGCTGTAATAGGAGCTGCCACGCACCTCGTCGATCATGGAATCGTGGGCGTGAATATACTCCCACAGTCCCTGCTGCGCCTCGCGGGTCAGGTAAATCATCTCTTTGACGTACATGATATCGTCCTTGATCAGATATACCATATAGCCGCTGGGCTTGCCAGCCGCATCATAATAGATGGCTACCACTGTGTCGTCCTCATCCCAGCGCCAGTATTCCTCCCAGGCCAGGGCATTGCGGAACAGACACCCGTGCGTGGCCGCTGCAAACTGCGCGTGCAGGTTGCGGAAGTCCTCGTTATCCCAATTGACGCGGTGTACACGACCGGGTGCTTGGAGCTGCGAGGGAATCTGCCGGTCCTTAACGGTATAGGAAATCTTGTTGGAGATGATCTCCCACCCCATTTTGCGGTACAGCGGGATGGAATACGGAAACAGCAGGGCCACTGGCTGCTGACGCTGACGCATATGCTCAAGGCTTTGATGCATCAGCCGCTTCATGATGCCGCGGCCGGAATATTCCGGATATGTGCACACGCTGGTAACAAAGCCGACGGGATACACCACGCCGTAGATGTTCATCTTCAGCGGATAGACCGCGATCTGCGATACCAGGTCGTTTCCGTCGAAACAGCCCAGCACGTCCGCGCGCTCCAGCACAGGGAACTTGGACTGCTTGATTTCATCATCCTGCCAGCCGCACTCGGATAATTCCTGCTCCGTAATCTGAAAGGCGTAGCGGAGCAGCGCGTTGTACTGCTCCACATCGCCGGTATTCAAGGGGCGTATTGCGTAATTTTCCTGTGAAGGCATCTTCATCACCTATTTCATTTGTGCGATTATGAATGCACGCCTGAAGCTTTAGAATCAGATCAGTCCGGCCCGTTTGAAGCGCTCAGCTGCTCGGAAAGCCAGCGGCGCTCGGCAGGCGTAATGCTTGCTGCAGCCAGCAGATCGGGGCGCATGCGCGCCGTGGCCAGCAGCGCCTGCTCGCGCCGCCATTGGCTGATCTTTTTGTGATCGCCGTTGAGCAGCACCTCGGGCACCTCCATATCCTCGAACACGCGCGGCCGCGTATACTGCGGATATTCCAGCAGGCCATCGTTTGAAAAGCTCTCATCCCCCGCGCTCTCGGTGCTGCCCAGCACGCCAGGCACCAGGCGGGATACGCAGTCAATCAGCACCATCGCGGCCGTTTCACCGCCGGTCAGCACATAATCGCCCACGGAGATTTCCATGTCGATGTACTTGTCCAGCACGCGCTGATCCACACCCTCATAATGGCCGCACAGGATGACCAACCGCTCTTCCTGCGATAATTGCTGCGCCAGCGCCTGCGTCAGCGGCACGCCGCGCGGGCTCATGTAGATGCGCTTGCCCTGAAAAGGCGGGCGCGTCACAGCCTTCATGGCGTCGGCAATGGGCTGGGCCAGCATCAGCATGCCCGCCCCGCCGCCGAAGGGATAATCATCCGTATTCTTGTGCTTATTCTGGGAATACGGGCGGATATCCGTCGCGTGGATATCCAGCAGCCCTGCCTCGCGCGCGCGGCCGATGATGCTGGCGCTTAAAAAGGACTCGAACATCTCCGGGAAGATGGTCAGCAGCTCAATCTTCAAAAACTGCCACCTCCGGCAAGCGCGTTTCGTCCACCACGATCACCCCGGCCTTTGCATCCACATGCTTGATCACAAAGGGCAGGGCTGCCAGGTACACCATGCCCTTGGGCGTTTTGATCTCGTATACATCGTTTGCGCCGGGCTGCAGCACATCCGCCAGCGTGCCGATGGCCTGCCCCTGCTGATCCTGCACTGTGCAGCCGATCAGATCGCTGATATAATACTCGTTTTCTGCCAGCGGCACGGCGTGCTCGCGGTCAATATAGAGCATGGCACCGCGCTGCTTTTCTGCATCGTCGCGCGTTTGCGCATGGTTCAGCGTGCAGTAAACATAGCCATCGCGCACGGATACATCGCTGACCGGCCAGGCGATATAGGCGTTATCCTGCTGTATATATACCTGCTGCAATTGGCTAAAGCGGGCGGGATCGTTGGTATCGGGCCGCACCTTTACTTGGCCGCGAACGCCCTGTGGCTTTAGCACCTCGCCGATGGAAAGATATTCGCTGAACATGCGCTTCCTCCTATAAAAAAAGGCGCTGTTGCGCGCCTTTCCACTTACTGGATTTCAAGAAAAACAGGCTTGCTGTCCCTGGGCGTAGCGGCCTTGAGCACCGAACGAATCGCCTTGGCGATGCGCCCCTGCTTGCCAATGACCTTGCCCATATCCTCGGGAGCCACGTTAAGCTCCAGAATAATGGAATCAGGGCCTTCCGTTTCCGTCACCTGCACGGCATCCGGATTTTCCACCAGGGATTTGGCCAAAAAGAGAATCAGGTCTTTCATGCGGGCTTCCTTTCTGCGTTATGAAAACGCAATCGTTCAGCCCTCAATCGCGCCGCTCTTCTTCAGCAGAATGCGAACCGTGTCGGTGGGCTGAGCGCCCTTCTTCATCCAATCAGCGGCCTTGTCGTTATCAACCTTGATAACAGCGGGATGCTGCATGGGATCATAGTAGCCAATCTCCTCAATGAAGCGGCCATCACGGGGGCTGCGCTCATCGGCGACAACGATGCGGTAGAAGGGATGCTTCTTCATGCCCATTCTCTTCAGACGAATCTTAACCATTGGTTTGTCCTCCTAAAAGATGTGGATTTTCTATGGTAATCATATGAAAATGATAACCTGCTTAGCGGAAGGGCGGCCGGTTCATGCCGGCGGCCATGCGGCGCATTGCGCCTTTCTTGTTGCCCATCATCTGCTTTACCATCTGGCGCATCTGGTCAAACTGGCGCATCAGGGCGTTTACATCCTGCACGGTTACGCCCGCGCCCGCAGCAATGCGCTTGCGGCGGCTGGCGTTGAGGATATCGGGATGGCGGCGTTCCTGCGGGGTCATGCTGCGCACGATCGCCTCGGGCTTTTTAAAAGCGTTTTCGTCGATCTCAACGTCCTTGAGCTTGCTGCCGACGCCGGGAAGCATGCCCAGGATGTTGGACAGCGGACCCATCTTCTTCATCTGCTGCATCTGCTCCAGGAAGTCCTCCAGGTTCAGATCCGCCGCGTTGCGCTGCAGCTTTTTGCCCAGCTTGTCGGTTTTATCCTGATCCATGTTCTCGGTGGCTTTTTCGATCAGGGTCAGCATATCGCCCATGCCTAGGATGCGGGAAGCCATACGATCGGGATGGAAGGGCTCGATATCGCCCATCTTTTCGCCGGTGCCAGAGAATTTGATGGGCTTGCCTGTTACCGCGCGCACGGACAGGGCCGCGCCGCCGCGGGTATCGCTATCGAGCTTCGTCAGGATCACGCCGTCGATGTTGAGCTGATCGTTGAAGGCCTTGGCCACGTTAACCGCGTCCTGACCGGTCATCGCGTCCACAACCAGCAGAATCTCCTGCGGATGGACGGTTTCCTTGATGCGGGACAGCTCGTTCATCAGCGCTTCATCCACATGCAGGCGACCGGCGGTATCGATGATCAGCACATCGCGGCCATAGTAGCGCGCATGCTCCACGGCTTCCTGCACCGTTTTAACAGGATCTTGCGTGCCCTTTTCAAATACGGGCACGTTAACCTGCTCGCCCACCACCTGCAACTGACGGATAGCGGCCGGACGGTAAATATCGCAGGCGGCCAACAGCGGCTTTTTGCCTTCTTTTACCAGGTAATTGGCCAGCTTGCCGCACATGGTGGTTTTACCAGCGCCCTGCAGGCCGCACAGCATATAAATAGTAGGCACCGAGGACGACCAGGTAAGTTTGGCATTGCTGCCGCCCATCAGCGCGGTCAGTTCCTCGTTTACAATCTTGATAACCTGCTGACCGGCGTTCAGGGAGGACAAAATCTCCGTGCCGATGCAGCGCTCGGAAACGCGCTTAATAAAATCCTTTACGACCACATAGTTGACGTCGGCTTCCAGCAACGCCATGCGCACTTCGCGCATTGCGTCCTTGATATTCTGCTCGTTGAGCTTGCCCTTGCCTGTCAGCTTTTTAAAGGCCGCCTGCAGTTTATCCGAAAGACCCTCAAAGGCCATGGAGTTCCTCCTCGTCGTTCAAAAGGCGAAGCGCCTTTTCCATATGGCTGCGCGCCTGCGTCGCATGCTCCTGCGGCAGGACGTTGATCGCCTGGTTCAGTTCATTTTCAACCTGGGTAAGCCGCCGGCGGATGGAGAGCTTTTCTTCCCAGCTGCGAAGCTGGCGCTCCACACGCTGCAGCGTTTCATGCACACATTGACGGCTGACGTTTTCCTGCTGGGCAATTTCGGCCAGCGAAAGGTCTTCGTCGTAATACAGGGCGGCCATAGCACGCTGCTTATCGGTCAGCAATGCGCCGTAAATGCTCAGCAGCCAATCGACGTCCACCTTGCGCAGCACTTCATCGCTCATTTCGTCCTCCGTCAAGCAAAATGCATTGACAGGCATATTATACGCGCATCGGCGGCGGCTGTCAAGTGCTTTTGCTTGACAAGCTGTTATTTTTCTAACGCTGTTATTTCCAGCGCTCCCGTCTGCTTTTGCAGGATAAAGCATTCCGGTGCGCCGGGGCCGGCATTAATAAAGCGCTGATGCAGCACGTTAAAATCCTGCGGGCGCAGGGCGGCCAGGCACATGGTCAGTCGTTCGCGTTCCTCATCCCCCGCCGCATGGCCGGGATAGGCGCAGATCACGCACACCCCGCCTTCGCACAGCAGATTCAGCGCAGCCAGGATGGCCGTGCGCGTCGTCTCCCAATGGGTAGTTACGTGCTTATCGCCGCCCGGCAGCCAGCCAAGATTGAACATCACGGATTGCACAGAAGTCGGCACATACTGCGCCATCTCCTGATGTCCGCAATGAAACAGCGTAGCGCGCCCCAGCAGGCCGGCCTCCTCCAGCCGTGCGCGGGTGTTTGCCACAGCCTGCTCCTGCACGTCAAAGGCGTATACATGCCCGCTTTCGCCCACTAGTTCGCACAGCATCTGCGTATCGTGGCCGTTGCCCATAGTCGCGTCCACTGCGATATCTCCGGGCAGCAAAAAGCGCCGCAGGCAGTCTGCGGCCAGAAATCGTGCGGATTTCAGTTCAAAGCCGCGCGCGTTCATAGGGCTTTCAGGGCGCGGACTTCAGCATCTGTCAGGTCGCGCCACTCCCCGCGCGCCAGGCCGCGCAGATCGATCGGGCCAAACTTGACCCGGCGCAGCAGCAGCACCTTGTGCCCCACTGCTTCCATCATGCGGCGCACCTGGCGGTTATGCCCCTCGTGAATGGTGATGAGCACAGCTGACGCGAACGTTTCCACCCGGATCACGTTCACCTTGGCAGGCGAGGTTCTGAATCCGTCGTCTAACACTACGCCTGCGCGCAGACGATGGATTTCCTCTTCGGACAGTTGCCCCGTCACGCGCGCCAGATAGGTTTTATCTACCTCGTGGCTGGGATGCGTCAGCCGCGCGGCCAGATCGCCGTCGTTGGTCAGCAGCAGCAGCCCCTCAGAGTCATAATCTAGCCGGCCAATGGGATACAGCCGCACCGGATAATCTCGAAAATGATCCATCACAGTATCGCGGCCCTTTGGATCGCTGACGGTCGTTACCTCGCCCATGGGCTTGTGATACAGCACATAGCGTTTTTCAGTCTCGGGCTGTACGCGCTCACCATGCACGCAGACAATATCGCCATCCTCCACCTGCACGCCCATTTCACGGATGGTTTGGCCGTTCACCTGCACCATGCCTTGGGCAATCATTTCCTCCGCATGGCGGCGGCTTGCTACCCCGCACAGCGCCAGGTATTTCTGCAATCTCATTTTGTACACCTCTATATTCGTTTAATCAATTGGTAAAGCCAGTATAAGTCCGCCGCGCCCCATAAAAGCAGCAGGACGGACAGGAACGCTGCGTTATTCGCCCAGGACGAGCCAGTCTCGGACGGCCTGCCCGAGCCCTGTGAGAAAGGTACGCTCGCCCACGCTCTGCGCGGGATACAGCAGCGCCGTGGCGATGGTTGCATCGCCGTCAATCAGCTCGGCCACGCCGATTGCCTCCTGCGTGCCAAAGCCCGCCTGCAGGATTTCGGGCAGCGTCAGGCGAACAGATGGAATCGTCCCCTTTGCCACCGGGCCGCTCAGCGGCTGGCGCAGTGTTACGCCCACCCAGTCGGTCACGCCGTCCAGTACGGGCAATTGCGCCACCGTTTCGTTTTCAGCCATCGCCTGATACATTTCGTAGCGGTCAAAGGTCTGATCCAGCAGCGCGGCCGCCTGGGTAAACCAGTCCGGGCAGGCCAACACCGTGCCAATCAGCGTCATGCCGTCGCGCTCGGCGGCAAATGCCAGGCAGCGCCCCGCCGCGCGGGTGTAGCCGGTTTTGATGCCAAGCGCGCCAGGATAAGCAGAAAGCAGCCGGTTTTTATTGGTGAGTACCCGATCATAATCGTGCCCCTGCCAGGGAAGGGTCGCACGCTGGGTGGATACGATGCGCCGGAAGTCCGCGTTCTTCATGGCCTCGCGGGCGATCAGCGCCAGATCGTAAGCCGTTGTATAATGCTGCTGTGCGGGTAACCCATGCGGCGTGACAAAGTGCGTGTTTTCACAGCCAATCTGCCGTGCGCGCGCGTTCATCATATCGCAGAAGCCTGAAACGGAGCCACCCACATGCTCGGCGATGGCCACAGCCGCATCATTGCCGCTGGCAAGCATCAGGCCGTAGAGCATTTGCTCCAAGGTTAATTGTTCGCCCTTTTGCAAATAAATGCTGGTGCCCGGTACGCCGTAAGCGTTGTCACCGGTGGTCACAATATCGCTTAGATCTGCGTTTTCCAGCGCCACCAGCGCAGTCATGATCTTTGTGGTCGAGGCCATAGGCAGCGTCTGCGTTTCGTTTACGGCATAGAGCACGCGGCCCGTCTGCGCTTCCAGCACCACGGCTGCCGCCGCGTCCGCGCGCGCATAGCCATTATACAGGAAAGCAATGAAAAAGAAAAGCACGGCGGCGAATCTTTTCATGATTTCTGCGCCTCCGAAGGCTGCGAATCGTCCTTGGTCAGCAATTCCTTCAAATCGCCGATGAGCTTGGGGATCATGGTGACGGTATGCTCCAGCGGCAGCTTGTTCTGCGCGGGCAGCATATGCACACCTTCCGGGCTGAGCACCAGAAAGCCAACCGGCTGCAGCGATACACCCGCGCCAGATCCGCCCGCAAAGGGACGCGTTGCGTCGGGCTGCGGCAGGTTGTATTCGCCCCCGCCCGCCACAAAGCCAAAGCTGACCTTGGATACCGGTATGACCGTGCTGCCGCTGCCGGTGACCATCGGTTCGCCGACCACGGTATTTACGTCGATCATATCCTTGATGTTTTCAAGCGCCGTCTGCATAACGCCGCTGATGGGATGAATGGATTCCTGCATCGCGCGCACCTCCTGCCTTCTGCCGCACGTAAAGAATGAAAAGCACGGCAATCAAAAGCAGTTTTCCCAGGCGGCAAAAAAGTATGCAATTGCCGCGTACATGCAATTGCTCGCCCTGGGCGTATTGGGGAAGCATGTGCAAATGCAGACGTGGAACCTGCCCCAGCATCGCGGTCAGCGCACCGCAGGCAAGGGCGGTCTGAGCGGCGTCGGACAGGCCTAAATCGATTGTCAAGCGAATATCCAAGATGGAGGCAAGCAAATGAAGCGCACGCTTTCCGATACGCTGTACGCGCTGCTTTGGCAGTTTTATGCGCGATGCGCGTTTGCGCTTCCTGCGATGAAGGACAAATGTATGCATGTGACCATGCCATTCGCAGCGAAGCTGAAGCCGCTTGTTTTGAATTTGCAGTTGCCAGAAGACCAGCGCGTGCAGGCCGGAAACGCTGAGCAAAAAGTGCCCGCCAGGCAAGCTGCTCAGGCCATGCCATACAACAAAAAGCCGCATGGATAACGGCGTAATCAGCAACGCCCACAAAAGCATAAACACGGCATACATGGCTTGCAGCCTCCCGTTGCATCGTAAAACCTGATGAATATCATTGGCCATGAAAGCTGATTTTATGCGATATATCAATTTCTATAAATCGTAAGTATATAATAAGAATACCATTGTATATATTTTATACAATGGCATTCAAATTTTATATTGTTTATTTCAATTATTACTCAAGTGCATTCTTCAAAACATAAGCGTTGTTCAGCATCCGTGCTTCGTAGGTATCCAGCGTTGCTTCGCCGGTTACGATCGGATCCAGCTCATACACGCCTGCGCCAGTTTCCTGCGAGATGGTCTGCGCAGCCACGGAGGAGCTGCCAGGCTCGGTAAACAGCGGCGGATTACCTAACGCACGCACCGTCTCAATCACCTCGCGCAGCGCCTTGGGCGACAGGCTGTCCTCGTGCTCATCGCTCATGACAGCGGCGATATGCAGGCCATATGCGCGGGCAAAATAGGGAAACGCCTCATGGAATGTGACGATGCTCCTGCCGGAATCGGGTGCAAGCAGCTCCCTAATCTGCGCATCCAGCGCAGCCAATCGTTCGCAGTAAGCCTGCGCGTTAGACGTAATCTTATCCGCCTGCGCGGGCATCATTGCCGCAGCGCTTTGCACAATGGTCTGCACAATCTGGATGGCATTCTGCGCGTCCAGCCAGGTATGGGCGTTGTAGGCTTCCCCATCCTCATCGTGATGGTGGTGATGGGCCTCCTCATGCTCATCCTCGGCAATCAGATCAATGCCAGCAGAGCAATCTACTACCGGCAGATTGGGGAACTGCGCCTGCACATCCCCCAAATAGTTTTCCATTCCCGCGCCGCAGACAATCAGCATATCCGCCTTGGCAAGCTTCATCATATCGCTGGCTAATAGCTGATAATCATGCAAACAGCCGGTAGACGGCGTCGTCATGCAGGATACCGTCACACCGTCCACACCGTCAAAGACATTGAGCGCGAATATATACAGGGGGTAAAAAGAAGTCATCACCTGAACCTGCCCCGCCGAAGCGGAGCAGGCACAGGCGATGAACATCATACTAAGCGCTACAAGCAGCGCCAGCACTTTTTTCATGATTCCTCCAATGGTCAGCGCGCTTTGGAGTCGATCTCCTCACGCAGCTTGGCGATAATGTCCGCTACGGGCATCGCGCCGAAGTTTTCGTTCTTGCGGGAGCGCAGCGCGGCAGTGCCGTTCTCTACTTCCTGATCGCCCAGCACCAGCATGTAGGGAATCTTCTGGGTCTGCGCCTCGCGCACCTTGAAGCCGATCTTCTCGTTGCGATCGTCTACGCTTACGCGCATGCCCTCTTTTTCCAGACGATCCTTGAGCTGATAGGCGTAATCGTCCGCGCGGTTGGTGATGGTCATGATGCGTACCTGCTCGGGAGCCAGCCACAGCGGGAAGGCGCCGGCGTACTTTTCAATCAGATAGGCCAGCGTGCGCTCATAGCAGCCCAGGGAGGTACGATGGATGATGTATGGACGCTGTTTTTCACCGTTTTCATCGATATAATACATGTCGAACTGTTCAGCCAGAAGAGCATCCCACTGAATCGTGATCATAGTATCTTCTTTTCCGTATACGTTCTTGGCATTGATATCAACTTTAGGTCCGTAGAATGCAGCTTCGCCAACATCCTCTGTAAATGGAATGTTCAGTTCTTCAAGCATCTGACGGATATGAGCTTCTGTCTGATTCCACACTTCTGCATCACCGATGTATTTCTCTTTGTTGTTCGGATCCCATTTGGAAAGATGATAGGTTACATCTTCCTCAACACCAAGTACCTGCAGACAGTACTGAGCAAGTGCGATACAGTCTTTGAATTCTTTGACCATCTGGTCTGGTCTTACGATCAGATGTCCCTCAGAGATTGTAAACTGACGAACTCGTGTCAGACCATGCATCTCACCGGAGTCCTCATTACGGAACAGTGTGGATGTCTCACCGTAACGCAGCGGCAGGTCACGGTAACTGTGCTGTTCTGCTTTGTATACATAGTACTGGAATGGGCATGTCATCGGACGGAGAGCATATACTTCTTTGTCTTTCTCTTCGTCACCAAGAACGAACATACCGTCTTTGTAATGATCCCAGTGTCCGGAGATCTTGTAGAGGTCGCTCTTTGCCATCAGAGGAGTTTTTGTTCTTACGTAGCCACGTTTTGTCTCCTCATCTTCGATCCATCTCTGCAGTTCCTGCATCATGATGACACCGTTTGGCATGATCAGCGGAAGTCCCTGTCCGATCACATCAACTGTTGTAAAGATTTTCATCTCACGTCCAAGTTTGTTATGGTCACGTTTCTTTGCTTCTTCCATCTGTTCCAGATGTTCTTTTAACTCATCCTTGGAAGCATAAGCTGTTCCGTAGATACGTGTCAGCATTGCGTTCTTTTCGCTTCCTCTCCAATAAGCACTGGAAGAAGAAAGAAGTTTAAATGCTTTGACAGGTTTCACACTCATCAGGTGTGGTCCTGCACAGAGATCTGTCCAGTCTCCCTGTGAATAGAAGGAAATTTCTTCTCCTTCCGGAAGATCTTCGATCAGTTCTACTTTATAAGGTTCGTTTTTCTCTTTGAAGTATGCGATCGCGTCTTCTCTTGATTTTGTGAAGCGCTCGATCTTTGCACCTTTTTTGATGATCTTCTTCATTTCTTTTTCGATTGCATCCAGATCCTCACGGGAGAATGGTGCGTGATCGAAATCATAATAAAATCCTGTGTCAATAGAAGGTCCGATAGCAACCTTTGCCTCTGGATATAAGGTCTGTACTGCCTGTGCAAGTACATGGGAAGCTGTGTGACGAAGAACAGCAAGTCCTTTTTCGTCTTTTGCTGTGAGAATGTTCAGTTCGCAGTCGCTGTCAAGAACAGTACGAAGGTCTACAACTTCTCCGTTTACTTCGCCTGCACATGCTGCACGTGCCAGTCCTTCACTGATATCATAAGCGATGTCGATAACTGATTTTGCTTCGGAATACTCTTTTTGGGATCCGTCTTTCAATGTGATGATCATAATTTTGAACTCCTTTTTTGAATAAAATTTTAAAGTTTTCCACAGGGACGAGCAAGTTTTTCTTTTCTATACACAAAAGTCCCTTACAATACATCTCGTATTGTAAGGGACGAATAATCTACTCGCGGTTCCACCCTGCTTGCTACATCTGCCATATGGCAGCTCAGCCACTCTTATAAGATGGTAACGGAATCACCGGACCGGATTAGGGCCACTCGGAGATGGTCTTCAACTGCTTCCCGCTGAAATACTCTCAGCAAATGTATTTCTCTCTGGAGCCTTCCACAGTTTACTCTTCTCTTCAACGTGTTTTCTCATACATTTTCATTATAACACGGCATTTTGCTTTGTCAATATTTTTTCAGCCACAGCTTCCAGACCGCAAAACATTCCCGCACAAAATAATTTGGGAATAATAATGGATGGCAGCTTGCCGGTATCGGAAACGGCTCCTTAAATCCTGCACGTTTTGCATATACACACCCTCGATATACATGGAAATTATTTGAGACAATTCCTACCGGTGTATCTACATCTGCAATAAGGTTTCTGGAAAACTTCAGATTTTCCAGTGTGTTTACCGACACATCCTCCTGCACAATACGCCTGCGGTCAAGCCCTTCACACTCCAGATAACGTGCCATTGCATACGCTTCTGTTACTTCTTCATCTTTTCCCTGTCCTCCGGAGACGATCACATGTACTTCCGGATGCTCTTTCAGATACTCTGACGCGCAGTCCAGTCTTCGTTTCAGTGAATCGGTAATCTTCCGGCCTCTCACCTGCGCTCCCA
>ERZ827520.1393-NODE-1393-length-28356-cov-5.733790_pt1 | contig 28356 bp, 38 predicted proteins | sample MGYA00519581_ERZ827520 | MGnify/ENA primary metagenome ERZ827520 (study PRJEB31778, sample SAMEA3449339) | human gut metagenome | biome: human gut; feature: human-associated habitat; material: faeces | place: United Kingdom | collected 2010/2012 ...
GCAGAACATCTCCGAGAGTTTTTCCGTTGTGCTTTGCAATCGGACACGGAACCGCCATAGCGTTAGCCAGACGTTCCTCGAAGGTAAGTTTCTCCTTAGGTGTCTCAATTACCGTGTATTCTTCCTCGGCAACCACTGCACCGGAATTATCGCCGGTAACACCAGTCTCGGTATTCGGTGTGCCCGTCAGACCGAGTTCGTCCGGTGCGACCTGTTCAAAATCTTCGCCCGCCATTGCAAACTGAAGACCGAATCCGGCATTTCTGAGAGCAATGCCAACAGCCGCTGTCTGTGCCCACTCACGGGGAGACACAGACGGCTTATCCTCACAAATACCACGGGAAGCTGTTGCCTCGGCGAGATAACAGTCCGCAGGGTCATTGTACTTTGGGTAAACCTTTGCTGTTGCCACAAAGCAATCTTTTGCCGGTGTGACCTGCACAGCGATTTTTCCTTCCGGATATTTCAAGCGGAACCACGCCATCTGAATCATAACAGGCAGACGTTTGCGAGTCTCCTGACTGTTCAGATCGGTGAAATCCACCGCAAACGGCGCCGGGTCAAATCCCTCCACCTTGTTAATGTTTTCGATAATAGCCATCATAGCAGCCTTATCATTCGAGTTATTCTGACTCATATCTGAGACCTCCTTATACATTGATGTATGTGTTACGGTACTGCATCCATACAGAGAGCACCGTCAAGATATAATTCCCGATTGTAGACCTGTACTGATCCTGGGAGGTAGGGCTGAAGCTGGAAAAACGCTTTCTACCGTCCTGCACGACCTTTTCAAAGGACGCTGCGGCTGTCTCGCGTTTCTTGATACCTTCCGTATCCGTCTTAGGGCCAAACTTTCTCTCGGTCAGCACAAACTTTACATAGGCATCGACCAGTTGATAATGGTAGCCCATTACCTTGGTATCCATCGTAATCGGTGCCGACTTACTGAGAGACTCGAATGTCTCAAGCACACAGATGCGGTAATTTACTTCCTGCATCTTCAGGTTGTCCTCCAGGGGCAGGCTGTTCGCTGCAATCTGAGAACGGTAGTTGTTTTGCAGATTTCTGTAGTTATCTAAGATAGTTGCCATGATGATTACTCCTCTCCGTCTTTAATGGCGAAATCACGAACGATTTCGTGTTTCTCAGCGTTGACAATCGCACCAAATGCTCGGTCAAAATCGACCTTCTTTACATAGATGATATCCTCATCGCTGTATACCAACTTGACGCGGTCTCCATCAATGCTCCAGTCTGCCAAATAAATTCTGTTGTTACCCATAATTATTCTCCTTTCGGTTATGCGAGTTCCTGCAGGCGATGTGCCAGGCAAGTACCTCTTTTTTCGGTATCTGTTTTCTTTATTGCAATGCATAAAGCTCTGCGTTCACCAACAATAATGACCTTTTCCTTGCCACGGGTGATTGCCGTATAAACAAGCGGTCTCGTCAGCATTATGTGATGAGCGCACTGCAAATTGATAATAACGGATCTGTACTCAGACCCTTGTGATTTGTGGATGGTCGATGCATATCCAAGGTCAATCATATCGAGTTCGCTTGAGTCGTACTCTTTGGTACGACCGTCCCCGAAATCAATACAAATTGTGGATTCATCTCCGAACTTATAGATGCTGCGGATATATCCGATATCTCCGTTATTGACATCTTCATAGTTCTTGATTTGCATGACCTTATCTCCGGTTCTGAACTTCCTCTTACCGCAGGTTACTTCCTGTTTGCCTGCCTCAGGTGGATTGATCATCTCACGAAGAAGCTCGTTTAATGCATTTACACCGGTCTCTGTTTTCTGACGGTACGGACTCAAGAGTGCCACGTTGTCAACCCCGTATTTTGCAACTTCCTGCATATACAGTTCCGCAATTCGATTGGCTGAGTCTGACAGGTTGGCTGAGTCAACAAATCGGAAGTCACTTCCATACTCCAGACTCAGATTGCCGTGCCTGATCAGCTTGGCATTCACTGCTATCCGGCTACCATCGGTTTGACGGAACACCCTGTCCAGTCTGACAACCGGGATACGGGCACTTGCGATCATCTCACTAAGCACAGCACCGGGGCCGACAGACGGAAGCTGGTCCGAGTCACCAATAAGAACGATTTGTGCATTTGATTTCACTGCCTCAAGAAGTCTTCCGGCAAGATAAATGTCCATCATTGACACCTCATCCACAAGGATGATATCGGCTTCCAAAGCAACCGGCTCTCCGTAATCACCATCTTCTCCAGCCATAAGTCCCAACGCTTTATGAATCGTTGATGCTTCGAGTCCTGTTGATTGCTCCATTCTTCGAGCAGCACGCCCGGTAGGAGCACACAAACAGATCTCTTTGCGTGGATTATATCGACGGTAAATATCAAGGATTGCACGAAGAATCATGCTTTTTCCGGTACCGGGACCACCCGTAATTACGGATAAGCCCTGTGTCAACGCCATCTTCACAGCCTCACGCTGCTCAGGTGCAAGTTTCAGCTTCAGACGAAGCTCTTCCGCATCCAAGTCAGCTTCCAAATCACCATATGAATGGCTCCTGGCACTGCGCATCTGCCGGGATAGCAGTTCAGCCAGATTGCTTTCGGCATAGGCTGTTTTACTGCGATAAACATTCCCTTGGTAAGAAATAAGTTTTCCGCTATAAATGAGTCTGGCAGCACGGTTGGCTACCATATCCTCAGTGAGCTGCGGCGTGTCGAGAATTTTCAAGCAAGCCTTGACGAATGCGTGCTTTTCCATACATAGATTACCTTTGCCTTCAGCATCGGTAAGCGTATAGAGAATACCTTCATCCACGCGTTCAGTTGAAAGCTGGTCAAATCCCATGCTCATTGCAATTTTGTCGGCGGTCTTAAAACCAATGCCGGCAATCTCGCACAACTGATACGGATGGTTTTTTACGATATCCATCGTTCGCTCTCCGTACTCCTTATAAAGCTTTACAGCCCTGTTCGGCGTGATCCCGTGCGGTGACAAAAATGCCACAACATCTCGGGCTCCACGGTTAGCCAGGTAGGAGTCGCAGATCTTCTTCAGTTTGGTAGAACTGATTCCGGAAATAGCAAGCAAGCGTTCCGGTTCTTTATCCAGAACCTCAAGTGCCGTAAGACCGAAAGCATCGTAGATTTTTTCAGCCATCTTAGGACCGATGCCCTTGATTTGGCCCGATGACAGGTAGGCAATGATACCTTCTCTCGTCGGTGTAATTACCTCGTCGTAGGTCTCGACCTCAAACTGAACACCGTGCTTCGGATTTCTGGACCAATGTCCCTGTAATTCGTAACGCTGTTTGCCGGCAATCGGTAGGCCATAGCCAACCGCCTTGACCTGCGTCACAAGGTCTCCTGCAGAGTCTTTTATTTTTTCGCACGGTCGATACACGGCAATCATAAAACTGCCGGCGTCAATCGCTGAGACGCTCTGAGGATAGATTAGTCTTTCAAACTGACATAACAATGTTTTTGCTCCTTTCGTTATGCCCCTGCAGGTACGAGCACCTTTCTCACCTTGGGAACGTAATATTCCTCTTCTTCAACCACATAGTTACGGGCAATATCAATTGCTCGGTCAACAATGCGATCGGCAAGGCGGTCAAACTCCTGAATGAGTCTGACACGGTCTCTGAGTTCATCCATACTCCAATCCGTAAAATCAGTATCATCGTCAGTACCACGTCCCGGGAAGGTTGAAACCTGCATGTGAGGCTTATCGAAATCCACACGCGTGAGAAGGCCGCATCTGCCGCACTGCTTTCCCGTTTCTTTGACTGAACGATAATTTAACTGACCGCAGGAGGTACAGAATGATTTGTATCCGCTGGGCGTGATTTCTCCCTGATACAGAACCAAATAACCACCGCTGCGACCGTTCATACCGACTTGCCATCGGTAATTGTGTTCGGCAGCAAAGTTGTCCATCAGCTCCTTCAGGGCAAGAAAAAACTCCTGACAATCAAGCAGATCGTAAAGCTTTTCATAAACCTCATCACACAAACCAAGTTTGTGTATTTTGAGATTGCAAGCGTAGGATACTGCATTGTTCTAGGAGTTCATTGTGGGATAGCGAAAATGCATGGTGAGGAAGTCTGTCATTTGACTTCGGGATCGTAGATCCACTGACTGATAGAACCTTCTCATTTGAACATCGCCGCCTGTTCCAAGTATGAAATTGGGTTGGTAAATGACATCGGGAAGTGGTTGCTCTCAAGCTTCACGGTTTTCTTATCGCCGTTATGCTTGGTAACGATCTTCTGCACCTCCAGATAAAGCATATCGTCAAATACGATAATTGGCATTCCGAGGATAGCCGCATTGGATATCTCGTTCACCATACCGTTGCTGATACGGTTGCCGCAAACAAGTAGCACGTCGCATCTTGTAAGCAGGTTGACGCCAAACTCTAAAGCCAAGGCCCTTTCGTTAGGCACCTTATCGCAAACAAGCATCGGCAGATAAGCATGAGGTGCTCTCGCACTCATATTCATCTTCTTCATCGCATAGAACATATACGCTCTCGCTGTGCGCATATTCTGAAGCATACCTTCTTTGTCATCTGCGCTGAACGGTGAGCATACATATGCCTTTTTCTTGCATTTGTCCTCAGTCAGAAACTGATACATCAGCTCCTGGTCCCAATAGTCATGATAAATGTTTTCCATAAAAGCTCCTTTCTATATCGGCTGTACCGATACCTTAACTTTCCGGCTCGAAGAAGTGTTCAGGACTTCCTCATAAACAGTAGGATATTTTTCCTTGAGTGCTTTCGAGTCCGGACGTTTACTTGTTCGTGTGACGAAGTCGATGAGAAGCTTATCGGTCGATGTTTCTAAAACACCGTGCTCGTGGTTCTTCATCACTTCGGCAATTCGCACGCTATGTGCCTCAATCTCCTTTTCATAAGTTTTGATTTCTGCGTTACAATCAGCAATTTTACCTTGCAGCAATGCAATCTTACGCAGAGAAGGCTCGTATTTGGGTGAGAATTCGATTGTAGGAAGACCTTTCGTGCTTGGCCCCATAATTCGGGCGAGGGATTCCAAAGCCAGTTTAGGCGCAACTCCGGTCATTGTAGGCGGTTTGTCGTGTTCCAAGCTCCAGATCCATTCATCCAGGCGTTCAAAAATCATATCTTCCTTTGCTCTGTCTCTAACGATATCCGGCATAGCCAGATCATTATCAGGATTGTTCCCCCAGATAGCAGAGAATGAACCGATCTCAACATCAGCCACAGCAAGATAAAATCTCAACTGCAACTCATAGTACAGAGGTATAGCACCGTCTGCCCATTCTTCGGCCTTATGGAAAGTACAGCTTTTGCATTCCAGAATGCCGGGCTCTCCATCGCTCGCACGTGTAAAACGGCGGTCAAAGTTTGCCAACGCATACGGATGGTCTGCGTGCTGATACAGATTGGTATCCACTTTCACAATATTGCCGGTCTTCTTGGCGTACCAATGAGCCGCAATCGGTTCGAGCAGATGTCCCATTTCCAGCTGATTTGCATTTGCCTTCTTAGGTGGTTTCATACGCCCTTTTTTAATGTTCCATAGTTCCAAGGGCGTGGTCCAAGGGGAAACACCGAATATAGCCGCAACATCACTGCCGCCTACTGTATACGGAATCTTACCGTGAGGACCGTGCATACGAGCTTCCAACCACTGCTCATTTGTCATGCCTGCGGTATCGCAGAGGATAATCGGTGCTGCCATCAGTAGTTCACCGCCTTTGCAAGATCGTAGTCAGACCATTTGAGCGTAAGGGCTCGTGCCATATTTTCCTCAACCTCCAGCATTTTGCTTTCAGGCGTACTCTGGGTCTTGAGGATGAACGGGATCTCCTGCAGTGCAAGGAATACATCGTGTGCCGTTGCCGGTCCGCCGCCATATGCCATCTCAAACATAGAGATTGCTTCGACCGCAGCCTTTTTCGGTAAACTCAGTTTCTTGCAGACTCTTGTCATCGCGTTTACCGGATAATCAAGCGTGATATCCAGTAGTGCTTCCAGTTTAGCAACCATATCTCCAAACTGAGCGAAAAGCTGATCGAGCACATTAGTAAAGTCTGAAATTTTGGACTGATGTCTGTGATCGACAGCAACGCATTTGCCGATATGAATTGGATGCTGTCCGCCAACAAGAAGTGCAGAGACCTTTGCGGATGCGACGCCGGTGTCCGAGGTCATAAACCTGATACCCGGTGTCAGTCTGGAGGCAAGAGCACCTTTACCTGTTGCACATAGGGTCTTGATGTAGGTGCCGAGAAGTTCTTCACGCTGGTTTGGCATCTTCCAGGATGCACTGACCAAGGAATGATCACAGTAACCGGCTTCAAACACGCTGCCGGGGAATCTGTCATCAAGCTTTGCTTTCAGTGTGGTGAGCAGCTCGTTGATGGGGAGGATGGAGTAATCGACACTGTCACCGGAGTGAACAGCAGAGATCTTCTCATCTCTGATCAACAAAAGCGCCTCTGCCGAATACAGCTGAAGGCAGGCGTTCAGAACATTGGCAAGAACATCGCGTCCCAGTTTGGGAAGTGCAGTTCCTCCGATTTTAGCCCTATCCAAAAGGCTCTTGTAGGCTGTCTCTCGAACGGGATAAAGTTCACCGTTTACTCGAATGGCAAGCCCGAGGTTTTCAGCCGTATCATCTACGGCTTCCTGTGTGACACCCGCAGCGAAATCACTGAGGCTACCGTAAAGAGGGGATGCTTTGTCCAGAGGCTCGACCTGCAGGGTGTTAACCTGACATCTTTGCCACTGACTCGCTTTTACCTGCTTCTCGTGGTAGTCCAGCATATCCTCATAGGTGCCAAATGTGCTGTGGTAGCTGTCCTGACATTGTTTTAGCATAATCATGCTCCTTTCTTTTTCTGACGGGTTTACCGCCGTGATATATAACAAAAGCCAGCAACCTCCTAAAAGACTGCTGGCTTGTGCCCAATATGAAATTGGCTCGGAAACAAAAAAAGTGCCATTCACCCAATGGGTAAATGACACTGTGAAAACTCTGATAACTGTGTTCGGTACACGACCAAACTCTGATACTAACACAATTATTATAGCAGATTGTTTCGCAATAGTCAATCTTTTCGCAAAAGAAAGGGGCAAGTGAGAAATTTACAAATCCAAAAGCTTAGCAACTTCCTCCACCGTATCAAGAACAATGTGGAATTCTAACTCACCGATATATTTATTCTCGGCAACATAGTTGTCCCAAAGTAAGTACATCTGCGGTTCTTCTCTGATGTCCTTGATTATATCGTGCCAATCTTCAATGTCTTGAACAGAATCACGTTTCTGTGCTGTATGTAATACAGCTGCTTTCAGCACATCCGGACGAACTTCGTCTTTGCGGCTACGGTAGAGAGTGTGAAGATCATAGTAGTCTCTTGCTCTCGTGGTGCCAATATTTCGACGAATGATCGTTTCATATTTCTCAGCAAGAATGGTTTCCAACGTGTAGGCCATTACAGGAACCGACTTATCATCAAACAGCATAGGAAAATCGTACTGAATTGCTGCAGGGGTGATTACATCTCCGGTTGTAACGTCTATTTTCATAGGACTGTCAATCTTTCCGTATTTTGCACGCAAATGCACACGAAAGTTATTATAGGCATCGTCCTCGCGGATTGGCTCAATGCCTTGATACTCAAATACAATACCATCGCCAATATCTACCGCGAGGATCTCCTTGACAGCTTTTACGATTTCGTCCTCTTCCATCTGAATACCACGTACCGTCGTGTCCATATCCATAGTGGTACGCTCGCCAATGCCGATCATAGAGGAAATAAGCAAACCACCTTTTAGAATAAAATTATTCTTGTAGGCAGAGTTTGCCAAACGTTCCAATACATGCTCAAAAAGAAACATCTGCAGAATTTCCTGTGCACGAAGATTCTTCTTCGCTGCCATGCTGCGTATAGTTCCTTTTAATTGTTCCGATGTTTTCATCACAATACCTCCATGTAGGTTCTGACCTTATCTTCAACGCCGAGAACCTTACTGTATTTCAATAGCTTACGCCTATCAGCCTTTGTGTTAAAATAATCCTTTATTGCTTGCGTGTAGATCTGTATGTCTACCTTATCTTTGTCCCGAATCAAATCACAAATACAGCGCTCCTTATCGTACAATCGAACCACTGCACCTTGAGGAGATTTAATCTCCGTTATTCCCATATCGTATATCTCCGGCTGCACATAATGGCATCGGAGCGTTGGATTATCTCTCTTCAATCGACTAATATTCGTTCCCTGAGGAATGGTTATATCAAACCTGTGTGGTGTACGATCAGACAATCCCCAAAGATACAACGCTGTTCCATAAGAAAAGATGGCTTTTGTACTTTGCATTTGAAGCAGAGCAAACTCATCCGCCAGATCATCGGCAAGAACATACAAGCCCTTCCGTACCTGCTCCAGTGTTCCGTTTTCTACGTATTTGCGTAACATCGGTCTGCTAATGCCTGCTGCTTCGACTGCACTCGTTTTTATAAAGCCATTGTTTTCATCGGCTATCCTTTTAATTTCATTCCAAATGCTATCCATGAGAACACACCTCCAAAAGCACTTTACATTCACGCTTTACATTATACACTATTAAAGCACGAATGTAAATACTTTTCTAAAATTTAGTGTGCCCATTTTTTTGATTATTATTTACGAGCGATTATATTAAGTTAGTTACTCGACATCTTCTGTTGTCAGCTTGCCCGTTTTCTTATATCGAAGTCCCTCAGGAGAGTCATAGACTTCCTCCCCAAAAGAATACTCACCATGAAAGAACTTTGCGATATCCAACTCCAAAGCCTCAAGTATACGGCAAGCCAAAGAAAAGGAACTTGTCATAAGGCGACGTTCTCCGCTTTCAAACTTTTGATACTGTTGCAAAACGACGCCGGCACGTTCTGCGACTTGCTTTTGCGTCAGTCCCAAAATGACTCTTCTCTCCCTTAAGATTGAGAAAGGTTTAACGTGTGCAATTTGAAATCCACTTAAATCAAAATCCATTACTATCTTCTCCTTACATTCAGTTGAGTGTCTTAATAATACACCCAACTGAATGTAATGTCAATAGATTTTTGAAAATTCATAGAAAAAGGGTGCCACCGAAGTGACACCCCTTTAATGCTATACGCTTAATTAATATTATTTTCAAACCACAGAGACATCTCTGGCGTCATTTGGAAGTAGGACATAATGCTCTGCACATTTATCCATCCATAAGAAGGATAATACCTAATTGCAAATCTGAGGCCGTCATTGGTTTCAACAACGATTATCTTCAAATCGTCCGCAACTCGGTTGTATGCTTCCTGTCCGATATCGCCGTTTTCCTCATTCTCAAATTTTGCGACATCTTCAGCATATACCAACTCGTGATATTCGTCAAAGCTTCGTGAAGGCAAAGAAGTGATTTCACTGTAAAATTCAGAAATAACTTCTTTGTCGGTAATAACACTTCCATCAGCCTTCCACTCATTGTCTTTTACAGGAGTAATGCTTGCAATATCCGTCGCATCATCAACGCCGTATGTTACAAACGCATCGGTAATTGGCAAGCACCTGTCAGTATCAACAAGATAATTGCAGAATAGTGCGATATAATACTTTTCACCGTCCCTAAAGACAACTACTGATTTTTCCGGCACCGGAGCATACTCATACAGTTCATAGTCTGTTGGTTCATCAGAAACAAGATAATTTGATCTTTCAGCCTCGGGAACGTCCTTCTGCAGATAAGCAAGATGCCTTCCCGCAGTGCTCTCTGACACATCAGTGGTAACACCGTGGCGAATCAAGGCTTCATCATTGTTCTCTATGATCTCATAATATGCGTTGTTATACTCTATAAGCATAATGTTATCAACCAATGACTGATCCGGACCTTTTGTAAGATTCATAGCAATAGGTATTCCAACAATAGCAACTAAGGCAAAACATGCAGCAACGGCAACCCATCTCATCCAAACAGGTTTACGGCTTTTCTTAGCTGCCGGAGCAGCTTCGGTGATGTGCTTATCATCAATTTCACCAAATACATTCAAAAGATGCTTGTTTTTCATAATGCGATACCTTCTTTCTCCAATACTGTTTTTAGCTTTTGCCGAGTACGGAAAAGGGTAACCGTCACTTTACTTTCTGAAAGGCCGTATTCTTCTGCAATTTCCTTTACGGAACTCATATACCAATAGCGACGAACAAAAATCTTTCGGGCATCTGCTGACAGATTTTCAAGGAAACGGTCGAGCGTTTCCTTTATAACCATATCCTCAACCAGTGTTTCGGAGTTTCTGTCTGCCGGAATGCATTCGGTCAATTCATCCAGAATAAGCGGTATCTGACCGGATCCCCGCTTTTCAGCAGACTGTTTTTCATATTTGTTCAGCGATAAGTTCCGAGTGATCTTTCCAAGGAAAGTCTGCAATTTGTTCGGTCGCTTAGGCGGAATTGAATTCCATGTACGAAGGTATGTATCATTTACACATTCCTCCGAGTCCTCGTCATTATGCAGAATATTATAGGCAATGTAGTGACAGTATCTTCCGTATTTTCGGGCTGTTTCTGATATGGCTTGTTCGGATCGATCCATATATAGTTCTATAATTTTGCTATCATCCATATCATCACGCTCCTTTCTTTGTATCAAGGCCTTTCACCCTAATACACCGGGTCCCTATACCATTCACTACACTTTTTTATTATTTTATCATTTTTATATGAAAAATTCCACCATTACAAAAAGGGTGCCACCGAAGTGACACCCCCTTACAACTGATACTGTGAGCTACTCGCTCTCGGAATATCTTTTTTCCTGTTCTTCGTAGGTTTCAGGAACTACGCCGAATATTGAAACAACTTCCTTCTTATCATCGTCCCATGAAGTAAGATAGCATTTCTCTTTATCGACTTTAGGATTATCTAACGTCTCCAAATATAACTTTTTTATCTCTTCATCTACCGGACCGGAGAAGGATAGAATTTGCGAAATTCCCGCTTTTCCTGCAAAACAGGCGCTGCCGTAACCGAAGTTTTCGTGATATTCTCGCTTAACATTACCGTTTTCATCAAGAACGGGTTCGCCGGCTTCATTTCGGACGATAACCCATTCCTCGGTTCTGCCACAGCGGGAACAATGACGATATTCTTCCAAAGTACGACAATCAAAATCTGTAACAAAAACGCCCTTACACTGTGGGCATTCAATAGCATCTTGTACACTACTCATAATGTGCTCCTTTCGTTATACGGCGGTGCGAAGACTCCAAAGTCCACGCCCGTCGTGATTGAAATGCTCAGGATTACACTGAAGTGTTTGGCGGATCTTTTCCTTCCACCATTTGTTTGCCTGAGCTTTTTTGTATGGTTCTATCTGCTCGTAGAGATATGTAAGGGATACAGCCCCATCACAATCCTCAAGAACTGCAGCAACAACATCTCGCCAGGTTGCTCCGGGCATATCACGGATATCCATCGTTTTCTGACTGCACATAAGCACAGGGATTGCCGTTGGCGAATCCTTGCGCACGATCAGAACATACTCGTGCAATATAGGGATAAAAGTCCCGCTGTACTGGGTATTGTCTGAAAAGCAATTGTGCTGAGCCTTGATAATGATGTTTTCCATTGTCCCGGGCTTGACGATTTCGGCAATCATACTGTAAAGCTTACCTTTCTTTTTGATGTCACCCATAAGCACTGCCATTCTGCCACCTTTTTCGAGAGCAGAGAACTGCTTCATCATCGCGTAATTCATCGCTTGGACAAAGCGTTCCCAGTCTGGTATACGTGACAGGTCAAGAGGCATCGGATCATAGCCGTATTTACTCTTCACGTCTGCAGCCTTGTACATCACATCTGAATATTTAATGATATCCCAGTATGGAGGATGCCAGAAAATAAATTCCGGTCTCTCTCGGATATCACAATTCATAATGTCAAAGCCACTGTGCAGATCATAGAGCTGGCTTTTGATGCCGAGCTTGTCGGCTGCTGCCTTTGTGGTGCCGCTGCCACACATATAATCACAGATTTCCTTTGGCTTGAAGAAACCAATAAGATCTTCAATCAACTTTGGGGAGCAGTTCCCACGGTATCGGTTATTGCCGCCTGCACCACGCTCCGGATAGGAAACGATGCTTGTAAGCGGTCTTGCTAATTCGCTGTTATAAGGCATTTAAACACCTCCTTTACTCTTTTTTGTCGGCTGATTCTGCCGAAGAATGCGTATATCGAGCAATATGCTCATTTACAACTGTGTGAGCCACCTCAGAAACTGATTCCCAGTAGCTTTCATAATAACCATCGTTTTTACCGAGGGCACTATGAATACGGTCCGGAATGGTTTTGTCTGCGATAAGCGCCTGATACTGCTCATCTGTGAGTGTACCGACTTCATCCCAGCATTCAATCTGTTCCACAAAATCTTCAACACGACACAAATCAATGTAGTCGCGTCCGAGCGTTCCGTAAATAGAATTCGGGAGTTTCAAAGTCAGTTTTGTTATGGATAAACTGTAATGGCTGGACTCGTGCCAACCGTCGAGCCATCCTTCATAGGAATCTGCATTGGCATCAAACTGGTATTCATCATTGTCCATCCAGTCGGTCAAACACCCGTTTTGCATTTCCTCCTCAAGCTTGGCATTCAACTTGGCTTTTGCTTCGTAATAGTCCGCAAACACTTCCGTTGAATGACCGTAATCATCATTTGCAGCCCAGTCTTCCTCAAGAACATAGATTTCTATGGCTTTTCGAGGGCTCTGCAGCACGAGGATTTCGTCGGGAGCCATAATAACATAGTCCAAAGTAATGTCTTCCAGTTTCTTTTCAGTACCATACAGTGCAGAGAAACGTTTTTCGAGTTCCTTAATATCGCTTGGGAGACAAGGCGGATCAAAATAACAGTGGATATCCGGAGTTTCATTCTCCGTTTCTCTGTCATCACCGGTTCTAATCTCCAGGATGAAACCGTTCAGACCTCTGTAATCGCTTTCTGCAGTACCGACAACCTCAGCACCGACACGGTATGTTACACCTTCATAGATAAATTCTTGACCAACAACGTTATAAATCATACTGACACCTCCTTAAATGTGATAATCGATGCCAACAAAGACAACGTCATCATCTGCATCATCGATAAATTCATCAATGGTGCGGCGCCAGTCGATATGTTCGTACTTGCCGTCTTTTTCATCGTAGGTGCAACTGTACTTATTGATGTTCATTTCATCATGGAAGATGTCGTGAACACCGATTGGATACTTCCAGTTATCCGGGATACCATATTCCGCAAGATACTCCTCAAGGGTTTCACCCTTACGAAAAACAAACTCGCCATAGCAGAGAACGCCTTCTTCCGTAACCAAATGGTATTTGACCTCGGTGTTACCTGCATCAAACATGGCTTTGAGTTGATGAAAACGCCCGGTGCTCTTTTCGTTGTGCCACTTACGCATAACATCCCACTGGATATCTCTTTTTCGAGCACAGCAAACCCATCTATATCCTTCGGGTGCAGTGTATTCACGGTGCGTGAAAATACCGGTTTCGCCCAGGGAGTAGTCCGTGCAATCCTCTTTGATCAGGAACATATCCGGCCATCTTCCACCGATAGAGTACCAATCGTATACACCATCAGGGTTGTTCCATTCGCCGTATTTTCCGGTTTCCTCGTCAAGTACGGCATAGCACTCCTGGTCGAGATAGTCTTCAAAGGACTTGTACAATTTCCTACGCGGGTAATCCGGTAAAGCCTTCATCTTCTTTGCACGCTTACTGCGTTTCGGATGATGGAGGGGACCGAAATCTTTCTGATACACAAGCCCATCTTTTACGATAAACTTACCCCAAAGTGGTCTGGAGAGCTCCTCGACAATGCGACCGTCAGGAAGTCTCACACAGGTAACGTTCTTGTTGTAATCTGCAAGAAATTCTGCTGTGCGGTCCTCAAACTCAAGGAATCTCTTGTCTTCGGTGCAACAGTTGAATCTCTCCATTGTTTCGCGGATAACAGGTACCAATTCACGGGCAAAGGCATTGGAGATGTTGATCAATCCTTCAATGCGCATACCGTGAAGCACGTTGTCCATTATTTTTCCTGGATGAAGGTTCTTCAGTTCCTCAATCGCGGTAGAAATGTCTTTTTCCCATTCGGGATCCGGTGTAATCTCCGGAAGATATACAGTTAATAAAGATCTAAAATGCATAATAGACCGTCCTTTCTTAAACAAAGAATGGGCAACTGTAATCTTCCAGCTGCCCATCTTTGTAAATATGATGTTGTTATACCCTTACATGTCGCTTAACCACATTGGTAAGCTTAGTGGGCAGTTGATTCAAGTCAGAAATGTCAAGGAACGAATCTCCATAGATTCGCTCAATATTCTGCTTATCGTTACCGATTGCTGCGGCAATGAACAAGATACCTTTTCGCTGATATTCCTGTTTGATGCCTCGCAGATCTTCTTCAGCAGCCGTGCCGTAATAGCCGTCTGCTGCAGGTTGACCGTCAGATACCAGGATGAGTAGTTTTACCGATTCGGGTCTCTTTGAAAGCTTCTCGGCGACAAAACGCAACGCTGCGCCGTCTCGGTTGCTGCCTCTGGCACTGATATCCATCAATCTGTACTTATCGTCGTTGTCATATCCATCGAACTCTGCATAAGAAAAGAGCTCCACAGACTCTCCTCGGCCATGGTAATCGGTTGAGTGTCCGTATACTGTGACCGGAATATCAAGACTTTGACAGAAGTCGTACAGAATGATTGCTGCGGCTCGTGCATAGGTGCAACGATCGCAGGAGCACATAGACCCGGACTCATCCAAAAGAAGTCCTACAGCAAGCTCTGGGATCTCCTGAGGCAGGTTGTTCTTATAGAACACCTTACCATCGTTTCGGCAAAGCGCATGAGCGTCAAGCCTGCGTCCCATTACAAGACCGGTCTGTTTGCCTCCGCGTCTGTTTTCCTTGAGTTGCTTAATTAAGCTCTTTTGGAGCTGACGGGAAATGGTGATGAGAGGACCGGAAATGTAGTTATACTGATCAACCAGTTCCTCATCGACCGAAGCGATGCGATTCACTCTGACATTAACACCCTCGTGAATATTTCCGTAGGAGATATTCTGGGCAACGTCATTGAGTTCCCTGATTCGCTCGGTTTCAAGCTGCTCGCAAGCAGCCTTTTCCGCCATTTTGTCCAGGATACGCTCGATATCGGCGGCAGCACCGTCGTACATCTCACGCTGGTAATCGTCATCGTGTTCGATGGTTCCGCCGGTTGGGGTGGATACACCTGCGGTTTGTTTCAAAGGAATTCGTCCTTTCTCACCACGGGATACCTTTTGTTTGCCAGCCCCGGCAATACCACCACCGGGCATCACATCACCTTCGGCGTCTTCGCCTCCGGAAGCACCACCCTCGGAGCTTCCTCCAGACTCAGATGATTTATCATCAACTTCTGAGTCAGTCTGGGGAGCAGAATTCTCATCTTCACCCTCAGTTCCGGAGCCGGAACCTTCTTCGCCATCTTCAGCATCTTCGTGGGTCTTGGCCCTCGCACCTGCTGTTGCTGACTCGTCAGATTCGCCCTTACCTTCGGGTACAGGAGAACTGCTACCGGTACCGGCAGTAGAACCACCGGCAATGGATTGAAGAACTTCCGAAAGTGTTTGTGCAATACTCGATGTACCACCGGCTGCTTCGGCCTCTTCCTGGCGCTTTTTGCATTCCTCACAGAAGTCCTGCAGATAGTTCCAGCATCTCACCATAATCGTATTGACCACACCAAGCCTTTCCTTACCGGATCGGCTCATAAGTGCTGTGTCAATGTCGTTGATGAGGCTGAACACCACCTGTATTCGCTTATCTGAAAGGGGCTCATCACCGTATTTGATCTCGCCGAACTTGACATAGGACAGCATAATCTGAGCAATGCTCTCGAAAATGTGCCTGTCTTCCGTTTCTTCCAGTTCGATAAGCCTTGTCACAGTCGGAACTTCCTCGAAATGAATCTCTCGAAGTTCTTCCAGACCGTAGGCAAGTTTACCCGGGAAGTTGGCAAGCATACGGTTCTCCACATATCCGTCATCAATGATGTTGGATATGTATCCGGAGATGTACTGCACCATTTCAAGGTTCTTTGCATCTTCCTTTACATATTCCCAAAATTCCTTTTCTCTTCGGGCATCTGCAGAAGTTGTAAGAACCGGTGGATATGGAAACCATTTATACGAACCGAGATAATTCGCATGTGTCTGCGCCGCCAAGAAATCGGTGTACAGAATGTGCCCGAGCTCGTGAGTAAACACACCAAGAATTATCTGGTATCTGTTTTCGCGTCCTTTCGTCTTCGTAATGAATGGATGACCTGCATTGATCTTGACAGACATATTATCGGTAGCCGCAAAGAACGAGTCCTTGGCATTCCAATAAATGTTGACACGGACGCGCCGGTTATAGTGATACCGGCGTGTCTGTGCAGCTGCTAAGTCTTCAAGATGTCCCGCAAAAAGACGGGACGTGAAGAATTGTCTGTCCGTGATCTTGCTACGCTTCTCGTTCAGACGCTGTTTTACTAATTTGTGATTCACCCTTGCCATATATTAGGGTTAACCTCCTCTCTGATAGATTTATGCGGAAGCCTTTTTCCTCTTCGGAGGAATAATAGGCTCAAGTACCGCGCTGATAAGTGCTTCTCGATCGAGCTCGTCTGCCGTTGCCTTACTGATGATGGTGTACAAAGCCGAGTTGTAGACATCGCCGGTGATTTCGGCACTGATAATCCAGTCAATGAGACTTCGCATGCCGTAGGAACCGTCTGTAATACTGTTCTTTCGGCAATACTCAGCCAGATCATTAACAACCTGGACCATCTGAGATACCTGATATTCATCGGTGGCACCCGTAACTGACATTGCTCGCTGCACCATCACCTCAGGGGTAGGCATTTCCACATCACGCACCAGACTCATACGGTCAATAACCGACTGGTTCATACCACGGCATCCCTCATAGCTGACGTTGGTAGTTACTACAACTACTGCATCAGGATGACGCTCGATGATTTCGCCTGTAGGTAATGTGATAGAACCGGTCTGCTCAAGCAAAGAGTTAAGACCAACCAAAACACCGGGCTGGACAATCGTCGAAGGCTCCTGAATTTCGATAACGTAACCATTCTTCAGTGCCTTAATGAAGTCTGTTTCCACATAGGTGTATGTCTGTCCGCTGCTCTTTGAGTTTTCGTCACGCTTAGACAGCGCTCTGACCTTCTCAGTGACCTTATCCAGCACAATAGCCATACAGTCCTGAGTGGAAGCATCGGCTTTCTCAACGCCCGTGAGAGCCTTGTAGACACCTGCAGGATCGTAATCCATATCGTCAAGGTCCGGGAGATTCATCAGCTTAGAGACGTTGGCGTAGTTAACACCGCCCATACTCTTAAGAACTGCATTCTCAGCATCAAGCTGTGCATCTCCTGTGGAACCCGAATCGGAGTCCGGAAAGATCATACCGACAAAGTCGAAGATCTCGGTGCCTGCCGAACAGGTGTATTTCATATACGGCAGATTCAGTCCTGCAGCAATTGCCTTGGCTCCCATCGTTTTACCGGTACCAGCAGGGCCACGCAATAAGAAGTTGCGCATCTGCATCGGTTTGCCGGTGGTGAGCTGAGCGTGCTTGCAGATATCCACGACCTCATCCGGAATGATGTACCATGCCGGAAGCTGCGGGATCAATGACTGCTCAAGAGCACTAAAGCTTCTTTTACCAAATTCATACTTGCCTACGAAGTCCTCGTGTTCCACCAAGGTTGTGGCTTTGCTGACAGTAACGCGTGCAGTTTGTGCCATAATCACAAACTCACCGGCAATGACGGTCTTTGGTGCAAAAAGCCCTGAATCCATCTGTGCCTGTGAAACTCGCATCAGATTGCCTGACTTATCTACATTTACTTTGACGTGTGCAGTGCAGGTCTCATCTTTGATACGACGGTACGCGTTATCGCAAAGGATCGCCATTGTATCCCTTGCACCGTTAAAGTCCGTAAATCCCTTGGTATAATGGTCACGATAGGCGTTGAAGTTCTCCTCGAACTCATCATCCGTCATCAGTACCGGGAACAGTGCCATCATTACTGCAGCGCCGTCTCTTCCTGCTGAGTTCAGAACATAGTTCTCAAACACTTCCGTTCCTTTATCATAGACCGAGGCCATAATGCTGCCCTTATCGCTGTCATAGACAACCAAGTGATATGCATCCGGGCCTACAGAGGACTTATATTCAGCAACGGTTCTTTGGTCAATGATACCAACTGCGCCTTCTCCTGTGGCCTGCATACAATTGATAACTGCATGGATAGCCTTGATCATTGTGGCGCATAGAGTTGAGGTTGTTTTATCACCGTATTTAGATGACACGCTAACTTTTTTGTTAGACAGCGTATCAAACGGTGCCGGCAAATCTCTGCCGAAATTGAAAATGTTGTTCATGTATGTAGCCATGACTTAGTAATTCCTTTCTGCAGTTTCACTGCGTGAGATTGATTTTGATACCCTGAGGTATGCACTTGACATCATCGAGCCCGTTTTCCATAAGCTGCTCACAGATTGCAGACCAGCTTTCCTTCACGGGAAGCTCTTCGGAGGTAAGAATGATTTCGGTCATTCCTTCACCAATAGCCTCATTGCATCGCTTATTAAGCTCCATAATGTGTGCTTCCGCCCATTCAAAGGCAACCAGGTTGAAGTTCTCTTCCTGAGGTTCGTCAGTGTCTGTGTCATCCTCATCGGGATCAACAGCATTGGCAGGGGCGTGTTTGTACTCAATAGTAACAACCTGTAGATTCTGAATCACTACATGTGCTCGGCGGAAACCACCTGCACGGTTGAGTAAAATGAACACATCTTCACCCAGCTCGATGAGCTGTCTGGCATTTGCTGCTTCCCAGACCCATCTGGCTTCAGGATACTCAGTTGTGACAAGCTCCGTAATTCGTCTGAGTATGACGGAATACGCAAGATCTTTCACATCTTTCTCCGTTGGCTCCTTTGGTTCGGGGAGTGCCGGCAATGGTAACGGTTCTACTACCTCAACTCGCTTAGGAGAGAGAAACAGCAACCGTAACGCCGTAATGAAAATGCCGATAATGAGGAGGAAAATAATTGGCCAGAGCCGACACAAAAACATCAGCAAGGTCAACATCACAAGGATCACTAAGACTTCATAGGCGATATGCCGTTTCCAATCCTTCTTCATACTTTCTGATTTCCTTTCCGTAATCGTGATGGCGGAATGTATATGTGCAGCTGATTGGTGCTGCTCTCATCCGCCGGGTTGTTCAAGATGATTGCCGCAGGTTGTGCCGGGCAGTACAGTTCGCCGCGTGTGTTATCGTGACTTACAAGCACTTGCCCGAGCACAGTCTTACCACGGAATCCGCCTGATAGTTGCAAGACCTCACGAAACCTGTCAGCATCGCTATGAACGACGATGCTGCACTGCTTTTCGGGAGAGAAGCACATTAAGATGATTTTCATCTCATCTGCAGTAAGGGTTCGTTCAGTTTTATCGTTCAGAATCGCTCTGAACTTGGTTTTCTTTTCTACCTCGCTCAAGAGATAGAACTCTTCATTCCGCATAAGACACCTCCTTATGAACGCAAAAAGGCGCACATGTGAATCCATTACAGAAACTCATGTGCGCCCTTAATACGCTCTATTCATTTGTTCGCTTCCTTAATTCTGATCATCAAAGAACGAATTGCTGCCAAAAGGTTCAAAGCCGGTGAAACCACCGCTGCTATCGCTGGAATTAGCTGCAGGAGCTTGAGCAGGTGCCTGATTGCTTGTGCCGTTCGTCGCATTGCCGTTGGAATTGGATTTTCCACCGCCGGAAGCGTACTCAATCTCATCGAGAATGATAACTGTACAGCTCTTTTTTTCGTGAGTGGTCTGGTCTTCCCATGTGTCCTCGTCCAACCGGCCTTCGATATTGATGAACGAGCCTTCTTTCAGCTGCATCTTCTCGATACGATCGACGATCGGGCCAAAGCCCTTTACGGAATAATTGAGCCATCTTGTGTTGTTCTCAGCCTTCGGATCATAGACCTTCTTGCCGATGCGGAATCTTACCAACGCGGCAGAGTCATTACCTCTGGTGATACTGATGGCGGGTTTGTTGTCATATCCTCTGGAAATGACTACTTGGGTTGCGAATACCTTTAACATAAGGCTACTCCTTTCTGCAGGGATTACCTGCACACAAAAATATTATATTTCATCCCGCATTTCGCGGGTAGAAACCGAGAAAATAAAAAAAGTGCCAATCAGCACTAATGTGCTAACTGACACTTTGAAAACTCTGATAACTGTGTTCGGTACATGACCAAACTCTGATACTAACACAGTTATTATAACAGATTGTTTCTCAATAGTCAATCATTTCACGAAAAATGACCTCATTCGGATGCTGTGACTGCCTTTTCTATCTCAGTTTTGGCAAAATCCAAAGCAACCATTACCCGAAATTCATCAAAGTGAAATGTACCGTCCTCGGCTTCATTATTTTTTACAAGCGCCTGTATATTATCAAGCAGTTCATAGATTCTATCCTTATTTGAACTCACTTATTACACCCCGTTTCTTACTTCTAATGCTAAATAATCAAATACCGCAAAGCCACTATCCTGCGGATATACCTGCGTCTTTTCCGAAAGATACACGATAACAGTATCTCCAGTCTTCAGTTTTTTAATCCTGTGCTTAATGGAGACAGTCAACGAGTTTTCCTCCAGCTTAAGGGTGATTCTCTTTACCCGACGCCTGATCCCGGTGACTTCTATATTCTCACAAACACCGGAAACACTCACGTAGTTGCCCTTAATACTATTATAAAACAAGATTGCTCCGCTTACAATGAGCATAACCATAAAAAACAGGCTCGGGAGCCACAAATAAACATTGCGGTAAAAAATCATAATCACGATAAAGAGGAGAAAGAAGCCGGCACCACCGGCAAATCGTGATAGGATTTGCCATTGTAACGCTTCGGGGAGAGTTTTGAACTTTTCCTTCATCGGCTCCACCTCACAATAGTACGATTTTCTTCTGACTGAGTAACACCATAATGGCTGCAGTAACCTTATCCCGGCAGATTGCGCGTTCCATCTGACATTCCAGGATATTATCGAAGATGTTCTCCCGGGTATAGATGGTTTCCACAAGGTTCTGACGGTTATCCGTGTAAAGCAAGTCCTTCGTTGGCTCGATATTACGCTCGTGCAGGTAGACAAGCTCTGCCATACTCAATCTGATACCGGCATTGGTCAGCCAATTGAGAATAGAGTTCTCAAATCGTCCTACCGTCAGACTGACATTGGAATTTGCCGCAGCGCAGAGCACACATCTGGTGAGAATTCTGTAACGGGAGACAAGAGTGTCTTCCTCCTCGAATTCCACCAGACCCATTCTGTAAAGATGCTGCAGGGCACGCTCCTGTGCGGCATTCTTTGTGGTAAAGAAACCATCTCTACCATCTAACCAGAGCTGAGCTTCCACCTTGGTAAGATGAAAAACCTGACCGCAGCGAGCTACATATATGTTACGTTCAGTGGATTTTTCTTGAACAATACCTTTAGAAATGTAAATCATTATTAATCACCTCGTGTTCTTTTACTAACATTACACGATGGGAAGAAGGATTTTACAACTAAAGAACATACATCAAAGCAACACAGGCTATAATGACCACGAATAAGACTCCGATAATGATTGCAATCTTCTTGATGAGTTCCTTATCAACACCATCACGCTCGTGGCCTTCATCGACAGGACGCACATCATCGTAATATCCGTCATATCCGTCGTCTACAACGGTTTCGTCCTCAATGCTGCTCTCCAGCTTCTTAACAGGTTTCTTTTTCTTCTTTTTTGCAATTTTCTTGATCTCTGGCTTTTCCTTTGATTTTTCTTTTTGTGGTTTGCTGGCAGGGAGCTGCTTTCCGCATTCAGCACAAAAAGAAACGGCGTCCTCAATCAAATCGGCGCCGCAATAGGGACAGTATTTCATTGTACACACTCCTTTATGGTGAAAATAAAAAAGCGGATCCTGTTAAGGACCCACTTTTGGACGATATAAGTATAACACATTCGCATTTACTTGTCATCGGCTTTTTATAGGCGATTTATAGGCGTTTTGTAGGCGCTTTCAAAATCGCTATATTTTTCTGCCTTTTCAACACTTTCTGCTCGTTCTAAAAGCACTAAAGGCGGCAAGGATTACTCCTTACCGCCCGTGCCAACCTTAGAACATCGGAGTTATGTTGTACTCCTGTTCTGGTTGGTTATTCTGATACTGTGCCTGCTGTCTGTTTGCAGGCTGGATTGGGTTATGCACGTACCAGGAAGCAAGCCACATCTGATAATGCATCTTGGTCATAAGGAACAGTTCACTTAACGACTCAAATGACATGTTGACTGCGACATGATTCTCCGGTTTGTTACCGAACTTCGGTACGATCAATCCCTTGGCATCCGTTTCTCCGGGACCACTATCGGCGATAAAGAGGAAGTCTCCTTTGTTCGCCGGTATCAATTGGGCCACACGGGAAAGACTTTTACCATCCTGTCTGGAACGACCTTGTTTTGCCAGTTTATCCGCTGCAGTTCCACCAAGGCATTGGTAAAGCGGTTTGGTGTCACCGGCTTTTTTCTTGGTCTGCAGCATATATCTGAGCTCACCGCATTCCAGTTTCCTGCACAGCTCCAGGAACTCATCCACAGCAATGTAGATGTGAATGTTGTTAGTCTGGCGCTGACCTGCAGGACGATTAACATCATAGGTTGCAAAGGCGAAATGCACTCTTCCTATTGAGAAGCAGTCATTTAAGCTCTCAACAAAGCAATTCTTTGCATCCTTACGTGCAATTTGATAGTGATTACGTTCTTCAGCCATCTTATTCACCTCCGTGGATTGGCAGATCATTCAGCATCTTGATCATCATATCTCTGTTCGCAATGAACTGAGGAAAGAAATCTTGCTCCAGGTCATAATCCATATAGAGCTTAACGAAGATAATGTTGAGGATCTGATTCATGCTGTCCACTCGGATCTTCGTAATTGCTTTTTGGATAAGCGGACTGAGTATGGAGATTGTTTTGTGCCACTGAATGAAATACTCATCCTCGATAGGAATGCCAAACTGCGTCAGCCATTCTCTCACCGTATGCGTCTCAGTTTTACCGCAACGGATAGGATGAGTGAACAGATACTCAATATCCTTGACATTCATATCCTTGGGATTCTTCACCGAGGTGTCAATGCATATGGTTCTGCCGATCGGGTACATAGCGCAAACCACGGGCTTGCACTCATGTACAACGCACTTATTATTTTCGAGCAACGGGCAATGGCCGGCTGCATCATGGGGAACGATACGAACAATGGGCATATGCGAAGTGTCTCCGAGATAAGAGTCACAGTATCTCTTAATGAAATCGTATGTAGAGATACCGAGCTTTTTGGATATTCTAAACACGTCCTTCGGGGTGCAAAGAATGTCCTCGCGGTTCATGCAACATTTGCCGCACTGATTACAGTTAAACTGGAACGTATCATCGATGCCTATCAGCATCTTGTCTCTGTTTTGTAATATTCGATTCATTCTTGGATCCATAATAATTCTCCTATTCTGAAATGAAGGGGCACATTGCTGCACCCCTTCGGATTGTGTCATACTGACTTAGTTTCGTTTGTGATTTCCCTGAGGAATTCAAGTAAGCACTGAATGTTCTCCTCATACTGAGGTTGAAACGGTTTGTTCAGCTCAAAGTCGCCATACTTAAGTCGTTGGAAGCACAATAGTGCTCGAACTTTATTCTCCTCGGGAACTCTTCGTAAAAGCTGCGCGATTTCGCGTGCGTTACTGAAATCTACACTCAAAAATGCCTGGTCTTCATGCGTAAAACGCTTCTTCATCCAGGTCTTTGTATGCACCTTAGGTCCGTTGAAATGTTGCTTGCGTTCGTAGGAAATAAGATACTCAAATTCACCGTTCTCCAGAGGACCTGCGATGAACGGGTAAGTTCTGCAGGCCCTTGGGTTGACCGCGTGGATCTTGCAGCGATTATTCTCAAGAAAAATACACGCATCATCCGGTCCTTTGGTCTTGAGGAAGTACACGAAATACCCGCACTCATCCAAAAGAGCTGGTTCAGCATACCTTTCCCAGAAGTCATCCATACAAGTGATACTCTTATCCTGTTCCATCAAATAACGTGTGATACGAAACGCATCCAAGGTTTCCGCCGGTACTTGCTCTTTGACATGCTTACAGCACTCACCGCAGCCGATGCACTTAAAGGGCACGTTATCCTTTGGCTTGAGTTTGACCAGATTCTTATATAGCTCATCCATCGAATTTCCTCCAAGGGCATTTCTTCTGATCGAACTTTATCGGCTTATATCCGGCACTGTCGCAGAAGAAGGTGCCAAGACCTTCCGCCCAAACAACATCTGATACACTCATAGATCTGGCACGGTAGCCTTCAGGAAGCTCACAGTTGAATATGTAAAAGATCTTATCCAACCGCTTAACATCCAGTTCACCGTCAAACACGAGCTCATAGGTGTCTTCGTGAATTCCACCGTGGTTCATTGTGAACTCATAGTTCATAAACATCAGGTTATAGCGGTCCTTCTCAGGCGCAATTTGAAACAGTTTTACTCTCATACTCTCCAGCCTCCTTCTTTGTAAATGAAGTCTGTCGTAAACAGTTGAAGAGCATATTTCACATCGCATCCCGGGTCCTCAGGAAAACGATTATGTTTATCCGGTATGATAACGCGAAGTACCATTCTGCCGGTTTCTTCAAACTCGGTTAGGCGGACATCACAGTCTTCATATATTCCAGATACCATATCGCCATCTTTGAAATATTCACCCGCTTGCACACGAAGTCCGAGAGTGTTCAGTATCCTGCAGATCTCTTTGTGCGGATATGCGATTGTCATTTGAAAATCCTGATGGTTGTATCTTTCCATACCATGCGTATGGAAATTACAGGTTCCCGGCATGAAGCCGTTTTCTGTCTTGCCATCAATCTCGCAAACAACACCGTTGCCGCACCCGTGGATTACCCAGTCAATATTAGGCTTCATCGTGTCCGACCTCCTTTACATCGAGCAACCACAAATGCTGCTTATCAAGATAAAAGGCGGTCCAGTTGACCCCGAGATGCCTGCTGAGCAATAGTTCTGCTACTCCCAGACCGACTTCCTTGGCTGAACTTTGCGTTCTTGTTGATTCAGGCAGGGACTCGTCACGAACTTTCTCATCGGCATTTACCGTTTCCATCAGCTTGTACAACTCAGATAATGGGATCCTTTCGTCAACAAACTGAGCTGCCCAGTAGTCGTGATCATCCCTGTTGGCCTTACAAACAATATTTCGGCCAAGAATTTTGCTGACCTCAATACCAATCAAGTGAGAGACCGTATTCCAAGGCAGTTTGAACGCTTTTACTGTCTCATACATCATTCTTCACCTCCTGCGGATGCGCAGAGCCGGTTTTGGTAATGTTGAGTAAGCTTTGGCTTGTCCATCCGACCGTGGCAACGAGAAATTCTTCAATATTGTTGTTCAGTATGGCACGTGCCATATGAAATCCTATTGAAGCAAAAGAGTCGCCATCCGTCATAAACTGCTCGTGGAAGGTCCTTGCGAATGCTTCTGCTTTCTCAGAATCATCCATAACAGTTAGTAATCGCTGACGAGTTTCCCCGTTGGCCAACTGGAAGGGGTATGATGGAACCGTTTCCTGCTTATTATTTTGATCGGCAAGTTTTTCAATTGCCTTGGTCAGTCTCGGCAACTGATGTTCAAAGAAATTCTTGCCATACATTGTTTTGTGAAATTGTAATCCCATAGTTATTTCCTTTCTGCCACGTAGGGCCCGTAATGAATTGTATCTTCCTCATCCGAACGATAAACGCCGATACATACCTCATGACCTTCACCACGTTCCGGATTGTGCTCCACAAATGCAACCAATTCCGGTTCAGATGCTTTTCCTTTATCCCAGTAGACATTAATCGCCGGGAAATTCGGATCGTCAATTGCTTTCGCGCGCAGGTAGGTACCGTCCGGCAGTGCCAAGACAATTGTCGGGTACCACTCCTGTGGGGTATCGGGTTCGTATGAGTCTGACAGTGAAAAGCGCTTTTTGCCAGTCTTTGCTACAGCAAAGCGTTTTCTTGATTTGTCCAGCTCAGTCTGGAGAGCATCATAGATCTGTTCAACCTGACTGTCTGTGTAGGAATAGTTTGAGGCTCCGGATAAATTACCAAGCAGGCGAACCATTTTGATAATCTTATTGACCCTTGCTTCAGCTAAACGGATAAACCGTTCATCTTTCGGCTCTTTACTCATACTGCCACCACCTTTGCTTTGGTGAGGTGCAGCACGTAGTGGGTATTCTGCGTCTCAAACTTGATTTCGCTGTCGGAGAGCTTATCCATCTTGAGCACCGTGGTGGTACGTCTATATCCGCCATCGTGCTCTCGGATCATCGCCGGCTCTCCATCTTTGATGGGAAGCAGCATACTTCCCGCAATGCATAATGTTTTTTTCTGATGATTCATCGTAGACCTCCAGATAAAAGAATAGACGGAGTCTACTCAACTCCGTCTTGGTTTTGCTGCTCATAATGAGCAAGCATAGATTCAAATTCATATCCCGGAACGACACAGACGCCGAGCGTAATTGCCTTTTCAAGCTTTATGCCCGGTCTCTCACCGACAATGAGATAGTCGGTGCGTCTGCTTACGTTGTATGTAGGATATGCTCCGCCTTCTCTAAGCATCTTCATTAGAGACTTGCGGGTATACATCCGCAGTTTGCCTGTTGCGGCAACTTTCTTCTGCAGATACGGAAATTTCTGATTCGCACTCACATCGTGCTACTCCTTTCCCATCATCCTGCAATACATGCGGACGATGCTTTTTGTTGAACTCCAAATACCCAACCCAGTCTTGGTTATCGAAAATGCGACTCATATGAAGATCCAGTGCATATTCCTCGCGTTCACTTTTAGAGCAAAGCCATGCACAGCCATTTGCATACTCAACAAGACCATTGTACAGATCCTGTTCGCCGTCTCTCTCGATTATGAATCGGGCAAGAGCAAACCAGTCAGCATCCAAAATGTCCCCAATGTCGGTCATACAGCCGGAACGGTATGTGTATTTCTTATCTCTACCGGTACCGCTGACAAGAATTGATCGCCCAGTTCCAAAGTGGATCCTGATTTGCTCGCAGGTGAGTTCCTGAATGTTGTAACGCTTGTCGTCAATCACAAAATACCCAGTCTGACGGAAATCCTGAGGCTTTAGCAAATCAATCACCTCCAAAGAGTTGTTTGCTTTTCTCAGGGAACACGCTTTTGAAGACTTCCATATATCTCTTATAACCCGCTTCATTAATAGGGGCCAAAAAAGACGTCTCACTCCAGCATATCAGTTCCTCTTCCGGCACGTTATACGTATCCGGAATGAACTTGACTCCGTCATAGTGTGGACAATGTGGTTTTAACACTTTCTCCATTTCGGTTTTTGATGTGACTGACATAATCATTTGACATTTCTTCTCGGCAATTCCATTAAGAAGCTCTTCCATATAGCCCCGGTCCTTGTAAAATGCCAGTATTGCCTGCAGACGCTTGAGGGCATCAAATCTTAATACCCTGACCTTATCAGACATATCTCCAGCAATCACCTCAGCATAGGCAAAAATGAGCGTTAGAGAGTAATCACAGCCTTTCATATCAACCAACCGTAACACATCCTTCCCGAATGAGCTCCGGAGGCGAAAAGGTCAAATGATCATAGTCGTCTACAAACTCCATAATCGTGATTTTGATATCCTGTTCGCACTTTGACTCATAATATACGCCTATGTCGGTGATCTTCATGTCACGTAGTTCTTCAATCCGACCATTGGCATAATCTTCATCAAAGTACACGCCCTTATACCTGGTCGAAAAGCCAGAAGGTGTACGTTCGATATCGCTATAATCCCAGTTTAGCGAAACTTCTTCTCCGGATTTCAAAAGCACCTCGATATAATCGATGTACAAATCCGGTATGGATGTTTCGGCTGTCAGATACAATCGCATGCCGACACCTCCTTAAAATGGGTCTTCTTCATCTGCATCGTGCATTCCTTCGATTGGTACCTCCTCGTAATACCAGGAATACTCCTCGATAAACTCTCTTACTTCAAACAGGCAGAAAGCAATGAAAAGGCACAGAAAGAACAGACTGCTGACACTC
>ERZ827520.1394-NODE-1394-length-28355-cov-4.362933_pt1 | contig 28355 bp, 31 predicted proteins | sample MGYA00519581_ERZ827520 | MGnify/ENA primary metagenome ERZ827520 (study PRJEB31778, sample SAMEA3449339) | human gut metagenome | biome: human gut; feature: human-associated habitat; material: faeces | place: United Kingdom | collected 2010/2012 ...
CCACGCTCTCCTGGGCGAAGGGCTCCACCTCCACGGCGGGGAGGGCGGCCCTGCGGGCCTCGGCCTGCAGCTCGTCCAGGGCGGCCAGCACGGCCGCCGCGATACAGCCGCCGGCACCGGCGGACAGCCAGCCGACAATGAACAACCCGGCAACGGAAACCACCGTCTCCGCGATGCCTAGACCGGCCACGCCGCGGGCCGCCCGGTTGGCAAAGAGCACGCCTAGCGTGCTGGTGGACGTATAAGGGAGGCGGCTGCCCGCCATGACCGTCAGACTGCGGGATACAGTGAAAAGACAGCAGGCCAGAGGCAGAAGCTTTGGGACGGACGCCAGCTGGCACCAAGCGCCCAGCTCCAGCAGAAGCAGGCCGCCGCAGCAAAGCACCGCGAAGGGACCACAGTGAGGATCTTTCATGATTTCCAGACGCTTTTGCCGGTCGCGGCGGGAAAAAATGCCGTCGGCGGCGTCTAGGAAACCGTCCATATGAAAACCGCCGGACAAAACGATGGGGAGGAGGACAGCCACCGCGCCGAACAGCACCGGCTGCATGCCGGTAACAGCACCCAGCACCGACCACCCGTAAAGCAGCCCGCCCGCCAGCAGCCCCACTGCCGGCAGACAACCCAGCGACCAGCGCATATTGTCCTCCCGCCATTCGATTTGCGGCATGGGAATGGCCGAGTACATGGATATGGCAATGATCAGCGATTGCAGCACCACACGCGCTCCCCCTAAATTTCGTCGATTCCAACTACCTGTTCGTAAGCGGCCAAAGCGTAATCCAACAGCGCCGCACCCAAAACGCCGCCGGTTCCTTCTCCAAGACAAAGGCCGGCGGTAATCAGCGGCTTCTTATCGAGGGCTTCCAGCAGGAGGCTTCCTACCCGTTCCGCCGAACAGTGGGAGGGGAGAAGATACTCCTGGACAGCCGGTGCCAGCCTCACCGCCGCCAGGGCGGCGGTACAGGAAATGACGCCGTCCAGCATGGCAGTGAGGCCGCAGGCCGCGGCCCCTATATAAAGGCCGCACAGCGCCGCAATGTCCAGTCCGCCGACCTTGGCTAAAACATCCAGCGGGTCGGCGGGGCAGGGGCGGTTGACGTCCAATGCCTTTCGAATGACCGCCGCCTTATGCGCCACCCGTTCGGGAGCGCCCGCCCCTCTGGCGGTTATCTCTTCGGGCGGCTTTTGCAGCAGAACGGCGGCGACGGCGCTGGAGGAGGTGGTGTTGCCGATCCCCATTTCGCCGGGAATGAGCAGCTGTGCGCCGCTTGCGGCCGCTTCTTCCGCCAGGGTTATGCCGACTTCCACAGCCCGGCGGCAGTCCGCCGCCGACATAGCGGGGCCCGCCGCCATATTATCGGTGCCGCGCCGGACAGTTCTCCGCTCCACACCTTCATGTGTGTACGGTGTAGCGATCCCCACATCCACCACACGAACCGGCGCGCCCAGCCGACGGGCGAAAGCGTTGATGGTGCCGCCGCCCCGGGCAAAATTGACCGCCTGGGCGGCGGTGACAGTGGGGGCGGAAGGGGAAATCCCTTCAGCGGTTACGCCGTTGTCCGCGCACACGACCACCACAAGCTTGTGGTCCAGCCGGGGGAAGGCGGTCCGCTGTATGCCCGCCAGGCGAATGACCGCGTCTTCCAATAGACCCAGACTGCCCGGCAGCTTGGCGCGGGTATCCAGTCTCCGGCGGGCGGCGTCGCGGGCCTTGGTGTCGGGAAGACGGATTTGTGCTGCCGCCTGTTCCATTGTCATACTGGTCACCTCCACCTTCCGTTGAATAATCGGGCCGCCGCCCATGTCTTTTTATTCTACCACAAGATGGAACGCGGCTCAAGCTTACCGGGGAAATAACCGCTTGTCTTTTCTTTTTTCCCATGATATAGTATAATGGTTAAAATTCAACGCCAGATAAAGGGACGTGAGAGGCATGGCTGAAATCGGATCGTTTCGCACAGGGATCGGCGGATTCAACAAGGCCGATGTTTTGAATTATATCGATGAGCTCAACGCCCGGCACGGCGAGGAAGTGAAGGAAGCGCGCCGGGAGCTGGAAGAAGCGCGCACGCAGTTAAGCGCTGAACAGCAGAAGCTGGAGGAAAGCGACCTGGCGCTTAAGCAAAACGCGGAACAGCTGTCGGAAGCCCTGCAGACCTGCAAGCAGCAGGAGGAGCGGCTCGCTGAAACAGAGCAGCTGCGGCAGGCGGCTGCGGCGGGCGACGCCCTTCGCCGGGAAAATCAGGAACTGCGGGATCAGCTAGGTGGAATGCGTTTGTTGGTGGACTCTGCCGCCGAGGTACAGGGCCGGGCCGACGAGGCGCGGATTGCATTGGAAAAAGAACGGGCGGAACGCGCGGCTGAGAGCGATGCGTTCCAGGAGAAGCTGCGGGAACTGGAGGCGCGTCTCGAAACAGAAAAAGAGCTGCGGGTGGGCGGCGACGAGAAATCCGATAGCCTGCGCGCTGAGAACGAGCGGCTGCGGGAAGCATTGACGGCGCAGAAGAACGAGATGGCGGAAAAGGAAGCGGAAATCGAGAGACTGCTGGCGGCCAACCGCAGTTATGAAGGCTTGATGGGCGATCTCGGGTCGTTTTTGGTGGAGATCCGGTCTATGGGGCAGCGCTATCTCGAAAGCACCTATGCCCGGGCCGGCGGCTGCCTGGACACCATCGAGGATACGCTGGAGGGAATCGGTAGGCAGCTGGCCGCCTCCCGTGAAGAGATTGGAAAAGCCCGTCAGGAGCTGGAAGAGAAAAGCGCCGCTTCTGAATTGCGGCTGGAAGAGTGGGCCCGGCATTTGGAACGCTCCGCGGCGGCGGTGACGGAATGCGCGGAAATTTCCGAGGACAATCCCGTGGACGAGGAGCCGGGCGATTCGGCGCCGCTGACCGAACCGGCATTTTTTCGATGAGCCGCTTCCCGCTGTCACGGCGGCGGTAAAAAGCGGCGAATCGGAGCGGCCGCCGATCCGGCGGCCCTATCGGACGCCTCTGCCTCCGACCAGGCGAAAGAGGCGGCTGTCAGAAATCTTGGAAAATTGGTTCGGCTGATTCGCGTGAACCGGAAAGTGGGAATCCTTATGACCGAGCGGCATATCCATACAAGCGAGCTGCCCGCCGTCTGTCCATCCTTACGGGCGGGGGACAGGGTCTATCTCTCCGGAACGGTATACACCTCCCGAGACGCGGCGCATAAGCGTATTTTTGCATTGCTCGATGAGGGCAAGCCATTGCCTTATTCGCTTAAAGACAGCGTGATTTATTACTCGGGAGCCACACCGGCGCCTGAGGGGCTGCCCATCGGCGCCTGCGGACCCACCACATCGGGGCGGATGGATCCCTATGCGCCTCGTTTATACGATAGCGGCGTGACCGCCACCATCGGAAAAGGGGGGCGCGCTCCCGCGGTTGTGGAGGCGATCGCCCGTAATCAGGCGGTGTATCTGTGTGCCGTGGGCGGGGCGGGCGCTCTGGCCGCCAAAAGTGTGACGGCCTGCGAGGTAATCGCCTTTGAGGATTTGGGCTGCGAGGCGGTGAAACGGCTGGAAATTCGTGAGTTTCCCCTTATAGTAGCCATCGATTGCTGTGGCGGCAATCTGTTTGACGCCGGATATACAGGCTGATTTTTCTCCGGCATGCATAGCTGGAGGGGTCTTGGCCATATATAAATATAAAAACAAAACAAGGAGTGCAACCCATGGCAGAATTGAAGTATGAAATTGTAAAAGAGTTCGGCGTCTTGTCCCAGTCTCCCTCCGGATGGACAAAGGAGCTGAATTTGATATCCTGGAATGACCGCGCACCGAAATACGATATCCGCGAATGGGCGCCTGAACATGCCAAAATGGGTAAAGGGGTGACGATTTCCGCGGACGAAGTGATCCTTCTGCGGGATTTGCTTAACGAAATTGACCTGTAATACCGCCGTGCTTCACGGGGAAAGGTATGGCCCTCATTATGGATTTTATCGAGATACTCAAGGCGATCGTACAGGGCATCGTACAGGGCATTACCGAATGGCTGCCCATCAGCAGCACTGGCCATATTCTGCTGCTGGATGCGATTTGGCCCATGAATGTCAGTCCCGATTTTTTCAATGTGTTTAAAGTGGTAATTCAGCTTGGCTCCATCATGGCGGTCGTGGTGTTGTATTTTCATAAGCTGAATCCGTTTTCTCCCAAAAAGAGCCAGAAGGAAAAGGGGGACACCTTTCGTCTGTGGGGAAAGGTGCTGATAGCCAGTATTCCGGCGGGTGTTGTCGGTATGGCGCTCAACGATTTAATCGATTCCAAGCTATCGTATCCCTTGGTCATCGCCGCCGCCCTCATTTTATATGGGATGGCCTTTATCTGGATGGAATCCCGGAAAAAGCAGCCCAAAATCGGCAGCTTTCAGGAGATGTCTTATAAATCGGCGTTTGGCATCGGTGTTTTTCAAATGCTGGCCCTGATTCCAGGCACCTCACGTTCGGGTTCGACCATCCTGGGCGCTACGCTGCTGGGTACCTCCAGGACAGTGGCGGCGGAGTTCTCGTTTTTTATGGCCATTCCGGTCATGCTGGGAGCCAGTGGCGTCAAATTTCTCAAAGCTCTTGTCATTGACAAGGTGTCGTTCAGCGGCCAAGAGTGGGCTGCCCTGATCATCGCGACCGTGGTATCTTTCCTTGTCTCGCTGGTGGTCATCCGTTTTCTGATGAATTTCATCAAGAAGCATGATTTCAAGCCATTTGGCTGGTATCGGATCGCCTTGGGGGCTTTGGTGATTTTGCTGGTTTTGTTAAATGTTATTCCTAACGTGGTGCACGCTTGATTCTTCAAAAAGAGGATGTGTCAATACAATGAATACGTATGCGATCACATTGCTGCGCGGCGACGGCATCGGCCCGGAAATCGTGGACAGCGCCGTGAAAGTGCTGGAAGCCGTTGCGGAAAAGTTCGGGCATACGTTCACCTTCACCCGCTATTTGATTGGCGGCGCGGCGATTGACGAAACGGGCAATCCCCTGCCGCAGGAGACGATTGACGGCTGCCTGTCGTCGGATTCCGTGCTGCTTGGCGCGGTCGGCGGCCCGAAGTGGGACAGTCAACCTGCGAATCTGCGCCCGGAAAAGGGGCTTCTCGGCATCCGCGCCGCCATGGGGCTGTACACGAACCTGCGCCCGGCGAAGCTGTATCCCGCCTTGAAGGACGAATGCCCCCTGCGTTCAGACATCGTGGCACAGGGCTTTGACCTGATGATGGTGCGCGAATTGACCGGTGGCATTTACTTTGGCGAGCGTGGCCGCCGCGAGGGGCAGTATGGCGCGGAAGCCTACGACACCGAGCGGTACAGCGTCATGGAAATCGAGCGCATTGCCCGCGCCGCGTTTGACGCCGCCCGCAAGCGCCGCAAGAACGTGATTTCCATCGACAAGGCGAACGTGCTGGAATCCTCCCGCCTGTGGCGTGAGACGGTCCTCCGTGTGGCGGAGGAATACCCGGACGTGGAGCTGCAGCACCTGTATGTGGACAACGCGGCGATGCAGCTCGTTCGGAATCCGAAGCAGTTCGACGTGATGCTCTGCTCCAACATCTTTGGCGATATCCTGTCGGACGAAGCGTCCCAGGTAGCCGGCTCCATTGGGATGCTGGCCTCCGCCTCGCTGGGCGAGGGCAAGCGCGGCCTGTACGAGCCGATCCACGGCTCCGCCCCGGATATCGCGGGCAAGGGCATCGCCAACCCGCTGGCTACCATCCTGTCGGTGGCGATGATGCTGCGGTATTCGATGGACGAGATGGAAGCCGCCGACGCGATCGAGAAGGCAGTCGAAAAGGTGCTGGAGGACGGGCTCCGTACCCCGGACATCTACACCGACGGCTGCAAAAAGATCGGCACAGTGGAAATGGGCGACGCGGTGGTCGCTGCCCTCGCATAGCCTGCATATTCACATAGATACAGAGGGAACGGCAATTGCCGTTCCCTCTTTCTTTTTCGTCGTCTTTATTTATACAGCATCGGAGATAACCGGTAAAGCGTACCTCCACGCCCAGCTCCCCTGCCAGGTCAGCCAGCTGGCTGTCGTCGCCTTTGGTGGACCAGCGGCCGTGGCGGTTGATGATTTCCGCCGCGGTGTGAAAGCGCGCGGGGTGCGCTTCCTGCTCTGCCCAGTTTCTTCGTATCTAGCCTTCCTCCGCCATCGCTTTCTCCCAGTCCACGGTATAATCCCGTTCTTCCCTGGGGACGAAATAGGCGATCTCCTCCCATAATCATCATAACGGTTCCTCCCCTTGCGTATATTGTAGGGACGGCCGCGGATTTTTCAAAAACCGGGCGGGACGGAAAAGAGGAAAATATCAACCGACGGTTGATCCGTCCATCCGGCACCGGGAGAGGAAATGCGAACAGGCAAAACAAAGGAAAAATCCCGCCCCCTCCGCCGGATAATCCAGGCGGACAAAGGCGGGATTAACGTTTACCCAAAACAGAAAAATTACAGCTTGCTCGCGATGTCCTTCGCGCAGGTGGTGCAGACGTTGCGATCTTTATAGACCGTGATGTCGCGGACGTTTCCACAGAAGATGCAGGCCGGCTGGTATTTTTTCAGGATGATGGTGTTATCCTCCACAAAAATCTCCAGCGAATCTCCCGTTTCGAGTTCCAGCGTACGCCGCAGTTCGACCGGCAGAACGATTCTGCCAAGATCGTCAATTCGACGAACAATTCCTGTGTACTTCATAAACTTCCTCCTTTTCTGCCCGCTTTTTAGAACGGGCTGTCGAAAAACCAAACTATCTAGAAAAATACTACCATTTTATTACCATTCTGTCAACGCGTGGAACGAACTTTTTCGGCGATTGTCGGCGCCTATTTTTATAGGTAAATTTAGCGTAAATTCGCTCAAATTGCGAACATTTGTGTACAATTATCACTTCGAGGAGGGGCTTCCGGTGCTGAACTGGCTGTGGGTAGGGATCATGCTGGCGTCGATCTTCGCGGGGGCTGCGACCGGCCGGCTGGAACAGGTGACCAACGCTCTTCTGGCGGGCGGGGGAGATGCGATCAAGCTGTCCCTGACACTGGGCGGGGCGATGTGCCTTTGGGGAGGCCTGATGCGGATTGCGGAGAAAGGCGGGCTGACCGATCTGCTGGCCCGGATGATGTCCCCGCTGATGCGGCTGCTGTTCCCCTCGCTGAATCCCCGCGGCCCCGCCTGCCGGGCAATGCTGATGAATATGGCGGCTAATCTTCTCGGGTTGGGGAACGCGGCGACTCCCTTGGGAATCAAGGCGATGAGCGAGCTGGAAAAGGCCAACCCTAAACCGGGGACCGCTTCCAACCATATGGTGGTGTTCGTGGTGTTGAATACCGCCTCCATCCAGCTGCTGCCCACCACGGTGGCAACCCTACGGCTTCAATATGGGGCGGCCGCACCGCTGGATATCCTGCCGGCGGTATGGATGACTTCGTTCGCCTCCGCCGCTGTCGCCGTGGTCCTGGCAAAGCTGCTGGGAAGCGGAACAGCCCTTGCTCGCCGGCCGGTCGCCCGCCGTACGGCGGAGAGAACGCGCCGGCCGGCGACGTAAGCGGAGAACCCGCTGGAGAAGCATGGGAGAGAAGAAAAGGGGGAGGAAACGCTGGACATTGCCAATTTGCTGGCCGTCTGGGCCGTACCGGTCTTTGTCGCGGCGGTACTGATCGCGGGGATCGCCCGAAGGGTGCCGGTATTTGATGAATTCACCGCCGGAGCGGGAGAGGGGCTGCGCTCTTGTGTGAAGGTGCTTCCCTCCCTGGTGGCGCTGATGACGGCGGTTTCCATGCTCCGCGCTTCCGGCGTAATGGAGCTGCTGACCGCCGCCGTCGCTCCGCTGGCACAGCGGCTGGGCTTCCCGCCCGAAGTGATTCCGCTCGCTCTGCTGCGCCCGGTTTCGGGAAGCGGCTCCCTCGCCATGCTGGAAAACGTGTACGCGACCTACGGCGCAGACGGCTTGATCGGCCGGGTAGCGAGCGTCCTCCAGTCCTCCACCGAAACCACCTTTTACACTATCGCGGTGTATTATGGAGCGGTGGGAGTGAAACGTACCCGTCACACCCTCGCGGCTGCCGCCGGGGGGGATATTTGCGGGATTGTTCTGTCCGCTCTCGCCGTCCGGCTCCTGCTGGGATAGAATTTCTGCCGGGACGCCGCGTTGACAGGCGGGGGAGGGGATGCTAAAATGGGGGAAGTCAGCAAATGCCGTCCAGGCTTTCGGACGTTCCGGGAGCGGTTTCGGGAACGGCTTCCGAAACGGGAGGAAACGGCAGGGAAGAGGCGGGCAATGGAGAAAACAGTCAACGATATGAAGATTGGGGAACGGGCGGTGGTGACCGGTCTGGGCTGCAGCGGGGCGCTCCGCCGCCGGATCATCGACATGGGAATCACGCCGGGCGCAGTGATCATCATGCGCAAGGCGGCGCCGATGGGCGACCCGCTGGAAATCAACGTGCGGGGCTATGAACTGAGCATTCGCCGGTCCGAGGCAAAGGAGATCACCATTCTTTCCGATGACGGAACCGGCACGGCGACCCCTCCGGACACGGAGCCGGGAGACGCGGGCGGCGGTAATCGGTTTATAAGCCGCCGGCGGCTATAAAGCGGCGGGGAGGGAGCGGCCATGAGCATTACATACGCCCTTGCGGGCAACCCGAACTGCGGAAAAACCACCCTGTTCAACGAACTGACCGGCTCTAACCAGTACGTCGGCAACTGGCCGGGCGTGACGGTGGAGAAAAAGGAAGGCCGGCTCAAGACCCACGGACAGGACGTCAGCGTAGTCGACCTGCCCGGCATTTATTCCCTTTCGCCCTATTCGGCGGAGGAGCTGGTCACCCGGAACTTTGTGATCGAGGAAACCCCCGACGTGATTCTGGACGTGGTGGACGCCACCAATCTGGAGCGCAATCTCTATCTCACGCTGCAGCTTGCTGAGCTGGGCCGCCCGTTGGTGGTTGCGCTGAACATGATGGATATGCTGAAAAGCCGCGGCGTGGAGATCGACGTGCAGATGCTGGAACACCTGCTCGGCCTGCCGGTGGCGCCGATCGCGGCCAGCCGGGGCCGGGGGATCAAGGAATTGACCGAACGCGCCCATCACGACGGCGTGGAGAACAAGGGCGGGGAACCCGCCCCTTTCGACGAGCATCGGCTGGCGCAGCGGATTGACGAGCGATACGGGGACAACCCCTACATTCGGCACCAGCTTCACGACCGGCGGGAACATCATTCGCAGGAATACCGTTCCACCTATGTGATCGACGAGCTCTACGCCCCCGCCGTGATGGAGGCCATCCTCCGCATCGAGGACATCATTGAGCCAAAATGCCTGAAAAAGGGACTGGCCCTGCGGTGGTCGGCGGTGAAGATCATCGACGATGACGCCCCGACCATCGAGGCGATGGAACTGACCGACGGCGAGGCCCACCTGATCGACGAGATTATCCGCTCGCTGGAGGAAAAATACGGCGAGCGGGACATGATTATCGCCGACCAGAAATATAAATTCATCTGCAAGGTCTGCGCTCAGTGCGTGACCCGGCTGAAGGAGCCGGGGGAGCTGACGGTTTCCGACCGGATCGACCGGATCGCCACCCACCGTTTTTTTGCCCTTCCCCTCTTCCTCGGGGTGATGGCGCTGGTGTTTTTCATCACCTTCGGGCCGCTTGGCTCCTGGATGACCGACGGCTTGGATAATCTGATTGGCAACAGCTTTACCCCCTGGGTGCAGGGGATGCTGGAAGGCGTCGGCGCTTCCCCTTGGGCGGTCAGCCTGGTATGCGACGGGGTGATTGCAGGCGTGGGATCGATCGTGTCCTTCTTCCCGCAGATTCTGCTGCTTTTCCTCTTCCTCTCGGTGCTGGAGGACAGCGGCTATATGGCCCGGGCGGCGTTTATTATGGATAAGCTGCTGCATAAGACCGGACTTTCCGGCCGCTCCTTTGTACCAATGCTGATGGGCTTTGGCTGTTCGGTGCCCGGCGTGATGGCGGCGCGGACGCTGGAAAACGAGCGGGACCGCCGGATGACCATCATGCTCACTCCGTTTATGTCCTGCAGTGCGAAAATGCCGGTGTACGCTCTATTTATCGCCGCCTTCTTTCCGAACCATCGGGGACTGGTGGTTTGCGGCATCTATCTCACCGGCGTAATCGTCGCTATTCTGGTGGCGATGGCGCTTCGCAAGACCGTCCTCAAGGGCGGACATGCGCCTTTCGTGATGGAGCTGCCGCCCTACCGCCTGCCAACCCTGAAAACCCTGTGGATGCATATGTATGAACGGGTGAAGGATTTTGCCGTGCGGGCGGGAACGATCCTGCTGGCCGCTTCCATTGTAATCTGGTTCCTACGCTCCTTCGATTTTCGGCTGAATATGCTGGCTCCGGAGCAGAGCGGGCAGAGCATCCTCGCTTCCATCGGCCGGGCGATCGCGCCGGTTTTCGCCCCGCTGGGCTTCGGGTTCTGGCAGGCGTCAGTGGCGCTGGTATCCGGCTTTGTCGCCAAGGAGGCGGTGGTCGGTACCCTGACCATCCTGTACAATCCGGTTTCCGACGCGGCGATGAACGCGACCCTACAGGGGGTGTTCACTCCGGTGTCGGCGCTTTCCTTTTTGGTATTCGTGCTGTTGTATATGCCCTGCGTGGCCGCCTTCTCCGCTATTCGGCGGGAGATGAACTCCACCAAATGGGCGGTCGGCACCGTCGCCATGCAGACCGGCGTGGCTTGGGTGGTATCCCTGCTGGTATATCAGTTCGGTACTCTGGCGGTGAACCTGGTCGGGCTGCTTTCTTAGAGATGTTTTGTCTAAAAATAAAGGAAACGGCGCTCCTTTCCGTCTAGTTGGAAAGGAGCGCCGTTCGTTTTGTAAAAGGTATTTTATAGTGGGGATGTCATTTCACGGTCTCCGACAGCAGGCGGAACGCCTCTTCGGGGGAATCCACGGAGGTTACAAGGGTTTCCATCGGGCAGAAGCCGGTGTGATCGCGGTTAACGATGTGAGGAACCAGACGGCCGTATTCCACATGGACGCCCGCCGTCTGAAACACGGCGAGGGCCAACTCGCTGATTACTCCCGCATAGACCGCCCGGATACCGCCGTAGACAAAAAGCAGCGCGGCGGCCTTGCCGATCACCCGGTCGGCGGCGCAGCCGCCCTCGCAGAAGCGGGAATCTTCCCGCAGCCAGGTCATCAGGGGACGAATTCCCCGGTCGGCGGAGCGGTACAGCTTTCCGTCCCGGGAGACGACGCAGGTCAGATTTTCCTTTTCCAGCAGCGCCCGAAGCGCGTTAATCCCTTCCATTCAAAACCCCGCTTTTTTTCAGCGTCATCACCAGCAGGGGGATGACGGTCAGCTGTACGGCGATGCCGGGCAGGCCGGCGACCGTCGCGCTGACAACCGTGCCCACCGCCGCGGGGAGCAGCGAGCCGGTCATGCCGGGATAATGCACGCAGAGCAGCCCGACCCCGACCAGCAGGGCGAGGGCGTTGACCAGCCGTCCTGCGAGCATTCCGAGGATCAGGCTGGGGTAAAGAGGCAGCTTCCTGTAGCACAGGCCGGTGAAGAAGCCGTAGGCCGTTAGCTCAAACAGCATGAAGAAGAGGGTGGGCGGTGCGGGCATCGCGTTGAGCAGGAAGCTCAGCAGCGGCAGCAGCAGCCCGATCAGCGCTCCGAGCACCGGGCCCAGGAGCAGGCCGCCCATCAGCACCGCGATATGGAGCGGGAGAAAGATTTTTCCCGCCGTCGATCCGCCAATGGCATGGAAAATATTCGGCAGGATCACGCCGATGGCCAGCAGCAGCCCGGCGCAGACCACCTGGCGCAGGTTTATTTCATAAAAGCGGGGGGTTGAGGTCTTCGAATTCGGCATAGAAAATCCATCCTTTCCGGTCAGAGGTAATCGCTTAGTCCTTGGCGAAAGCGGCGCGGGCTTCCGCCATCACAGCGCTGATTTCAATATGCTGCGGGCACATTTTTTCGCATTTCCGGCAGGCGCGGCACTTGTCCGCTTTCCCCTCGATGTCGGCGTAGAAAGCGTTCGCAGCGTCCATCCCCTGAGAAACGGTCATATTGTAGCCCTCAAAGACCCGCGGAATCTCCACTCCAAAAGGACAGGGCATGCAGTACCGGCATTTTGTGCAGGGGACGAGGGCGGTGGTATCGTACACGGTCTTTGCTTCAGCCAGCATGGCGAGCTCGGCGTCGTTCAGCATCCCGACCCGCGCGCGGTCGGCGTAAAGGAGATTGTCCTCCGCCTGCTGCATGGTGCTCATGCCGCTGAGCAGCAGTGTGACCTCCGGCCGGTTCCACAGGAAATCCAGCGCCCACTCCACCGGCGTTTTCCTGTCGTCCAGCACCGCCTGCACCCCCCGGGGCGGGATGGCGAGCTTGCCGCCCAGCAGCGGCTCCATAATGACGATGCCCAGGCCTTTGGACGCGGCGTATTCCAATCCGCGGATGCCCGCCTGGTAATCCAGGCCGATATAATTGAGCTGGATCTGGCAGAATTCCCAGCCGTCGTATTCGTCCAGAATCTGCTGGAAGATTTCATAATCGTCATGGAAGGAAAAACCGATGTGCCGAATTTTCCCTTCCCGCTTGGCCTGCTCCATCTTTTCCAGCAGACCGAAGCGCTTCGCCTTGTCCCATTCCTTCCGGTCCAGCGCGTGTAAGAGGTAAAAGTCAATCGCGTCGATATCCAGCCGCTCCAGCTGGGTGGACAGGAAGCGCTCAAAATCCTCCGGCTTCTCCACCAGGCAAACAGGAAGCTTGGTCGCAACATGGACTTTTTCGCGGTATCCGTCCTTCAACGCCCGGCCGACAATGCCCTCGCTTTCACCGTCGTGATAGAAATAGGCGGTGTCGATATAGGTCAGCCCGGCGTCCATCGCCCGGCGGAGCATGGCGACTGCCTCGTCCGCGTCCACTTTGCCGTCCCTGTACGGGAACCGCATGGCTCCAAAGCCAAGCACCGATACCGTTTCGCCTGTTTTTCCGAATTTCCGATACTGCATAATCATCCTCCCTCTGTCCGCTTTTATGGGGTATACCGCTGCGCCGTTCCGTCCGGATACGGTTGTGCGGCGACGCCGTCCTGCTCTGTGGGCGTCCGGCGATAGATTTCTCCGTTCCGGAAATATCCTGTGGACTTTAGGATAGCACGTTTAAAGGAAGGATTCAATGCATTTTTTCGACTTCGTTTAACTTTTGAACTATTCAAAAACGACCAGCTGCAAAATCCATGATTCTGCAGCCGGCCGCTGAAATTATAGTCTGTCCCGCCTGTCGTTTCGTCAGCGCTTTTCCGCGTCGGTTTTGAGCAGCCGCCGGGCGAGCATGGCGGCCGGTTCATAGGGCAGGGCGCGAACCCGATGACGGCGGCGCTTCTCCCCGAAGCAGCGAAGCTCCACCGTGCAGGTGCCGTTCCGCCGCTCCCAGGGATTGCGGCTGATGACCAGGCAGTCCGCCACTTCGCAGGGGACATGCACCTCGTACAAGGCCAGCCCCCGGGAGTACCGCATGGTCACCGCGCCGCGACCTACCCCGAAGCCGGCGCGGAAATAGCCGGCCAGACGGATGGACAGCCACCAGGCGCCGGCCAGAAACCAGACGGCGGCCAGCATGGTCCACACGCCGCCCAGGAAAAGAGGGAGGAGGCTTCCTGAGGCGAGCAGCAGGGGAGGCCATACATACCGCCACAGGGCTCTGCGGGCCGGACGAAGGGTACCGGCGCAGGTCGGGTATTCCGGCAACAGGGTATCCAGCGCGGTGCAGAGCTCCCGTGGTCGGGCGGCCGGGATGATTAGGGGACGCGCGCCCTTTTCCCGGCCGTATCCCGCGGCGGTGATGGTGACGGTGTGCAGGCCGAAAAGCCGCATGAACAGCGTCTGGCGAAGCTCCAGTGCCGTAATGCGGCTGCAGTCGATATAGACGTCCCGCCGGGTCAGAAGGCCGGCGGTAACATGCAGCTGTTCACCGTCCCGGCCGGCGTAAAAGCCCGCGGTGCGGGCGAAGGTTCGGACGAAGGCGAAGCCCCAGCCCAGCACCAGAATGTTGGTGAGGGCGTTGAACAGCGGCGGGAGGCCAAGGGAAAGAAGGCGATCCATCAGATTATAAACCTCGCCGGTCATTTCCCGACCGAGAATCTGCCCGGCCTGCCGTACTGCGGGGGCAAGGGTGAGCAGTCCGAGCGCCGCATTGGAGCTGGAGGCCGCCATTACCGCGACCGGGAGCACGCGGGCGGTATAGCGGCGGCGTTTCCGTCCGGTCCCGGTTTCGGTACAAAGCCGAGCCGCGGCGGAGGGAAGATAGAGGGTGGCGTCCGCCCGCCGCCGAAGCCCGGCGGTATTTATCCGCACCCGCCGCCCGCCGGTCAACCACATCAGCGGCGTACGTTCCACCTCCACCGAGGCCGCGTCGTCCGCCGAGACCCGCAGCGTCCGGCGGTAAAGCAGTCCCTGGCGCAGGGTCAGGCCGTCGTGGAGGGAGTAACGGGACCGCCGCCATTTCACGATGGAATAGACGATCAGCAGGGAAGCGATCACCACGTCCCGCAGGGATGCGAGCAGCACGGAGACCGCGTCCCGCGGGGAAAAAACCACCCGCAGAACGGGCAGGAGCAGCAGAAGAATCCACTTTTTCGAGTCGTAGTAGCAATAAAGAGGATGGGGGCGGAACATAGCGGATAGCTCCTTTGTATGGACGGAACCCGGGGGGTTCAAACTTCCTCCATAAGGACGGATTCCGACGAGGGTTCCGGAATTTCCCTGCCGCCGGCGGAAGCGATCTCCAACGCATGGGAGAGCCGTTCGGTTTCTTCCTCCGGCAGGAGGGGGAGAAGAACCGCGCCGCCTGCAAAACGGAGCACCACGGTGCGGCTGCGCAGCCGTCGCTGGAGAGGGGTGGCTCCGGTCTCTACTGTACGCAGGGCGGTGGCGGGGATGTAGACCTCCCGTTTCCAGAGCACGCCCTTTTCCGCCCTCACCGCCGTGCCGTCGAAGCTGCCGCGCAGCGCGGCGGTGTACCGGGGCGGGTACCAGAGCGCGGCAAAGACCGTCACGCTGCCCGCCAGCCCGGCCAGCAGAAGAAGCCACGGCGTGAACAGTCCGGCCAGACAGCCCATCAGTCCGGTGACGAATACGCCGCCTGCGGCGATCCAGACAGTCAGCACGGCCTCCCCGTGCTTATCGGCGGAAAAGGACAACAGCGTCATGGCGATTCCTCCCGGCTTTCGGGCGCAGCGTTCCCGTCGCTTTGCCAGGATGCATTGCGCTCAATCTATTCCCTAATTATATGCAGAATTCCGCCGGGTATGCTTCCGGCTCAATGAAGACAGACGGCTTGTTCCCCGCGCAGCCCCATGATATACTGTTCCTATCGAGAAAAAACGCAAAAACACGGGAATTCCATCCAGTAAAAAAACGCCGAAGCGGGGGAAAGGGAGGAGCCAATGGCATTTTATCAGGAGGATTGGCTGATGCGCCAAATTCTCAGCATGACCGAAGCAATTGCCAGGGTTATTTTCGGAAAAACTGACGCGGATTATGTGGAAGACGGGGAATTTGTACAGACCGACGAGCTGCATTCCCGCTTGCTTAAGCTGCTGGATGAGCGGCGGATCAACGAGGCGGAGAACCTTCTATACGAACAGGCCGATCCGGACGATATCGCCTGCCTGCTGGTGGCGACCGATTTTTACAGCCGGTTGGGAAGGATGAAAGACGCGGAACTGGAGGAAAGCGATTTCTCCTTGGAGGAGGTTCAGAGCGGGTTGGAGGATTTCGCCGGCCGGTACGGTGTACTCTTTTTCCAGGACGATCCGGCGGCTCCCGGCTGACCTTGAGAGGGAGCAGACGGAAAAAGGAAAGGAGAAAAAGTAAAAGGCCCGCCGGTCGGCGGGCCTTTTACTTTAAGTTAGAGGGGTGTTTTGAGGAGGGTAGAACGTACTCGTCTTGATGAAGGGTTTCGGTGCGGCTCCGTCGCCCTCCCGAGTACAGCTTTATTATACCGACGGTTTTCCCGATTTGTGTGAACCGACTATGAATAAACTGTAAGCAATTTTTTTAGTTTAAAAATTCACACAAACATTTGTTTGACTTTTACCGGGAGTATATGGTATAATGTCGGCAAGGAGAAATGCCAACGGCATTTCTCAGTAGCGCCGCCGGATAAGGCTGGCAGAGAACCCGGCCGGGCGGCGCTATGGTATAATGAATCCGGCGATGCCGGATTCATCGAAAAACGATTGCCGGGTCAACGACCCGGCTGTCGCTTCGCGTCACCATCGTTTTTCCACTCGGCATCTATCTTTATGGTATAATGTCGTTAAAGAAAAACGCTTTTTCGATGCGTCGCCGGAAGAGGTCGGCATGGCGTCCGGCCGGTCGACGCTACGGTATACTTATAACCAAAAGATGAAGAAGCTCCATAACGAATGCCGCCGGAATTCTCCGATGGGGACGGCGGCTGCTTAGGGGAATTACCTGGAGGAACAGGGAGGCGGCAGAGAAGCGCCGCTGTCCGTCTCCGGGGTAAGCATAACCAGGGGATGTAGAGAAAGGGGAAGCGATGAGCAGATGAAACCATTAAACGAAAAGCAGCAGAAGGTATTGACTTTTCTTAAGGAACGGGCGCAGGACGGACTTCCGCCCACGGTGCGCGAAATCTGCGCCGCCGCCGGGATCAAGTCCACCTCCACGGTTCACGCTTATCTGAAATTGCTGGAGGAAGAAGGGTACATCTCCCGCCAGAGCGGCCTTAACCGCGCGATTCGCATGCCGGGTGAAAACGTCGCGCGGGTTCCCCTTCTCGGCAAGGTAACGGCCGGCAAGCCCATCCTTGCGGTGGAGGAAGTCGAGGAATACGTGCCCTATTCGGGCGGCGGGTACCACCCCGGCGACCTCTTCGCCCTGCGGGTGGTGGGGGACAGTATGATTAACGCCGGCATCCTCAGTGGGGACGTCGTGATCGTGCGCAAGACCCCGACGGCGGAGAACGGCGAGATTGTCGTGGCCCTGATTGGGGACGAGGCGACGGTAAAGCGCCTTTACCGGGAAAAGGGGCATATCCGCCTGCAGCCGGAAAACGATGCGTATGAGCCGATCATTGTGGATGAAGTGATCGTGCTTGGCAAGGTAGTTTCCCTGCTCCGTTATTTCTGATGAAGCCGGTTCTTTTGGTCAGCGCCTGCCTTTGCGGGCAGCCGGTGCGGTATGATGGGAAAGCCTGCCTGCATCCGGAGCTGCGGGCGCTGGCGGAAAGCGGCCGGGCCATTCCGTTTTGCCCTGAATGCGCCGGCGGCCTGTCGGTTCCCCGTCTCCCGGCCGAGTGCCGGGATGGCCGTGCAGTTCGCTCCGATGGGGCGGACTGCACGGCGGCGTTTGAAGCCGGCGCACGGCGGGCCCTTGCGCTCTGCCGCGAGAAGGGGCTGACCGCGGCCATACTCAAGGAAAACAGCCCCTCCTGTGGTGTACATTGGGTATACGACGGGTCCTTCTCCGGCCGGAAGCTCGAGGGAGAGGGCGTGACCGCCCGGCTGCTGCGTGCCGAAGGCGTCCGTGTTTTCAGCGAAACGGAATGGCGGGAAGCGCTTGCCTTCGTCGAGAATATCGGAGAGTAAATCGTGATTTCGACAGCCGGATGTGAAATCTGTTCACTTGCTATCCCTCTGGTTCTCCGCTTACAATAAAAGCGGAGGGCGGCCCGGAAAACGGATCGCCCGCGGGGGCGAGAGTGTGAGCGAGCTGTTGAAGGAACGAGTTCTGGTGATACTGGCGCTGTTACTCTGCGTGGCGACCGTGCTGCTTGCCGTGTGGGAGGCGCCGGATATGCTGCCGAAGGCGACGGTGTATACAGAACCGTCCGCCGGCACGATGCAGACCGCCGCGCCGACCCAGTCGGTTTTGGCGCCGTCCGGCCTTTCGTTGGAAGTCCCGTCGGCCGTATCCGCCGCGCCGTCCGGTACGTCCGCGCCTACGGCGCTTCAGGGAAGGCTGAATATCAACGCCGCAACGCGGGAGGAGCTGACGACCCTGCCCGGCATCGGAGATGCGCTCGCCGGACGGATTATCGATTACCGCGAAACGCACGGCGGCTTTGCTTCCGTTGAGGAAATCCAGAATGTCAGCGGTATCGGAGAAAAACGGTTTGCCGCCATTCGGGATTTGATTACGGTGGGATAACAGGGCGGGCGGACGCTGGAAAAGGGCGCGCCGCGATTCCGGCCGGATGTAAAAAGAGAACGTAAACAGAACATGAACGGCGGAATGAAAGGCTTCTGGCCGCTAGGCGGTTTTCTGTGTTCTCGGCGGTATCTGCGTCTCCCCGGGAGCTCGGGAAATCGTTCGATGACGCGGTAACCGTGTTTTCCGGTCAGGTTGAAATCAGGCAGAGAGCGGCAAGGCGGATGCTTTGCCGCGCTTTTTTGCTTGCTTTGTTCCGCCGAAGCAAGGAGGCCGACTGGCCTTGAAAAATTGGTTATTGGAAAGGAAAGGCGTCGGCAATGGACGACCAGCAGCGACTTTCAGCGTTATCCGCTTTAAAGCAATATTTTGGCTATTCCTCCTTTCGCCAGGGGCAGGAGGAGCTGGTCGGCAGCCTGCTTTCCAGACGGGATGCGGTCGGGGTGATGCCCACCGGCGCGGGGAAATCCCTCTGCTTTCAGATACCCGCCCTGCTGATGGAAGGCGTGACGGTGGTGGTATCCCCGTTGATTTCTTTGATGAAGGATCAGGTGGGGGCGCTGGTCCAGGCGGGCGTTCCGGCGGCATATGTAAACAGCTCCCTGACGGCGGCGCAGTATCGGGAGACGATGATGCGTGCCCGGACCGGCGGATACCGGATTTTATACGTTGCGCCGGAACGCCTGCTGGCGCCGGATTTTCTCCGCTTTGCGGAGGAGGCTGTCATTCCGCTGGTGGCGGTGGACGAGGCGCACTGCATATCCCAGTGGGGACAGGATTTCCGGCCCAGCTATCTGAAAATCCGGGAGTTTATCGACTCTCTGCCCGCCCGGCCGGTGATCGGTGCATTCACAGCCACGGCAACCGCCCAGGTGCGGGAGGATATCGCCGCTATCCTGCGGCTGGAAAATCCCACTCTGGTGACCACCGGCTTTGACCGGCAAAACCTGTATTTTGAGGTGCGGCGCCCCGCCGACAAAAAGGCCGCGCTTCTCCGCATCCTGCGGGAGGAACTGGACAAAAGCGGCGTGGTGTACTGCGCTACCCGGAAAACGGTGGAAGAGGTATGCACGGATCTGTGCGCGGCGGGGATCGAAGCGACCCGCTACCACGCCGGCCTGGCCGAAGAGGAGCGCCGGCGGAATCAGGACGATTTTCTGTACGATCGGCGGCGGGTGATGGTGGCTACCAACGCCTTCGGTATGGGAATCGACAAATCCAACGTATCCTACGTCGTCCATTACAACATGCCGAAAAATATGGAGAGCTATTACCAGGAGGCGGGCCGTGCCGGCCGGGATGGGGAACCGGCCCGCTGCATCCTGTTGTACAGCGGACAGGACGTAGTGACCAACCAGTTCCTGATTGATCGTGGCGTTGGAGAAGAGCTGGATGAGGAAACCCGCCGCGAGGTCCGGGAAAAGGATCGGGAGCGATTGCGGCTGATGACCTTCTATTGTCACACGGGCGACTGCCTACGGGAGTATATCCTGCGGTATTTTGGGGAAAAGCCGCCAAATTACTGCGGGAACTGCTCGAACTGCCTGCAGAATTTTGAGGAGGTCGACGTAACGGTAGAGGCGCAGAAAATCCTGTCCTGCGTACGGCGGGCCGGGGAGCGGTACGGGGTCAAGATGATCGTCGATATCTTGCGGGGAAGCAAAAACGAGCGGCTGCTTCGCCTGGGACTGGACAGGCTCTCCACCTACGGGATCATGGCCGACTGCCGGGAGAAACGGCTGCGGGATATCCTTCAGTTTCTTCAGCTGGAGGGCTATCTTCAGTCGACCGACGACGACTATCCGGTGCTGAAGCTGACTCCGCGCTCCCGCGAGGTGCTGGTGAGCGGCGCCCGGCTGCGGATGAAAGCCGCGAAGACAGAGGAACGGGAGGAAAAAGCGTCCCGCCGTTCAGCGGTTTCTGCATCAGCGGACGAAAACCCGGTGTTGTTCGCGCAGCTCAAGACGGTGCGCGCCCGCCTTGCCGACCGGCAGGGGGTGCCGGCCTTCGTGGTTTTCACGGACGCGGCCCTGCGGGACATGTGCGCCCGCCTGCCGCAGACCGAGGAGGAATTCCTCGACGTGTCGGGCGTCGGGCAGGCCAAGCTTCAGCGATACGGGCGGGAGTTCCTGCCCGTGATCCGGGAGTATGTCCGGAAAACGCCCTCTCGCTCCTGACAGGGAGCAGGAGAAGAGAACGGGAAGAGTGGGGAGAGTGGGGAGAGGAGAAAGCGGACAAAGAAAGCGGGAATATTGCAAAATGAAGCATTCTGCAATACCCCCGCCGCTTTATTTCCGGTCGAAGCTGGGATTGAAGGCATAAAAATTTTTACTGTTCAGCCGTTCGGTCGCCAGGCCAAGACCCTCTCCGAAGCGCTGGTAGTGGACGATTTCCCGTTCCCGCAGGAACTTCAGCGGATCCCGGATATCGGGATCGTCGATCAGGCGGAGCAGGTTGTCGTAGGTAACGCGGGCCTTTTGTTCCGCACCCATATCCTCGTGCAGGTCGGCGATCAGATCGCCTTTAACGCCGATGTAATTGGCATTCCAGGGTTCAGCGGAGGCCGCCATCGGCCAAACGCCGGCGGTATGATCCACGAAATAGGTGTCGAACCCGGATTTGACGATTTCGTCGTTGGTCATTTCACGGGTCAGCTGATGCACCATCGCGGCGATCATCTCAAAATGCGCCAGTTCTTCCGTACCGATATCGGTCAGCAGCCCCTTCAGTTCCGGATAAGGCATGGCGTAGCGCTGGCTGAGATAACGCATGGATGCGCCAAGTTCCCCATCCGGGCCGCCGTATTGGCTGATGATAATCTTGGCGTATTTTGGGTTGGGATTTTTAATTTTAATGGGGTATTGCAGCTTTTTTTCGTATTGCCACATGGACAGAACCTTCCTTTCGGGTTATAATGAGGGACCGGTTCAGTCGGCCTGATAGTCCCACGGCCACGGGTTGTCGATCCAGGACCAGCGGGCGCCGGTCGCGTCGTTGCTGGTAACGACGTAGGGGCCGAAGCGCATTTCGTATTCGCCCACCAGCTCGGCGCGGCGCTTGCGGAACTGCTCCAGCGTCTTCATTGCCCGGGTATCGTTTGTGTGCGTATCAAGATAGAGGGTCATTTCCCAGATGGCGAAATCCGCGGCGGCGATCCGGCGGCGCATTCTGTTCTTTTCGTTCATCGTGTTATTCACCGTAACGCCCTCCTAACCACGGTTTGTCAAGCTCGGGAAACAGGGTTCCCCTTTCCAGCGCCTTGTCCGGCTCGTATACGGCGGTGATCTGCTGCTGCGGAGGCAAAGACGCCATAACGGGCAGATAAGCGACGCCGTCCGGCTTTGGGCGGGAAGAGGGAGCGGGCGAGGACCCGCGATACATATTTTCCAAAGTAATGGCTCCTTTCCGGTATAAATCGGGATGGGCTGTCCCCATCTGCTACAGCTTATGAGACGGCCGGCCGGAGGGTTCCGCTTTTCTTCGTTTCTTCCTTGTCGCTCTTATCACTCTTACTCGCTCTTATCGCTAAAGCGAAAGCGTCGTTCCCGGAAAGTGCAAATTTATCGACCGTTTGGATATAGGGTTTTTTGAGGGAAAGCAGGATAATAATATGGTACATAAGCTTCCGTGATTCTGCAATTTCCTACAGTCAGAAAGGATATGAGGGTATGAACGTCCGCGTTTATAAGGATGCCGAGACCATCGGCACGGCGGCGGCGACGCTGTTTGCCGCCTGTGTGATTGAAAAACCGAACTGTGTGCTGGGAATGGCGACCGGTTCTTCACCAATCCCCACCTATAAAAAAATGGCCGAGCTGTATCGCGACGGCGTGGTGGATTATTCCGGCGTGACCACCTATAATCTGGACGAGTATGTAGGGCTTGACCACGACCACGAACAGAGCTATTATTATTTCATGATGGACAACCTTTTTCAGCATATCAATGTGAAAAAGGAGAACATCCATGTCTTGTCCGGTGTCGCCTCCGACCCGGATAAGGAGTGCAGCGACTATGAAAAGGCGATCGCCGCCGCCGGCGGGATCGACCTGCAGGTGCTTGGGATCGGCCGCAACGGCCATATCGCGTTCAACGAGCCGGCCGACAGCTTCCCGCAGACGACCCATATCGTCGACCTGACCGAGAGCACGATTGACGCAAACAAGCGCTTTTTTGAGAGCGCGGACGACGTACCGCGCAAGGCGCTGACCACCGGCATCGGTTCGATCATGAAGGCGCGGGCGATCGTGCTGATCGCTACCGGCGCGGATAAGGCCGAAGCGGTGAAGGCGATGGTGAAAGGCCCGGTTACGCCGCAGTGCCCGGCGTCTATCCTGCAGTTCCATCCGAACGTGACGATCATGGTGGACGAGGCTGCGGCGGCGCTGCTGTAGGCCGGCAAGGTATAATGTCGTTTGGGAGAAATGCGACAGCATTTCTCGATTGCGCCGCCGGATAAGGCTGGCAGAGAATCCGGTCGGGCGGCGCTATGGAATAACAACAGTCAAAACGGAGGAATGGCGAACGCGCTGTTCCTCTGTTTTTTATTGAGGGAAGGAAGAGTAAGGTTGGGAATGCAGCAGGAGAGGCAGTGTAGGAAAAAAGCGGAAAATTCTTTTCAGAAAATTTACGCCGTGGTGTCCCGTATTCCACGGGGACGGGTATGCACCTACGGGGAGGTGGCATGCTTGGCGGGAAATCCGCGCTGGGCGCGGGTGGTCGGATATGCGCTGCATGTCAATCCCGACCCGGAGAAAATCCCCTGTTACCGGGTGGTCAACCGGCTGGGAGAGGTGTCCGCGGCTTTCGCCTTCGGCGGCGGAAACCGGCAGAGGGAGCTGCTGATGGAGGACGGCGTTCCTTTTCTGCCGGACGGACGGGTGGATCTGGCCCAAAGCATGTGGTGGGGAGAGCCTGAAGGGCCTAAAGGGGATGGAGAGGCTGTATCCGATGCATAGAAAACGCCGGACAGCGGAAAGAAAAGCATTCCCCTCCGGGCATATCCGGCGCTTTTCCGGCATAGGCTGTAGAAAACAGGGCTGGAAAAGGGAGGGGTACGGATTGACCTGCCGAGTAACCGATATGCACAACAAAGAAGTGATCAATGTCTGCGACGGCAGCCGCCTTGGCTGTGTGGACGATGTGGAAATCGACACTTGTACCGCGCAGCTGCTGGCGATTGTGATTTTCGGGCGTCCCAAATGCCTGGGACTGATGGGACGGGAGGACGACATCGTGATCGGCTGGCGGAATATCGACGTGATCGGGGAAGATACCATCCTGGTGAATTTTGAATGTCCCTGCAAGCCGCCGCACCACCGGGGACGAAGCATCCTTGGCGGAATTTTCGGAAACGGATGATAAAGACAACCGCAAAGCGCTGCGCGCCGCCTTGGCGGCGCGTATTTTTCAGCCTGCTTAGCTAAAGCGGACACAAGCCAACGAAGAGCCTTGAAAGCATTTGCTTTCAAGGCTTTTCGTTGGCTTGTGCTCTTGGCTGAGATAACCTGGATGTTGGACTTTTCTGTTTCACGAGCGATCCGCGTTATCATAAGACAGCCTGTTTTTTTATTTTTCCTCCGGATTCCTCAGTTTTTCCAATTTCTCCGGATCTGCCAACACAACAGCGGCCACATCGCCCGAAGCAAGCGCCACCTTGCAGAGCCAATTGTCTCCATCCGCTGTAAGCGGCAATTCCTGACGGCTTATCATATCCCATGCGGTGCAGTTCTCCGGTATAGAACTGGATTGTATGCGCAGAAAACCCGCATAGTCTTTTTTGCCAGTGTTCATGGCGGTATACAGAACCATTCCTTCGCTCGGGCTGCCAAAGCGCTCGGTCAGCATAGAGTCCGCCGGTTCAAAGGCCGCCAGGGTCACAGGCTGCCAGCCCAGATGATCGGCCAGAACGACAGGCGGCAAATATTTCCTGAACAGGCAGCGGCATGCCTCGTAATCCTCGTGAGGGACGCGGTAACCAATGATGTTGGCAAAAATACCGTATAGCAGACTGTCCTTCATCACCTGTTCTTTTTCTGCAAGTCCGGTTTCCTTCGGCTCCAGACTCGCCAAGTCATTGGTTAGCAGAAAGGCCCACGGCTTACGGTATGCCAGCGTCCGACGCAGACGCTGAATCCAAAGATCGTGCCCCCAGCGGGGGCTGACTTCGCTGCCCGGGATATCCACCAGATGGGTGTAGCATACCGCTCCTTTTTCGGGGAACACCGAGTTGGCAAGGATGACCCGGTCCTGCGCCCGCACCTGATCGTGAACGGCCTTGGCGTATTCGTACTGGGTAAAGGCCACAGGAAGCACCGGCGTCTTATCGTCATCCCAAAGCAGGGGATAGGGGGAGTAGGCAAAATGCTCCTCCCGGTAGTTATACCAATTGTCGTATCCCCAGGTCATGTTGTCAATGTAGATTCCTCCCAGTTTAACGCCTTCTTCTGCAGCCTTCCGTTCCGCCTTTTTTACATTCTGCATTTGGAGACGGTAAAGATTCCAGCCGGGAATGGAGGGACTATGATTGGTAATAAAAGCGACTGTAGGGCCATAGGCGTGCCAGCCCAATGCGCGGTATTTATGTTCCTTGGTGTGGATTGCGGAGTTGGCGATGGCCTCGGCAAATTGCCCCAGAGTGACGCCGTCAAAATCAGGGCAGGGGGCAGACGTATCCGTGCGCTGCAGTTCCCCGAAGCGCTCCATAAATTCCTCATAGGTGGGGTGGGGCTCCTTGGGGCGTTCCTTCCACTCCATCCATACCTCGCCGGGGGCGGTATACTGTAAGGGGACGATGTCATTTATAGGTAAAGAGACAACAGTATACCTGCGTTTTGGTTGCGCTGTATTCGTCATGCAGAGAGCCGGGCGTTATCAACGCGATTGAGTTGTCTTTAAAATAACAGGTTTCTCCGTTGATGGTTGAATTTCCATTTCCTTCGGCATAAAACACCAATTCATAACAACTGTGAAATTGTTCAAGAACATAGTCGGACGCCTCATGTGAAGCATTGATATAGCTTTTTAATTTAATTTCCATTTTGCATCCCCCCGATAGTCTGCATCTGTATTATTTTACTATATTTTTCTTCTGATTTCAATGAATATCATGATCTTTATATGATGTGTTTCCTGTAGAAATACAAAACATGTTAGACAGTTAAAGAAAAAAATGAAGGATAAGGCCAGAAGAGGTATAGTTGGAGTTGAGGGCGACAACATACCGAAAGGAGGCCAAATCCTTCATGGCCAGTATAACACAAGACATGCGGTATCGGCAATCCCTGATGAAGTATGCGGAGAAATACGGGGTGAGCCGAGCCAGCCGAAAGTACAACAAGAGCCGGTCGTATATCTATTTCTGGAAAGCACGTTGGGACGAAAGTGTGGAATCTCTGGCCTGCCAGTCCCGACGCCCGCACAGCCATCCTAATCAGCACACAGAGTCCAATTTCTTTGACAATCCTACATGATATCATAAATAGTATGTATGAATACGGATATCAAATATTAAAGGACTCAATCACTGTAGATTGATCCCGAACAAGTAGACAAAGAAAAAAGCACCCTGTCGTAGAAAAGCGATGAATTACATGGCTTTACTCCGAATTTCAAACGGAGTGAGGCTTTTTCAAGTTAATGCGCTCAAAATGGTAGAACGGAACATGGTTTGCATTCGCAACTGGATCAGTTCATCGTTGCGTTGAATTTCCTCATATTCCAAATCAAAAAGAATAATTGTATTTATATTTATGCAATAATGTAATATTTGTGTTGATTGCATTACGCCATGGTAGTATAATCGTGGCAATGCATCCTGGATTTGTAATATTTGTGAGGAAATTTGTGAGGAGGACGAAGAAATGGAAGGAATCCGAAACCGAACGCGGCTGTTCCTGCGGACGCTGGCGGCCATCTGTTCAGCGGCTTTGCTGGTGCAGACGGCTCCCCTGTCGGCGATTGCGCTGCCAGCGGAGGAGGAAAACGAACCGCTGCTTCCGGAAACGGCGGGAGCAGCGTCTGAAGAGGAGCAGCCGGCGGTCATCCTGGGAGAAGATACCGCCAGGCGGACGGAAGAAAGCAAGGAATTCGTGCTGTCGGATGGAACCAGCATGATCGCCATGTACGGTACGCCGATTCATTATCAGGATGAAAACGGCGAATGGCAGGATTATGATAATACCTTGACGGAGGATACCTCCGTCTCGACCTTCAGCCTGACAAACGGCACGGAGAAGGAATACATAAACAGGAAAAGCGATAAGGAAATCCGCCTGGCGAACAAGGCGAAGGCGAAAAAGCTGGTCACCATCAAGGCCAAGGGAGGAGAAACGCTGACCTGGGGCTTTGAAGGCGCGGCGAATAAAAAGATCGAGCTGGTGGAGAAGCCGGAGACCGAGGAAGAAGGAAACGACGCGTTCCTGAAGCTGAAGAAGCTGAGCCAGGAGGCGTGGTACCGGGACGCTTTCGAGGATGTGGATCTGCAGTATTTTGTGCAGCCGACCGGGGTGAAGGAAAACATCCTCCTGAAGAGCCGCGCAGCCCGGCGGGAGTTCACGCTGAACTATACCCTCGACAAGCTGACGGCGGAGCAGGCGGACGAACGGACGATCCGGCTGAAGAACGCGGACGGCGAAACGGTGTACACACTGGCGGCCCCGGTGATGACCGACGCGAACGGGGAGGAAAGCGACGGGATCACCCTGACGATCACGGAAGTGAAGAATAAAAATCTGACGGTGAAGCTGACGGCGGACAGCGCCTGGCTGGACGCGGAGGAACGGGTATATCCCGTAACGCTCGACCCGTATGTGACGACTGAGCAGAACAACCAAGATTCCAACAATCCGACAATACAAAAAGGGTATGTAGATTCTTCTAATCCCTCTTCTGCGCACCTGGGTGCTGTACGAATGTTTGTAGGACATAATTCATTAGGAACTTGCCGTTCCTACATAAATTTTATTCTTCCGCCATTAGAAAACGGTGCGGTAATTACCAGTGCCCGTTTATATCTGGCTACGTTTGTTTATACCTCTGGAGAATACGCCGGACGACTTGATGTAGATGTGACATCAACGCCAGCTTATGTGAACATTTATGACGTGTTCGGCAAAAGCACGGAAACGACTCCACTAAATTTTACGAACAGCTATCCTAGTTGGAATAACCAACCATCCTCTTGGCAAACCACCGCAGTAGTGGACTATGCGGAAATACAGGCCAGTAAAACTCAGTATGAGTTTGATGTCACCAAATCCGTAAAGAAATGGTATCACGAGGGGCGTCCCCAAAATAAGACCGGGTTTGTAATGAAGTCCTCGAATGAAAGCAGTACGGGACGAGTATCTTTTTATGGGCCGGGCAACCAGGCCAACCCATACTATGAAGCGTTCCCCATGATTCAAATCGTCTACCTCCACAACGGCGGGATCGAGAGCTACCGGTCTTACGTCGAACAGGACGTAGGCCGGGCGGGGGCCGGGCATATCGACGCCTACACCGGCAACCTGACCTTCACGACGCCGGTATTCGCGACGACGGGGAACCGGATGCCGATGTCCCTGTCCTTCGCCTACAACGGCTACGAAGCGGGGAAATTCGTCAGCGACAAAGACGGGACCTCGCGGGAAGCCCTGCAGAACGGTTACGGCTGGCAGATCAGCACCAACCGCCGGATCGAAAAGGTAACAAATCCGGCAATAAAGGATCAATTCCCCCTCGCCATGCTGGACGCGGACGGAACGCGGCATTACTTCAAGGAAACGTCTAAGAATAATACCTACGAGGACGAAGAGGGGCAGGGAATAAAGCTCGAATACCGTCCGAATGAAAGCGTCTGTAAATACCTTGTCACCTACAAAAGCGGCTATAAAGAGGAATACACCGCAATCAACGCTTCCGGCCTGTCGTACATTGTCTACGAACGGGACACCGACAACAACACGATCAAGTACAGCTACAACAACTCCAGCGGCGGGATACTGCACACCATTACAGACGGCGCGGGGCGGGAGACCACGCTGGGCCGCGACAGCGGCGCGGGGGTTCGCCGTTTCCTGAAAACCATCACCTACGACAGCCAGACCGTCCAGATCGAATACACCGACTGGAAATACCTGAGCAAAATCACGTGGTCGGACGGGACGTGGGCGAGCTATAG
>ERZ827520.1398-NODE-1398-length-28296-cov-11.698276_pt1 | contig 28296 bp, 18 predicted proteins | sample MGYA00519581_ERZ827520 | MGnify/ENA primary metagenome ERZ827520 (study PRJEB31778, sample SAMEA3449339) | human gut metagenome | biome: human gut; feature: human-associated habitat; material: faeces | place: United Kingdom | collected 2010/2012 ...
GGTCCCGCGCGGCGGGGTGTCGCCTGCGGGCGGGTTCGCCCCCCGCGGGGGGGAGTGGACGGCGCTTGCTGTTGAAAACAGACAGGAGCATAGCGGTATGCTGCACTGCAAACGGATGGCATACGAGAAGTATGGCAGCAGGCCCGTCGGTGGGGAACCGCCCACGGCGGGTTTGCCCTCCGGGGAAAAAACGGACGGCGCTCGATGTTGGAGTAAACCAGAGTGCGGCGGCATGCCGTACTGTCAATAAGTATGGCGGCAGACCCATACGCCGTGGGTGCCATCGGCGGGCAAAATCATCCTCCTTTAGGGCGGCGCTTGATATAATTTAGGGCAAATCAAAGCATGGCGGTATGCTATAAAGCGATCAACAGGATACGGGAAGTATGTTGGATGCGCCCGGGACTCGGAGGAACCTCCGAGTCCCGGGCGCTCCGCTTTTGGAGTCGGCGGTCATGCGGCGGTTTGCCATACGCACAAGCCGTGCATATATAGACGTATATTTTAAGGCGCTTGGCATCCCTCCTAACGATGCCGACCTCCCGCAGCGTTTCCCTTACCTTTCTCCGCGTTTTGTCGAATTTTGGCGAATACCGAATCGGCCCCGCTTCGATCTCTGTGCGCACCTCCGGCGCGCCCGTCGAAAAGCCTTCCGGCCGTGCGCGCGCCCGCTGCGGCGGCGAGGTACGCCGCGCTGAGCATTCTCCAAGACACAAAACAAAAAAGCGTATGGAGCAACATAAACTCCATACGCTTTTCCATGCTTTGTTTACGCGAGCAGCGCGGCGGCCCGTTCGGTGTCGTCGACGCGCATAACGACGACGGCGCCGTTTTCCTCCTGCGTCAGATACGCGTAGAGGTATTCCACGTCGACGCCGTTCTCGGTCAGCTTAGCGAGAATGCGCGCCAGCTCGCCCGGCCGGTCCCCGAGCGGGACGGCGAGCACGTCGGTCAGCGTGGCGGTGACGTTGTTTTCGGCCAGCACGGCCTTGACCTCCTCCGGCTTGTCGGCAATCAGCCGCAGAATGCCGAAGCTGGTCGTGTCGGCAATCGAGAGCGCGCGGAGGTTGATGTGCTTTTCCGCCAGCAGCCCCGTGACGAAGGCGAGCCGGCCCTGACGGTTTTCCAGAAAAACGGATACCTGTTTGATAATCATACCTCAAATGCCCCTTTCCGTTTTCAGCCTGCGCCTGTCAGCGCAGCGTGCGGTTGTCGATCACGCGCTTGGCCTTGCCCTCGCTGCGCGGCAGCGACGACGGCTCGACGAACGTGACCTTGGCCGAGATGCCCAGCGTCGATTCGATCGACGCGCGGATCTTCGCTTCCAGCTCCTCGATGCCGCGCACGCGGTCGGAGAACGCGTCCGCCGACAGCTCGACCTTGATTTCCATCACGTCGAGGTTGTTGACGCGGTCGACGAGGATCATATAGTACGGCTCCACCTGCCCGACCGAGAGCAGCACGCTTTCGATCTGCGACGGGAACACGTTCACCCCGCGGATGATGAGCATATCGTCGCTGCGGCCGGTGATGCGCGCCATACGGGTCAGCGTGCGGCCGCAGGCACAGCGCTCGTGCGTGATGCTGGAGATGTCGTGCGTGTTGTAGCGCAGCAGCGGCAGCGCGCGCTTGGTCAGCGTGGTGAACACGACCTCGCCCTTTTCGCCGTCGGGCAGCACCTTGCCGGTGACCGGGTCGACGATCTCGATGAGGAAGTGGTCGTCGTTGACGTGCAGCCCGTCCGAGCCGTCGCAGCCGAAGGACACGCCCGGGCCGCTGATCTCCGACAGGCCGTAGATGTCATAAGCCTTAATGCCCAGCCGCTTTTCGATCTCCTCCTTCATCCCCAGCGTCCACGGCTCGGCGCCGAACAGGCCGGCCTTGAGGTGGATGGTCGAAAGCGGAATATGGTTCTTCTCCAGCGTCTCGCCGATGTAGAGCGCATACGACGGCGTGCAGCAGAGCATCGTCGACCCGTAATCCTGCAGCATCGTAATCTGCCGCGCGGTGTTGCCGGTCGACGCGGGGATGACCGTCGCGCCGATGCGCTCGGCCCCGCCGTGCAGGCCCAGTCCGCCGGTGAACAGGCCGTAGCCGTAGCAAACCTGCACGATGTCCTCCCGCGTGCCGCCCGCGCAGGTCAGCGCGCGCGCCACGCACTCGTCCCACAGCGCCAGATCGCTCGCCGTATAACCGACAACGGTCGCTTTTCCCGTCGTACCCGAGGAGGCGTGGATGCGCACAACCTCGTCCATCGGGACGGCGAACAGCCCGTAGGGGTAATTGTCGCGCAGATCGGTCTTGGAAGTAAACGGCAGCTTTTCCAGATCCTTCGCCGTGCGGATGTCGCCGGGCTGCACGCCGGCGTCGTCGAACATCTTTTTATAAAACGGCACGCGGTCGTATGTATAACGCACCTGCTCACGCAGCCGTTCGTCCTGAAGCGCCCGCAGGCGCTCGGTATCCATCGTTTCGATCGTTTCGTTCCAGTACATTGGCAACCCACACCTTATCATTCATACGATATGTCAGCAGTATACCAAATTCCGCGCAAAATGTCAAGAAAATCTGTGCCAATCGCTTTACAGCGCGGCAAGGATATGCTATAATGACAAAAAAGATACCGTTTCGGGAAAGGAAGCAGAAAGAATGAGCAACATCAAAGACATCGCCCTCGCGCCGTCGGGCGAGCTGAAAATAGACTGGGTCAAGCGCAACTGCCCGCTGCTGCGCACGCTGGAGGGCGAATTCGCCGCGGAGAAGCCGTTCGCCGGCCTGCGCATCGCGCTGTCGGTGCATCTGGAGGCGAAAACGGCCTACCTCTGCCGCGTGCTGGCCGCCGGCGGCGCGGAAATGTACATCACCGGCTCCAACCCCCTCTCCACGCAGGACGACGTGGCCGCCGCGCTCGTGCAGGGCGGGCTGGAGGTGTTCGCCGCTTACGGCTGCACCGAGGCCGAGTACGAAGCCAACATCCGCGCCGTGCTCGCGCACGACTGCAACATCATCATCGACGACGGCGGCGATCTGGTGGGCATGCTGCACGAGGAGCTGCCCGAAAAGCTGCAATACGTCCTCGGCGGCTGCGAGGAGACGACGACCGGCATCATCCGCCTGAAGGCGATGGCGGCGAAGGGCGCGCTGCGCTTCCCGATGATTTTGGTCAACGACGCCGACTGCAAGCATTTGTTCGACAACCGCTACGGCACCGGGCAGTCGGTCTGGGACGGCATCAACCGCACGACCAATCTCATCGTGGCGGGCAAGACCGTCGTCGTCGCCGGCTACGGCTGGTGCGGCAAGGGCGTGGCGATGCGCGCGAAGGGGCTGGGTGCGAAGGTCATCGTCACCGAGGTCGACCCCGTCAAGGCCATCGAGGCGGTGATGGACGGCTTCGAGGTGATGAGGATGAACGATGCGGCGCGGCTGGGCGATTTCTTCGTCACCGTCACCGGCTGCTCGGAGGTCATCACCGAGCGCGATTTCGCCGTGATGAAGGACGGCGCGCTGCTGTCCAACGCGGGCCACTTCAACGTGGAGGTGGACGTGGAGGCGCTCGAGCGCGTCGCGGTGGAAAAGAAGGAGATGCGCAAAAACATCTGCGGCTACAAAATGCCCAACGGCAACTGGCTCTATCTGCTGGCCGAGGGACGGCTGGTCAACCTCGCCGCCGGCGACGGACATCCCGCGGAGATTATGGACATGAGCTTCGCCATTCAGGCCTTGAGCGCGCGCTATCTCGCCCAGCATGCAAAGGAAGTGACGGAAAAGCTCGTGCCCGTCCCCGCCGAGGTCGACCGCCGCGTGGCGTCGATGGAGCTGGCCTTTATGGGCAAGGAGATCGACACGCTCACCGACCGCCAAAAGGCCTATCTGGCCCGCTGAGGCAGCTATGGAGCTTGCCGCACAGATTGTCGGCTTCTGCGGCACGGCGGGGCTGTTCATCTCCTACCAGCAGAACACGAAAAACCGCATCCTGCTGTTTCAGATTTTAGGCATCACGATGTTCACGCTGCACTTTTTCCTGCTGTCGGCGTGGTCGGGCTGCATAATGAATCTGCTCGGCATCGGCCGCGCCCTGCTTTACGCGTATACCGAGCAAAAGGGGCTGCACGTCCGCTGGCTGTGCCCGCTGCTCTGCTCCGTGTTCACGGCGGCCGCCGTCCTCACCTGGGAGAGCGCGTTTTCGCTGCTGCCGACGGCGGCGATGCTGCTGTCCACGCTCGCCTACGAGCAGAAGCAGCCCCGCCGGTTCCGCCGCCTGATGTTCCCCTGCTCGCCGCTGTGGATGGTCTACAACATCCACTCCGGCTCGGTTTCCGGCGTGGTGACGGAGGCGTTCGCCATGCTGTCGCTCGGCGTTGCGATGTGGCGCTACGACCGCGCGCCGAAATCCGAATAGACAAGGAGGCTGCCCGCGTTCCATGGAGCTGCATTTTCAAAACCCCGGGTTCGACTACATGCTCGAGCAAATCCTCGCGTTTCAGGACGAGGACGCCTCCCCCTTCTGGTCCGCGCCGCTCTATCGCTTCTATCCGCAGCTCGAACCCGCCCGGACGCTTCCCCGCCCCGCGCGGCTGGAGGCCATCGCGCGGGAGCTGCGCAGCGTCTACGCCGCGCAGGAGCAGACGATCCACGAGAAAACGCGCGCCTACGCCGCCCACTGGCAGCGCTGCAAGCCGCAGGTCACCGCCGCGCTCTCCGACGCATTTTCGCTCGACGCCGCGGGGCTGTTCAACGACCTGCGGGTCTGCCTTTCCCTTAACCCCATTGAACCGCGCTACCTGCGCGAACACCGCTTCGACCTGTTTTATCTCAACAGCCCGCAGGGCGCCGTCGGCGCAGCCCTCCATGAAATCATCCACTTTTTGCACTTTTACGTCTGGAACGGTTTGTTCGACGACCCGCCCGACGCCTGTGAGGCACCCGCGCTGCCCTGGCTGCTGAGCGAGATGGTCGTCGAGCCGATTATGCGCGACGAGCGCCTGCGCTCGATCAACCCGTATTTCGAGCGCGAAAACGGCGGCTGCGTCTACCCGTATTTCTACGATATGACGCTCGACGGCCGCCCGCTGCTCGATACCTTATACGAAATGTACCGTACGCAGCCCATCGACGCCTTTATGCGGGAAAGCTACGCCTTTCTCCAAGCGCACGAAGACGCCGTCCGCGCCCATATCCGCCGCGCGGAGCAGGCGGCGACGTGACATGACCCTGACGGGAACAAGCATTACGAAAGGATGACTCTCTATGACCTACACCTCGGCGCAGGCCGCAAAGCTGCTGCGCAGACTGAACGACGAATATGCCGCTATGCTGGAAAGGGAAGCGCTCAGCCGTGAATTCAACGCGGCGGTCGGCGAAAACGTCGACGCGGTGCGGCCCGCGTACAGCTATGCCGACGCGCAGGCGGCGCAAAGGGATCTGGAGGAAAAAATCCGGAAGCTCAAGCACGCCCTCAATCTCTTCAACGCCACCCATGTCATCCCCGAGTTCGGCATCACCATCGACGAGATGCTCGTCTACATCCCGCAGTTGACCAAACGCAAAAGCAAGCTCGCCGAAATGAAGTCCAAGCTGCCGAAATACCGCGTGGCGGAGCTTGGCCGGATCTCCAACATCATCGACTATACCTACCTCAATTACGACTTGTCCGAGGTGGAGGCCGATTATGCGCGCCGCTCCGACGAGCTTGCCAACGCGCAGCTCGCGCTGGACGCCATCAACAACCGCGACACCCTCGAGCTTCCCTTCTGAGCGCTTTCCGTCGCGCAGAACGCAGTGCTATGAGAGCTTTTTTGGTTTACGTTTGGGTTTTAGCGTTATAGCAAGGGTTTTTTATTGTTATCCGTTATCCCGCGTTGTTCTATGTTGCGGGGATGCATTTGAAAATCTGCCTTTTCTGCGCGAAAAAACTTCCCCGTGCGGCCGAAGTACGGTTACAGGCCGCACAAAACGGAAATACGCCCGGCGGCAATGAAGCTGTAAAGGAGAGGCGCCGCATGCGAATCGCCAATCACATCCTGTACAGATGCAGAAGCGTTTGTGAAAGAAATGAACAAACGTATTTCTGCCGAGACGGGACACAATATCGCCGCCTTAACCTTTCACAAGCTGGGATTAAACATTATCTCTCAAGTGAATGGCCGAATGCCGCGAATCACACAGATCAACTTGCGAAAATTTGTTAAGGAACAGCTCATGTTGAATATGCAATCCGATGCATATCTTAATTTACTGAGTTCGTATTTGCTATATAATCGTGTAGTTGCAAAATCTGAGTTTGATTTCAAATCGCAAAAAGAGTATGACGAATATCTAAAATTAAATCCGCCTACTACAGTGAATAACGAGATTGTTAAAAGCTACGGCGAAATGGATATTGCCAATTTTTTGATGCAAAACGGCATACGATATATTTATGAACAGCCGTACGAAATGGATACAAGCACAAGCGAGCATAGTCAATATCATCCCGACTTCTATCTCCCCGATTATAAAATATACATCGAGTATTTTGGAATCAATCGAAATGGTGAGGTTCCGTCATACTTCAAAGCAACGAACGAAATGACCGCCACAGAATCTTATCGTGCATCTATGGAGTGGAAGCGCTCAATTCATCACTGGAATCAGACCACAATGATAGAGTGCTATGCTTATGAAAAGCTGGAAGGAACTCTGTTGGATGCTTTGAAAGAAAAACTTGAGGCTGCCTCTGTAGTATTAACTCCAAAATCATCTCAAGAACTATGGACACAAGTTTCCGCTGAAAGCGATTCGCTGCTTGACGGAATCATTGAATTGTTTGAGACTTTAATCAACCTCATCAAGAGCAATGAATACGATATAGCAACCGTTCGTAAATTAAATTATACAGGAGGCAATACGCAGACAAATCATATTCTACTTTCACTGCTGGAGCCGATTTTTAATGCGTATTGTAAGCATCTTTCGGATCACAAAGAAATTGATTTTAACGATATGATTAACCTTGCTTCCGAATATGTGAAACAAGGAAAGTATATCAACCCTTACAGCAATGTGATTGTCGATGAATATCAAGATATATCCAAGGCTCGTTATAGATTTTTAGACTGTTTGAGAAAAAGCCGAGATTATGCGCTTTTCTGTGTCGGAGACGATTGGCAAAGCATTTACCGATTCGCAGGAAGCGATATTGGATTCATCTTGAATTTTTCAAAATATTGGGGCGCCACAGAGATCAGCAAAATTGAAACCACCTACCGTTTTTCTCAAAAGTTGATTGAAATAAGCAGCGGATTCATCATGCAAAATCCTGTCCAAATAAAAAAATCCATTAAGGGAAAAACTGATGAACTGGGATTTCCTCTTGGTGAGATTTCCGGCTATACCGAAAAATACGCGATTGAGTTCATGTCGAAGAAACTAAATGATATTCCTAAAGGAAGCAGTGTGTTCTTCATTGGAAGATATTCATTTGATGCCAAACTTCTAAATGACAGCGGACTTTTTGCTTGTCAGTACAACAACGCAAACATGGTTGTCGATGTTAAATCCAAAACTCGGCCCGATTTAAGTATGTCATTTCTGACTGCGCATAAAGCAAAAGGCTTACAAGCTGATTATGTGTTTATCATCAACAACAAGAAATCGAGAATGGGATTCCCAAGCAAAATTCAAGACGCTCCAATTTTGGATTTATTGCTTGATAACTGCGACCAGTATCCTTATGCAGAAGAGCGCCGTTTGTTCTATGTAGCCTTAACCAGAGCAAAGAAAAAGGCATTTATTGTTACTATCAACGGACAAGAATCCGAATTTGCTATAGAACTCAAAAAGCGATATGGCAATGAATTGAAGAAAGAACAATTTGAATGCCCGCTTTGCGGTGGGCGCTTGGTTAAGCGCTCCGGTCCGTACGGAGAGTTTTTCGGATGTTCCAATTACCGCACTACTGGATGCAATTATAAAAGAAAAATCCGATGATCTCCAAAAACTGCCCCATACACATATAGTTGATTTTATAAAATTCGTTAAGTGGTTTGGGATATTGCTCAGCATAAAAATGAAGATTTCAAACGAGTGAGTATCACCATATATTGCTTACCAAGTATGTTTTGATATGGCGTTAAAGTGCGATGCGGGTTTCTCCGTACCCTCGCCAACTTCAAGCCTTTGCTATAACCTCATTAACTATATACAGCAAAAAAGCGGAACAGGCATAGCAAAAAAGCATGCCTGTTCCGTGCAATTCATATAGAATTGTCTTACCAGTAGGTACCGCTTGCGGTACCGTTTTTGCATCCCCCCGCAGCGGGGCTGCCGTTACGAATCCAGCGGTCTGGCAAAGAAGCGCTCGGAGATTTCCGCCGCGTCCGCCTTGCAGAGCGCGCGGAAGTCCAACGCGCCGGAATGCGTCCGCAGCGCCTCGAACAGCAAACGCTGCTCGGGCAGGTAGACGTCCGCCGCCAGCTCGGCGATGTACGAGCGGCAGTACATATTGTTCGCGTTTTCCTTGAGCGTGCGCTCGAACAGCGGGTTGACCGGTGCGACCGTTTTCAGCCTTTCCAGCGACGCGCGCAGCGAATAGTCGCTGTGCGCCGCCAGCAGCCCTTGCAGCGCCTCGGTCTGTTCCAGACAGGACTCGCAGAGCGCATCGAACGCCTCCCCCGCCAGATACGCGCGCCGGATTTGCAGAATCGTCAGCGAAATGCGGCGACCGAGCAGCGTGCGCCGGATGTCCCAGACGTCGCGCCGGACGCGTTCGTCGGTCAGATCGATTTTTTCCAGCGCGCGTTCCAGCCCGGGCGCGCAGGCCAGCGTCTTTTCCAGCAGCTCGATCAGGCCGTCGTAGCGGCCGGCGGACTCGCCCTCGGTGAACGCGAAGTGGTCGAAGATGTTGAAAAACAGGTCGGTCTTGAGCCTGGCGCCGTCGTCCGCACTCCAGACAGAGGCGGCGGAGACGTCCAGCATCGCCAGCCGCACGGGCAGCATCGCCTCGCTCTGCGCGCCGTAGCGGCGGCGGCAGAAGTCCTCCGCGAAGCGGCGCGCGTCGATCACCTCGCCCGCCCACGCGTTGGCGGCGGCGTATTCGAGCATGAACGTGTCGGCGTGCGACAGCTCGGGCCAGAGGACGAACCCGACGCAGAGCGGGTCACGCTTGGCCTTCTCCATCACGCGCTCGATGAAGGCGTAGTCGTTGCGGATCTCCGAATTCGGCTCATACGCCTGAAAGATGCCGAAAATCCACGGGAAGCGCCCCATCACATCCCAGTTGAGAACCGAATTCTCGGTCTGCGAATCGGAGGTGTAATCGAACAGGATGACCTGCTCCCTGTCCAGCTCGGCCAGCAGGCGGCGGACCTCGTCGTTCGTGTAGGTGAAATACAAATCCCACGAAGCCAGCAGCAGCCGGCTGCCGGGGTAATTCTCCTGGATGTAGCGGCAGATGCGGCGGTAAACGTACTTTTTCAGCCGCAGGTTGGCCTCGCGGTCGTCGGAATAGGTGCGTTCGGCCAGCCCGATGGTGTGGAACAGCCCGGCCTGCCCGTATTCACGGATATGCGCGGCGGTGAGCGCGAAATAGTTGTCCAGATTCGCGTCGTCGGCGATGTCCCAGACCAGCCCGGTCTGCTCGCTGTAAATCCCGCTGTTCTGCGAGAGCAGCTTAGGGGTCTTGGCGCGCAGAAAATCCAGCGGCGTGCGGGAATACCAGTGCGTCATCGTGCCGCAGTCCTCGGGATGCATCAGATCGCGCTCGAACGCGTAGGCCAGCAGCCGCTTGCGCAGCAAGCCGCGGTATTCCAGCGGCCAGAAGAGCGTGCGGTCGTCGAACCCCTTCCCCGCCTCGGGGAGCTTCTCCACCGCGGACGGGTAGGCGACGCAGTCGGGGAACGCCTTCTGGAACACATCGTCCAGCCCCAGTCGGAGCATAAACAGGTTCATCCGCTTTTTCAGCAGCCAGTCGATCTCGCGTTCCCAGTCCTCCGGCCCCCACATCTCGGCCTGAAAGCGGTGCAGCGAGCGGTGCGCAAAGTAGCGCGTGCCGCGGTAGTCGAAGCGCGGCGTTTCGGACAGCGCGACATCCTCCCAGACGATGTCCGTTCGCGGCGGGAGCGTGTCGCCGTCCCAGAAATACGAGCAGCCGCAATAATACTCGAAGTAGCGGTAGACGGCGTAGATGGCCGATCTTCCGCGGCCGGACGCAAGGTAAAGCACCCGTCGGCCGTCCTCGGCGCCGCTTTTTATCGTATAGCCGTCGCCGCCGTAGACCAGCGGCGCAAGGTCTGTCCGTCCGTCCAGCACGCGCTCGGCCGCGAAACGGTTGACGCTGTCCGAGCCGATGACGACAAGGTCTCCCGCTTCGGGGACGCCGTCGTCGTCGGCAAAAGCGGCCGTCCGGCCGGTCAGCGCCCGGTACAGCCGCGCAAATTCGCGCGCGGCAACGGCATAAGCGCGGTGCGCGCGGCGCGGCTTAACAATGGTCAGCATAAAATCCGAATCCTGCTCCTTCCCCGCTTCACAGGCGCGTCGCGCGGAACACGCGCGCCGAATGCGGCTCGACGAGCGCGTACATCCCGTGCACATACTCGCCCATATCCGTATGGTTAACCACGTCGCGCAGACGCACGCGGTCTGTCATCTCCCAGCCGCAGTACTGCCACGAAAGGATCATCTTCTTGGGGGAATCGCCCTCGTTGAGCAGGCAGAAAGCGATGTCGCCGTTCTTGAGCGGTTTGGCGAGGATGGTGTCGCCGTTGCTCATCGGCGGCAGCGTATAGCCCTGAATGCCCAGCTCGTCCTGATTGATGGCGATCAATTCGGCATTCTGTAGAATCGCGGCCAGCTCGGGACGGGTTTTGCGGACGTCGTGCCCCATCAGCAGGGGCGCCGCCAGCATACACCAGAGCGAGAAGTGCGCGCTGTACTCGTTGTCGGTGCAGCCCTTGCAGACGTCCTCCTCCTTCATCCAGCCCACGCCCGAGGCCCAGCCCTCTCCGTCAAGGCCGATGACCATCATGTCCGGGTCGTTCCAGCCGCCGGGGCCGGAGAAGGGCGCCACCGTCATCGCGTTCTTCGCCACACTGACAATCGAGCTCCACTGGTCGGTGATGTCGCCCGAAAGCCGCCACATGCCCGCGCCGGTGCTGCGCATCCATTCGGTCACGCTCGTGCGCCCGAGGCAGCCCGAGAAAAGAATCTCCCGGCCGCTCTCGCGCAGCGCTTGCCCCATCCGGCGGAACAGCTCGGGCGCGTTGGTACCCGGCGCAACGTAGCCGAAATCATATTTCAGCAGATCCACGCCCCACTCGGCGAATTTGCGCGCGTCCTGCCGCTCGTAGCCGTAGCTGCCCGCGCGGTTGGCATAGGTCAGCACGCCTGCGCCGGCGTATAGCCCGAATTTCAGCCCGCGCTCGTGGATGTAGTCGCCGAGCGCCTTCATCCCGGACGGGAATTTCACGGGGTCGGCCTGTAAGTCGCCGTTCGCGTCGCGCTCGACCGCCATCCAGCAGTCGTCCACGGACACATACACATACCCCGCGTCGCGGAAGCCCTGCTCCACCATCGCGTCGGCCGTTTCCCGCACGACGGTCTCGTTGATCTTCCCCGGTCCGAAATAGTTCCACGCGTTCCAGCCCATCGGGGGCTTTGCTGCCAAAAGTGCCATTGTCGTTTCCCTCTCTTTCTGATCAATCCGCCGGATTTTCCGGGCGGAATGCCTTCAAGCCGATTGTAGCATATTAAAGCGCGATTTACAAGTAGAATGATGCGAAAAGCGAAAAAAAGTCGGACAAGCCGCCGCGCCGTTTCCCGCAGCGGACGAAAAAAAGCGGACGCGCCGCAGAAACGGCGCGTCCGCGCGGTATGCCGAACAGGCATCTATTTCTGTTTCCGGGTCATAGCCCGCGGACAGGCAGGCGCGCATCGAAACGTCCGCAGCCGGCATATGCCGCGGCGTCCCGCTTTCCCGCGCGCCCGAAAAGCCGCCTATGCGGGAAGCGCCGTCACTCCTCGACGGTGAAGGTCCAGGTGGACTTGTTGCTGGTGCGCTGCCCGGCCTGCATCAGCGTGGGCGCGCCGGTGTCGAACTTGGAGAAATAGAGCTTGTTGTGCGTCGAGTTCATATCCCAGACGAAGGTCTTGTCGCCGTTGGAGAAGAAGTCGCTTGCGTCCGCCAGCGAATACACGCGCACGTCGAATTTGTAGTTCGGGTTTTTCGGCCCGTACATGACCACGCGCATCGCATCCGTCCGCCCGATGTAGGGGCCGGAGTAATCGGGCTTGACGCCCTCGAGCGTGGTTTGCGCCTTCTCGACGCTGCCGTCCAGCTTATAGAATTCCGCAAACTGTCCGTACTGCTTGGAAATAGGGAACATACAGGTGTAGGAGCGGCCCATATACACGTCGCGGATGAATTCGCAGTCGGCCTCGAAGGTGATGGTGTTGCCCGCCACGCGGTAGGTGCGCGTCACGTTGGCGTAGGGGTTCTTCGCGTCGCTCGTATACAGCTCGGTACGCTCGACGATGGTCAAGTTGCGGATTTCGGCCGACTGCCCGTTGGAAAGCAGCAGCTCTTCGCCCGTCGCGCCGTCATAGAAGCGGATGTCGACCAGCGTCTCCTTGCCATGGTTGCCGCCCGACCAGTCGAGCGAGCCGCCGACGTCGCCGACCATATTCACATACTCCCAGTCGGTGCCGCCGCCGGCGAGCGCCTCGCCGTTATAGCGCCAGGTGCCGATGTTCCAGGTGCCCCAGGACTTCTTGTCGAAAGTCAGGGTGAGGGGCTTGCCCTCGTAGGTGCAGGAAAGCGTGTACAGCGCGTCGCTGTTGCGTTTGAATTCCATATCATATTCTCCGATCGGGTCACGGTATTGGTCTACAATCGCGCCGAGCTTAAGCACGTCGCGCTTGATGCGCAGATAGTCGGACGCCGTCAGCTTCTCGCCGTTGCTCAGACAAAGCGAGAGCTTCTGCACGTCGGTCAGCTCGGCTTTCTCGAGCACGGCGCGCTTGGCCATCAGATAATCGGTGGCGCTCACCCTGCCGTCCCCGTCGTAGTCGCCCTCGATGACGATCGTCAGGCTTTCCAGCAGCGTGTCGTAGAAGTACGCCTCCAGACGGTCGCCGGTGACGAGCCTGTCGTCCGCATCGCAAACCGTCCCGTCGGCGTGACGGACGACGATGCTGTCGTTCAGATTGATGTAGGCGGCCAGCCCCGCAGCCGTCGTGCCATGCTTGACGCCGCGGAGGTATTCCCCGTCCACCGTCGCGGTGGAATTATAGAGGAAGTGGAGCCCGTCGCGCTCGGTCGGGGTCAGCTCGACCGTCTCCGTAGCCATAATCTCGAATTCCGACACGAAAACGAACATACCGCTCGACGGCTTGATCTTGGCGCGCGCCACCGTCACCTCGGACGGCGCGTCCAGATCGAGCACATAATCGACGTAGGTGCCGCTGCCCGTTTTCACGGCTTCGCCCACCGACACCAAGCTGTCCTCGTCCGCGCCGATGAAATATTCCACCGAAGCGGGCAGGTTGATGCTGGAAGACGGCTCAGAGCAGCACTGAATCGAGAGACGTTCGATGTCCTTCGCCGTTTCCTTAAGCGTCACGGTGATGTAATAATACCCGTCCTCGGCGGCGGCGTTGTAGAAGCCATGCCACTCGGTGCCGTAGAGCGACGAGCCCTTGACGCCGTCGGTCAGCTCCTTGCCGTCGATAAGCTGGTACGGATTCGGATAGGTTCTGTCGGTGTACGGCGTGCTCGCCGTATACGGACTCCCGACCGCCACGTTGACGTAGACCTCCTCCTCGACCGCCGTCGCCGCCGCAGACAGCGCGGGCAGGAGGAGCAGGAGCGCCAGCAGCGCCGATAGCATTCTTTTTCTGTTCATATGCGTTTGCTTTCCTTTCTTTCGCGCCCGAATCCGGGCGCAAATTATGATTCCATCGTTATTATAGCACAACGCGCGCCGAAAAGCAACGGTGTATTTGTGCAAACCTGCGGTATCCTTTGGGCGGCGCGGCATGCAACCTGCGGCGTCCTTCGGCTGTACGGCATTTTGGGACTGCAAACCGGCGCCGGCGCAAAAAAAGTTCTCGTTATCTCTTGACAAAAAGAAAAAGTTGTGTATAATAGTAATGTAAGTTCGGCAGACGCCGCCGGACGGCCGATATGCGATTGTGGCGGAACTGGCAGACGCGCACGTTTGAGGGGCGTGTGGGTAACCGTATGGGTTCAAGTCCCATCAGTCGCACCAAACGATGATGGACACTGCTTTACCGAGCAGTGTCCATTATTCAAATTTGCTTAGGAGGGGTCTGTATGCCGGATTACAAGGCTATGTATTATCACCTGGCGGGACGTATGGCGACTGCTGTCGATGCGCTGGAAGCGACCACCAAGGCGTTGGTCGAAATTACGGAAAAGCTGAAGCTGGGGCAGCAGACCACGGAGGAAATGTTTATTTCCGCGTCTGACGACGATGCGGATTCTTCGGATAACGTTTCAGAATAAAAGCTGCAATCCGCAAATTCCATAAACGGCATACATGATGACGGGATATTCCCCGTCGGAATGCGCTGCACTCGCTTGTAAACGCGTTTCGCCGCCGCTTATTTTGCGGGCTGCAAAGAGTTCGGTTCCCGTTCTTGAAAAGCCAAAAAATCATTTTCATTCGTCTGAGTCAGCGGCAAGCCGCTGCATACAAACCGCGCACTAAACACAGTGCGCGGTTTTTGCTTGATCACCCGCAATTTATGCCGTTTTGCGTCCCATAACCGCAGTTTGCAGGGACAAAAAGAAAGCGGAGACGCTGCTTTCTCGCGAAATCGGCGGGGCCTCGTTTGATCTTGTGCTCCTGATCTGCAAAAAGCTCAGTCTGGACCCGTTCGAGATTTAGGCTCGTCAGCTTTGGGGAAACCGCTGCCGGCGGAAAGCTTTACAGCTTTCCGCCGGCAGCGGCTCCGAGCGCCCCCGCAGCGGCGCGGTCCCGTCAAAGACGGGACCGCGCCGCTGCGGGGGCGCCTTTTCGAATCCGTGCCTCTGCCCAGTGCTGCCGCGCGGCCTTCCGCAAAAGCGCCGAAAACGGGTATCTGTTCCGGCGGCGGCCGATCGGCCGCCGTTCTTTCGAAAAACGGAATTGTAAAAATCCCGTCAAAAGGTTGATAAATTGACAGAATTGCGGTATACTTTACCCGAAGAAACGACATAAGGGCCGGCCTGCCCCGCAGCCTGACGCGGAACGCGGGGACGAACCGACGGCGGGCCGGTCTGCCAAAAGACCGAAAAAACAGGAAACGGAGTGGATACGCAATGAAAATACTGGTCATCGGCGGCGTGGCGGCGGGCACCAAAACCGCAGCCAAGCTCAAGCGGGAGGACAGAACGCTGGATGTGGTCCTGCTCACCAGAGACCGGGACATCTCCTATGCGGGCTGCGGCCTGCCGTACTACGTCGGCGGGCTGATTGAAAGCAGCGACGCGCTGGTCGTCAACACGCCCGAAAAATACGCCGCGCTCACCGGCGTCGCCGTACATACGGGACGGGAAGCCGTCGAGCTGGACAGCGCCGCGAAAACGGTGAAGGCCAAAAACCTGCTGACCGGCGAGACGGAGACCTACGCCTACGACCGTCTTGTGCTCGCCGTCGGCGCGTCTCCCGTCATCCCCCCGATCGAGGGGGTGGAATTGAATGGCGTGTTCAAAATGCGGACGCCCGAAGACGCCGTCCGCATCCGAGCCTACATCGAAGCCGAGCAGGTGAAGAAGGCCGTCGTCATCGGCGGCAGCTTCATCGGTCTGGAGGCGGCGGACAACCTGCGCGCGCAGGGCGCGGAGGTGACCGTGATCGACCTCGCCCCGCAGCTTTTGCCCAACGTATTGGATTCGGAAATGGCGGACTACGTCCGGCGGCATCTGCAAAAGCAGGGCGTCCGCGTCATGACCGGCGTCGGGGCGGAAAAGCTGCTGGGCGACGGCAGGGTGACGGCGGTGCAGGCCGGCGGCAGCACGCTTCCGGCGGAGCTGGTCGTGCTGTCGGCGGGCATCCGCCCCAACACGGCGTTTCTGGCCTCCAGCGGGATTGAGCTGTACAAGGGCGCCATCCTTGTGGACGAATGCCTCCGCACCAGCCTCCCCGACGTGTACGCCGCCGGCGACTGCGTCATAGTGACGAACCGGCTCACCGGCCGGCGGCAGTGGTCGCCGATGGGCTCCTCCGCCAATCTGGAGGGGCGCACGCTGGCGCAGGTCCTCGCCGGACGGGACAAGACCTTCCCCGGCGTGCTGGGTACCGGGGTCGTCAGGCTTCCGGGCCTGAACTGCGGCCGCACCGGCCTGACCGAGCGGCAGGCTAGGGAAGCGGGATACGACGCCGTCACGGTGTTGGCGGTCACGGATGACAAGGCGCATTATTACCCGGACGCGTCGTTCTTTGCCACCAAGCTCATCGCCGACCGGCAGACCCGCAGGCTGCTGGGGATACAGGTATTGGGCCCGGGCGCGGTGGACAAGCTGGTGGACATCGCCGTCATGGCTATCCAGTCGGGCGCCGTCTTGGAGGACCTTGAAAACGCCGATTTCGCCTATGCGCCGCCGTTTTCGACGGCGATTCATCCGCTGATACAGGCGGTGCACATCCTCCAGAACAAGCTGAGCGGCGCGCTGGTGAGCATGACGCCCGCCGAGTACGCCGCAGGCGCCGCAGACGGCTACCGGGTCATCGACGTCTCCCCCGTCCCCACCATACGGGGCGCCGCCTTCGTCGACCTGACGTCGGTGAACGGCGAGCTGCCGGGCATCGGCAGGGAGGAGAAGCTCCTGCTGGTCTGCGCGCGCGGGAAGCGGGGCTATTTCCTGCAAAACCGCCTCAGACAATACGGCTATCGGAACACCGTGGTGCTGGAGGGCGCTTCGTTCTTCAACGAGGTGAAGGTGAAGGACGCGCAGGCCGCCGTCTCACCCGAGGAAAAAACGCGGGTGAAGGCGCTGGGCTTCCTGTTCGACAAGCGCTCGCAGGATCGCTTCAACGCCAGAGTCATCACCCGCAACGGGAAAATCACCGCCGAGGAAAGCAAGGCCATCGCGCAGGCGGCGGAACGCTTCGGCAGCGGCGAGCTGGCGATGACCTCCCGCTTGACGGTGGAGATTCAGGGCGTGCCCTTCGACAACATCGAGCCGCTGCGCGAATTTCTGGCGCAGGCCGGGCTGGAAACCGGCGGCACCGGCTCCAAGGTGCGCCCGATCGTCTCCTGCAAGGGCACCACCTGCCAGTTCGGGCTGATCGACACCTTCGCCCTCTCGGAGGAAATCCACGAGCGGTTCTACCACGGCTACCGCGAGGTCAAGCTCCCGCACAAGTTCAAAATCGCCGTCGGCGGCTGTCCGAACAACTGCGTCAAGCCCGATTTGAACGACGTGGGCATCATCGGACAGCGTGTGCCGCGCATCGACGCCAACCGATGCCGCGGCTGCAAGGTATGTCAGGTCGAGAACACCTGTCCGCTCGGCGTGGCGAAGGTCGAGAACGGCAAGCTGGTCATCGACGAAAAAGCCTGCAACCACTGCGGCCGCTGCGTAAGCAAATGTCCGTTCAAGGCGGTGGATTACGAGCAGGACGGCTACCGGGTCTGCATCGGCGGCCGCTGGGGCAAGAAGGTCGCGCAGGGCCGCTGTCTGGATAAGGTCTTTACCGACAAGGACGAAGTCCTCGACGTGCTGGAGAAGGCGATCCTCCTCTTCCGCGAGCAGGGCGTCACCGGCGAGCGGTTCGCGGATACCGTCGCGCGCCTCGGCTTTGAAAACGTGCAGGCCGAGCTGCTGTCCGACCGGCTTTTGCAGCAGAAGCGGGAAAACCTTTCCGCGCAGAAGCATTTGAAAGGCGGCGCGACTTGCTGAGGAAACAGATTTCGCTCCTGCTCGCCCTGGCGCTGGCGTTCGCTCTGAGCGCCTGCGGCGGCGGGCAGCCGTCGGAGGGCTCGGAGGTCTCCGGCTGGACGCGCTATGCTTTTCAGGACGCCTCCGGCGCCGAGGTGATACTGGACAAGCGCCCCGAGCGGGTGGCGGTGCTGTTCTCCTCCTTCGCCGACATCTGGCTGACCGCCGGCGGGCGGGTGGACATCACCGTCGGCGAAAGCGTGGAGCGGGGCCTCGTGCCGGACGGGACGCCGCTGGTGGACGACGGCGCGGGCAAGACGATCAACGGCGAGCTGCTTCTCTCCTACGCGCCCGACTTCGTCATCGGCTCGGCGGACCTGGAGGGGCAGATACAAACGGTGGAGCTCCTGCGGCGGCAGGGCGTTCCGGCGGCGGTGTTCCATGTGGAGACCTTCGGGGATTATCTGGAGATGCTGAAAATCTGCACCGACATCACCGGCGACGCCGACGCCTACGAGGTCTGCGGCGCGCAGGTGCAGGCGGAAATCCGCGCCCTGCTTGCGTCGCTGCCCGAACCGGAGGCGGGCGGCCGGAAGCGGATTCTGTTTGTCCGCGCCGGCTCCGGCTACAACGCCACCAAGGCCAAAACGGCCGAGAACAATTTCGTCTGCGCGATGCTCGACGAGCTGGGGACCTACAACATCGCGGAGAACGCGCCGGTGCTTCTGGACGGTTTGAGTTTGGAGGAAATCCTGCTGGAAAACCCCGACTACATCTTCATTTCCACCATGGGCGACGAAGCGGCGGCGAGGGCCTATATGGACGGCCTGCTGCGCGGCGACGCCTGGCGGCATCTGGACGCGGTCCGCGAAGGGAACTACGCCTATCTGCCGAAGGACCTGTTCCAATTCAAGCCGAACAAACGCTGGGGCGAAGCCTACCGTTATCTGGCGAACCTGCTGTATCCCGGGGAGCTTGAGGACAGATGAGAAAAAGAACCGTGACAAAGCGCCGCTGTTTCTGCGCGGCAAAGAGCGGCCGGCTGACGCTCTGCCTGCTGCTTTTGGCCGTCGTGCTGCTCTCGCTGCGCTTCGGCAGCGCGGCGATGGATTGGACGTCCTTCTGGGGCGGCCTGCTGCGTCGGGAGGGGTTCGAGACGCAATCCTTGATCCTGTATTCCCTGCGGCTGCCGCGGCTGCTGCAGGGCGTGCTGGCCGGGGTCGGCCTCTCGGTCTCGGGCGTGCTGCTGCAAAGCGTAACCGGCAACGATCTCGCCAGCCCGAGCATCATCGGCGTCAACGCGGGCGCAGGATTTGCGGTGATATTGCTGCTGAGCTTTTTCCCCGGCGCCGCCGCGCTCCTGCCGCCGGCGGCCTTTCTGGGCGCGTTTCTGACGACGCTGCTGATTATGGCGATCGCCGGCCGCGCGGACGCCTCGAAGGCCACCGTGATCTTGGCGGGGATCGCCGTGCAGGCGCTGCTGAACGCCGGCATCTCCTTCCTGTCCCTGCTGGACGCCGACGTGCTGGTCTCGTACAGCTACTTTTCCGCAGGCGGGCTGTCCAACACCGACATCCGCCTGCTGTGGCTGCCGGGCGCAATCATCCTGCTGGGGTTTTCCGTTTCGCTGGCCTGCTCCGGCAAAATCCGGCTTCTGTGCCTTGGCGACGATCTGGCGCGTTCGCTGGGCGTGCGGGTCGGACGGGTGCGGATGCTGTGCCTGATCTGCGCCAGCGCCTCGGCGGCGGCCGTGGTCAGCTTCGCCGGCCTGCTGGGCTTCGTGGGCCTGATCGTGCCGCACCTCGCCCGCAGGCTGACGGGGAGCCGCACGGGGCCGCTGCTTTGGGTCTCCGCGCTGACGGGCAGCATTCTGGTGCTGACGGCGGACCTGCTGGGCCGGGTGCTTTTCGCCCCGTCGGAGGTGCCGGTGGGCATCGTGATGGCCTTCATCGGCGCGCCGTTTTTCTTCTATCTGCTGCTTCGGAGGAGGTCGGAGCACATATGCTGAGCTTTCGGCGGGTATGCGCCGCATACGGAAAAAAACAGGTGCTGGATCAAATCGACTTCGAGCTGCCGCCGCACACGCTCACGGCCGTGGTGGGCAAAAACGGGAGCGGAAAATCCACCCTGTTCGCCTGCGCCGGGCAAAAGATCCCCTACACCGGGAAAATCACGCTCTCCGGCCGCGAGCTGGCGGCGATGACGCCGCGCGAGCGGGCGCAGCGGATGGCCATTCTGCCCCAGACGCTCCCCGCGCCCGCGGTATCGGTCGCGGAACTGGCGGCGTTCGGGCGGAACCCCTATCTGGATTTCGGCAGGCGGATGACCCCGACGGACCGGCGGCTCGTCGAAGAGGCGCTCGAACGGGTCGGAATCGCCGCGCTGCGGGACAAGCTGCTCACCGAGCTTTCGGGCGGCGAGCGGCAGAAGGCTTATCTGGCGATGATTTTGGCGCAGGATACGGACGTGCTGCTGCTGGACGAGCCGACCACCTATATGGATATGGAATATGAAGCCGCCTTTTTCCGGCTGCTGAAGGCGCTGCAGGCCGAAAAGGGCGTCACCCTGCTCGTCATCCTGCACGACCTGCCGCAGGCGATGCGGTACGCCGACCGCATCGTCGTGCTGGACGCGGGCCGCGTCCGCTTTGCGGGGGATACGCGGGCCTGCGCGGCCAGCGGCGTTCTGGAAGCGGTGTTCCGCGTCCGGCAGCGGCCGATCGCCGACGGCGACGGGGAGTGGATTTTTTTCACGCCCGAGGGATAAGCCCCGCCGCGCGGCCGACGCAAATGCCGGCGGATCGGCGCGGAAAGGGCCGTCGGACGCATCAAACGACCCGGCAAGCTTGCCGAGGTCCTGCCCGCCCTGCCGACGGGAAGCTTCCCCGCGGCAGACCGTCCCGGTTCGCCGCCGCCGGACGCGCCGCCCGCGCGGGCGGCCGAAACGCGTCTGCCGACGCCAACTCCGCGGCGGCCGCCCGACAAGCACGCTTCTCTCTCAACCGCAAAGACAGGCCGCATTGCGGCAACGGCGCTTTCGCCGGCGCGGAAACCGGCGGCAGCCGCAGGCGCGGCTTCTGCGGCGGCTTGATGCGAATGTGCGCGTCCGGCCGTCAAAAGCCGGCGCGCCGCCGTTTCTGCCCGTACGCGGCGCTGCGGCGCAGACGGGCGGCTTTTGCTTTGTCGGCACTTTCGTATGCGCTAAGCATACCACAGCGCCGCCGCATAAGGCCGGGCGAACGACGGCCACCCCGGGCGGCATTCGGCGGCCCGACGCGGCGGCCGCCGCTCGTTTCCTCGTTTCTCAACCGCCTGTTTTCCCGTTTCTTTCTCACTCATTACCCCGTTTCTCATCCGCCCGTTCTGCGGCCGCCCGTTTCCCGTCTCTCAAAAAACCCGCTCGTTTCATACCCGCCGAAAGCGCCGATGCGTTTTTCGGCGCATTTTTTTACTTTTCTGTTGACATTTCGGTCCGGACATGCTACGCTAAACAACAGAAACGGCTGTAAACGCCGCCGTCTTTGTTCCGGCCGTTCAGAAAGGAGAAGCCCGACTATGAAAAAGCGAACCATTCTATGCCTGTCCGTCGCCGCCGCGCTGCTGCTCGCAGCCTGCACACCGGCGGAGGAACTGCCGTCCGCCGCGCCGTCCGAGGAAGCGGAGAGTACGGCGGACGCGGACACCAGACGCCCGACCATCCGCATTGCCGCTTCGGAGGTCATCATCGGCAAGGGCGACGACTTCGACCTTTTGGACGGCGTTGTCGGCAGCGACGACGTCGATGGCGACATCACCGACAGAATCGAAATCGACAAGGGCGATTACGACCCCGGCATCGCCGGCAAATACACCATCACCTACAATCTGACCGACAGCGCCGGCAATGCGGCGGTGCCGAAGCAGAGAATCATCAACGTAAGGGAGACGGACGTTATGGAAAAGCCCCCGATTTGGAACGACGCCATTGAAGGCGAAAAGCGCAACCCGCAGAACCCCGCCGTTTTCGGCGGCGCGTGGTATCACAAGATCGTGTCCTCGAAGGACAAGTGGGTCGGCATCGAGGCGACGGTCACACTGCCCGAATTTGAGCTTGAACGCTACGACGGCGCATACGACTCGTCGCTGCCCGCCGATCCTGAGGTGAAAAATTTAGACAACCCCTCCATCTATCTGGGCGGTCAGGCAAAAAGCGAATCCGACGTCGGACTGTCACTGTCTCGTGCGCTCGTCGACGTGGACAGGCAGACGCTAAGCACCGGCAGCATCGCCTTCCGCCCCTTCTGGCGCTACATCACCGCCGAGGAACAGGACGTCGGCGGTTATGAGGCGCACGACGGCGAATATGCCGTCTCCGCCAACGGCAATAACTGCATCGCCAACTATCACTGGCGCTACACCGAGTATTACTATCTGCCCGGCGACACGCTGCGTATGATCGTATACAGCCCCGAGCCCGACAAATTGCAGCTGATGATCGAGGTCATCGAAGCGTCCACGCTGCCGTCCTCGGTCGCGATGCGCGAGGCCTACGGCTGGAAGCAGCCGGCCAATTTCATCAGCCCGATCTTCCGGTCGCCCGGACACGGGACCGGCATGGACGCGGAGTTCAAGCGCGTCAACGCCATCGACCAGACGGCCAACGAAGGGAAAACGGCGATCCCCACCGACACCGAAATCAAAAGCGCGGTTTGGCACGAAACCTACCTGTACCGCAGCATCGACGGAATGCTGTACAGGGTTCCGATGGACAAAAGCCGCCGCGGTACGACCAGCGCGCCCGAAGCGAAGTACTTCACCGTCACCTATGACGGCGTGGACAGCAGCCTCGGCGGCGAAATCGTCGCCATCCACCCGGGATATGCGAACGAATAAGGGAATCTCCCACGCCGCGCCGCCGCAGCATACGATAATACAGAAGCATAAAACACTATACAAACAAGCGCTTCTTTCCTGCGTTGTATCCGATGAAGAAATGCTTCATTCCCGTATGCGAACGAACAAATGCTTCTTCCCTGTATGAATAAATGCAACTTCCCTGTATACAACGAATAAAAGCTTCTTTCCTGCGGCGCCCCAACGGGCGCCGCATTTTCTATGCCCGCACACCGTATAAATTCACAAAATATATTGACATTTTTGAAAATCTTCGGTACAATAGCGTCAAAAGGGAGACAATGTAAAAACACAGAATGATGGAGGTGGAAAAACAAACAGACTATACCCGCAAAAGCGCCGGCGCGTGCTGCGCGCTTTGCGGATAACGTGTTATGGAACCGAAAAACGAAAGAACAAAGGAGAGAATCGTAACGATGCGTGAAAGCAAGCTCTTATGGCGGCAAAGAAGGGTGCTTACGCTGCTGCTGACGCTTTGCCTGCTGCTGACCTGTATGCCCCTGCCGGCGCTGTCCGTGAACGAAACGGCGGCGCGCGCGGCGGGAGAAGCCGAAAACACCTCCGACGAAGTATACATCATCGACGAGGACGTCACAAAGCGCGGCGAGTTTGAAAAGCACTTCCTGTGCTCGGACGGCACCTACCGCGCCGTGACCTACGCCGAACCCGTCCACCATTACGATTCCGCAACCGGCGCCTGGCAGGACAACGACGTCTCGCTTGCCCTAAATGCCGCCTCCGCCCGCTACGAGGCGCAGAGCGGCAGCTTCGCCGTCTCGTTTGCCAAGTCCTACGCCGCGCCGGCGGCCGCCGTGACAAGCGATGCTTCCGGCAGCCTGACCGCAGACGGCGGCATCTCACAAAATGCCGCTTCAGCCGAGACCTCCGCCCTGCCGTCCGTGCAAACCGTCACAATGACGAACGGCACATACCCGATCTCGTGGACGACCGCCGTTAAGCCGTCGCTTTCTATCGCAGAGGACACAGCGATACAAAGAAGCGCTTTGGATGCGCCCAAGCTGCTGACCCGCACGCCCGCGGCGTCGATTTTAACGTCGGCCGAAGCCGAAGCAGCCGCACAGCAGTCCTTTGCCGGCAAGCCTATCTCCGACGCCGACGCGTTCGCCGCCGCCAACCGCGTCAGCGTAGCCGAATACGCCTCTGTCGCGCAGGTACCCGGCCAAGGGGACGGCGTTTCGCTGCGCTATTCGGTCTCTCAGCATAAGATAAAAGAGGACATCATCATAGCAAACAGAAGCGCCGTGACCGATTTCGTCACGACGCTGGACGTCGGCGCGCTCACCGCCGTTGCACAGGACGACGGCAGCGTGCTGCTCACGGACGAATACGGAAATACAGCCTACACCGTCGGCGTGCCGTATCTGTATGACGCGGATTACAACGTATCGTATGAGGTAGCCGTGACCGTCGAGCAGACGGGGAGTATCTGCCGCATCACCTATGCGCCGAACCGCGAGTGGCTCGACGACACAAACCGCGCATACCCCGTGGTCCTCGACCCCACCGTGACCAGCAGCGAATACTACGCCAATATTGTTGATACCTACGTCACGCAGGCCGACAGCAATAACCACTCGGCGGAGGGCAACCTTGTCGTCGGCATCAAGAGCGGCAAGCTCAACCGGGCGTATATCCGCATCAATAACCTGCCCAGCCTGCCGGATGAGGTCCTGCCGCTGTCCGCCAACCTGACGATCAAACACGGCGCAAACACCACCACCGGCAGAACAATGAGCCTGTACAGAACGAACAGCAGCTGGAGCCCGACGACGATTACCTACAACAACCAGCCGTCCTCCGTGACCTCGGTCGCTTCCTGCGCGTTCAATACGGCGAATGTGTCTTTCGATATACCAAAGACGCATATTGATGATTTATATAATAGAGAGGCCGCAGGTGTGAATTACGGCTACCAGATCCGTTATACGAGCGAAAGCACAACGAATCCTGACTACAATATGCTGCGGTCAATGGAGTACCCGACAACCTCCGAACAACCTTTGTTCACGGTGAATTACGGCTATACGCTTCCGTCCGCTCTGACGGTCGGAACAGTATATTCATTCCTGAATGCGGGCAGCAAGAAATATCTGGATGTGTGCGGCGGTACAGACGCGGACAACAACAATGTCGCGCAGTATAAAGGAAACAGCACCGTTTCACAGGACTTCAAGCTGGAGCAGTCGTCTACGGGCAACGGGTACATTCTCCGCGCGCAGGTAGGCGGCAAGACGCGCGTGCTGGACATCTACAAGACCAACGGACGGGTGGAAAACGGCAACAACGTGCAGATTTACCGCAACGTCGATCCCATCGCGCAGGAATGGCTGATCGTTCCCATATCCGATACATATTACAAAATTATGCCGCGTTCCAATCCGGCGCTGGCGCTGACGTCCTATGGTTCCGCTGACGGTTCGGCAACGGGCAAATCCACCACGTCGGCCGGCAATGTATTCGTCAGCACCTATACGGGAAACAACCCAAACCAGTGGTGGCGAATCGAACGGGAAAACGGGAACTTTATGGATCCGGGAGCAGCGCCGCTGAGTAATGGTTCCTATTATCTAAATAATAAGCTCACCTCTATGTATTTGAAAGAGACAAATGGAAGCGTCACGGCCGCGACGATTACAAGCACTACGTTGAACTACCGATGGAAATTTACCAATATCTCCGGCAAATACGTCATACAGCCGGAGGGCAGGGCGCATACTTATCTCGCATCCGGCACCGTTTCCACAAACAGCAGTGTAAGCCTGATTTCCATTACAGGAGATACAATACCGGAAAGATGTTTGTGGACAGTAACGCGGGATGATGATGAACTGACTATTGTAAGCTATCTGGGCAGACGGCTTTCCAATACAAGCGGCAGTCTGATTACAACAACGAGCAGCGGCAGCACGCAGGATGCTTGGCGCTTTTTAGAAAAAGACGATTATGTCTTTATGCCCAATTCTTTTGGATTTGGCTGGTCCAAGTTGAATAAAGGCACAAAATTATTGTTGACTGTCGCGGATATGGACGGCGTCAGCTTTACAGATGTAAGCGACTTTTCGTATTCGGTAGAGTCGCAATACCCAAGCAACGCGGTAGAACTCAGTTACAGTGCGGACGGTTTGCTCACCTATCTTACCGCAAATCAAACAGGAAATGCAGACATCAAAATCACCCACAAGCCTTCCGGGAAAATGCAGACGGTCCGAATCTACACCGGAGTATACAGCATTGAGGATTTTGGCGATGCTGATGTCGGAGAATATCCTGATTACCAACTGACAAAGAAGGATGCTCGTTTCTTCTATTTCCCGGATTCGGGAATAGACAATTCAGTCTATCAAGCCAGGATTAAAAGCAGTTTGGAAACGATGCTTAGCGCGCGTGGTATGCGTTCACTGGAAATGATCGACGGCTTTTGCCAAATCTACCAAAATCCGCCTTTGCCGAACACCATAAATAAATTTCTCGTAACGGATAAGGTGTATAAAGTCGTGGAGGATGGCGTCGTATTGTACCGCCCTGTCATCGAGCTTCTGCGCCGTTCCAAGTACGCTGTATTTTACACGCACGGCTCAGAAAATGGCAACTCCATTCTGCTGACGCCTCAAAACAGCAGCGAACCGATCAGACTTACTGCCGACGATATAAATCAGTTGCCGGACGGATATTTGAAGGACTGCGAACTGATCATACTGCTGTCGTGCGATGCCGGAAAAGCCAGCGACGACGGTCTGGCCATCGCTCTGTATGCCTGCGGCGCACAAAACGTAATCGGCTTCACAAATGAAGCGGATATAAAGGACGCAACGGCCTTTACTTGCACGATGATGAACTTTTTGGCTCATGATGACAATGCTGATTTAGACGCCAACGGACAGGTCACAATTGATATTTATAATCCGTTGAATGTGCAACTTTTACCAATCCTATGCACAATTGATTCCCAATTCCATTGCACCGGCAGGAAACGCACCATAGCGGAAGCGTTCAAGCATACAATCCATCATATGGCGTTACCTTCTATACAGGGCGGTGTGGATACAGACTATTCCGCTCTTGTACATATGTATCCCAACCCATATTAAACGACGAAAGGAGAATGAACAATGAAAATTCAAAAACTTTTTGCTCTCTTCCTCCTGCTGTGCCTGCTCTGCGCAGGATGTACAGAACCGCAGACGGACGAATCATCCGCAGCTTCGGAAGCTTCGTCAGAAGTCCCCATAGACCCGAGCCCTATTCCGAAGCCCAGCGAACCGCTTATCTTTTTCCTCGAGCCACTATACTATTATGGTGAGGATGATTTGCTTTATATAGAAACAGAAATCTATGGAGAAACAACCTTTATATACAATCCGTTTTATTTGCAACAAGTTCGCGGATACTATGCTCTTGACATATGGGGTCATGGGGGCTGTGAATTCCCTGCCTCTTTCGAAATGACGCCATCGGTTACCGCCACAATTATGGGGCATGATTACACAAGCGAATGTTACCTATACAGCTCAAAAGATCAATATCAGCATTGGATTGACACTTATCACTTTTCAATTAGAGAAGGTGATACTTACAATTCTTTTAATTACGATGTAAAGCGGCAGAAAGTGGTCGGATTTCGATTCTGGTTTGATTTTCCAGAAGAATACGAAGAGCTTACAACCGAAATGGATGAGGAAAAACTAATGGAACGGTGCCTGGAGGCGGTAAAAACGCAAACCGGTATCAGCGATGGCTGGATCGAAAGCAAAGCAAATCGAGATGTTGGCGGTGGTGCTACGAAGTTCCTGTTCAGTCAATATCAGCATAATGTCCGCGTAGCGAATGTTTCCGTAAAAACCTTTGATGACGGCCGTATCTATATGATGGACTGGTCTGGAGTCGGTGATTTTCCAAATGTCCGTGTTCCTGACTGGGAAGAGGAATACTATCTGAACTGTGCAGCGGATGGATTGACCCAAGCTTATAATCTTCATCCGAAAAATGAATTGCTCGAAGTCAAAGATTTTGCCATTGTTCCGGATTCTATGTATTACCTCGCCATCCCGGAACAACGCGTGGATACGGTTGCGTTTACCGTGACATATACCACCGTGCAAGCCGACGGCACGGAAATTGAGCGGGACGCCCTTGTCGCGCTTGCCTATCAGCCGCATACAAACTGAAACGCAACACACGTTATTACCGCAATCGTCAAAATACCGGCAAGCAGAGCTGCTTGCCGGTATTTTTGCACAAATTTGCAAAACCGTCTTGAAAAAGAACGTATCTTTTTGTATAATAGCTACGATAGACGACGATTTGACAGCATCCGAGTCGATTTTTTACAGTCGGCTACGACAATTCACTGCCCGTCGGCCCGTCGGCCTTGGGCACGGTGTATTCCTTCAAAAAGAAGCAGTTTGTATCTGGACGTCTGCGGCGGTACAGACGCGGACAACAACAACGTCGCGCAGTATAAAGGAAACAGCACCGTCTCGCAGGACTTCAAGCTGGAAAAGTCCTCGACGGGCAACGGGT
>ERZ827520.1406-NODE-1406-length-28209-cov-3.362577_pt1 | contig 28209 bp, 20 predicted proteins | sample MGYA00519581_ERZ827520 | MGnify/ENA primary metagenome ERZ827520 (study PRJEB31778, sample SAMEA3449339) | human gut metagenome | biome: human gut; feature: human-associated habitat; material: faeces | place: United Kingdom | collected 2010/2012 ...
CCGCCTCTTGACCGGAAAGCTGCCCCTAACTATCTTTGCAAGCATGAAAACCCACAAGACCAATGCCGCCCGACTGCTGGACAGCGCCGGGATCGGCTACGAACTAATCCCCTACCGGGTCGATGAAGAAGACCTCTCGGCGGTGCATGTAGCGCAAGAACTGGGCGAGGACATCCGACAGGTATTCAAAACATTGGTGCTGCGCGGGGAGCGAACCGGGCTGTTCGTCTGCGTGGTGCCGGGAGAGAGCGAGGTCGACCTGAAAAAAGCCGCCCGCGCTGCCGGCGACAAGAAAGCCGACCTGATCCCCATGAAGGAGCTCCTGCCCACCACCGGCTACATCCGGGGCGGATGTTCGCCCATCGGGATGAAAAAACCGATGCCTACCTTTATCGACCGCTCCTGCATGGACTTCCCGGCCATCTACATCAGTGCCGGTGTGCGAGGACTTCAGATAAAAATAGCACCCGACGACCTGCTGGCCTATACGGGTGCCACTTTGTCCGACCTGACGGCGGAATAGTTTTTACCTGCCCGCCGCCCTTGCCGTTTTCGTCCGCAAAGTCTGCAAACATCCGGCTGCCGATTTTCTCATCCAGACAAAATCCCCCTATCTGCAGAGGGGAGGGTGAGGCGGGAACTTTTCCAACAGCAATACCGACCGAGGGGATTCCCTGTCTTTCAGGAGATTTCGCAGAAGCACTTCAAGCCTTTCAGGAAGCACCCTCTCCCCAGAAAGTATTTTTCCCCTGCCATCGCCCGTTTCCCGAGGGAAAGACGGGAGACTGTGAAACTCAGAAGATGCCGTGGAGCTTGCGCTCGAAGATCACTTTCTGCAACACCTCGGGGTAGTCGGTCGTGATGAAATCGACACCCAGGTCGAGCATCTGGTTCATCAGCTCCTCGGTATTTACCGTCCACACATTGACGTTGAGACCCAATTCGTGGCATTCCCGCACCCAAAGGGGATTCTTCTGGAACTGGGAATAGTGAAAATCGACCCCGGTGTAGCCCCGCTCTTTTACCTGACGAGGGGTCATCTGGTTGCTCAGGTAAGCGACTTGGGATTTGGGAGCTATCCGCACCAGTTCGTCGCAGATGGTGGGCATGAACGAGATGTAATACACTTTCTTCTTCAGACCCATTCGGTTGACCATCTTGACGATGTCGCGGGTGGCGCGAAGCATCTTCTGGTCGGTGGAATGTTCCTTGATCTCCAGTACGAGCAAGGTGTTCTTGCACTTTTTGAGTTCCTTGAGATACTGCTGGAGGGTAGGAACGGTCTCGCCGTTGGACAGGACGATGTCCTTGATCTGGTCGTAATCGGCTTCTTCGATCAGGATCTTGTCCGGGCCGATGTGTGCATCGTGATGGACCACCAAGACCCCGTCGCGGGTCTGCAACACATCGCATTCCGAACCGAAGCATTTGATCTGGTCGGCACGCTGCAAGGCGACGATGCTGTTTTGCGCCGCACCGGGAGCACGCCAGTACCCGCGGTGGGCGATCACTTGAGTTTGCGCCGAAAGCGCAGCCGTAGCCACGAGAAAAGTCAGAAGAGCCAAAAGGTTTTTGCGTTTCATATTCCGATGGATTGATTTTCGTTTCTCCGGGGGTAAAATTACGAAAAGCTACTGCGCAGCGTGTTTTCCCCGGTTTAAATTTCCACTCTGCGGCACGTTATTTTCCCCTGCGGGGTAAAACAAACATCGAGCGGGACATCGTCCGGGGTCGCATCGTCGATGGGGCCGGCGCAGGGCGGAAAGAAAGACAGCCCCGCCTTGACCGCATCGGGGCGGCAACAACGCAAGAAACGGTCGTAAAATCCGCGTCCGTATCCCACCCGGGTCCCCTGCGCATCGTAGGCCAGCAGCGGCACCAAGATCAGGTCGATCGCCTCCGGGAGGACGCGCTCCAAAGTCTCGGGGTGGAGCGGCTCGGGGATGCCGAAGCGGTTCTCGGCCACGGGGTCTTCCCGGCGCAGGCGGTAGTGTGCCAACTCCCCGGTCGAAAAGTCCGAGACGGACACCACGGCTGTCTTTCCCCGGCGGAAGATCTCCTCGAGGATCGGGAAGGTATCGACCTCCCCCTGGCGGCGGATGGGAAGAAACAGGTGCACGGTCGCTGCCGAGCGGAATTCCTGGCTGCGCACTACCGCTTCGCATACGGCGGCGGAAAGCTCCGCCGCCGTCCCGGACGGAAGTTCCCGGCGGAGCTGCTTGTACTGCGCGCGAAGTTCTTTCTTGGTCGCCATGGCCCGTTTTATGTGTTTTGTGCCGTCGCGTGTATCTTTTATGTATTTTCTGTTCGTGCCAGCCCCCCGGCGTCTCTTTCGGCCATCCATTCCGGTGCTTTTTCCCTCCGATGCGGGCAGAGCGGCGCAAAAACAAAGGGAGGTAGGGTGGATTTTGCACAAAAAATCGCTAAATTAGCTATCCAAATCCAGCCCTATGTCAGACATGATCCTCACAACCACACCTTACATCGAAGGCCGGAAGGTCCAGGACTACCTGGGCATCGTCTCCGGCGAGACCATCATCGGAGCCAACGTATTCCGCGACTTTTTCGCCAGCATCCGCGACATCGTGGGCGGTCGGGCCGCTTCGTACGAGGAAGTCCTCCGAGAGGCCAAAGACCGGGCTTTGCAGGAACTGGAAGAAAAAGCACGCGCTATGGGTGCAAATGCCGTAATCGGCATCGACCTGGACTACGAGACGGTAGGCGAGCGGGGCAGCATGCTGATGGTAACCGCTTCCGGTACCGCCGTCCGGGTGGAGGGCTAAAGCCGGATCACGCCGGGAATGTCCGCCGTCGCTTTGTATTTTTCCAGAATATCGTCCGCCGACGAAGCCTTCAGGACGATCGTCAGGCTGACGTAGTTCCCTTTCGAGGAAGGGGTTTCGGTCACGGTAGCCGCCGAACCTTCGAAGGCTTTTTCGATCTGCGCCCGGGCATCGGTATCGGTGCGGACGATGAACTTGAAGGGATACTCTCCCGGGAAACTCATTCCTTTTTCCAGACTCTGACGGAACTTTTCTCCGTACAGCTGGTCTTTTACGCTTTCTTCCATAGCTGTTTACTTTTTATCGTTCAATTCTTCCACCAGCGCCTCGACGATCTTCTGGGTGGCGCCGGCATTGTTGCGTACAAAATCGCGGGAAGCCATCGCACTGTGGGCAAATGCTTTGGGGTCGTCCAGGAAACGCCCCACGGCTTCGATAAACTCTTCGCAGTCGCCCACGACCGTCAATCCCCCGCAGCCTTTCAGTCCCACGGCTTCGATGTAGTCGGCATAGTTGGGTCCGCACAGCACCGGACGGCCGAACACGGCCGGCTCCAATACGTTGTGGATCCCGGAGCGGGTAAAGCCTCCCCCGATCAGGGTCAGGTCGGCATACGAATAGACCTTGGTGAGGATGCCTACCGTATCGAGCACCAGCACCCGGGCTGAAGCCAGATCGGCTCCTTCGCGTTGGGTATACAGCACCGCGCCGGGCAGGGCGGCGCACAAGCGGCGTATCCGCTCGGGATGGATGTCGTGCGGAGCGATGAGGTACTTGACGCCCGGATCGGAGGCTCGCGCGGCGATGAGTGCTTCCATGAGTTCCTCGTCCTTTTCCCAGGCCGAGCCGGCCACCACCAGTTTTTTCCCGTCCTTGAAAGTCTCCATGAACGGCAGGGTGTTGTCCCGTTTGAGGATGTCCGCCACCCGGTCGAAACGCGTATCGCCCGCCGCCTGGCAGTTTCTGATCCCGATCGAGCGGAGCAGGGACACGCTCTCTCCGTCCTGGGTAAAGATCCGGGTAAAGAGCGGCAGCAGACGCCGCATGAAACGTCCATAGGGCTTGAAAAATGCCTGACGGGCATCGAAACGCGCACTGATCAGGTACAGGGGGATGTGCTCCCGATGGATGCGCTGGAGGAAATTGCCCCAAAACTCATACTTGATAAACACGGCTGCAGCCGGATGTACCATCCGTACGAAGTCGCGCGCCGCACTGGGCGTGTCGAAAGGCAGGTAAGTTACAATATCGGCTCCCGGATAGTCCTTGCGCACGTTGTACCCCGAGGGGGAAAAGAACGTCAGCAGGATCCGCACCTCGGGCATGCGACGGCGCAGGGTCTCCAAGACGGGACGACCCTGTTCGAACTCTCCCAACGAGGCGGCATGGAACCATACGATGCGGCTGCCCTGAGGCAAGGCGGCCAAACGCTGGCGTAGTGTACGCCGCCAATGGTTGCGCCCGACGGCTGCCTGACGGCTCTTGGTGTTGAACACCCCATGCACACGCAGCAAGCCCGGAAGGGTACGCATCGAGAGGTTGTAAAAAATATTCATGACTGTATCGATCGATTAGATTTTTTCCACATGTTCCGTTGTGCTTTCCCTTTCGCTCTGTTCCCGGCAGAAAGGCTCCGCAACACCACATCCCGTTACACCACGCGATTGCCCAGTTCCTTGCTCAAACGGGAGCGGATCTCGAGCAAGGTCTTCCATTCTTCCATGAGGGCTTCCCGCTGCGAATCGGACAAGGGGTTCTCCTGGGAGAACTCTCCCTGAAGTTCCGCCATGCGGGTGCGCAGGTACGCATCCTGATAGCGCAGGACCAGATCCCGCGTGTAGGCAGAGGCCACATCCGAAAAGTCGCGTACCGGGACTCCCATGCGCTCCCACCCATCCAGGTGATACTCCTCGGCCAGCAACGACGAGACCGCCTCGACCACTGCCTGATCTTCGCTGCGCAGCAGGGCGGAGACATCGATGGCGCAATCGGCTCCCACCTGCACCCGGATAGCCTGGTAGATGGCATTGAGCGTGGCGTCGCGCAGGGAGATCCCCTCGGCCGACAACGAATCGACGATCTCCCGGGCTACGGTGGTCCGTTCGGTCTCCAGGTGTTCGGTGGTCGTCCCGTCGGGATTGTCGTCCAGCACGGGTTCTTCGACTTCGATCTCCATGTCCCCGTAACGGAGCATCGTGGCTACTATGTCGCGCTCGAGGGCGGAAAAAGGATCGGCCGAGGGGCGGGGTTCTCGGTCCACCTCCAAGCGCTCGCGCATCCGGGCCGCCTGGGCAGCCCGGTCGGCTGCGGCGCGGTATTCCTGGCGGTTGTGTTCGTCGATCTGCGCCAGCTCGCGAAACAGCGAACTCTCCGAGACGTCCATGATGCGGGAAGCCTCGCGCAGGTACACCTCGCGCTTGATGTAGTCCGATATTTTCGAGATGGACACCACGATGTCCCGCACCAGACGGGATTTGAGGATGGGATCGCCGGAGGCTTCCTCGAGCAGCATCCGCGCCTTGAAATCGATAAAGTCCGTCCGATTCTTCTCCAGATATTCCTTGAGCTGCTCGGCGGTATGCTTGCGCGCGAACGAATCGGGATCGTCGTTGTCCGGAAAGGTGAGCACGCGCACGTTCATGTCGGCCGCCAGCAGCATGTCGATGCCCCGGAACGAAGCCTTGATGCCGGGGGTGTCGCCGTCGTAGAGCACGGTGATGTTCTGGGTGAGGCGCTTGATCAGGCGGATCTGCCCGTCGGTGAGCGAAGTGCCGGAGGAGGCCACCACGTTCTCCACCCCGGCCTGGTGCATGGATATGACGTCCGTATAGCCCTCCACCAGGTAACACGAATCCTGCCGCACGATGGCGTTTTTGGCCTGATAGAGGCCATAGAGGATGTCGCTCTTGTGGTAGATGGGGTTCTCGGGCGAATTGAGGTACTTGGCAATGGTCTTTTCGGTCTGCATCGTCCGCGCGCCGAAACCGGCCACGCGCCCCGAAAACGAGTGGATGGGGAAGACCACACGCCCGCGGAAACGGTCGGTGTAACGTCCATCATCCCGTCGGATGGACAGCCCGGAGGTTTCGAGGTATTCGGCCTGATAACCGGCCTTGAGCGCCGCTTCGGTGAAAGCGGACCAAGCCTCGGGGGAGTATCCGAGACCGAATTTTTCGATCGTGGCGTCGGAAAATCCCCGCTGGCGGAAATACGTCAGGCCGACGTTGCGCCCTTCGGAGGTCTGGTGCAGCTGCTCGCGAAACCACTGGGCGGCGTATTCGGTAACCACGTACAGGCTCTCCCGCTCGTCGGCTTCCTGTTTGGCCTGGGGGGAGAGCTGGGTTTCCTCGACTTCGATCCCGTATTTTTTGGCGATATGGCGGATGGCTTCGGGATAGGAGCAATGCTCGATCTCCATGACGAAGGTAACCATGCTGCCGCCCTTGCCCGAGGAGAAGTCTTTCCAGATGCCCTTGGAGGGAGATACGACAAACGACGGGGTCTTCTCGTCGTTGAACGGCGAAAGGCCTTTGTAGTTGGCTCCGGCCCGTTTGAGTACGACGAAATCGCCCACCACTTCCTCGATGCGCGCTTCGGAAAACACCCGGTCTATCGTCTGGCGGGAGATCATCGTGCGAAGGAGATTTGCGGGAGGATCTTCCCGAGTATTTTTTCAGTAACCAGGTACGTAGGCCGCACCCCTGCTTCGCCCAAAGGCCCGGAAGCCAGGGTGAGGGAAGTGTCCAGGGGATTGTCCGAAGCGTAATACGCGTAGTTCAACTGCACGTCCCGCGAGATATTGCCCCGGATGCGCGAATGGGCCTGGATGGCTTTCTGGTAGTGCGCTCCTTCCATTTCCAACCCGATGGCACGCCAGGAGGAACGGTGGAAAAACTCCAGCACGTCCTTGTTCTGCAACGAAGTCCCCAGCACGGTGATCAACGGCCCTTCGAACACGCGCAGTCCGCACCCCTGAAAATCGTCCGCACAAAGCGCGTTGTCCAGCGGATAGTTGTCCGCTGTCCCTTCGAAGATATAAGCGGTAGGCACCATGATGTCGCCCTTGCCGCCTTCCAGAATGCCGGCTTTCCCCATGATGGATACCGAACGTACATCCAGGTATTCCTTTCCGCCCTGCGGCCGGTCGATGGGTTTGAGCAGTTCGTCCATGATCTCGAACGCCTGCTCGCCGAAAGCGTAGTCCAGCACGAACAGCACGGGAGCCTGGTCCTCGGGCAGTGCTTCAAAATGCTTTGCCAGCAAGGGTACCACCCGGGTGTCGAAGATCTGCACATCGACGTTGGCTCCGGTGGCATCGGCCACGTAGGTCATGCCGTGGGATTCCCCATAGTGCGAAACGAGTTCACGCAGCGCACGGTTCTTTTCCCGGGAAAGGGTGAGGTAGAGCCCCTCCGGCACTTTCTTTCCGGCCTGCTCCAGCGCATCCCGGGCATAGAGGATGTTCATCACGCTGTGCATGTTGGCACTGATGATGTGCAAGGGTCGTTTTTCCAGCCCGAGTTCCACCAGGCGGTTCTTGACCTGGACGGCCCAGCGTTCTCCGTGCACATGGTGCCCGATCCGTTCGCGAAGCAGGGAGGAGAAGACGATCTCACGGTCTTTGCCCTCGGCAGCCTCCTGCAGGGACAGCCGCCCCATGTGGTACACCAGGCGGAAGATGCGGTCCGGATCGTCCGGGGTGGCAAATTTGTCATACACCGCCCGGATCTCCTCGAACGAGCGCCCCAGGAGGATGGACAGATACGAGAGATACACCTCGCGGGTGTTCTCGTCCAAAGCGGCTGGCTGACAGACGAGCTGCTCGATCTTGCGCCACTCGCGGGAGGTGCCTCCTTCGGGCAGGCGGGCATGGCGCATGATCTTGTCCGCTTCGTTGTACAAAAAAGTAAGGTGGGTGAGCGCGTCGTAAATCTCGGACCGGCCGTGCGTCACCTGGATGTTCATCTGGTCGGCGTCGATGCGGAAACACAAGTGGCGGCGACGCGCAGGGACAATGGGTTCGAAGGCGGCCTCGAAGCCTTCCTCGGAAGTGAAGTGGATGTAGCGGCACTCCTCGATGCCTCGGGGCAAACGATCCACGACGTAGGTCAGTCCGTTGAGTTCCACCTTGTCCGGATCGGCGATCGAGCCGTAGATCTCGGGGGAGAGTTCCAGCAGGCTGCTCCGAAGGGACTGCCCGGAAACGCCTCCCGGTTTGTAAAATCCCCGGTTGAACAAATGGCGCATGGTGATGTACAGCCGCTCGATGGCACTGCTGGATTCCTGCGCCCGGGTTCGTTTCTTTTGCGGCAACATAGGATGGTTTCTTTCGGTAAAGGTACGAATTTTTGCAGCGTGCCGACAGCCCGTTGCGGGCGGCGGCCAGGGGGGGGCGGATCAGTCCAGCGCGCGGATCTTCTCCAGGATGGCGCGAGCCATCTTGCGGTTGGATTCGTGGGTCCACCCGGCGATGTGGGGGGTGAGCACCACCCGGGGCGAATGCACCAGGTAGGAGAACTCCTCGGGCAGCTCCCCTTGGAAGAAGTCCTCGAACGAGGATTTTTCGTACTCCAGCACATCGAGCGCCGCTCCCGTTACCCGGCCTTGTTCCATGGCCCGGACCAGATCGCGGGTGACGCAGCAGGCGCCCCGTGCCGTATTGATGAAATAGATCGGTTTTTTGAACCCTTCGAAAAACGCCCGGTCGGCCATCGCCCGGGTGAGCGGGGTGAGCGGTACGTGGAGGCTGACGATGTCCGCCCGCTCGAACAGTTCGTCCATCGAAGCGCGGCGGGCATACGCATCGGTATAGTCTCCTTCCTTGATGTCGTACGCGAGGGTCTCCACGCCAAAGCCCGAAATGCAGCGGGCGAACGATCCGCCCATGTTTCCGTAACCGATGATGCCTACGGTGCGTCCCTGTATTTCGTACCCGCGGTTGCCTTCGCGGATCCAGCGGCCGCTGCGTACCTCGGCGTCGGCGATGGCGATGCGGCGCATCAGGGTAAGCAGCATCCCGACGGCGTGTTCACCCACCGCCTGGCGGTTGCCTTCGGGGGCGGCGATGAGCCGGATGCCTTTCGAGGCGGCGTATTCGGTGTCGATGTTTTCCAGTCCGGCGCCTACCCGGGCGATAAAGCGCAGGGAAGTCCCGGCGTCGATAAACGCGCGGTCTATCTTGAAACGGCTGCGGATGATGATCCCCTGGTAGCGTCCCAGGGTGGCTTGTACCGCTTGTTTGGGCGAAGTATTGTCCAGGGTGCAACGATGCCCGTCGGCGGTGAGCTGCTCCCACAGCCAGGGATCGGTCGTGTCAATAAAAAGAATGTCCATGTCTTTTCGTGTTTTTATCTCTTTACAGCAGGTTTCCGCTCGGAAAGGGACAACACCCTCCTTCCCGGGCGGAAACCTGCTTTTTCCCGTTCTTTTTTCAAAAACTTATTCGCCTCTCTCTTGCTCCTTTTCCTCTCTCTTCTCCCCTTCTCTCCTCCTCCCGTTTTCTTCATCCTCTCTCTCTCCCATCATCCTTTTTCCCTCTTTTTCTCCCCCCCCTTTTTTGGTGCAGGGAAAAGCGGCAGGGTTTCACGGGGCAAGGGCAGAGCGATCACGCCTCGGGCTGATGCGCAGGGCGCAACAGGTCGTTTACCGTCTTGACCGGGTTGAAGGTCTCCACGGGCACCTCGACGAAAACGGTCGTCCAGCGGCTCATCGCGCCATTCCACAGCCCCGGGCGTTCCAAAGCCTTGATCTCCCGCCCTTCGAGGCTCTTGTGGGAGATAAAGCCCGTCTGCGGATCGACATAGCGGGACAAGTCGTAGCGACGGCCTTGGCGGTCCTTCAGGGCGCAGACCAGATCGACCGGGTTGAAATGGGTGGAAGCCTCGAAGATGCGGCGTTTTTCAGGATCGGACAGGTCGATCTGCGCGCTTTCCACCACCTGCAAGGTCTGTTCGCCACCGGATCCCCGCACCCAGAAGGGGCCTCCCCCCGGTTCGCCTTCGTTGATCACCATCCCGCATACGCGGATCGGGCGATCGAGCACCTGGAGCAGGCAGGCTTTTCTCTGGTCGGGAGTGCCGTCGAAATAGGCCGGAGGCAGCTTGTAGCACAGTTTTTCCTGAACAAAATCCTCGGCACGGGACAGGTTTTCCTCGGAGGTCTCGAACTCGAAGGCCGAGAGATACTCCCGCACCTGCCGCTGGAGTTCGAGCAGGTATCCGCCCAAAACCTGTTTGTAGAGTACCGTAGGTTCTTTCAGATGGTCGGGCACCACGTTGTCGATGTTCTTGATGAAGACTACGTCAGCCTCTACCTCGCCCAGGTTTTTGATCAGGGCACCGTGCCCGCCCGGACGGAAGACCAGCCGTCCCTGCGCATCGCGCACCGGGCGATTGTCCGCATCGACGGCAATAGTATCGGTCGAGGGGCTCTGTACGGAAAACTCGGCCTCGACACTTACATGGTGTGTGCGTTCGGCTTCGGGCGAAACGGAACGCAACAAGGCTTCGAAGAGCGGCTGGTGCTCGGGCGAAACGGTAAAGTGCAGGCGGACTTTCCGCGAAGCGCCCACTGCGTATTCCACCCCTTCGGCCAGATGCTCCTCGGCGGCTTTGCGCACTTTGTGCGGATACCGGTGGAAGGAGACCAGTCCTTTGGGCAACTGCCCGTAACCCAGCCCTTCGGTGGTGAGGACCTTGCGTACGATGTCGGCATAGTCCCCCTGGGCCAGGCGTTTTTCGAGATCGTCCCCGCCAGCGGCATAGACAGCAGCCAATTCGTCGAAGAATGCGAACCGGCGGATGTTTTCAAAAAACTTGGCCACCCCGGACAGCTTGCGCTGCTCGACGAACTGCTGGAACGAAAGCCCGCTGGCGGGGTATTCCTCCAGAAAGACGAAAAGGTCCTTGAACATGCGGGTGGCGGCTCCGCTGGCCGGAACGAATTTCAATACGTCCAAGCGGGGCGAACATTCGGCGTAGAGGCTGCGGTAATGCTCGGCTTGGGCGGCATCCATCCGTACGATACCGTCCCCGACGGTAGCCGGAGCGGTGATGTCCAACGCGGGGAAGCCTTGGCGAAAGCATTCCACCTGGCGTTCTACCTCCTGGGGGGGGATGCCTTTTTCCCGCAACTGTTCGAGATCCTGTTCGGTGAGTAAATCCATGTTCATACGTTTTTTCAGTCGTTTTACCCTTTTGCACGGGGATCGGCACTCCCCGTGCGGAAGGATTTATTTTATTTTCCCTTTTTCCACGCCGCAGATGTGGTCGTAGATGTCGAAGTAGTAGCGGATGAGGTTTTTCCAGTCGAATTCCACCGAAAAATCCTCGGCTCCGCTGCGCAAAAGCAGGCGTTCGCGCGGGATGGAGGTGGCAAAGCGCAACAGGTAGTTAGCCAGGTCTTCGGCCGCCTGGCCGAACGAGTGGTTCTTGCGGTGGAGGACCTTGATGCCCCGGGATTCGTCGCCCGAGGTGAAGTTTTCCACGTAGTCGCCGAACCCGGCCAGATCCGAAGTAACGGCCGGAACGCCGCTGGCAATGCTCTCGCAAGGGGTATAACCCCAAGGCTCGTAATAACTGGGGAATATGCCCAGGTGGCATCCGCGGACAAACTCGCTGTACTCCATCCCGAAGAGCGGGTTGTCCGGCGAGATGAACGCCGGATGATATACGACCTTCACCCGGTCTTCCTTTTTGTTCACCAGTCCCGAGGAGCGCAGGAAGTTCAGGATGTCGTCCTTGTAGTCGTCCACGATGTTGTGCGTAACCACCGGCGGAAGGGTATTGGTCTTCCAGGATTGCAGGGTGCGTTTGATCCGGAAACGGATCGTCTCGTTCACAAAGTCATTCATGTCGGGAAGGTCCGTTCCCCGGGCGTGGGAGGCCAGGTAGTTGAACAGGTCTTCGCCCATCTGCGCGCCGAGCCCCTGGGTCGTCTTGCGCAACTCCTCCATTACACCCCGGGCGTTGAGCACGTCGGGATTGATGCTGTACACCGGCCGGTTGGTGATGAAGAACATCACTACCGTGATGTCCGAACCGATCATCTTGAGCTTGTAATTCAACCGGGCAAGGGCTTCGAGGGTCAGGTCAAAACCTTTGTTCTTGTATTCGTAGCGCCCCGAAGTAAAGAAATACAGGGTGCGGGACAGGTCGAAGGAATACGAACCGAAGAAATGCCCCCGGATGAACTGGTGAATCCTGGACTTGAGTTCCTGATGGAGGATCTCGACCTTGTAGAACGAAGAAAACTTATTGATGTTCAGTCCATTCGGCGTGATATATCCAGGTTTTCTCCCCAGCAGGTATTCGCATTCGGGGTCCATCACCCGGCTGACGGTCGAGAAGGCATCGGCCGATCCGGCGGCTGCGCGTTCCAACTGGACCTCGGTGAGAATGTTGAAATACACCGCCTCCTTGTGCCAATCCACATAGGGCAAACGCGCGTAGTAATCGGGATCGTTGAACGCCAGGTAACGCCCCAGCAGGGTGGCATGCGTAGTGAACACCGTCTTGTACGGCATTCCCTCGCGGCGGATAAAGGGCAAGGGCACCCCGGCCATCCATTCGTGGAACTGAAGCATCACCGGAGCGTCGAAGTACGATTTCTTCGCCGCCAATTTCTTGAAGAACGTATAAACCGCATACCCGAACGAGATCACGTCCGAAGCCAGAGGGGAAGCATTGCCCGAATCGACCCCGTGATCCTTCCACAGGTAGTAGCGGAAATCGCCGCTGCGCTCGGCCAATCCGGCGGTATTGAACAGGATGGTCTTGGGTTTTCCGGTGATCAGCCACGTGCCGTAATGCACGTCGAAACCCTCGTTCCACATCTCCCGGATGGTCTGTCCTACTTCGTCGTCCGGAAGGTCGTTGTACTCGAATTCGGCGCGGGCTTTCTCCGAGAAAGGCCCGATGGCATGGTAATTGTCCGTAAAGTATTCGGAAACCGACGGCATCTTCGAACGGAGTACCGTGTAGATGCCCCCTACCTGATTGCACACTTCCCACGCTATTTCAAACAGCTTACGGGAATCCTTGGCCTGTAATTTCTGCATAGTTTTCCTCGTTTTTAGTAGCACGGGCGTCCCTGCTGCCGGCTTCGCCGCCCGAAAGGGAACAAGAAATACCGGCTGGTTAAATATCCGAATTTTTTCCAAACCGCGCACGCCTCGGACAATATTTTTCAGCGCTGTCTTTTGGCGCATCTCCGACAATGTGTGCTTTTTCCTCTCCCAAAAGCATCTACCTTTTGTGCGGCAACAGGGCCTCCAAAAAGGTGCGGGCAAGCGTCCGGCCCTTGGCCGGACGCTTGCCCGCACAATAGAAAAGAGAAAAAGTCGGACGGACTCAATACGCGTTGTCGTGAACCCCCTTCACGGCACGGCCGCTCGGGTCGTTCAGGTTGCGGAACGACTCGTCCCAAGCCAGGGCTTCCGCCGTAGAACAAGCCACCGAGGGCACCGAAGGCACGGTCAACGCCGCACTGCCGCTGGGGAAATGCTCCTCGAAAATACTGCGGTAGAAGTACTCCTCCTTGTTGCGGGGCGGATTGACCGGAAAACGCCGGGCCGCCGAAGCCATCTGCTGGTCGGAGACCTGCGAAGTGGCAACTGCCTTGAGCGAATCGATCCAGTTGTATCCCACCCCATCGGAGAACTGCTCCTTCTGCCGCCATACCACCTCGGCAGGCAGCATATCCTCGAAAGCCTCGCGGAGGATCTTCTTTTCGATCGTCTTCCCGGGAGCCATCTTCGCCGCAGGGTTCAACCGCATGGCCACGTCCAGGAATTCCTTGTCCAGGAAAGGCACGCGCCCCTCCACGCCCCACGCCGCCAGGCTCTTGTTGGCCCTCAGACAGTCGTAGAGGTACAGCTTGCTAATCTTGCGCACCGTCTCCTCGTGGAAAGCCCGGGCATCGGGCGCCTTGTGGAAATACAGATAACCGCCGAACACCTCGTCCGCACCCTCGCCGCTGAGCACCATCTTGATCCCCATGCTCTTGATCACGCGGGCCAGGAGGTACATCGGGGTCGAAGCGCGCACGGTGGTCACATCGTACGTCTCGATGAAGTAGATCACATCGCGGATCGCATCGAGACCCTCCTGCACCGTGTAGTGGATCTCATGATGCACCGTTCCGATGTGTTCGGCCACCTTTCTGGCTGCGGCCAGATCCGGAGCCCCTTTCAGCCCCACGGCAAACGAGTGGAGCTGCGGCCACCACGCCTCGGTGCGGCCTTCGTTTTCGATACGCTTGGAGGCGTATTTCTTGGCTACCGCCGAAATGATGGACGAGTCCAGTCCCCCCGAAAGCAGCACTCCGTACGGCACGTCGCTCATCAGTTGCCGGCGAACCGCCTCTTCGAGTGCGTGGCGAAGGCTTGCCACATCGGCCGGGTTGTCCTTCACGTTGTCGTATTCCATCCAATCGCGGCGATACCAACGGGTCATTTTCCCCTCCCGGCTCCAGTAGTAATGTCCCGGGAGAAAGACTTCGTACTCGTCGGCAAAACCTTCCAAACCCTTGAGTTCCGAGCAGACCATCACATGCCCTTCGCGGTCGCGGCCGATGTACAGGGGGATCACCCCGATGGGGTCGCGGGCAATGAGGTATTCGTCCTTTTCCTTGTCGTAAAGGGCGAAAGCGTAGATCCCGTTGAGGTCTTCCAGGAAGTCGATGCCCTTTTCCCGGTAGAGCGCCAGGATCACCTCGCAGTCCGAACCGGTCTGGAACTCGTATTTCCCCTTCAACTGCTCGCGCAATTCGCGGTGGTTGTAGATCTCTCCGTTCACGCACAGCACCTGTGCCCCGTCGGGGCTGATCAGGGGCTGTCCGCCGGAAGCCGGGTCCACGATCGAAAGGCGTTCGTGAGCCAACACGGCCGAGCCGCCACAGTAGATACCGCTCCAGTCCGGTCCGCGATGGCGGATGGTTTTACTCATCTGCAGAGCCTTGCTGCGCATGGATTCCGCTTGCCCTGTCTGGATATTGAAAATGGCTGTGATTCCGCACATGGTGTGAAAGAGTATTTTAGAAATTTAGCGTTGCGTAAGTATTTTTATCGTTCGTGCTGTTTTTTCAGATAACGGTCGATCTCCCGAGCCGCTTTTTGTCCCGAAGCCATCGCCCGCACCACCAGCGAAGCGCCGCTGACGGCATCGCCCGCCGCGAACACCTTGTCCGTGCCGGTGAAAAGCGAGGCATCCACCGCAATATTGCCCCGGGCGTCCGTTGCCAGGGAGAGCTGCGATACCGGGCCGTCCTGACGGGGCGAAACGAAGCCCATGGCCAGAAAGACCAGATCGGCGGGGATCACTTCCGTCTTTCCCGTTTTTTTCATCTGCGGCCGTCCGCCCTGCGCAGGGGTTTCCCAGACGACCTGTTCGACCTCCACTCCGACGAGTTTTCCTTCTTGCCCGACAAAACGGTTGGTAGCCAAACTCCAACGGCGGGTACATCCCTCCTCGTGGCTGCTGGAGGTCTTGAGTACCTGCGGATACATGGGCCAAGGGGTCTTCGGATTGTAACCCTGCGGGGGAGCCGGCATGATCTCGATCTGGGTAATGCTCTTGGCGCCATGGCGTACAGCCGTCCCCACGCAATCCGAGCCGGTATCCCCACCGCCGATCACCACCACGTGCTTGCCCCGGGCGTCGATCCGTTTCTCGGGCGGCAGGTCGATGCCTTGCAGCACCCGGTTCTGCATGCCGAGCAATTCCAAGGCGAAATGCACCCCCGGCAGTTCCCGTCCCGGCACCGGCAGGTCGCGCGGCACTTCAGCACCGATGGCTAGGCACACCGCGTCGTATTCACCGATGAGCCCCTCCATCGGGAGGTCTTTTCCCACGGCCGCGCCGGTCTTGAACACGATGCCTTCCTGCTCCATCAGACGGATGCGGCGGTCGACGATCTTCTTGCTCAACTTGAAGTTCGGTATCCCGAAGCGCAGCAGTCCTCCGGGTAGTTCATCCTTTTCATACACCGTGACGGTGTATCCCTTGCGGTTCAACCGGTTGGCGGCCGCCAGTCCGGCCGGTCCGCTGCCCACTACTGCGACCTTCAGGCCGTTGCGCACCGGGGCGACCGGCTTGACATAGCCCTCGCGGAAAGCTGTCTCGGCAATGGCCGCTTCGTTTTCGCGGATGGTAACCGGTTCGTCGGCCGAGAGTTTGAGCACGCAGCTCTTCTCGCACAGCGCCGGGCAGATGCGTCCGGTGAACTCCGGAAAATCGCAGGTTTGCTCCAGGATGCGGTAAGCCTCCTCGAAACGCCCCCGGTAGAGCAAATCCTGCCATTCGGGCTGACGGTTGCCCACCGGACAGGCCCAGTGGCAGAAAGGCACCCCGCAGTCCATGCAGCGGGAGGCTTGCTTGCGCCGGTCGGAGGTATTGAGGGTCTGTTCGACTTCGCTGTAATCGTGTATGCGGTCGTGTACCGGACGGTAACCTGCTTCGAGCCGGTGCACGGTCAGAAATGCTTTCGGATCTCCCATATTTTCGGATGATGTTGTCTAGATTCGTTTTTCCCTTTTTGTTTGTCTGGATCAGTAATCCCGCTCCACCTGACTGATGCGGCGGGAGAGCGCTTCCATCTGTTGCTGCTGGAGCACCCGCTTGTACTCGATGGGCACCACTGCGATGAACTCCTCGACGTAGCGGTTCCAGTTGTCGAGCATCGCCCCGGCCAGCGGACTGCCGGTATAGTGGTAGTGCTTGCGGATGAGCTCGTGCAATTCGCGCCGGGCGGAAGTATCCTCGACCAGAGAGAGTTCGACCATATCCATGTTGCAGTAATAGTCGAAATCCCCGTCCCGGTTCCACACGTAGGCCACTCCACCGCTCATACCGGCGGCAAAGTTGCGTCCGGTAGGTCCGAGCACCACCACGCGCCCGCCGGTCATGTACTCACAGCCGTGGTCGCCCACGCCTTCCACCACGGCGGTCGCGCCCGAATTGCGCACGGCGAAACGTTCGCCTACCTGACCATTGATGAACACCTGACCGTCGGTAGCCCCGTAGAGCAGCGTATTGCCCGCGATGATGTTGTCCTGCGGGACGAAAGGACTGTGCGCCGGCGGCATCAGGCTGATGCGTCCGCCGGAGAGGCCCTTGCCCAGGTAGTCGTTGGCTTCACCTTCCAGACGGAAATGCACGCCCCGCGCTAGGAATGCACCGAAACTCTGTCCGGCCGATCCCCGGAAACGCACCTCGAGGGTGTTTTCAGGCAAGCCCTCTCCGCCGTACAACTCAGCGATCCGTCCGGAGAGCATCGCCCCCACCGAACGGTCGGTATTGACGATGCGGTATTCCAGCGACGTCTCCTGCCGGCGTTCCAGCGCCGCAGCCGCAGCGCGGATGATCTCCCGGTCTTTCACCCGATCGATGTCGTGGTGCTGTTCGCTCTGGTGGTGGCGCGCCGTGTGCTGCGCCTGCGAAGGAACGTAGAGGATGCGAGAAAGGTCGATCAGGTCGTGTTTGGCCACTCCGTCCGAAGGCTTGCGCTCGATCAGGTCCGCCCGGCCTACGATGTCGTCCAGATGGCGGAATCCCAACTCCGCCAGGTATTCGCGCACCTCGCGGGCCAGGAAGGTGAAAAAGTTCACCAGGTATTCGCTGCGGCCCAGAAAACGCTTGCGCAGTTCTTCATTCTGGGTGGCTACTCCCATCGGGCAGGTATTCATGTGGCACTTGCGCATCATCACGCAACCCAGCACGATCAAGGCCGAAGTGGCAAAGCCGAATTCCTCGGCTCCGAGCATGGCCATCGCCACGATGTCGCGTCCGGTCTTGAGCTGGCCGTCGGTCTGCAGGCGCACTTGCCCGCGCAGGCCGTTGCGCACCAGGGTCTGCTGCGTCTCGGAAAGCCCCACTTCGGTGGGCATTCCCGCATAGCGGATGGAGCTGGCCGGCGAGGCTCCCGTGCCGCCTTCGGCGCCCGAGATAACAATCCGGTCGGCCTTGGCCTTGGCTACTCCGGCCGCAATGGTACCCACCCCGCTCTCTGAAACCAGTTTGACGCTGATCTCGGCCCGAGGATTGACGTTCTTCAGGTCGAAGATCAACTGGGCCAGGTCCTCGATCGAATAAATATCGTGGTGCGGCGGGGGGGAGATGAGCGAAATCCCGGCAATGGAGTGGCGCGTCTTGGCGATGACCTCGTCCACCTTGAACCCGGGCAACTGACCTCCCTCGCCCGGCTTGGCGCCCTGGGCGATCTTGATCTGGATTTCATCCGCATTGACCAGGTACTCGGCCGTTACTCCGAAACGGCCGGAAGCCACCTGCTTGATGGCCGAGCGCAGGGACACTCCGTCGATCTTCGCCGTGAAACGCTCCGGATCCTCGCCGCCCTCGCCGGTATTGCTCCGCCCGTGGATGGTATTCATAGCCAGAGCCATCGCCTGGTGCGCCTCACGGCTGATCGAACCGAAACTCATGGCCCCGGTAACGAAACGCCGCAGGATGGAAGCTTCGTCTTCGACCTCATCCAGCGGAATGGGCGTGCCTTTCTTGAACGCGAAGAAATCGCGGATAAAGATGGGTTTTTCCTTTTCGTCTACCAGAGCAGTGTACTGCTTGAAGCGGGCATAGTCGCCGCTGCGGGTTGCCTGTTGCAGGGTAGCGATGGTCTGCGGATTCCACGCATGCTGTTCGCCGTCGCGGCGGTAACTGTAAAAACCTTCCATCGGCAGGATGTCCCCCTCGGGATGCGGATCGACAAAGCCTTTGTGGTGCATTTTCAGCACATCTTCGGCGATCTCCTTCAAACCGGCCCCGCTGATGGCGCTGGTCGTGCCGCCGAGGTAGCGGTCGGAAAACTCGCGACCCAAACCCACCGCCTCGAACAGTTTGGCCCCCCGGTAACTGCGCAGGGTGCTGATACCCATCTTGCTGATAACCTTCAGAAGCCCTTTGCACAGGGCTTTGATGTAATTTTTCTCCGCCGTGGAGTAATCCATCTGGATGCGCTGCTGGCGCACCAGTTGGCCGATCACTGCAAAAGCCATGTACGGACATACCGCACTGGCGCCGTAACCCAACAGCAACGCCGCGTGCATCACCTCGCGCATGTCGCCCGACTCGACGACCAGGGCGGTCTGCACCCGCTTGTGTACCGACACCAGATGGTGATGTACGGCACTGACGGCCAACAGCGAGGGGATCGCCGCATGCGAAGGATCTACGCCCCGGTCGGACAACACGATATAGCTGGCACCCTCATCGACGGCCTTTTCCGCCTGCAGGCAGAGCTCGTCGATGGCCTCGCGAAGTCCCTGCTCGCCTTTTTCCACAGCGAAGAGCATGGGAAGCTTGACCGATTTGAAACCTTTGTAGCGGATGTTGCACAGCAAGTCGAGCTGCGTATTGGTGAGCACCGGGTGCTTCAGGCGCACCATCTTGCAATAGCTCTCGTCCGGATAGAGGATCTGTCCGCCCACCGAACCGATGTATTCGGCCAGGCTCATCACCAGTTCCTCGCGCAAGGGGTCGATGGGAGGATTGGTTACCTGGGCGAACTGCTGGCGGAAATAGTTGTAGAAAGGCTGGGGCTTTTCCGAAAGGATGGCCAGGGGCGTATCGTTGCCCATCGAGGAAACCGGCTCGGCTCCTGCGCTGCACATCGGGGAAATGATGCGCTCCACGTCCTCCCGCGTATAACCGAAGGCCGGCAGCAGGCGGCGGAAATCGGATGTGGTGTCATCGACCTTCCGGCCGGATTTGAGTTTGTCCAACTCCACCCGGTTGTTCTCCAGCCAGGTGCGGTAGGGATGCGCCTTGGAGAGCTGTTCCTTGAGTTCGGCATCGTAATACACCCGGCCCTGTTCGGTGTCCACCAGGATGATTTTCCCGGGCTGCAGGCGTCCCTTCTCGCGGATGTTTTCCGGCGGGAAATCCACCACGCCCACTTCCGAAGCCACCACCATCGTATCGTCTCGGGTGATGAGGTAACGTGCCGGGCGCAATCCGTTGCGGTCGAGCATTCCTCCGGCGTAGCGTCCGTCGGAAAACAGGAGCGCCGCCGGACCGTCCCAAGGCTCCATCAGGATGGAGTGGTATTCATAGAACGCCTTCAGGTCGTCCGATATGGGGTTTTTCTCGTTGAAACTCTCCGGCACGAGCATCGCCATGGCATGCGGCAGGCTCATCCCGGACAGCACGAGGTATTCCAACAGGTTGTCCAGCGAAGCGCTGTCGCTCATCCCGGGCTGGAGGATGGGGCTGATGCCCGAAGCCGGTCCCAGGGTGGGCGAGGTGAGCGCACTCTCCCGGGCAGCCGTCCATTCGCGGTTGCCGCGTACGGTATTGATCTCCCCGTTGTGCGCCACCAGACGGAAAGGCTGCGCCAGGCTCCACGTGGGGAAGGTATTGGTCGAAAAGCGGGAGTGCACCAGCGCCAGCGCGCTGGTGAGGTAGCGGTCGGAAAGGTCAGGGAAGTAATGCCGCAGCTGCATCGTTTCCAACATGCCCTTGTAGACGATGCGGCGGGTAGAGAGCGAGCAGACGTAGAAATCCTTCCGCCCGGCCATGTCGCTGCGGGCGATTTCGTTTTCCACGTGCTTGCGCAAAAGGTACAGTTTGATCTCCAGGTCGTCCTGACTTTCCCCGCCGGTGATGAACACCTGGCGGATGTCCGGTTCGGTAGCGCGGGCCGCTTGGCCGAGGATGTCGGAATCTACCGGCACTTCCCGCACGTGCATCAGGTTCAGGCCCAGCTTCTCGCACTGGTCCTTCCACAGGCAGAATATCTCCTGCTGCTGCTGGCGGTCTTTGGGCAGAAAGACCAGACCGGTACCGTAGCGGCCTTTCTCCGGAACGGGAATGCCCTGCAGCAATATGAACTCGTGCGGGATCTGGAGCAAAATGCCGGCCCCATCGCCGGTCTTGTTGTCGGCTCCTTCGGCGCCGCGGTGGCGCATGTTTTCCAGCACGGAAAGAGCGGACTCGACGATGTCGTGGCTCTTTTGTCCGTGAATGTTTACCAACATGCCGACCCCGCATGCGTCGCGTTCATAGGCCGGGTCGTAAAGTCCCTGCGGCGTTTGTTCCTGTTTCATGTCTTCAAAATCTTTTATAACCACACACTCTGAGATTGATGTTTTTCCCCTCGGGAGGCAAAAACCCCGAAAAGAGAAAATGCCTGCCGCAAGTGCGGCAGGCATTTTCTCCAAATGAACACGAACCACAACTCACGGCCGGGCGTCCGGAATGGACTTCCTGGTGGAATTATTGTTGCGCATAATATTCATTGTGGAGGTTTTCATTTCCTTCGTTGTTGAACCGGCAACAAATGTACGGAAATATTGGAATACGAGAAAAGTTTTTTGCAAAAAATCGACAACGAAACATTGTTTTGTATTTTTTAACATAAAAAACTCATCCCCACCTGCCAACTTCCGTCCTATTTTCCCCGCCCGGGAGTATGTTTTCCGGGAAAAAATCCTCAATTTTGCGGGAGAAAAACAGCGCACACTGCGCGTTTTATACTTACATTGCCAACAAAACAAAGAGCAGAACGAAAAAAAACATGAAACGCATCGAGGTAAAGGACATCCTCGCGGGAGGATACGTAGGAAAGCAGGTAAAGGTAATGGGATGGGCACGGACCTTCCGCAACGACCGGTTTATCGCCCTCAATGACGGATCGAACGTCCAAAACCTGCAATGTGTCGTACCCGAAGGCCTGCTGACCCCCCAACAGAAGATCTATGCCGGCACGTGTCTGGCCGTCGAAGGAACGGTAGTCGAGAGCCAGGGGAAAGGCCAGGCGTACGAGGTGCAAGCCACCGGCGTCGAGATCCTCGGTCAGGCCGATCCTGCCGAATATCCCCTGCAGCCCAAAGCCCATTCGATGGAGTTCCTCCGCGAAATCGCCCACCTGCGTGTGCGCACCAACCTCTTCGGAGCAGTGATGCGCGTGCGCTCCGTCACGGCGCAGGCCGTCCACCGGTATTTCGCCTCGAAGGGTTTCTTTTACTTCAATGCCCCCATCATCACCGGTTCGGACTGCGAAGGTGCCGGCGAGATGTTCGGCGTATCGGTACTCTCCCACGACAACCCTCCGCGCCGCGAGGACGGCAAGACGGATTTCTCGAAAGACTTCTTCGGCCGGCAGACCAACCTGACGGTGTCCGGTCAGCTCGAAGCCGAAACCTATGCCCTGGCACTGGGCAAGGTGTACACCTTCGGGCCGACGTTCCGCGCCGAAAACTCCAACACTTCGCGCCACCTGGCCGAGTTCTGGATGATCGAACCCGAAGTGGCGTTCCTCGAACTGGAAGAAAACATGGACCTTGCCGAGGACTTTATCAAGAGCGTGATCCGCGACGTGATGGAACACTGCAAGGACGATCTGGCCTTCCTCGACGAGCGTTTCCTGAAGACCGAAAGCCAGAAACCCTCGTCCGAACGCTCGGAGATGGGACTGCTCGAAAAATTGAACTTCGTGCTGCAACACGATTTCCAGCGGGTAAGCTACACCGAAGCCATCGACATCCTGACTTCGAGCAAACAAGCCAAAAAGAACAAATTCAAATTCCCCATCACCGGTTGGGGCATGGACCTGCAGAGCGAGCACGAACGCTACCTGGTGGAAAAACACTTCGGACGTCCGGTCATCCTGTACGACTACCCGGCCGAGATCAAGGCTTTCTACATGCGGATGAACCCCGACGGAAAAACCGTCCGCGCCATGGACGTGCTGTTCCCCGGGATCGGCGAAATCGTCGGCGGAAGCCAGCGCGAGGAACGTCTGGATGTGCTCACCCAGCGGATGGAAGCCCTCGGCATGAACCAGCAGGAACTCTGGTGGTACCTCGACACCCGCCGCTTCGGCACCGCTCCCCACTCGGGATTCGGACTGGGCTTCGAACGCCTGGTACAGTTCGTTACCGGCATGAGCAACATCCGGGATGTCATCCCGTTCCCGCGCTATCCCCAGAACGCCGAATTCTGATCGCAGCCTGCAAGGGGGCAGATAGAAAAAGCAAGCTTTGAACAAGAAAAATACCCGGCAGATATGAAAAGGTTGTGGAAAAAGACCGTATGGCTTCTGACCTTGTCCCTGATGGCGGGGACGGCCATTCCGGCCTGCGCACAGGATACGGAAAGCCTGGTGCGCAACCTGGTGAGCGGAAAGGGAGGCAACTACCTAGACGACCAGTTGTACATCTCCCTGGCATACAACATCCTCGTGTCCACACCCCAGGGCATGAAAACCTACTCCTTTCCCAACACCCTGTCGCTGGGATACATCCGCGACATTCCGCTGAACGCGCGCCGGAACATCGGCCTGGGAGCCGGGATCGGACTCTCGTACCACCAGTACTATTCCAACCTGGCCATGACCCGGAGTGCCAGCGGAGTTCCCCAGATCGCCATGATGGAGAGCGACGAATACAAGTCCAGCCGCTTTGCCCTGCAAACGCTCGACATCCCGATCCAGGTGCGTTTCCGGGGTTCGACGGCCGAGCGGTACGATTTCTGGCGGGTGTATGCCGGCGTAACCGTCTCGTGGGTCATCAAGGACTACGCCACCCTGAACAACGGCGCTTTCAAAGTGCGGTACTACAACCTTCCATACCTGCAAAACTGGCTCTTTACGGCCAATCTTCAGGTAGGCTACGGAAAGTTCACCCTTCGGGCCGACTACACGCTCAACCCCTTGTTCCGCTCCTCCCGCACGGGCGACATTCCGGGACTGGGCGATACGCGCAGCATCAGCCTGGGTCTGCTGGTCTATATCCTGTAACCCGAACGAACTCCCTGTCATGACACGCCCTGAAAACAAAACACCCGGATGGATGACCGCAACCCTTTGGGGGGCCACGCTCGCCGTGGCGCTGCTGGCCATCCTGCTTCCGTTTTTTTCCTCCTCTGCTGCCTCACAGCAGAAAAGCGGAGACATCTTTACCCTGCCCTTCCTGCTGATGTGCATCGCCGGCGGGGCAGGCGGAGCCTTGTACCACCGAATCACCGACCGGGAAAATCCGCGCGGATGGCAGCGCCCGGCAGGAGCTTTGGTTTACTTGCTCCTGGTGGCAGCGGCGTTTGTCTTGTCGATGAACGTATAACGAAACGATCCTTCGCCTCTGCGTTAGGCGTGCAAAAGCCCGGCCTCCGGCCGGGCTTTTGCACGCCTAACGCAGAGGCGCATTCGTTTTTACCACACCCATCCCAACAGCACCAGTTGAGGAAGCACCCCGAACAACGTCCCCAAGATGACCTGCCGGACATTGTGCCGGCCGAGTTCCAGACGCGCCATCACCACCAGATCGTACACCACCCACAGCGCCGCCACTACCGGAAGCGCATAGGAGAGCGGAGCCTCCCAACGGATCATCAGCACCATCGTAAAGACCAGCAGTGCGGATATGCCCATCGCATGCAGGCTCACCTTGTCCCAAAACAGCGACACATACGCCAGCAGCAGCGAGATCACCGCCCCGTACATGGCCAGCGAAACCGGCGGGGAAACACGCCCCGAAAGGTAAATCCTGTCGCCGGCTGCCAGCAACAGCAGCACCAGCAGCAGCGGCAGCCGCCGTTCGTAAGTCTGGGGCAAGGACAAGCTCTCGATCTTCCCGCTCACTTTGAGCACCAGCAAGACCGGCAAGGGGATCACGACCGTAGCCACGGCCACCACGATCGCGGTATATATCGCTTCCAAAGGGATAAAGGGTTGCGGAGTGAACAGGTAGTACAGTACCACACACCACAGAGGCATCGACATCGGATGGAACACCCGCGATACGATCCGCCAAAAGAGATTCTTTTTCATCTTTTCATTCTTCGGTTATACCTGTCGGCGCAAACGGGCGGTGGGCAGCCCGAGCGCTTCCCGGTATTTGGCCACCGTACGGCGGGCCACGTTGTATCCTTTTTCGGAAAGCAGGGCGGTGAGCTGTTCGTCGGTATAGGGCGAGCGTTTGTCCTCGCTCTGCACGAGTGCCTCGAGGCTCTGCTTGATCTCCCGGGTAGAAATATCCTCTCCGTCCCGATTGACCGACCCTTCACTGAAAAAATCCTTGAGCCGCATCACCCCGTAGGGCGTATCGGCATACTTCTGCGAAGCCACCCGCGACACGGTGGAAATATCCATCGACACATCGGAGGCAATGTCTTTCAGGCCCAGAGGGACCATATCGGCCACATCTCCGGAAAGCAAATATTTCTTCTGCCGCCGGGCGATGGCCTGCATGATGCGAAGCAAGGTAGCCCGCCGACCGGCCACTGCGTCGATAAACCAGCGCGCCGCATCGATCTTGCTACGCACGAAGGCGGCGGTTTCCTGCTGGCTCTTGGTCGGTTTGGCAATCCTCGACAAGCCGTCGAGCAGATCCGTATATTGGCGGGACACCCGCAGGGCAGGCAAACTGTCCGCTTCGCAAAGCGAGACCTCCACCTGGTCGTCTTCCACACGGATGATGAAATCCGGCGTTACGTCCAGCGAGGACTCTTCCTCCGCCCCCGAATAAGCGCCCCCCGGCTTGGGGTTGAGCCGCGCGATTTCCTCCACCGCCCCGGCCAATTCTTCCCGGGAACATCCCGTCCGTTCCTGGATCTGCGCATAGTTCTTTTTGCCCAACGCCGGGAAAAAGTCCGATACGATGCGCCGGGCCAGCCGTACGGAGGGCGTATCCTCCATCTGCCGCAACTGAAGCGACAGGCAGTCCTGCAGCGAATGCGCGCCCACTCCCGGCGGATCGAAGCCTCGGATCACCTCCAGGACTTGCTCCACCTGCTGCGGGGAGGCGTTCACCCCGACGGAGAATGCCAAATCGTCCGCAATAGCCTCCGGCGTGCGGCGCAGGTAACCGTCGGCATCGAGATTGCCGATGATGTAGCGCCCGATGGTCATCTGGTCTTCGGAGAGGGGTTCCATCCGGAGCTGGTCCAACAGGTGCTCGACAAAGGTGTTCTGTGCGCTTTGCGCTGCGATGAAAGTATTGCGGTCGCTCTGCGGCGGGTCGTCCCGTTGGGAGGAAGTCGGTACGTAATCCGGCGCTTCGTCCTCGTACATGTAGTCCGCAAGGTCGAAGTCGTCCCGATCCTCACCGGAGGCCTCGTCTGCCCCCGCGGTGTTTTCTCCCGCTGCTTCGTCCGAAGGCGTGTCCTCGGAAGACGTTTCGGGGGTATAGTCGGCATCGAGTGCCGGGTTGGACTCGATCTCGTTGGCCAGGTACTGTTCAAAGACCAACGCAGGCATCGCCAGCATGTTCATCAGCTGGATCTGCGAGGGGGAAAAGCGTTGAGCGAGCTTTTGTTGTTGGATGTTCTTTATCATACCGCCGGCCTGTTTGCAGGGTTCTGCCCGAACCCGTGTGTACGAAAAGTAAAAATACGAAAAACTCCCCCTTTCCCAGGCCTTCCCGATAGTTAAAAAGCGAAAGGACCCTTCAAGGAGGGAGTTGTGCTTTCCCGAGCCGAACGCCCCGGGGTTATCGCGCGTGGCGACGAAGGATGCGTTCGAGCACCGGATACAGATTGTCGCTCATCCGGACAAAACCCAGGTCGGTAAAGTGCGTGCCGTCCACCGTCGCCTCGTCGTCCAGACCGATGAGCCGTTCTCCGGGTACGTAATACAGGTTTTTATCCTCGCGGCTCATCTGGCGGAACAATTCCCGCAGACGGGCATCCTTTTCCGCTACTTCTCCCGCGCTGACCGTATTGAAGCGCACATAGGTGTAATGCGAATTTCCCAGCAGGACGATCGGCGTATCGGGATGCGCCTGCCGCAGGATGCCGACGAACTCCTCCAGGCGGTCGAGCATCTGCGTGGTGCAGTTGGCCATGTTGTCCAGCACGTAGCACGAAGCGTCCACCTGAGCCATCAGCCGTGCGATCTCCGGGTCCAGACGCCCGTTCCCGGAAAATCCCAGGTTGATGAACTCGCGGTTCATCCGGCGCGAGAGGATCGAAGTATAGGCCATCCCCGGACGATTGGCACATCCGCCCTGGGTGATGCTGGTCCCGTAAACCACCACCGGCTTTTCCTCCACCGGACTCAGCAGTTCCGGACGTTCGATCCGCGCACGGCCCAGTACGCCTATCTCGACCTTGGTGGCACAGTCGTACAGCGGGAGGTACAGCATGTATTCCCGCATCTGCCCATCCATGTTGGAGATGAACGTGCTGGTAAACGTTCCCTTGGAATACCCCGGACGCCCCGAGCCGACGAAGATCCAGCGGCCTTCGTCCCAGGCATACAAGTCCAGGCCTTTGATCCCGGTAGGGGTCATGTGGTTCATCCAGGTATTGTTCAGCACTTCCCAGCGGGCGGTTATCTTCTTGGAATCCGTGCGGAAGCGCACGGCGATCCCGGCCGAATTTTTGCCCAGCGCCCAAAGTTCGGCCCGGATAGAATCCTTCAGGTAAGCCGGGAGGCGGTCATAGGGGTTCTCCAGGCCTTCGGTCGTTACCTGCCCCAAACGGGGAAAATCGGCCGCATCTACATACCGAATGGTATCCTCCGTTGCCGTCTGCCCGGCAAGGGGCGCGAGCCACAGAAAGGCTCCCACGGCCAACAAACGTCTGATCGTTCTCATTTTTCTTCTGATGATTTTATCGTTCGTATCTTTTTGTTAGGGTCTTTTTCCTTCTCATTTCTTCTCATGGCCGGAGGTTGCCGCCTATCTCAGGGGGTTCCGAGAAGCGCTCCCCGTGACCGCATCACTCCCCGGCGGAGGCCGCCAAAGGCTTTACCCGCAGCGTCCCGCCCGTCAGCCGGGCGATGATCGTCTCCCAGCCGGCGCAATAATCCTCCAGGAGCCTTTCGAGCACCAGGGTCGTCTTTTTGTCTTCCACCCAGAGGTGTTTCCCGGGAGTGTCCCCGGCTACCAGCCACAGGTGCGGACTGCCCACAGCCAGATGCGTGAGGCTGGAGCGCAGGTTGCGGTAGAGGAAGTCGCGCCCGTTGAGTTGGGCATAGCGGGGCGGAAAGAGTTCGCTCAAGGCGCGGGAAAAGCGTTCGCGCGACTGTCCTTTCGCCCGGAAAGGTTTCCGGTCGAGAAAGGCCCCCATCGTCTCGATGCCTTGTCCGATGACCAGAAAAGCGATGTCGGGAAAGCCCTGCTCCACCAGGCGGCGCGTCTGGTCGATAAACGTGCGGCGTATCCACTCGGCCTGCCGGTCGGCGGTGTCGAGCAAGGTCCCCTTCGCTTCTTCCGGGGAGGCGGAAAGGCCAAAGGTGCTCATTTCCTTTTCCCGCGTTTTTCCTCCTTCGACGGGGAAGCGGCTTCTTGGCTCTGGACCTGATCGTACGCCGCGGCTACCAGCGAAAGGTCGTCGTGGCGGTCGCCGGCGATCTCCCAGAACATCACTCCACCCAGGCCGTTACCCAAGGCATAGGCTGTCTTGGCCCGGATGGTCCGGATGCCGTTGTAGTACACCGGATAAGGCGAGGGATGCTGCGTGCTGGTGATCAT
>ERZ827520.1412-NODE-1412-length-28048-cov-5.126174_pt1 | contig 28048 bp, 17 predicted proteins | sample MGYA00519581_ERZ827520 | MGnify/ENA primary metagenome ERZ827520 (study PRJEB31778, sample SAMEA3449339) | human gut metagenome | biome: human gut; feature: human-associated habitat; material: faeces | place: United Kingdom | collected 2010/2012 ...
TTCCCTTGACTGCGCTCTCTGGCCTTTGTGTAACCTATGTTTGACGCGGATACAGTAAAATCGCAGGACGGCACAGTTGGGGCTTGACATCCCAGATAATATTTCCTATAATGAAACAACGCAGGGATCGGGACAAGTAGCCCCGCCATTTCCCCTTTCAGAGAGTCCGCGGACGGTGCAAGCGGGCAGGGGCGGCGGTGTGAATACGCCCGGGAGCGCGAACCTGAAGGGCAACTGTGTAGGGAACGCCGGCGCGCCGGTTACAGCGCAGGGGAATTTAATGTTCCCGCTAAGGGAAAACGGCGCAAGCCTTTTCCAAACGGAAGTGGTACCGTGATGTGTTCATCGCCTTCCGGCATATGCCGGAGGGCGTTTTCTTATCCCGCAAATCTGAAAGGAGCATCCATCCAACCATGCAGGAATCCGAACGTTTCGCCGCCCGCGTAGAGGGCGTCAGCGGCAGTGCCATCCGCGAGCTGTTCAAGCTGACCTCCCGGCCGGGCGTCATCTCCTTTGGCGGCGGCAACCCGTCCCCCGCCGCGCTGCCCGATGAAATTGTGGCCGACATCTGCCGCGAACTGGTGGCTACCAACGGCAAGGTGCTGCTGCAATACGGCATGACCGAGGGCCTGCCCGCCCTGCGCGAAAGCCTGACAGGCTATCTGCAAAGCGAATTTGGCGTAACCACCGATGCGGGCTGCATCCTGCCCGTAACCGGCTCCACCCAGGCGTTTAACCTGCTGCTGGACGCTTATACCGATCCGGGCGACGTAATTCTGACCGAAAATCCCACCTTCCTTGGCGCTACGCAGGCCATGCATCTGCATCAGCTGCGCGTCATCCCGGTGGACAGTGACGAGCAGGGGCTGCGCGTGGACGCGCTGGAGGAGGCCATTCGCCGCCATCGTCCGCGCATGCTGTATACCATCCCCACCTTCCAGAACCCCACGGGTGTAACCATGCCACTGGAACGCCGCAAGCGCATTGCCGAGCTGGCCGCGCAGTATGATATCCTGGTGGCGGAGGATGATCCCTATCACTCCCTGCGCTATGCGGGCGAAAGCCTGCCGGCCATCAAAGCCTTTGACATGGACGGTCATGTAGCGTTGATGGGCAGCTTTTCCAAGGTAATCTCCCCCGGCCTGCGCGTGGGCTTCCTGGTATGCGAGCCCAAGCTCCTTCGCAAGTGCGTTATCTGCAAGCAGTCGGACGATCTGCACACGGCCAACCTGAACCAGGCTGTCGTGGATGCTTATCTGCGCCGCGACCTGCTGCGTCCCCACGTGCAGGAGGTCTGCGCCCGCTATGGCGCGCAGCTGAACTGCATGCTCAGCGCGCTGGAGGGCATACAAGGCGTGCAGCGCTTTACCCGGCCGGAGGGCGGCCTATTTATCTTCGCCTATCTGAAGGACAATGTGAACGCCACCGAAATGCTGATGAAGGCCGTGGATCGCGGCGTGGCCTACGTGCCGGGCACGTATTTCTATCCCGACGGCGGCCACGAAAACACCCTGCGGCTCAATTTCTCCAACGCCGATATTCCCACCATCGAGCGCGGCATGGCGCTGCTGAACGACTGTCTGAAATAAAAATCACAATACATCACACGATCAGGAGGAACATCATATGCATATTCTTGACACTCTGAAGGAACGCGGATTCATCGCCCAGGTAACCTTTGAAGACGATCTGTACAAGCAGCTGGAGCGCGAATCCACTCCCTTCTACGTGGGCTTTGACCCCACCGCCACCAGCCTGCACTTCGGCCACTTCATCCCCATCATCGCCATGGCGCACATGCAGCGCGCGGGCCACAAGCCCATCGCCCTGGTGGGCGGTGCAACGGCCATGATCGGCGACCCCAGCGGCAAAACCGATATGCGCAAGATGATGACCGTGGAAACCATCGATCACAACGTCGCCTGCATCAAGTCTCAGCTGTCCCGCTTTATCGAGTTTGGCGACGACAAGGCGCTGATCGTCAACAACGCCGACTGGCTGCGCGGCCTGGGCTATATCGATTTCATCCGCGATATCGGCTCGCTGTTCTCCGTCAACCGCATGCTGACGGCCGAGTGCTACAAGCAGCGTCTGGAGCGCGGCCTGACCTTCCTGGAGTTCAACTACATGCTGATGCAGAGCTACGACTTCCTGCAGCTCTTTAAGCACTACGGCTGCCGTCTGGAAATGGGCGGCGACGATCAGTGGAGCAACATGCTGGCCGGCGCGGATCTGATCCGCCGCAAGGAGCATGAGGACGCTTACGCTTGCACCTTTAAGCTGCTGATGAACCACGAAGGCAAAAAGATGGGCAAGACCGAAAAGGGCGCGCTGTGGCTGGACGCCAATCTGTGCTCCCCCTACGAGTTCTATCAGTACTGGCGCAACATTGCCGACCAGGATGTAAGCAAATGCCTGGCGCTGCTCACCTTCCTGCCCATGGACGAAGTGCGCCGTCTCAGCGCCCTACCCGGGCAGGAAATCAACGAGGCCAAGAAGGTGCTGGCCTTTGAGTGCACCAAGCTCGTCCATGGCGAGGAAGAAGCCACCAAGGCTCAGCAGGCGGCCAGCGCGCTGTTTGGCGGCGGCGCTGCCTCCCAGGATGTACCCACCTTCAATATCACCCGCGATTTGCTGTCTGCCGACGGCCGCCTGACCACGCTGCTCAACAGCTGCGGTCTGTGCACCAGCCGCGGTGAAGCCCGCAAGCTTGTGCAGCAGGGCGGCGCTACGGTGGGCGACAGCAAGGTAACGGATATCGATTTCGTCATCACGGCGGATATGATCGGCTCCGACGGCCTGCTGCTGCGCAAGGGCAAGAAGAGCTACTGCCGCCTGGTGCTGATCTAAGCCTCCCTCATGAACAGCTACAAAACCATCAAGCAGCCCGCGCGTGAGGAATATGTAATCAACAAAAGCCGCTTTATCGGCCATGCCTGCCCCTGCCAGACAGAGGAGCAGGCGCTGGCCTTTTTGAAGCGCATCCGCGAAGAATACCGCGACGCTACGCACAATTGCTATGCCTATGTCATCGGCGAAAATGCCGGCATCATGCGCTACAGCGACGACGGCGAGCCGGGCGGCACGGCGGGTCTGCCCATGATGGAGGTGCTCAAGGCCCGCGGCGTAGTCAACCTGTGCGTAGTGGTTACGCGTTATTTCGGCGGTATTCTGCTGGGCGCAGGCGGGCTGGTGCGCGCCTATTCGCACAGCTGCGCGCTGGCGCTGGATGCGGCGCAGGTATCCATCATGGAGCTGACGCAGCGCGTGCTGTTCGACGTACCCTACCCGCTGTGGGATAAATTCAGCTACGCCCTGCAATCGCTGCCCTGCATATTGGAGCGCAGCGAGTTTCAATCCTCCGTGGATGCAACGCTGCTGATTCGGGCCAGCGACCTGGAACGCGTAACGCAGCAGATCACCGCCCTGTCCGACGGCAAGATCGATTTTCTGCCCACGGACGAGCTGTTCTATCCCTGGCCGGAACCCTGAAATATAACCCGCACAAATGCGCCCCGCAGACAAGTTGATTTGTCCGCGGGGCGCTGGTTTATATCTCGTTTTATTCTGATAATACATACTTTTCAATGGCCTGCGCAAGGCCGTCCTCGGTATTAGGAGCCGTCACCTGCCAGGCAGCGCGCTTGACATCCTCCATCGCGTTGCCCATAGCCACAGGATAGCCAGCGCGCCGGAACATGGGCAGGTCGTTGTCATAGTCGCCAAACACCATCACGTTCTCCAACTGGATGCCATAAAACGCGGCCAGCTCTGCCAAGCCCGTTCCCTTGTCCACGCCCTGTGGCATCACTTCCAGGTTCAGCCCGCCCGAGGTTGTAATATACGCACCGGGCACCTGCTGCAGCTCAGCGCGTGCGCGCTCCCGCATTTCCTGATCCGGGAATTTAAACAAAAACACCTTGTAAACCGGCTGATCCAGCATGGCGCGGATGTTTTCCGCACCGCAGATATGCTGCACATGATAATCCCGCAGCATCACCTGGGTGATCTGCTGAAAATACCCGCCGCCATCGCCGTTGGCTTCATGCCGATCCATAAATGCGCCGGGCATGGTGATGCGATACTGAATCGGATAACGCTCGGCAATCTCCTGCGCCATGCGAGCTGAGGCAGCATCCAGCAGATGTTCCCCCACCATGCGCTGAGAAATACCATCAAATACCGAGCCGCCGTTGGAGGCGATAATCGAGCAATTCAGCCCCACGTCGCGCGCCAGGGCGCAGCAATGCGTATGAAAGCGCCCGGTGCACATGGTGAATATCACGCCCTTTTCCTGCGCCTTCCTGAGCGCGCTCAGCGTGCGCGGGCTAATCCTGCCCTGGGCATCCAGCAGCGTTCCGTCCATATCGGATGCGATCAATCGTATATCAGGCATGGTTTTCTCCTTTATCCTTGGTTAATCAGTTTAAAACGGCGGGTCAATGCGTATATCCAGCCCGTCAATCTCCGGCATCGCGCCCTGCGTATCAATCAGCAAGCGCGTGGCGCACAGCATCAGCCGACCCTTGCCATATTCGCGGTTGGCCACGCGATCGCCATACAGATCATCGCCAATGATGGGATGCCCCAGAAAGCTCAAATGCGCGCGAATCTGATGCGTGCGCCCGGTATGCAGGATCACGCGCAGGCGCGAGGTTGCGCCCGCCTGGATGGTTTCATATTCCGTTTCGATGGGCTTGGCCTGCGGCAGCGTCTTGGCAGTCACATGCACCACCGCACGAACAGGATCCTTGATCAGAAAGGCATGACAATCCGCCTGCGCGGGCTGTGGCGTGCCCAGCACCAGACACTGATACTCCTTGCGCCCGGTGCGGCGGGCAAACATCTCCTTTAAGGCATTTTCAGCCATGTCGTCCTTGGCCAACGCAATCAGCCCGCTGGTTTGATAATCCAGCCGATGGCACAACCGGGGCTGATACGCACCCTGGGCATGCAGCGCCGCCCAATCCGTCACCGTCATGCTGTTGTAGCGGTCAGCGTCGGTCGCCAGCCCAGCAGGCTTATTCAGGATCAGCAGATGCTCGTCCTCATAAACAATCGGAATCTGCATTTCATAAGGGGTAAACACCGCAATCTGCGCGCCAGGCAGCGCGCGCGTATCCCGCGGGGTACGCTGACCGTTCATTTTTACGTCCCGCGCGGCAAAGGCCGCGCGGCGCGCCCGCTCAGGAAGCAGCGGCAGCGCATGCGCCAAATACTTGTCCAGCGTCATGTCGGGCAGGTTGTCCGGCACGGTCAATGTGTATTTCTGCACGCGCACGCCCCCCTTCATATTCTGAATTCTTATTATATGTAAAATGCGCCCTGCCTGTCAAGCGCGGAAAAAGCAGCCCGCAACAGCGCAGTCCACAATCCATCCAAGCAGCGAGGCGGGAATGATATACCGGCTTTTTTTCACCCCAGCCGCCGCCAGATACAGCGCGCAGGTATACAGCACCGTTTCGCCCGAGCCCATCATGGCGCTGGCAACCAGCCCCGTGCGGCTGTCCGGGCCATACTGGCGCAGGATATCCGCCAGCATTCCCAGCGAAGCCGAGCCGCTCAATGGGCGCAGCAGCAGCAACGGCATTACCCCTTCAGGCAACCCCAGCCAGGCAGCTACAGGCGCTAACGCGCAGCACAGCGCATGCATCAGGCCGCTTGCCTCCAGCATACGCAGGGCAACGAAAATCGCCGCCAGCCCAGGCAGAATGCGCATCGCCGTCTCCATGCCCTCCTGCGCCCCGGCGGTAAAGGCTGTATACACCTCAACACGGCGAATCATCGCAATCACAATGGCAATCGCCAGCAGCCAGGCCGTCATTGGCGGCGCTTCCTTTCGCACAGCCAGCACACTGCCATGCCCACCGCCGTGGCCGACGTGCTGGCAACAAGCGTAGGCAGGACGATGGTTTCCGGCGCGGCGCTGCCCGCCGCATAGCGCATCGCAATCACCGAGGATGGGTACAGCTGCACGGAGGTTGCATTGATCACCAGCAGCATGCACAGCGGTGCGCTGGCGGCAATCTGCCCAGCGGGCTGCAATAGCCTTGCTGCGCGCAGCCCCATGGGCGTAGCCGCATTGCCCATGCCCAGCATATTGGCCGATAGGTTCAGTGCCGTCGCGCCCAGCGCATCCTCGCCAGCCTGACTCCCAAACACCCAGCGCAGCGGCCTTTTCAGCCAGCGCACCAGCGCACGCACGGCCCCAGCCTCCTCCAGCAGCTTCATTACTCCACCGAAGAGCATAAAACCGCCCAGCAGCCCCAGCACGGTTTGCAGCGCATCCCCGCCCGCCTGCACGGCTGCGTGCGCAACGGCATCCAGATTACCCCCAATCGCCGCGTAGCCAAACGCCGCCGCGATCATGATGCAAAAAACCGCGTTCATGCTTTTCACCGCCATAAATGAACAGATTTTGAACGTGCTGTAAAACTTTCTATAAACTGTCAATTTGCATTGACAGAAGGCTGAATCTACCTGTAAAATAAAATCGCGCCGTGAAGAAACGCCGCATCTTCTTCAAAGCCGCATTTTCTTCAAAGGAGGAAAACCGCCATGAAATCTACCGGTATTGTACGCAAATTGGACGAGCTGGGCCGCGTTGTGCTGCCCATTGAGCTGCGCCGCACCATGGACCTGAACATCCATGACACGGTGGAGATTTTCGTTGAGGACGATAAAATCATCCTGAAAAAGTATCACCCCGCCTGCATCTTCTGCGGGGACGCGCGCGACGTAACCACCTTCAAGGGCAAGCTGGTGTGTGTCAACTGCCTGCGTGAGCTGCAGGGTCGTTGACCGTTCAATTTGTATTATGACGTGCCGCAGAGCAATATGCAAAGGGGCTGTCTCATGGTAAGTGAGACAGCCCCCGCTTTTTTGTTTTGGATTACTTGTGCATCACGATGGCCTTGCCTGTGCGGATGGCTTCGCACAGCTCCGCATAGCTTTCGACCTTCTTTTCCAGGGCGATATACCCGCGCGCAGTCTCATCCACATGGTGCGCGTCCGAGCCGCCCGTCATGGGCATATTGTGCTTTTGGGAATAGGCCAGGGCCATATCGTTTTCCTCCTGGCTGGAATTGCCGCCATTGAACACCTCGATAGCGTCGGCAATGCCCTCGCGCTCCACATAAGGCTTTTTGATATACCAAGCGCGGCGATAGGGATGCGCACGCACCAGAATGCCGCCCGCAGCATGCACCGCATCGCGGTACTTTTCAATGTCGTAACGCTCAAGCCACGGATGATCGTACAGGAACTGCGGGCTCAGACCCAGCGTCAGGTAATCCTCGGCGTTGTCCTGATAAGTCAGCTCCCATCCGCAGTAAACCGTCAAGCCCAGCTTTTCGCCTGCTTCCAGCGCGGCGTAATAGCCAGCCAGTTGCTTTTCCACGCGGCGGTTCCAATCGGTCTCGGGCTCGGCATGGGACTGCACGTTCATCAGATGATCAGTTACCACCACGCCTGTAAAGCCCTTTTGCCTATAGGCGGCCACCATGTCCGCCGCCGGGCTTCTGCCGCAGCGGCTGGTATCGCTGGTGTGCATATGCAGCTCATAATAGTACATATTACTTGCCCGCCACCGTCATTTCGCCCACATCCACAGAGGGGCTGCCGTAGCTGGAACCAAAGAACTCCAGATCGCTGCCAACCTCACGGATATTCTTGAGCATGGTATAGAAGTTGCCCGCCACGGTAATCTGCTCCACCGCGCGGCCCTTGCGGCCGTTCTCGATGGTGTAGCCCTTGGACAGCAGGGAGAAATCGCCGCTGACTGGGTTGGCGCCCGCGTGCATGCCGCTCATTTCAGTGATAACCAGACCCTCGCCGATGGAGGCCATCATTTCCTCCAGCGTGCGCTTGCCGGGCTTAAAGTAGAAGTTGCTGGGCTCCACGGTAATGGGCGAAGCATAGCCATACTTGCTGGCGTTGCCGGTGCTGCGCACGCCAGCCTTACGCGCGGTCTTGAGGTTGTGCAGCAGGGTGGTCAGGCGGCCGTTTTCAATCACAGCCTTCACCTGGGTGGCCACACCCTCCGCGTCAAAGGGAGAGGAAGCCTCGCCGCCCTTGAGGTGCGGATCATCCATCAGGGTGACGCACTCGGCGGCAATCGTCTCGCCCTCGCGGCCAGCCAGCAGAGACATGCCCTGCTGCGCCTGATCAGCGGAGAAGATATCGCTAAAGGTAGCCAGCAGATCAGGCATGCAATGCTTATCAATAATCAGCCGATAGGTGCCGCTGGGCACGGGGGCGGCATTCAGATTGAACAGCGCCTCTTCCACCGCTTCATCAGCCATTTTCTTGGGCGATATTTTGCTGAAATCACGGTCGCACGCCAGACCCATGCCGGTGGACACACGCTCGCCATCGCGGGCAATGACGGAAATATACGCCACAGCCATATTGTCGCGGCTGCTCAGATCCAGACCATAGCTGTTTACGATATGCACAGCGGAGGAGCTGGTCGAAATCATGTTGCGCTGTACCTGCTTAATGCGCGGATCGCCGCTGTTCATGGCGCACTTTTCGGTTTCCAGCAGAAGCTTAAGCTTTTGCTCCTCGGTCACTTCGTCCAGAGAGGGCGCGTAGTTATCCACCTGGGGATAGCTTTCATCGCCATGGTAGATTTCCTGCACCGCGTCATCCTCCACCAGTTCGGCGCTTTCGATGACGGCGCGAATCAGCATGGCAATCGCATCGTCATCGTAGGCTTCAGTGGAAGCGTAGCCCATCTTGCCATGATACAGACCGCGCAAAGAAAGGCCGCTGCGGCTGCTGACGGCATAGTCCGTAATCTCTCCCGTGGTGCTCATCGCGCGGAAGCTGTCATGATCCGACGTATATACTTCGGCCGCCTCTATGCCGCCTTCCAGCGCGGCCTTGAGCAGCTTTTCAATAAATACATTCTTTTCCATTTGCATTTCCTCCTTAGCGGCCGCCCACGGTGATGGAGCTGACGCGGATCATGGGCTGACCGACGTTGGTGGGCACACTGCCGCTGAGCGAGCCGCACATACCCTGGGCCATCTGCATATCCTTGCCCACGCGGTCGATCTTGGTCAGGATCTCGCTGCCGCGGCCAATCAGGGACGCGCCGCGCACGGGATGGACGATCTTGCCGCCCTTGACCAGATAGCCCTCGCTGACGGCGAAATTGAACTCGCCCGTGGCGGGATTGACCGAGCCGCCGCCCATGGATTTGGCGTACAGGCCGTCGCCCATGGTTGCGATGATTTCATCGTTATCGTCATTGCCAGCAGCAATGTAGGTATTGCGCATGCGGGAAGTGGGCGCGAAGGAATAATCCTGACGGCGCGCGCTGCCGGTGGGCTGCATTTGCATGCGGCGGCCGTTCAGGCGGTCAATCATATAGTTCTTGAGCACGCCATTTTCAATCAGCACCAGTCTGGTGGTGGGCGTGCCTTCGTCGTCAATGTTCTCGCTGCCCCATTCGTTGGGCATGGTGCCATCGTCAATGGCCGTTACACAGTCCGCCGCGATCTTCTGGCCAAGTTTGCCCGCAAATTCGCTGGCGCCGACGGCCACGCTGGTGGCCTCCAGGCTGTGGCCGCAGGCTTCATGGAAGATGACGCCGCCAAAGCCGTTATCGATGACCACGGGCATGATACCCGCCGGGCAGACGGGCGCGTGCAGCATGGTGATGGCCTGCTTGGCCGCCTTGTGCGCCACCGCCTCGGGATCAATGCGGCTGTCGAAGATTTCAAAGCCCTGCAGCGCGCCGGGATTGGAGGTGCCGGTCTGGTTCTCCGTACCGTTGCTGGCGATGGCGGAAATGGACATGCGGGTGTAGACGCGGGTATCGCTGGTATACAGGCCGTCGCTATTGGCAATCCACACGCGCTGCTCGCTGTCGGTATAACGGATCATGCCCTGCACAACCTCATCATACTGGGACAAAACGCCCTGCGCCGCGCGCATTTTTTCAATTTTGCGCGCCGTTTTCACCTGCGAAGGCAGGATGGCGATGGGATGGCAGTTGACATATTCCATCGCGCGCAGCGGCTGTGCGGTCACGCAGCTGTCGGCATGCAGCGCGCTGGCGGCGCGGCGGGCGCAAGCCAGCAGGCCCTCGCGGGTGGTGTCATTGGTGTACACATACACCCCGCGCAGGCCCAGATACACACGAACGCCCGCGCCATGCAGGCGGCCGCTGTTGATGCTTTCCACCTTGCCAGAGCGCATCATCACGCCGTTATTCAGTCTATCCTCATAGAAAATCTCGGCAAAATCGCCGCCGGTAGACAACGCGCAGTCGATAACCTCCTGCGCAATTCTTTGATCCAGCATGTTTACCTCCTGTTATTCCTTTGATGTTATAAAAACCGGCTGAGCGGCATCAGCGCCCACGGGCATGCACTTCATGCCCAGGCGCTGCGCCTCCCGGAGGGTTTCTTCATTGGCGGATACGCACAGGCACTCGCCGCAATCCATATGCAATCGCTTGGCCGCGGCTGATAGCTCACCCGTAGCCGCATCAAACAAATTGCGCAGCTTCAGCCTGCGCAGCAGCGATTCTGCATCAGACACCGCGCTAACAGCCGCAACGGGCAGCCCCTTCTCCTGATACGCCTGTATGAAAGCAATGCCATCGGGCAACAGCAGCTCATCCTGGTGCTGTTCAATCTCCTCTTCCAGCAGATCTCCCTGCCGGGCAAGCAACGCCAGCTTTTCGGCCGGCTGATATAAGCGATGCGAGCGGGTCAGCATAATTTCAAGCGCCTGAGGCGCACGCGCGTGCGCCATCCTGTGCAGCAAGTTTTCATCGCATTGTATTCCCTGTTCTCTTGCCGTTTGACTCCAAGCCCGGATGCGGCACTCGCGTGTGGTCAGCAGCGTGCCTTCCAGATCGAAGATCACAGCCTTGGTCACCCGATCATACCATCCTTTCCAAATTGATATCAATATTATAACATATGTTCTCCATCGATTCAACCGCTAAAGCCGCTTGACAGGCAGGAGGCAAAAACGTAAAATGCAGATGAATTCCTGCAAGGAGGCAAATGCATGAAGGTATACAACAAACTGGTGCGCGACCGCATTCCCGATATCATCCGCGCGGACGGTCATATTCCCCAATGCGAAACATTGGATACGGCGCGTTATCTGGACGCGCTGGAACAAAAGCTGCTGGAAGAGGCCGCCGAATATCGCCAAACGCCCTGTATGGAGGAAATGGCCGACCTGATGGAAGTGATTGAAGCCATCTGCAAGGCACGCGGCTTTGATCCCGCCGCCCTGCAAGCCGTCAAGCAGGAAAAGGCCGCCAAGCGCGGCGCGTTTGAAAAACGTATTTTTCTGCACGCCGTGGCAGAGCCGGATGAGCTTTTAGACCGTTAATGCATGCACCCGCTGCGATTGGGAGACAATACCTTGCGATAGCCACACTATCAAAGCATTGCAAGGAGGCAACGGCATGTATACCATGATTCCCTTTCACGGCAGAATGCGCCGCGCGGGCGATTCCGCGCTGGACGATCGCTTTTTCCGCTCCCTGTTTGACATGAGCGACTGGATGGGCAGCGCTGGTTTCCGCGTGGATATCCGCGAAAACGACGCAAGCTATCTTTTGGAAGCCGAGCTGCCCGGCGTGGATGAAAAAGATATCGACCTGACGGTAGAAGATCACGAAATGACCATCAGCGCTAATCTGAACGCCGAGCGCCAGGATGACCGCAACTGCTACAGTGAGCGCCGCTGCGGCCACGTCAGCCGCACATTCAGCCTGGAAGGCATCGATGAAAGCCACATCATCGCCAGCCACAAAAACGGCATTCTCTACGTCACCCTGCCCAAGCTCAAGCCCCAGGAAAAGACAAACGCCCGCCGTATCCGCATCAACGCCAACTGCGGACAGTGCGAGCATCACGACGAAATTCAGTAATTATCCGGAAACATAAAAGCGCCGCAGATCGTTCGATCTGCGGCGTTTTCATTTAGCCCTTAGGGCTGCACGTCATCGCGATACGCATCCTCAATGGCTTCCGCCCAGCTGACGCGCTCACTCACCTTGAAGCTCTTAAGCCGCTTGGTGTAGTAATCATTGTAGTTATTGGAATAAACCGGGATGGCCGGCAGCACCTCAGCGTAGCGCTCCTGGAAAGCAATCCACTTGCGGCAGTAGCCCAGCAGATCTCCGGGAACGGTGCTGCTCATATCCTTGGCCAGCTGATACAGCTCTTCATCCGCGATGGCGGTGCGATTGCTTACGCCCTGCGCCGCATCATCCGGAGAGAAGGTGGCCGACGGATCGAAGCATACGTTAAAGTTCGTCGCCAGGTAGATCATGTCGCAGTCGCGCGCTTCCTGACGATAATAGAGCTTGAGCAGCTCAGCCATGGGCTTAGCCTGCAGCGTCAGCTCAATGCCAACCTGCGCCAGATTCTCAACCATATGAGCCTGCAGCGCATCGGCAATGGTATTGCCTTCGGGATAGACCAGCGAAAGCTTCAGCTGCACGGTCTGATCGCCCACCAGCTTTTCCCGGATGCCATCGGCGTTCAGCGCCCAGCCATCCTGATCCAGCAGCGCCTTGGCAGCATCCAGATTCAGCGCATAGGTGGCCACATTGGCCAGGCTCAGGCTGTTCCAATCGGCCATAGTGGCGTTATAAGCGGCCTTTTCCTCATCACTGGCGGCATTGCTTACGCGCGCCACAGGAGCGGCCATCTTACCGCTGACCAGCTGATAGACCCACTGGCCTACGCCATAGTAACCATCCACACGCTGACCATTCGCGCCAACATAGCTGCTGACGATCGCGTCACGATCGGTGCAGTAGGCAATCGCCTGGCGCACCGCCTGGCTGCTGACCGCGCTGCTTTCACAGCAGAAGCTGATCATGCTCAGACCCGTGCGAGGATAAGAAACCTTGGCATATGCGTAGGGCAGCTTGTTGCCCTGTTCCACCGCGGAAGCGGAGGTCACCTTGGTCAGCAGATCCACCGTGCCGTTTTTCAGCTCGTCGATCATGGTATCGTTGCTGACAGTCTTGAACACAATGCGCTTAATGGGCACCGTGTCGCGTTCCGCCGGTTTGTAATTGCGGTTCAGTTCAAACTCAGCCTGCGCGCCGTCATAGGACACCAGCGTATACATACCGCTGACCACAGAAGGATGGGTAACGTAGCCCGTCTGCGCATCCAGCATGGTGCCGCGCAGCACATCAGCCGTGAAGGCGCCGTCGATATACGCGCCTTCGCCGTCATCCTTCACCTGGCAGCCGGGAGCGATCACGCTGATGGGATAGGGCGCGTAATCCAGCAGACCCAGCTCATAGAAGAAGGGACGATACTCCGCGCTGACCGTGATGGCCAGGTGGGAATCGTTAAGCACGCGCACGCCCTTGAGAGCCTTCGCGCCGTCCTTGTAATCCGCCGCGCCCAGCAGGCACGCGCCGCCATCGGCCGCGCCGCCGATTTCCGCCATCTGAGCGGAAGCGTTCAGCAGGATAGAGAATGCATAGTCGCGCGCCGTAATCGGCGTGCCATCGGAGTAACGCAGATCCTCGCACAGGGTCAGCGTATAGGTGCGATTGCCCTGGCTATCCTCGGTTTTCACCAGGCTGGTAACCACACGGTCATTAAGTACGTAGCTGCCCTCATCGCCGTTCCATTTTACCAGATGATAGCCGTGCAGCAGCGTTTGCACATCCAGATCGCTGGTATTGCTGCCAAACGCCGGGGAGAAGAAGTTGCCGCTCAGGGCCGTGGTGGAACCCACCACCAGTTTGTTTTCCCGTCCGGCCGCCATCGCACCTACCGTACAGAACGCCAGCACCAGTGCAAGAAAACATGCCATTATTCTTTTCATGGTTCTTTTCCTTTCTCTGTATCGGACAAATGTTTTCAAGTCTCTGTGAATCTCTCATTCAGGGATCTCCCCCGGCACGCATTGCTGCGTGCCGGAGGGAAATCCGCTTATTCGAAGCATTCGCCAGCGTTCAGATACGACTTGAAGCCAAGGCTCGTATCTTCATCGGGAATCACAATTTCGCCATCGCCTACGTAGACAACCGCGAGCTCCAGACCATGAGAAGGCATCCGGCCAGCGATCACATCAATGCTGGGCGTGAAGCCGGGGATGATCGGGGACGGCACGTTGTAGGTGCTGTTGAACCAATACGTCCAGGTGTAATCCTCGTGCGCCATGGTGCCATCCTGGTAGATGTAGTGAATGGTCAGACGGTAGGCAATGCGATGATAGTACACATCGATTACCAGATCATGCGCCGGCATGGTGCCGGAGATGCGAGCCTGACTCATATCGTCCAGGATGATGCCTTCGCGCTCGGGCGATTCAACATCATAAGGCTGCTTGTAATAGAGCGTCGCAACATAATCCGGGAAGGCCTGTTCCATCTTGGTATCGCCCAGCTTATGCTGCCAGTAATGAATCGTCAGCGTGTAGGTCTGCAGGTTGTTCACGATGTCGCAGTGGCTTTCGTCCTTCGTCTCATAGGCGGTGTCGTAGCCGGTTACGGGCTCCTCAACCACCCAGTAGAAGTACTCGTTGTCCTGCATATCGTGCGCCGGCAGATGATCGAAGCTGTAGCGCCAGCCGCTGTTCTGCGTGACCGTCACAGTCCTGATCAGCTCGGCAGCTCCGCCGCGGCCCAGGCTGCGCATCAGGTTGACCGTAACGCTTTCGGTTCTGGTGTCGTACAGATTGTCCAGATCGTTCCAGATCTTCTGGCCAGCCATGCTCTTGGCCTCATCCACGGGGATGGGCTCCTCGCCGGGCTTGCCATTGGGAGCCGTGACAATGTTCTTCAGCCCCGTATTGCCCAGGTCGTTTTCCGTGATGGTATACTGGGCGTAAAGGATGATAGAATCACCGTGCTGCGTTTCCTTGTCTGCGGGGTTCAGCACCTTGGTAATCGTCGCAACCGTCTTATCCGCGTTGAGCGTGTAGCCATCGCCTTCCGTGAAGACTGCGCCGGGCAGCTTTTCGGCAACGGGGATATCCGTCTGTGTCACATTGCCTTCGTTGGTCACCGTGATCTGGAATTTGGCAGTTTCGCCCAGCTTGAACTTTTCGCCCGAAGCCGGCCGGTTAATCAGCTGCTTTTCGATCTTCAGGGTATAATCGGCGTCCTCGATGTCATTGGTGCCCTTGCTTGCGTCGATCGTCTTGTCGCCCACCGTGATGGTCGCCACGTTCTCGTACTTGTAGCCGCTGTCGATCACGATATTCTTGATATCGTCTTCGGTCACAATGTGGTAGGCGTTGATGATTACCGTAGTGGGCTCCTCGCCCTCAACGCTGGCAGGCATGTTTTCGATCTTCGCATGATGCTCATCCACCACCGTGTAGCCGTCGCCAGGTACGATCACCGCAGTGGGATCATACACTTCAACCAGCTCCAAGGTATCAAGGGTGATGTTGCGCACCGTGATCTTGAAGTAGATGCGATCGCCCAGAGCATACTTGGTGCCAGGCTCGTGACCGTCAATCTCCTTATCGGGCTGCGTGGGATGCTCGGAGGTAATGGTCAGGCTGCCGGGCGTACGCTTGAACGTATAGTTCTCGGTTACATCGACCGCGTTGCCATTACCATCATTGTTGAGTACAGTGGGCTTACGATCATCGCCATGCGGGCCATCCCACACAAAGTCGCCGGGATGTTCGCCAACATATGTGCCTTTAGCAATATGGATGACGGTGCCTTTACTGATATAATCCTCACCCTTCAGTCCTTTTGCTACAATCTTGATCGTCTTAGGCTCCTCAGCGCCATGCGCGTAGGCCTCGTCAGTCGTAATTTCAGTTGTTTCTACAACCTGCTCCTGACCATTATACACGCGCTCGGATTTAGGACCGATCAGCTCGATCTCGATCTCCGCCTTTTCAATCTTAAGCTCGCCGGCTTCCACCGTGATATCGTAGTTTTCGGTTACGTCCTCCTCGCCCGCCTTGATGATTACATCCTGTTCGTTGACAGCCGTATACGTGCCGACGTACTTTCTGCTTTCCGTCTTCGTCGTGCCGTCATCGTATACCACGTTCAGGCTTTCGGTATGGCCAGGCAGAAGCCCGCTGTTTTCGGCTGCGGTTTCAATGGTGTATTCCTTACCATGCTCATCCGCCACCGTATGCTCTGCAGCGTCGTAGGTGAAGCTCTCGCTGTTTACCGTGACCTGCACCGGGCGCTGGGTAATCGTCAGCGTGCCCGCTTCCTGGATGATGCTCGCGTACTGAGACTCATTCTCCACGGTCAGCGTCACGATTTCGTTGTTGCCGTCCGCGGTGTCGGATACGTTCTTCACCTGCTTCGTGATGACCGCCGTCACCTCGTCGCCCGTGCTCAGCGTCGCGCTGTCGCCGGCGTTTACGGTGTAGCTCTCTTCGCCATACGTCACGGTGTATCCGCCGTCGCTGTGCTCCGCGTCATCATACGTCCAGCTGTTGCTGTTCGCCACAACCTTCAGCGCCTTCTTGGATTGGATGATCTCCAGCGTGCCGCACACGTACTTGATCTCATAGTGGCTGGTCACGTCCTTGCCGTCCGCGTCCTCGATCTTCGCAGCATCCGGTACCAGCTCGTTTTCGTACCTGCCGACGTTGGTCTGGCTGCCGTTGATGGTTACGTTAGTGATCTCGTGGCTGTCCGCCAGCTCGCCGGCCGTGTAGCCGTTCTCGCCGTGCGGCTGTCCGTCGTACTCAATGCCGAGGTTATCCTTGGCCGTGATGATCAGACGGATGCTGGTCGGGGTGTCGTTGTCGTCGCCGTCCTTGGGATCGTCCGGCTTCGGGTTCGGGTTGTCCGGATCCTGCTTGGGCGTGGTGCCATGTACCGTCGCCGCGTTGTGGACGGTTCCGTACTTGCCGCTGCCCAGGTCGCTCTCCTGCACCTTGTAGGTGTAGGTGATGACCACGTCATCCGCGCCGGGAGCCATGTCGGGCAGCTCGATCTCGTTATTCTCGTTGAGCGTGTAGCCGCCCGCGATTTCAACCGCGCCGCTGTCTACGTTCGCCTTGGTCAGCAGCGTGTCGGTGACCCTGATGACCTTGACCGTCACGTTGTTGTCCGCGCCGACCTTCACCGTCAGCGTGTAGGTGATCTTCTCACCCAGCGCGTAGGACGTGCCGTTCTTCGGATCGCCCTCCACAGCCTTGACGATTTGCAGCGTCGCCTTCGGGGCGGCGATCGGGTCGTCGGTTTCAGGCTGGTTGGGATCGGGATCGACGCCCGGGCCCTTGCCGGTGACGGTTGCGTCGTTCACGACCTTGCCGGTCAGAACGTCCGCTTCCGTTACCACGTATTCGACCTTCACGGTGACCGACTCGCCCGGCTTCAGCTCGGCGATGACGGCCTTGCCGCTTACCACCGTGTAGCCCGCGCCGTCCTTAATGACCGCGCCTGCGAGGTTATCGGCCACTTCGATGCTGGTAACCGTCAGGTTGCCGTCGTTGGTCACCACGATGTCATAGGTGATCGTCTCGCCCAGCTCGTAGCCCTTCTCATTCTTGGGCTTGCTGGTCGTCGTCTTGGTGGAGATGGTGCTCGCCGTCGCATCGTCCGTGCGGTCGGTTACCTCAGCCTCGCCCTTCGGCGTGGCCTTGCCGGTCTTCACCTCGTCGCCTTCGTAATAGGTGTATTCGATTTCGTCGGCCTCAGCGGTCACCTTGTTGGTGATCGCAGCCTTCAGCAGGTCGGCTTCCGTCACGATGTATTCCACCGTGAAGGACTTCTCCTCGTTCACGGCCAGCGTTCCATAGGTCGGAATCTCGCCGGTCACGGTCGCGTCGCCGTTCTGCAGGAGGTCGGTGAAGTTCACATTGGTATACGGCACGTTGCCCGTGTTCTTCACCGTGATGGTGTAGGTGATCTTCGTGCCCAGCGCGGGCTTCGCGCCGGTGGCCTTGCTCTCCCAGTCGGAGGTTTTGGTCACAGTGAGCTTCACGTCCGGCGCGGTCAGCTTCGTCGTTTCGTCGCCGACCTCCTTGTCCGTGTCGTCCCACTTCACGTTCGCCTTGTTGCCCACCTTGCCCGCGAGGATGTCCTCGGAGGTCACGGTGTGCAGCGCCTTGATCCTGATCTCGCTCTTCGCGGCGATGATCGCGATCGTCGCCGTGTGTTTGTCCGCGCTCACGGTGTAGCCGTCGCCCGCCTGAATTTCGGCGTTCGCGTCGGTCACGATGACGTTCTCTACATCGTAGATGCTCACGTTCTTCACCGTGATGGTGAACTCGATCTCTTTGCCCAGCTTGTAGTTGCTCTCGATGTTCTCGTCCTCGGCCTTCTTGTCCGGGATGAGCTTGTCGCCGGTGATCGTCAGCGTGGCGTTCACGAGCGTCAAAGCGTAGTTGTCCGTCACATCGTTGCCCTCCGCGTCGAGGATGACGATGCGCGTCGCGCCCGCCTTCACGGCCGGTTTCAGCTCTTCTTCGTACACGCCCACATTCGTCTGGCTGCCGGTGATGTCCAACGTGGTTTCGTCCACATAGTGGCCGTCCACCAGACGCGCGGTGGTATAGCTCGTGCCGAGTTCGATCTCGCCCTTGTCGTTCAGCTTCGCGCCGTGCGGCTGGCCGTCGTATTCCACGGTGTTCGGCTCGGCGATGATCTTGACCTTCTTATCCTCGTCCTCGCTGTCGCCGCGCCTTGTGATCTTCAGGCCGGCATTCACGCGCGTGATGGTCTTGTACTGGTCGTTCACCACGGCGCCAGCCTCGTTGGTGATGGTCACGTTGGTGACGACGTTGTTGTCGTCCGCGCTGTCCGCAACGTTCGTTACGCTGCCATCCACCGTCGCCGTCACCTTGTCGCCGGTCGGCAGGGTTGCGAATTCGCCCGCTGCCACGGGGTAGTCCACACCGTTATAATTCACGGTGTAGCCGCCGTCGGAATGCGCCTGCCCGTCGTACTCCCAGGTGTGGCTGTTCGCGGTGACCTTGATTTCGGTTTCGTTCTTCTTGATCTCCAGCGTGCCGGGCACGTAGGTGATAACATAGTTCCTGGTTACGTCGTTGCCGGCAGCGTCCACGATCTTCGCGCCGCTGGGTACGAGCCTGTTCTCGTACTCGCCAACGGCGGTCTCGCTGCCGCTGATCACGACCGACTGCACCTTGTGGCCGTCCGCCAGATTCGTGATCGTGTAGCTCGTACCGGCCTCGATCTCGCCCGCCGCGTTCAGCTTCGCGCCGTGCGGCTGGCCGTCGTAGACAACGGTGTTGTTCGCCGCCTTCAGTTCGACCTTCATGTCGCCCGAGCCGCGCCGGGTGATCGTCAGCGCGCCGGGTACGTAGGTGATATCGTAGTTCGCGGTTACTTCGACGCCGTTCCCGTCCACGATGACCGCATTGCCGGGAACCAGCTTATCCGCGTACACGCCCGCGTCCGTTTCGCTGCCGTCGATGGCAAGCGTCTTCACGCTGTGACCATCCGCCAGATTCGTAACCGTGAAGCTCGTGCCGACCTCGATCTGGTTCGCGGCGTTCAGCTTCGCGCCGTGCGGCTGGCCGTCATACTCAACGGTGTTATCCGCGGCGGTGATCTTGACCTTCTCCTCGCCCGCGCCGCGCTTGGTGATCGTCAGCGTGCCGGGGATGAGGGTGACGGTCTTGTACTGTCCCTTCGTATCCTCGCCCGCGGCGTTCACGATGGTCAGCTCGTCGATTTTGTTGTTGTTCGCCGCGCTGTCTGAAACGTTGGTCACCGTCTTAGTGATCTTCGCCTTCACAATGTCGCCGGTCGGCAGGGTCACGGTCTTGCCCGCTTCCACTTTGTACGTCTGGCCGTCGTATTCCACGGTGTATCCGCCGTCGGAATGGGGCTGGCCGTCATACTCCCAGGTGTGGCTGTTCGCGGTGACGGTGATGGCCTTCTCGTTCTTGGTGACCGTCAGCTTGCCGGGCTGGTAGGTGATGGTGTAGTTCTGGGCAAGCGTATTTCCCTTCAGGCTGTGGGCGGTGATCTTGTTGGCGCTTTCGCCGACAAGCGTCTGGCTGCCCACAACCGTCACGCTCGCAAGGCCTTCCTCGCCCACAAACGCGCCATTGGAGATCTCGTAGTCGTTCTTGGTCAGCGGCGTGCCGTCATACTGCTTGCTGGCGCTGGCCGCCGTCAGCTCGATTGCAACCGGCGTTACCGTCAGCGTACCAATAATGGGCTCGCCGAAGGTGTAGTTGTTGGTTACGTCCGTTTCGCCGCGCATGACCTTGTAGCTCGTTACCACGTTGTCGCTGCTGCCGACGTCGGTCTGGCTGCCCTCGACAACCGCGGTCAGCGTATCGCCTTCCACCAGCGCGCCCGCGTGGGTGTGGCCGTTATTCGTCAGCGGCGCGCCGTCGTAAACCTTTTCGCCGCTGTTCGCGGTGACGGTAATGGTCTTGCCCTCGCCCCCGCGCTTGGTGATGGACAGAGTGCCCTCGTCCTTGGAGATGGTATAGTTCTTCTCCTTGAAGTTCGCGCCGGGGGTGTAGGTGATGGCGTTGGTCACTTCGCCATCATCCACAAGGGTTACGCTGCCGGTGGCCGTGATGCCGGTCACCTCGCCCGCCACAAAGCCGTCGCCGGTCACGTCGACATCCGGCCTCGTCAGCGGCGTGCCGTCGTATTCCTTGCTCGCCGTCTCGGAGGTCAGCGTTACCTTGCGCGGGTTGATGGTCAGCTTGCCGTCGATGGAATTACCGAAGGTGTAGTTCTTCGTCACGTCTGTTTCGCCGCGCTTGACCGCGTAGCTCTTAACGACGTTCTTGCCTTCGTCGCCCACATTCGTGGCGCTGCCTTCGACGACCGCGGTCAGCACATCGCCTTCCACCAGCACGCCCTTGGTGTAGTCGAATCTGTTATCCGTCAGCGGGGTTCCGTCGTAGGTCTTCTCATTGCTGTTCGCGGTGATGGTGATCAGTTGCCCGGTAACCGGATTGATCACCAGCTTGCCGTTGTTCGCCGCGGTGACGATGTAGCGTTCGGTCGCGTCCACCGTGCCGACGGTATTCTCGGCGAAGTTCGCCGGGTACTCGCCCGCGTTGGTGCCCTTCGCGCCAACGGCGATGGCGGAGAAGTCCGCCGCGATCGTCTGATCGTCCTGATCCTTGTTTTCGCCCTTGACGGTGAAGCCGTTCACCTGCTTTTCAGTGCCGTCGTAGGTATAGGTTTCACTGTTCGCGGTCAGCTCTACGTTCTTATAGTAGTAGAACTCGATCACGTTCTTGCTCTGATCCGCGCTGATGGTCAGCTTCTTGGAATCCGCGCTCACGGGCGTATAGCCGTCAATCGCGGCGGGCACCTCGGTGACCTCCATGCCGACCATGGCGGTAAGCTTCTTCTCTTCGTGCGGCTGCACGGAGGTATAGTTGTTCCAGTAATAGCGAACGACGTACTCGTAGGTGTCGTTCAGCTCGTCGTGGTCGCCCTCGACGTCCTTGTTCCAATCGCCGAACTTAATGTTCGCGACGTTGGTCAGGCTGCCGTTGGCATCGCCCGCGTAGGCGTTCTCAACGTCCTCGGCCGTCACGGTATGCATGGCGGTCAGAACCACGCTTCCGCCCGCCGGGATGGAGGCGATTGTCGCCGTGTGCCCGTTATCGCTCACCGAGTATCCCGTGCCGGGCTGAATTTCCGCCATGCTGTCGGTTACAACGACGTGCGTGGCTTCGCCCTTGCTCACGTTCTTCACGGCAATCTTGTATTCGATTACATCGCCAACGGTGTAGTTGGTCTGTACGGATGTGGTTTCCTTCCCGGGATCGAGCGGATCCTCGCCCGTGATGGTCAGGGTGCTGTCGACCTTCTCAATCGCGTAGTTGGCCGTCACGTCGCCATTGGCGTTGGTGATCTTCGCGGCGGCAATCTGCGCAACCGCCTGATACACGCCGATCAGCGTCTGCGTGCTCTGGCCGTCATACAGCACATCTGCGTTCAGGGCATCGCCCGTCAGCAGACCTCTGTCGCCGTTCGCCGCTTCAACGGTGTAGCGCGCCACGTCGTCTGCCGGATGCGCCGCGGGGTTGGCGTAGTCGTAGGCGTACTCCAGCTTTTCGGCGTAGACCATCACCGGACGCTTGTTGATGACCAGCTCGCCGTCAGTCACCTTGAACGTCACGTTGGAAAAGTTGCCGTTCTTGTTCGCAAAGTCGGTATCCTTCAGACCCATCGCGTACGCGGTGTCGCTCGCGTTGGTGGCCTTTACCTCGGCGGAGCCGGTGAAGGTGAAGTCCGCTTCCTTATAAAGCTCGTTGCTGATGCTTACGTCGTAGCCCGTCACGGGGTGTTCCTTGCCGTCATACGTCACGGTATCCTTGTGACCCGTGATCGTCACGACCACTTCGTCCGTCACAGCCGTAATCATCAGCTTGCCGGGGGTCTTGGTGACGGCGTAGTTCTCGGTAACGTCCACGTTGTTCTCATCAAGAATCTTCACCGTGCCGGTGAACGCGCCTACGTACTCGCCCTTATCCGTGCCCTTGGCTTCGTAGGTCAGACCTTCATACCTGTGACCGGTCTTCAGACCAGCAACCGTGATGCCGGTGATGGACTGCTCTTTGCCGTTGTATACCTTCTCAGCGCTTTCGCCCGTGAAGGTCACGGTGAAGCTCGCGTTGGTGATGGTCAGCGTGCCGGGGGTCTTGGTAACGTTGTAGTTCTTCGTTACGTCGTTGCCCTGAGCGTCCTTAATAACCACGTCGCCGCTGAACGCGCCGTCGTAGCTGCCAACATTCTGGCCTTCCGCCTTATAGGTCAGGCCTTCGTATCTGTGACCCTCCACAAGGCCGCTCTGCGTGATGCCGGTAATGCTCTGCATGCCGCCGGTGTATGGGAGGGACTTGCTTTCGCCGGTGAAGGTCACGCCGCGCAGGGTAACGGTCAGCGCGCCCTTCACGCTGTCGGCGAAGGTGTAGCTGCTGGTCACGTCCGTTTCGCCGCGCATGACCTTGTAGCTCGTTACCACGTTGTCGCCGACGCCGACGTCGGTCTGGCTGCCCTCGACAACCGCGGTCAGAACGTCGCCTTCCACCAGCTTGCCCGCGTGGGTGAAGCCGTTATTCGTCAGCGGCGCGCCGTCGTAAACCTTCTCGCCGTTAGCGGCGGTGACGGTAATGGTCTTGCCCTCGCCCGTGCGCTGGGTGATGGACAGCTTGCCTTCATCCTTAGTGATGGTATAGTTGCTCTCTTTGTAGTTCGCGCCTTCGGTGTAGGTGATCGCGTTGGTTACTTCGCCTTCGTGCACGAAGGTCACGCTGCCAGTGGCCTTGACATCGGTCACCTCGCCCGTCACAAAGCCGTCGCCGCCCACGGTGACAACCGGCTTCGTCAGCGGCGTGCCGTCGTATGCCTTGCTCGCCGTCTCGGAGGTCAGCGTCACGGTGCGCTTGTTGATGTTCAGCTTGCCGTCGATGGAATTTCCGAAGGTGTAGTTTCCGGTCACGTCCACGTCGCCGCGCATGACCTTGTAGCTCTTAACGACGTTTTTGCCTTCGTCGCCCACATTCGTGGCGCTGCCCTCGACAACCGCGGTCAGCACATCGCCGTTCTTCAGCACTCCCTCGGTGAAGGTGAAGCCGATGTCCGTCAGCGGGGTTCCGTCGTAGGTCTTGCTGGCGCTGTTCGCGGTGATAGTGATCGTGTTTTCCGTGATCGGGTTGATCTTCAGAACGCCGTCCACGATATTGAACGTGACGTTCGTGAAGTTCTTATTCGTGTTCTCGAAGTCGCCCGCGGCGACGCCCACGGGGTATTCGCCCGCGTTCGTGCCCTTCGCAGTCCACGCGGCGGTTTCGGTCGCCTTGACGCTCTTGGTCACGTCGTACAGCGCGTTGTCAGCCGTCATGGACTTGTAGCCCTTGACGCTGTGCTCATTGCCGTCGTACGTCACGATGTCGCCGTTCTCCGTGACGGTGACGGTAACCTTGTCGGTCACGGGTGTGATCGTCACATAGCCGTCGATCACTGCCTTGATGGTCACGTCGTAGTTGGCGCTGGTGACGGTGAAGGAGTCCTTGGTCAGACCCATGGTCGTCGTGCCAACGTCCGTGCGCTTGGCGATGGCGAGTACATTGGGCTTGGGGCTGATCGTAATCTGACCCGGCCTGCCGGTGAAGCTGTAGTTGTAGCCGTTCGCCTCGTGCTGCGTGCCGTCGTACACAGCCGTTTCATTGACGCCCGTGATGGTGACGGTGGCCGAAGCCTTGTTGACGGTCAGGGTGCCGGGGTTATAGGATACATTGTAGTAGGAAGGAATAGCGCCGCCGTTGTATTTGACGGTATCCGTATCGATCACGTTCGGGGTACTGCCCGCGTTGGTGATGGTGGATTCCGTCGTCATGGAGAGAGTGAAGTTCTCCTTCGTGTCGCCGTTGACCAGACCCTCCATTGTGAAATCGGGCTGGGTCAGCGGCTGGCCGTCGTAGGTCTTCTCGTTGTTGTTCGCGGTGATGGTCAGGGGCACGGCGTAATAGACCGTGATGACATTCTTGGTTTCATCAGCCACGATCTCGATTTCCTGAGAGGGAGCATACCTGGCCACCACGGCGGCGGCATAGGCGGCATAGAGCGCATCGCTCTTGTTCGCCGTCAGCGTTTCGCCGATGGTCTTGGTGTCGGTCTGGTCTTCGGCAACCTTGACGGTGGTGCCGTTCAGGTAATGATGGATGGTGTAGCTCGCGGTGTTGAGCTTGAAGTACAGCTTCAGCACCAGCGAACCGTCGCCTGCGACGTTGCCGGACTCAACGTTGGCCGCGGACTTGTCGTAGACGTACTTGTTGTTATCCTTAGGCGCCTTATCGGCATCGGTCACGGAAACGGTCGTGTCCGTGGGGGCCGTGCGAGTTTCGTCCTTCTCGTTTGCCGTATTCGGATACGTTCCGTCCGTGTTCTGATAGTAGAACTCGACGGTGTACTTGGTGTCGGTGTTCGCCGTCCAGATGGCGTAGAGGACGTTGTCGCCGTCGTTGTTGTCTACCTGCACCTGCGTGTTGGGGGCGATGGAGCCTTCGCCCTTGGGGTTGGTGTCCCAGCCCTTGAAGGTGTAGCCGACGCGGGAGAAGGTAGTGCCGGGTTTGGTGGTGACGGTCGCGTTGTTGGCGAGGTTTTCAACCACGTCCTCGCCTGCGCCGCCGTTGGCCTTATAGGTCAGGGTGGTGCCAGCGGGACGCGCGCCCCACTTGGCGGTGAGGGTGATGACGTTCTGTTCATCAGCGTGATTGCTCTTGATCTGATACTTGTCGCGGGGCTGGTAGGTGGCCGCGCCGTCAGACCAGCCGAGGAAGTACTCGCCATCAGCAACCAGCTTGCCCGGGGACATGAGGTCAGCAAAGCTGTCCTCCGCGTAGGACTTGCCATCCACCGGAGCGGTTACGTCCTTCTTGACGGCATCGTATCAACTTTGAAGGTGCCGTCCTTGGTGTAGTAGGGGTAGAGGGTGACATCCGTTGTGATCTGGGTTTTGGGGTTGAAGGGCTCGCCGGTGCCATCCTTGCCGGTACGCCAGCCGCGCCAGGTATAGCCTTCGCCAGCCTGCGCCATGATTTCCGCCTGCTTTTCGTTCAGCGCGGTTTCAATCGTGTCGCCCTTCGGGACGTTGAGTGTAATCGATGAACCAGTAGTGCCTTCGATGGTCAGATAGATTGTGCCGTTATATACGGGCTTGTTCCACTTGGCATAGACCGTGACGTTCTGCGCGGGCATAGTCTTGCCGGTGAAGGTATATGCCTGTTCGCCCGCCGGGTCGGCATGCCAGCCGCCAAAGTCATAATCCTCCATGCCGGCGGGTTTGACAGTGGGCGTATAGCTTCCCGCGTCCGCAATGCTCTCTTCGAACTTCTTGGAAGCGGTGTTTACCGTCTGGCCGCCGCTCACATAGACGATGTTGTAGCTGTTGCGGGTGTAGTAGAACTTGGCGTTGTTATACCTTCCGCCTATCGAGGTACTTGGAGAGCTATTAAAAGTAAAGCCGGTAATCGGGTACTGATCTTCCACGGTTACGGTGTAGCCTGTGCCCGGGCTGGTATCCTTATGATGCAGCTTATAGGCGACGCCGCTAACCGTTGTTTCGCCGCTCTCGCCCGGAAGCACTTCTACATAGTAGTAGGCGGTTGAAGTGCCTTCACCTGTTTGCGGGCCATAGAATTTAGCGCCGTTCAGCGGCATGGTATCGATGCCGACCTGAGCCTTACCGCCAGAAGTCGCTACATACCAAGAGCTGCTCCCGTTATGGGTCGGCCACTTGTCACGAATGTTTGCCTCATACTTGGCGGTAATTCTATATTGTTGATATTCCGTTGGGTCGGTAAAATAACTACCTCTTGTATAGAACTTCACTTCATACACATTGCGCTTGTAGTACACGCTCACGATCGTCGAGCCGTCGCCCGCGATGGTCTGCTGCGCAATGGTCTGCGCGGTGAAGCCGGTATAGCTCTTCGCCGCCGCGCTGGTCTGCGCGCCGGTAGCGCCGGTCTTGGTTTCGGATTCCCTGTAGGAATACTCATTGTCATCGGCGTTTTCCAGCCAATGAATGACGGTGTAGCGCGTATTGGCATTGGCCGTCCAGACGGCATAGAGCGTCGGCGACTGATCGAGCTGATACCCGAAGGTGAACGCCGCGCCGCCCACGTCCTGCGACCAGTGGTGGAAGGTATAGCCGGGGCGGGTGGGGACGGCAGGCGCAGTGGTCGTTTCGTTGGCCTTTACGAACGCGGGCGCGACATAGGTGCCGCCCTGCGAATCGTAGGTGATCCAGTGGCCATCTTTAACTACCGCCTTCAGCGTAACATCCTTGCCCTCAAGTTTGACCTCAGAAATCAGCGGGTCATCTTCATTGCCCGTGTAATTCCAGCCGATAATGGATTGTTCATTGCCGACGGGGTAGGTCACGCCATCCGTGGAAATCTTCTCACCGTTCGCGCCCTTCTTCGTGACCATGACTTCGCCGTCCGGATTGGTGAAGAACACGAAGTACACGTCCGCGAACTGGGCGTGATAGGTAATCTCCTTCGTTTCGGTCACGGTGACCGCGCCGAAGACGGGGGCCTGGTTATTGTCATCGAGCCAGCCGGTGAACTCCCTGTTCGCGCTGCCGGAGTCCGGCGTGCCGGGGTTGTTGAGGGTTTCGCCGCCCTTGACAATCTGGCGGGCGAACTCCGCATCGCCGTTCTTGAAGATATAGGTATGCGTGGCAACCGGCGGCTTCACGATGCTTTTCAGCGAAACGCCGGAGCTGGTTTGCGTGCCGCCGGAGACGGGCACGATGGCCGCCAGCGCGTCCATGGGCGCGCAGCTGATGAGCATGATAAGCGTCATCAGCAGGGCAAGACCCCTACGAAGCTTGTTTTCCATAAGAAATTAATCCTCCCCATGAAATTCAGGTAAGCCAGTGCGCCGGGGCAATGGGCCGGGGCGCAAGCAGGCAGAATTACTTGGCGGCTTCAGCAAGCAGCTCATCCGCAACGATAACGCCATTGATCGTTACCGCCACGCGATAATAATCGGTGTAATTGGCTTCCGTCACGGTGACGGCATAGCTGGCACTGACAGCGCCGGAGATATCGGCCCAGGAGGCGTTATCCGGGCTGGACTGCCACTGGAGGGTGTAAACGGTATCCTCATAGCCATGGAGGACGGCGTAGAGGGTGACGGTATCGCCGAAGGTGACGTACTCGCCATCATAGGAGGCATAGACGGATACGGAGCGCTCGGCGCTGAGCTTATCCTGAATGACGCCCAGGAGACGAGCGTTATCGGGCAGGTCATCCTCGGTGATGTTTTCCGGTTGCTCGGGGACGGGGGTGGCGGCAGGCTGCGCGAAGGCAACGCCGCGGACATGATCACGATGGAGATAGCCGGAGAAGCCGTGAGCCTCTACCTTGGCCCAATCGCCCTCGGTGGAGAAGACCTTGATGGCTGCGCCGTTGGGGACGGTGAAGACGACGGGGCTATCGGCATCGGGCGCGGCATGAACTTCCGCATTGCCAACGGCGATGGGGCCGTCATAGGGCTTGGGCGTTTCGGTGGGCTCGACCACAGGCTCCTCGGTGGGCTCGATCGCGGGCTCCTCGGTGGGCTCGACAACGGGCTCCT